>JGI20159J14440_10001744_pt1 | contig 15390 bp, 10 predicted proteins | sample COG_09_FD_14440 | JGI IMG/M metagenome (IMG submission 14440) | reverse complement strand
GATCAACGGAGATCAAGATATCCGCAGACAAGGTGTTGCCTTCGCAGTAATCAAAGGTGATAATATCCGTGTAGTAATCGTGCTGTAAGTGAGTCTTGTTGATCTCAAGTAAGTAACGGTCACTGCAAAAAACAATGGAAATTTCCCCAATGGTCTTTTGGTGCACGGATGCGAAATCAAGCAACCAAGCTTTGATTTTGCGCCGATTCGGGCAACGAAAGGAATGGTCGGCATTGTGAAAATGAAATGCCAAAGCAGGATGTTATGTGGTTTGAAAAACACCCTTAAAAGTCAACTCAACAATGCGTCCATCATCATCGAATTCACACGCATCAGCCAATTGACGCATGAGGAAAACTCCTCGTCCGTTGGGCTTCTCGAGGTTCTCAGGAGAAGTTGGATCAGGGACGTTTTCGTAATCAAACCCAGCGCCGGAATCAACAATTTTGAAATACAGGTCCGAGGGCTGGATTTCGTATTCAACCACAACTTTCTTATCGGGATCTAATTTATTTCCATGGACAATAGCGTTGTTGACGGCTTCCGTCATAGCGATCAAGACGTCACCATAGCATTCCTCTTGGAAGGTCGTTTCTTCTCGAATCTCGTCGATTAATCGCTCGATGATCGCAATGTTTTCGGGCTCTGAGGTAAATTCCAGTTTATGCATGGTTTCAATCATGGGTCCTATCATTGGGGTGGAAGCTCGGAGTCGGGCTTCGTGAGGTCCAAATTATTGAAATATTCGTTGACTCGGTCACGGTAATAAGCATCCAATTCAAGGGGGATTGTTCGTAACCACTCGGCTTCTCTATTCTTTTGCTCCCGATAATCCAAGAGCGGAGCAGGCTCGGTAGCGAGGTTTTGGTCCCCTGCCTTGGATTTACGTTTATCGTCTTCACCCCGCGTCATCTCTGCATTCTCAGCCTCCAAGAGCCGAACTAAAAGCTGCTGTTGTCGCTCCAATGTTTCTAGTGTGACGTTCTTATTGACAAGGTCTCGCTCCAATTCTTCCATCTCTTTAGCGATGTCGTTCATCTGATTTCCATCTCCCGAGCCATCTCCATTCATCTCTTGGGCCTTCTTTTCGGCCATTTGACGAAGCGCGGCTTGTTGAGCGGCCATTTGAGCGAGCTCTTTGCTGAGCTGTCGTTTTTGTTTTCCGCTGTTGCCGGCGTTGGCCCCCTCGCCCATCATTTCTTTCATTTTTTCGAGCCGATCACCCAAGGACTGCTGCATTTTTTTGATGTCACCAGCGCTAGGGGAGGGTTTAGGTTTGCCGTTGCCCCCTGGCTTTTCACAATTGCCATTCCCAGGCTGTTTTTCAGCCATGTCTTGTTGCATTTGTTGCAACGCGTCATCCAGCATCAAAGCGAGGTTATTGAAGCTCGTCATCACATACTGCTGGTTTGTGGTGATGATGTCTGTTTCACGGTCCCCAAAACTACCCAAGGCCAGAGCCATGTGGTGATTGACCAACCCCACTTCTCGGTTCACGGCTGGAGCGAGTTGTGGAATCCGCATGCTGAGCTCAAAAAGTGAATCTTCCACCATGCGCGCGTCGTCTTTAAGACGTCTTTGGGTTTGCCCGTGCACAACATAAGCCGGATCATTCTTGCTGGTGTTGCGTAAATCCGCCATCAACCCCTCCTCCTCAAACGATAATTGAATGATGTTTTCCAGAAGCTCCCTCAATGCGTCCATGTCCATTTCCAGGGCTTCTTCACTGGATTGTTGCATGAGGCTTTCTAGCTGTTGGGCCATCTGTTGCATCTCTTCCGCTGCGGACTGCTGGTTTTGAGAAGCTTTTTTGTTTTTACTCTGTTCCAACTGGTCAGAGCTGTCATTCATCTTTTCTTGAATGGATTCACGCTCTTCCTCCCGGTCCATTGTGGTGTTGGGGTTTTCGAGCTCTTCATTGGATTTTTCCAAATCGTCAAGTTCCTTTTGAATCTCTTCAAACGCTTTATTCAAGGAGTCTTGTTCGGCTTGTAAGCTGTCATTGGAACCCTCTTCATTCCGGGTCTTTTCAGCTAAATCAGCCTGCTTTTCAGCGAGTTCCTTCAGGTCGTCAATGGCCTCCTCCATTTTAACCTCATACTCCAACTGCTTGAATTGTTCTAGCGCCCGATCCAATTCCTTTTCCAACGACTCTTGATCGACCTGCATGTTTTCCAACTGCTCCTGAATTTGTTCCATGGATTCAGGGTCCATTTGTTCCATGAGCCGCTGCATCTCTTCGTACAACTCCTTCAACTCGTCGCTCATCACTTGCTCCATGAGGTTTTGGAGTTGTTCCTGTTTTTCTAATATGCGCTCTTCTTCTGGACTGAATTCATTGGTGCGCTCGTCTTTTTCACTGTTGATTTCTTGTAGCTCGTTGAGGTCCTCCTGAAGCTGTTTTTGCTTTTTCATTAGCTCCTCTATCGCCCGCTCATCCTTCCAATCCATCTCTTTATCCTCAGCCAATTGACGGCGCAACGACTCCATGTTTTCGCGCACTTCAGCGGCACTCTGTCGCGCGGCGGCCATGCGTTCTTCAATGTCCGCATTGGCTTGGTCGCGCTCTTCTCGGATCTCTTCTTTACTCGGCGGCGAGAAGGTTCTTGGTGTTGATCGCGACATTTTAGCACCGTGGATGCGGTCATTGTCCCAGACTTCGAACCAATACTCGAGCACATCGCCTTGGATAACGTTGATTTCATCAAGTCGCCATTCAAAAAAGAAACGGTCGCCGCGACCCCTGGGCGCAGCGAGCGATTGGCGTAGAGCATTCCCCGCCGTCGGTCTTTCTCCAGCAAGCAATTCTTCCGCTCGCTCACCGACCTCGATCCACTGGTAAACAAAGGTCAGTTGACTGAAGCCGTAATCATCCGAAACTTCCCCATTGAAGTAGCGCGTCTTCAGGGCGGTTGAATCGACGCTTTCTGTCGCGCGAATGCGCGGAAATTGATCGGAGCTAACGTGCAAGTGATAACGCATGGAGTCCAATGCACCCACAGCGCTATTGGAAGGAACCACCCAATATGGACCGCTTTCTTTTGCCCGAAGAGCAGCAGTGAACATACCGCCCGCCCCGCGCTCCACAGCAACAGGGGACCCCCCAAATTCCAAGCGCAGGCTCTCTGTGTCTTTGCTTCGTATGCGCCATTCAATTTGGGTTCCCTCGGGGACCCTCAAGTTTCCTACATCTTGCACGGTTTCGGCTGGAAGACCGGTGTAGGAGGGGGGAGTGGTTGTAACCTCCAACCCCACTAAAGTTGGGACAGGGAGAGCCTTGAGGGTGTACACATCGGAAGAAACACCGGATCCAAAGAGTGTAAAACTCAGGCTTTCTCGGACCATAGGAAACACATAACGAAACCGTCCTTCACCTGTTCGTTCCATGCGGTAGCGGCTCTCACCAACTTCGATCATCACGATTTCCGGTTGGGCCTCTCCCTCTGTTTGAACTTCCAAAGTGAACGGCTCGAGAGCTGGAACAGCGAGTGGATTGCTGAGCACAGAGAAAGCAAATGGCGGTGGCGGAATAAAATCCTGCCGATGTGCGAGAATCCTGCTCGCAGGTTCTTGGACCAATTCAGGGCTCCACCCCATAATTCCTGCTGCAAGAATCAACGTTGGTACAGCATATTTTAAGAGTTTTCGGCTCTTTTTCCAATCAATCGCTCGTTGAAACGCGACCGGTTTCAAGGCTGTGGTGCGTTCTTCGATGGACGCCTGCAGCAATGAAGTATCGCTTGTGGTTGACGTCGTTCCGAGTTGACGTTGAAGTTGCAGAACATTGAGCAACCGGTCACTGATCTCCGGGAAGTGTTCGCCAATGATAGAGCTCGCTTGCTCATGGGTCAAACCTCGGCTCAACCGCCCCCACTGGAGCAAAGGCCACAAGACCCACCCTCCTATAACAGTGCTTCCTCCCCCAGTTAAAACCCAAAATATCACGGTACGACCTGCGATTCCAAACTGCCCAACATATTCCAACAAGGCAAAGGTGATGCCGCTGACGATGAGCACAGCAACCGACAAAAGCAAGCCGTTAACCACCTGATTGAGGTAGTACGCCCGGATAAAATCATCCAACTTTTCAATAAGGCTTCCCTTCGCTTCCATGTAATTACGAAGTTACGGTTCAATGACCAGTGGAGTTGCATTGTCGATGTTCGCGCTGAAAGTATGTATTTTTGACCCCCCTCCATTCGCAATTAAGATTCACATGCGCCCACTTACTCTCGCCTTCTTTGTAACGACAGCCGCGGTGCTTTTGACCACGCAGGTCCAGTCACAGCTCGTTATTAATGAATTTGATCCATCTGGACCAGGCATTGACACGCAGGAGTTCGTGGAGATTTACGGCACTCCAAATCAGGATTTGTCCGGCTTTGTGTTGGTGATTTTTAACGGTTCAAACGCCCAATCCAACCTTTCGGTCGACTTGTCGGGGTACAACTTGAATTCCGAAGGGTTTTTTCTGGTTGGAGGACCGGGCCTCCCAGAGGCGGACATTGTCATTGAATCAACCAATTGGTTGCAGGTGGGCCAAGAGGGAATCGCTTTGTATGATGCAGACATTTCAGCTTTTCCCAATGGCACCCCGGTGAGCAGTGAGGACATTTTGGACGGTGTGGTATATGGAAACAACCAACCGCCAATGAGCGCGTTGTTGGATGTTTTGACCCCCAACGGCACTCAACTTAATGAGAGTGCCGAAGGGTTAGCAGACTACCAAAGCTTGTCAAGGGTTCCAGACGGGGGCACCCCGCAAACACCATCGGAATTTATTTTGCAGTCGCCCACTCCGGGCTATAGCAATGTTTTGCTGTGCGATGGCGGTCAAATTGGGCTGCAGAATGCCAGCAACAGTTTTGTGTGCACGGATGAAGGTGAGTTGGTGTTGGTTCAACTGAATCACAGCAATGACGTTCCGGATGCGGCATTTACCTCAGTGGTTGCAGATGCGGAGTCAGGGCTGATTTTGGCTGCGTTTGATGGAACAGCGGTTAATTTATCAGGGCTAGGAGATGGTTTGATGGAGGTGTTTGGTGTTTCCCATGACGCTCCTCTTATTGAAGCAACCCTTGCCCCAGGTCAGCCCGCTGAAGGCATCTTGGGTGAAGGGTGTGTTGCTGTAACAACGAACAGCATCGAAATTCAAGGAGAAACGTGCGACCCACCAGCCTGCGACGGCGGCTATGTAACAGATGCGTCAGGGACCCCAACGGCTTTGGGATGTTTGGGTTTGGAAAACGCGGAAATCACCTTCGGATATACCTCGGAGGCGGAGGATGCCGAATACATTTTTGTGATTACCGATAACACCCAGACCATTTTGGATACTGCGGGATACCCTCAGTATGATTTCTCAGGGCTGGGTGTCGGCACGTATCAAGTGTGGGGCACGAGCGGTTTGGGCGGGTTTGATGCCGGCACATTGGTCCCTGGAGGTGCGCTGAACGCCATTGCGGGTGTTGAATGCGACAGCTTGAGTATGACATTTTTGGAGGTGGAAATTTTGGACTGCGAAAGCGCTAGTTTTTGCGAAGAAATCTTCATCTCTGAGTACGTCGAGGGCAACAGCAACAACAAGGCTATTGAACTATACAACCCGTCACCTGTGGCGATTGACTTGACGGGTTACAGCATGGAAACATGGAACAATGGCGCTTCCGAAGCGACCAATGTTCAAGAACTTTCGGGTGTAATCGAACCCAACGGTGTTTTCGTTCTTATGAATGCACTGGCGGCGCCAGAGTTGTTTCAGGCAGGCGATCTGGTAAGTCAGATAACGTGGTTCAATGGCAATGACGTTATTGTGTTGTACCACGATGGAGTCATCATTGATCAAATGGGCGAATTTGGACCAGATCCAGGAAGCGCTTGGTCCGTGGATGGAGGTGCTGGAGAAATGGCGGAATACACCTTGGTTCGAAAAGCCAATGTCTCTCAGGGTAGCACAGACTGGGAAGTAGGTCAATACCAATGGGATGCATACCCGTCGGATACCTTTGATTTTATCGGTTACCATTCAGCCACTTGCACAGGAACGCCAGACATGGAATTGGGTTTCACAGCGACAGATCTGTACATATTTGAAGGAAGCGGAGTAGAGGTGGTGATGCAGGTGGCCTATCCCCTGCAAAACGCGACAGTTGTGGTGGACGTGGTGGGAGGCACCGCGGAAGCAGGAACTGATTTCCCAGGGGTGTTCCCTTTGCCAGAGTTCTCCTTTCCCATTGGTTTATTGAATGATCAGTCGTTCACGTTTGCCGCCATTGATGACGAGGAGCCAGAGGGAGAAGAGACAGTGGAGCTGGCTATACAAGTAACATCGGGCGACTTGGTGTTGCTGATCGACACCGTAACCATCCACATTCAACCGTCGGATTTGACCTACCCGGTATATGATATTGCGACGGTGCGGACGGTAGATTTAGTGTCCGGTGTAACCGATAGCTTGGGGGTGTCATGTGAATTGCGAGGGATTGTGCACGGCTGGAACGATTATCCATCCGGACTCCAGTTCACGTTGATTGATGCAACGGATGGAATTAACGTTTTCAGTCCTCTTTCTGATTTTGGCTACGACCAAGTGGTTCCCGGTGACAGCCTGCGCGTGCGTGGAACCATTGCTCAATTTGCGGGACTCACTCAAATCATCGCTGATACCGTGCTTTATGAGGGGTCGGGTTTCTTGACAGAACAACCTCCATTGGTTCAAGAACTCAACGAAAACACAGAGTCGCACATCATTCGATTGAAGTGCGTGGAATTGGTAGATCCAGAACAATGGACGAACAGCGCCCCGAGCTTCGAAGTGGACATTACGACGGGCAACTCGGTGTACACGATGCGGATTGATGCCAATACAGACTTGTTTTTGTCGGATGCTCCAGTGGGTGTGTTTGGCGTTACAGGGATCGGTGATCAACGGGATTTTGAGGAACCTTACTTTGAAGGTTATCGGATTTCGCCGCGGTACCAATCGGATCTCACGTCGGCTGTGAATGCCGCGTTTGATGTGACATCTCCCTGGAACTTGCTGGATGGCGCATTGGAAATTGATAACGCAAGCACAGGTGCGGGTGGTTACTATTGGACATTCGGTGATGGAGGCGTCAGCGAAGAAATGGATCCGGAGTACACCTACACCGATGCGGGCATCTACACCGTGACGTTAACGACTTTCAGCGAGGACGGAGTATGCTCAGATCAAACCTCCGTCGAGGTGGACATTATTGTAGTCTCCGTGGACGAGCTCACAGTGAACGCACGCGTTTGGCCCAACCCAACGAACAGCATTGTTATGTTTGAGTCGACAGAGGTGATGGAGTTCATTGAGGTATACACCCTTGCAGGACGCATGGTCCAAACGTTGCAACCTCAGCAAACGAGGAGCACACTCACGATGCAGTCCATGCCTGCAGGAACGTATTTGGTGAAAATCGGAACAGCGAGCGGTGTGAAAACCGTCAAATTGGTGCGCTCGGCGGAGTAAAGAGGCGTCTGCTCGGAGTTCAGGTCAGCATGTGCCCCCGAACAACCCGAGCAATACCAAAAGGTCCGCTACGGAAACGACTGAATCGTTGGTCAGGTCGCCCGGACAGAGGTCCAATGAGCTGCAGCTGCAAAGTTCTAGCGCGTCAGAAACGCCATCTCCGTCCGTATCTGCGAGGCCAGGGTCTGTTCCATAAACATTGACTTCGAGAGCGTCACTAAGCCCATCTCCATCGCTGTCGCTGCATGCATCCCCGACGCCATCTCCATTGAAATCACCTTGGTCGGGGTTCAAAACGCTGAGGCAGTTGTCATCGAAGTCGCTGATTCCATCCTCATCCAAGTCGGGTGCGTAGCCAATTAAATCACCAAGACCGAGGTCTCCAACGACTATAAAATGATCCGAGGCAGCGAGTGCATCCCCCGCCTGTAAACCCAGCTCAGCGAGCCGCTCAGAAGCCATGTTGGCCGTCCTCAATACAAATCCCCCCTTCACATCGGCAGAGGCATCAGAGGTGATGAGGTAGTCGAGTTTTCCGGGCATCCATTCCGAGGAGAGGTTGCCGCTTTGCCATGTGAAATCAAACGGATGGTCCGACTGCAACAAGGGCCATTCGGTGAGGGATGAACCATCCCAATCTGGCGCGAAATCCGGTCCGTGCGCGGATTCATTGCTGATGTCGCCGGAGACCAAGGTGTAAATCGGGTTGTCCAAACCGACCATGTTGAGGTCCCCACCGTAAACGACCGGGGTGTTAGCCGCAATGCTGATTTCCCCTTCTCCGTTGATGGCGTCTCGCAAAAATGCCATGTACTCATCCGCTTCCGCTTGCCTCTGCGCTTCGTTGGAAGATCCTCCACAACATTTCATGTGGCTGCTCGTAAAAAGCAACGGCACCTCCCAATCAGCATGCCCTTCGACGACGACTGGAAATTGCCGGGTTACGGATGCAAATGAGGACAGGATGTTTCCTTTGGCGGCCACCATCAAATCCCAATCGTCTTTGACGACATTCCACGACCCTCCACCCTCTATGGGGATCCACTCGTTGAGTAGGTTGGTTACGTAATTCGCACTCACATTGGACACTTCTGAAAACCCAATAACATCGGGACTGACCGCTTGTAAAATACGCTCCATGGCCTGTTGAGCAGCGGGCTCATCCATGCGCCCGTTCATGTTCCAAAAAGCAACACGGTTCAGGGTTCCGCCTGCCCGTTCGATGCTGACAGGAATCCAAGGGTCGAGGTTTTCATTGAGAGTGTGAGCATACCCATCCGAAGGAAAACTGACCTGTGACGCATTGTCATACCATGCAATGCGAACATCGGGGCCTGTCACTTGCGTGAGTTCCCGATCGAAGGCAATTTCAAATTCGGTACCGCTGTATGTAGGTGCGACGCGCATCCCTATTTCATTGAACGATTCGATGCCGGACCCGTTCGTGTACCGGATGGCCTGTCGATCGGCGAGGTTGATGAGCAGGTCGACTCCGAGCCCTTGGTTGGCATAATCCACACCCGTCTCGGTGTTGTCATCCAAATCCAACAGAATGCACAAGTCGTTGGGCAGCACATTTTCATCCAAGGCAACTTCGTTGAGGACCTCCACATACAAGTAGAGCCAACTGGCGTTGCTGGTAACGCTGGTCTTGACAAAAGGACCTCCTTCGGTATCTGTCACGTGCGGTTGGTTGGTCCAATCGTTGAATTGATTGTCCAGTTGAATTTGAGCAAAGCCCTCACTGCAAATGAGAAGAATAAAAAGAGCGGTAGACAGAAGTTTCATGGTCAGTTTCTTGCAAGGTGAAGCGTAACGAAGTTACGGGTAGATTTGCCGGAATGAATCGTCGCCAAAGCACCTTTATGTTGCACTTCATCGTGGTGATCTTTGGGTTCACGGGTATTTTGGGTAAACTTATTTCCCTGGATGCTGAGCGATTGGTGTTTTGGCGGGTGTTTTTAGGAGGCGGGTTGGTTTGGTTGTGGTTGATGATTCGCCGCCGTGTTCAACGTTTCGAGCCGCGTGTTTTGTGGAAGGTGGCTATGGTGGGATGTTTTGCCGCCGCGCATTGGATTGCATTCTTTGCGAGCATCAAAGTGAGCAATGTTTCTGTCGCGCTCGCGACGTTGGCGACGACCCCGGTGTTTGTTAGCCTCATTGAACCGTTGGTGCATCGCCGCAAACTGGATGTACGGGAGGTTTTACTGGGCGGTGTGATCATCATTGGCTTGTTGGTGTTGTTGTTTGGGCCGTCTGCGGGTGGAGCGGTTCAAGACATGTCCAGCTATTATGATGGGGTGGCTCTTGCGCTCCTTTCAGCGGCCCTTGCTGCGGTGTTTGCGACGTTGAACTCTGTGTTGGTGAAGCGCCATGATTCAGCCAACTTAACCCGGGTGGAGTTGCTCAGTGCAGCATTGGTTTTGTGCGGCATTTTCATGGTGCAAGGAAAAGGGATGGACTTGAGTTTTTGGCAAGTACCTCAAGCGGATTGGCTGTGGTTGGGGCTGCTGGCATCATTGGCAACCGCCTTCGCTTTCTTGATGAGCATTGAGGTGATGAAAAACCTAACGGCCTTTACCACGGCGGTGGCCATTAATCTAGAACCGGTTTACGCTATTGTTTTGGCGGCGTTGATTTTTGGGGAAGAGGAGCGCATGAACGGGGGCTTTTACCTCGGCGCCTCCATCATCGTCGGGGCTGTGTTTGTGGATGCATGGCTGAAGCGCAGGGATCGCCGCCCATCCACCCAAGCTCACTCAGACGTGGAATAAAGCGGAGGCAATTCGATCAGCAAACAACCAATGGGTTTCGGGAATTCGGAAACGATCAGTTCCGGAAGCGATGAGCTGTCCAGTCGAAATCAACTGCTGCCAATCCACAGCGTTTTGGAGGTCGGGACGCAGGCGATGGACCTTCTCCAATTCGACGAGGTCAATTCCGTGCGCCGTTCGCAATCCCGTCATAATCGATTCGTTGTAGCGGTCTATTGGATTTAAGGCGTCGGTTTCCAAAGGCAGGTCTTGGATGCCTTGGGCGGAATTTAGCGCCCTGATGTACCGGGGGTTGTTGGATACATTCGCTGTTCGAGCCATCCCACTAAAGCTGTGGGCACCCGGTCCGATGCCCCAATACGGTAATCCCGACCAATAGTGTCGGTTGTGAACAGCGTGCCCTCCCGGTCGCGCCCAATTTGATACTTCGTAATGGGCAAATCCCGCCTCCGTCATCGCGGAACACAGCGCGTGGTATTCCGATTCAATTTGTCCCTCGTCGGGCGCCGGAGCTTTTCCGTTTTGGATGTTTCGACCTAAGGCTGTTTGGTCTTCAACGGTCAAAATGTAGGCAGACAAATGATCCACGGGAAGCGAGACAAACCGCTCGAGTTCATGTTCGAAGGTGTGCGTGCGACCCGGAATTCCATAAATTAAGTCGGCGGTGAGGTGTTCAAACCCTGCTTCAGCAGCCCACCGCACGGCTTGCTCGGCATCCGATGCTGAATGCTTTCGGTTCATCCAGGCCAACCGGTTTTCATCAAACGTCTGAATGCCAATGGACAACCGCGTTATTCCCATGGAGCGCCAGGCGTCTAACTGGCCCCGCGTGACGTCTTCCGGATTGGCTTCTAAGGTGATTTCTCGGCACGCGGATGCCTCAGGTAAAAAAGCCCCAAGCAACCGCTTGAGCCCAGAAGCGGGAAACAAAGAAGGTGTGCCACCGCCAAAATAAATACTTTGAATCTCCTCTAAGTCTGGGTTTTCCGCCTGCATTCGCACCTCAATTTCCTTTATCAAAGCGCCTTCCATGGCCTCAAGTGTGGATTGATTGGTGGAGAAATGGAAGTCACAATAGTGACACGCAGTTCTACAGAATGGAATGTGAATGTAAACCCCGAACATGCCCCCAAGTTCGGTCCAAAATCCTCCTAACTTGCTCTCATGGAATGGGAAGTTCGTTGGCCAGACGGTTCGTCTGAGCGTGTGTCACCAAACGCAGGTGAATCTTGGGACTGGAAACCCGCCGGCCCAGGTATGTATGATGTGCGAATGGGCACGCAAAATGTTCGTGTAGAGGCGTTGAGTGGTCCGGATGCTCAGGGCTTCTTCCGCATCCGTGTAAACGGGGTGGAGCAGGAAATCCAAGTGCTTAGCCATCAACATTTGTTGTTGGAGTCGATGGGCATGACGGGAACCACCGAATCCATTGAGCGACACGTCGAGGCGCCGATGCCTGGGAAGGTGCTGGAGGTGAAGGTTGCTTCAGGGGATCAGGTCAAGGCAGGTGATGCGCTCTTGGTCTTGGAGGCGATGAAAATGGAAAATGTATTGCGCGCCCCTCGGGATGGTGTGGTGGAGCGAGTGGATGCGGTGGTGGGCATCGCCGTTGAAAAGGGTGCGGCATTGGTGACATATGAAATGAATTGAACATGCGTTGGATGAATATGAAATTTAGATGGACGATCCTGCTTGCGCTTTGCACCCTGGTGGTGCTGCCGCGGCAACTGAGCGCACAAGGGTGCGACAACCCCATACCAACATGCGGTGAACTACCTGAGCCCGTTTCTTTGAGTTTCGTGCAATCCCTGGAGGTAGCGTGCCTCAACTCGCCGTACGTTTCGGTTCTGGAGTTCATGACGAACGGTAACGTGGTGAATACGGGACCCGTGACCGTAGATGTTGGGGGAATCACCTGCCAAACCGACGGGGTGGATGACGTCATCGAATGTGTGGTGGTCAAGCCCGACCCGCAGTTTTTTTGCGACGTTTCTCTGTATGAGATTGTGGGTGCATGCTCAGAGACAGCAGGCTCGTTTTCCATTCAAACCTCTGATTTACTTCCCAACACGACCTACCTCATTTTGATTGGAACCGCTCACGACCCATCCTTGACTCCATGTAATTTGACGGTCTATCTCTCGGGCCCAGCTGTTTCCATTGATGCGTGCTGCACAACCAACATCGTACCAGGACAGAGCATAAACTTGACTGTAACAGGCGGAGACGAAGATTTGGGATATACGTGGTTTCCAAATTATGGGTTGTCCTCGACCACTGGCTCCGAGGTGATTGCTTCACCGGGGGTGACCACAACGTATTCTGTTTCGGGCTTTTTTGGCGGGTGCCAGTACACCGATGCGGTGACCGTATCAGTAGGCAATCCATTAGGCATACCCACAAGCTTCACGCCCAATGGGGATTTGATCAATGACCTCTGGTCCATTGATGGGTTGACCCAATACAATACGGCCGATGTGAGGATTTTTGATCGCTGGGGCCAGCTCGTCTACCGAAGCGTCGGCTACGCGCAACCATGGAATGGGAAGAACGGAGGAACAGACGTACCGGTGGGAACGTACTACTATGCGATTGATTTGAACGACCCGCTTTCGGTGGATTTTGAAACCATCACCGGCTTTATCAGTATCATCCGATGAAACAGTTATTTCTACTCGGCTTCGCCATCGTCTGCGGTGCGACAACCACCTCTGCTCAGCAATTCCCGATTCGCGCTACGGCAATGATGAATCCGTTTCAAGATCACCCGGCCGCGGCAGGGGTACTTGGGTGCATGGATTTACACATGGGTTACCGAAATCAATGGTCTGGCATTGAAGGCGCTCCACAAACGGCGTTTGCCAATTTACACGGCCAAATGCCCGGTCAAGGGGATGATTTTCATGGATTTGGTGTTCGAGTGGAGTCTGATGAGGCGGGTGCGTGGGGCTATAACGCGGTCAACTTAGCGTACGCTTACAACCTTCGTTTGACCAACGGTGCACGGCTGGCAGCAGGGCTGAGTGCCGGATTCTTTCAGCATCGACTGGACATGAGCATGCTGGATATGCCAGAATTACAGGTTGCGAACGATCCCGCAGTATTTGGCAACCAACAGTTTATTGTGCCGATGGTTGATGCCAGTTTATGGTATTACAACCGAACAATGTACGCGGGGTTGACCATTCAAAACGTCACCCAGGCCTCCATGGAAAAGATTAGCCAATATGGCAAGTTGCGCCGTCATCTGGTGGTAACGGGCGGATCAGAAGTAGAATTGGACGGGCGCTGGATGTTCTTGCCNTCAGCCCAAGCNCGTCTGGGATCGGGTGTGCCACCGGCAGCGGAAATCCTAGGTCTTTTCAAATACGATGGATTGGTAGGTGTTGGGCTAGGCTACCGAACACAAAGCGCCCTCATTGTCGCGGCCCAAGCGAAAATCATGGATTACCTGAGCATCGGCTATGCCTATGAACTCAATGTCTCTCCCTTGAGCGGCTCCGGGCCCAATTCGCACGAAATCGTCATTGGAATTAACGCGTGCTCCGGCAGATCTGTTGGGCGCAGCATTCCATGTCCGGCCTATAACTGATGCGCAAAGGATGAATGTCTACTCCAACAAGCAACGTTGGAAGCGGGTGCTTCTTGTGGCAGCGGCGGTCATCGTCGTGGCGACGCTGTGGTACTCCAATGATATCGCTCAGCGCATCCGTGTAGAAGAACAGACCAAGGTTCAGTTGTGGTCTGAGGCCATTGTGCAACGTGCTGAACTCGTCGGATATACGCAGCATTTGTTTGAAGAGTTGGGAGACGAAGAACGGGGCAAAGCCGACCGTTTAGCCGATGCCTACCGCCTCATCAACAATCCACCACGCGGAATGGACTTGACGTTTGTGACGGATTATTTGTGGTCGAACAACACCATTCCGGTGTTGATTTTCGACGACTCCGACGAGATGCTTTATCGGGTCAACGTGCCAGACGACGTGAATGTGGATTCGCTCAGATCAGTGATGAAAGCGGCGAACGACCCCATCGTATTTGACGATGTTGGCCATACCATTTATTGGAGTGAAAGCGTGCGTTTCAGTGAGCTTAAAGAAGTTATGCAGGACCTGATTGATTCATTCATCAGCGAGACGGTCATTAACAGCGCTTCGGTGCCCGTTGTCATGACCGACAGCACCAAAACGGAGGTTATTCGATACCAGCGGGTGGACTCCGCGGCCATTGCAGAACCAGAGAGACTGCAATCCCTTCTTGCCGGAATGGCCGGTTCTAATGAGCCGATTGAAGTGAATTTACCGGGCGAAGGCCGCCATTACATTTATTATGCGGACTCCGTGATTTTAACTCAATTGCGCTACTACCCCCTTGCTCAGCTGATACTCATCGCTGTTTTTACGTTTGTAGCCTACTTGATTTTTAGCAGTTTTCGCCGAGCCGAGCAAGACCAGGTTTGGGTGGGCATGGCCAAGGAAACCGCGCATCAATTGGGCACACCGCTGAGCTCTCTGATGGCCTGGGTGGGTTTGCTTGAAGATCAAGGTGTGCGATCGGATTATCTTGAAGAGATGAACCGTGATATTGTGCGACTCAATACCGTAGTCGATCGATTCAGTAAGATTGGGTCGAAGCCGATTTTGAAGGAGCAGAACGTGGCTGCGGTGATCGAGTCGACAGTGGAATACATGCGGCCGCGGGTTTCAAAAAAGGTCGAACTTACTTTTGAGGGATCTGACCTTGACCTCGGAGCACTATTGAGTCCGCCGCTGTTCAGTTGGGTCTTGGAAAATCTAATTCGAAACGCGGTGGACGCCATGGATGGCGATGGTATTATCCGATTGCAATTGGAAAAACCGGACAATGGTGGTGTTCTTGTAACGGTTTCAGACACCGGCCCAGGAATTCCAAAGGCAAGGCGAAAAGAGATTTTTAAACCGGGCTATACGACCAAACCGCGGGGTTGGGGTCTGGGTCTATCTCTTTGCAAGCGCATCATTGAGGAATACCATGGGGGGCGGATCAGTGTGGGGGATAAGTCAGTGTTTTCAATATACCTTCAGTGAGGTTGAGAAAAAAGCGGGATTGTTTTTTATGATCATTTGATAAATAAAGAAA
>JGI20159J14440_10001743_pt1 | contig 15396 bp, 13 predicted proteins | sample COG_09_FD_14440 | JGI IMG/M metagenome (IMG submission 14440) | reverse complement strand
CTTACCGGCTCTAGCTTTCCGGCATGGCTACTTGATCTGCTTGGCCGTGGACAGACTGTCGGGCTGGCTGACCGGCGCGGCGAATGTATCCATGCTGCCTGCACGCATTATAATCGCTGCTTTGTCGAAAAATCGATCCGCGGGGCAAAACGCGCCGATATTGTTGTCACGAATCATGCGCTGGTGATGGTGCAGGCGGCCTATGGCGGCAAGGATGATCGGCGCACCCCAACACGTTATGTGTTTGACGAGGGGCATCATGTTTTTGACGCGGCTGATTCTGCATTTTCAGCCTATCTAAGCGGGCGTGAAGCGGCCGAGCTGCGGCATTGGGTTCGCGGTGCCGAAGATGGGCGGCGTGGCCGCGCCCGCGGGNTGAAACGACGGCTTGAAGATATTGTTGCCGGCGATGATAACGCGCTTGCCGATATCGAAGCGGCGCTTGAAGCGGCACGCGCCCTTCCCGGACAGGGATGGGAAAACCGCCTGTCATCATCGCAACCGCTTGGCAGTGGTGAAACTTTTTTCATGCATCTTCGTGCGGCGCTTTATCTTCGGGTTGGCGATCCGGATAGTCTTTATGATTTGCAATGCGAGCTTTATCCCGCTCCTGATAATGTCGTTGCTGCGGCGCGTGATTTTGGCAGTGCGCTGGCAACGCTTGCCGTGCCTTTGACGCGGTTGATCAATTGGCTTGTCAAACATCTTGATGATAATGCCGATCAATTGGACAGCAGCCAGCGCACGCGAATCGAAGGGGCAATCCGCGGCTTGGAATTGCGCGCTGGCGGGCCGCTTGGCGCTTGGCAGACAATGCTTGCCGATGTTGATGGCGGGGCGCGTGACGGCTTTGTTGACTGGATGCAGATCGACCGGATGGATGGCCAAGATCGTGATGTCGGGTTGGCGCGGCACTGGCTTGATCCAACGATCCCCTTTGCCCATAGCGTTCTGGATACAGCGCATGGCGTCACCATCACATCGGCAACTTTGCAAGATTATGCCGCCCCGCGGCAAACAGCCGATCTGGCGAAATAATGCTGAATCCGGCACTGATGCAACGACCACCAGCATCAGTGGCAAACCACCGCATGATAGCTGGCAATCGGCGATTGCGCTAACCGGTGCAGCGCATATGGATCATGCCGCAATGCGGGTCAGTTTTTCATCGCCTTTTGATTATGCCAATCAAACCCGCATTTTGGTGGTGAATGACCTTGATCGTGAACGCCCCGAAGCCACCGCAAGCGCAATGGCGGCTTTGATGATTGCAGCCGGTGGTGGCGGGCTCGGGCTATTTACCGCCATTCGCCGATTGCGCGCTGTTTATCCAGCCTTGGCAAGCCGTTTGGAAGCCGCCGAAATACCGCTTTATGCCCAGCATATTGACCAGATGAACTTACAAACCCTGCTTGCCATGTTTCGCGAAGATCCGGAAAGCTGCCTTCTTGGCACTGATGCGGTGCGCGATGGCATTGATGTTCCGGGCGCGGCGCTTCGGCTCATTGTGTTTGACCGGATGCCATGGCCGAGAAGCGATATTCTGTTTTCGGCTCGTGCCAAATGGCAGGGACGCGAAGCCTGGACCGAACGCCAGACACGGCTGAAACTACGCCAAGCCTTTGGACGGCTAATCCGGCGAAGCAATGATCGCGGTGTGTTTGTGATGCTTGACAGCCGCTTACCAACCCGTATGACAAGCGCCTTTCCGCCAGATGTCGAAATCCAGCGGATCGGCCTTGCCGAAGCGATTGCCCAAACGCAAGAATTTCTAGCGAAAAGTGAGGCGTGACGCATCGCTAGCCCCAAAATGATAGGTGCTGAATAAAGGGCCAATCATAATCAAACATAGGCCATGAAAAAACCGGAGGATGTTGCCACCCTCCGGTTTTATATCTTTTCGATGAATGGTGGTTGGCCTTAGAAGCCCATACCGCCCATGCCACCCATGCCGCCCATGCCGCCCATATCTGGGGCTGCTGGTGCTGCTTCTTTTGGATCAACTCTTTCAGCAACCATAGCTTCGGTTGTGATCAGAAGACCAGCAACAGATGCTGCATTCTGCAATGCCGAACGAACTACTTTAGTCGGGTCAATAACGCCAGCTTTGATCATGTCAGTGAACTCATTGTGCTTTGCATCATAGCCCATATTGTCGTCTTTGCCTTCAAGCAGTTTGCCGACGACCACGGCGCCTTCGGCACCGGCGTTCTGAGCAATGTAGCGAGCAGGTGCAAGCAATGCGCGACGAACGATTTCAACACCAACTTCTTGATCTCTGTTCGCCGGCTTTAGGCTCTCAAGGGCACTTGTTGAACGAACAAGCGCGACACCGCCACCAGGTACAATGCCTTCTTCTACAGCCGCACGCGTTGCGTGCATCGCATCGTCAACACGATCTTTACGCTCTTTCACTTCAACTTCAGTGGCGCCGCCAACCTTAATAACAGCAACACCGCCAGCCAATTTGGCAAGACGCTCTTGCAGTTTTTCACGGTCATAGTCTGATGTTGATTCTTCGGCTTGTGCCCGGATCTGGTTACAACGAGCTTCAATCTCAGTCTTTGCACCCGCTCCATCAACGATAGTTGTTTCGTCCTTGGTGATCTCAACACGTTTGGCAGAACCAAGCATATCGAGCGTCAAGCTATCAAGCGAAATGCCGACTTCTTCAGACACAACAGTGCCATTTGTTAAAATGGCAATATCTTCGAGCATGGCTTTGCGGCGATCACCGAAACCAGGGGCCTTAACAGCAGCCACTTTCAGGCCACCACGAAGACGGTTCACAACCAAAGTTGCCAGAGCTTCACCCTCAATATCCTCAGCTATGATGAGCAATGGACGGCCTGACTGAACAACTTTTTCCAGAATTGGAAGCATGTCCTGAAGGTTTGACAACTTCTTTTCGTGTAGAAGAATATATGGCTCTTCCAATGTTGCGCGCATTTTTTCAGCATCAGTCACGAAGTAGGGTGACAGGTAACCGCGGTCAAACTGCATGCCTTCAACAACCTCAAGCTCGGTGGCGAGGCTTTTGGCTTCTTCAACAGTGATGACGCCTTCATTGCCAACACGCTCCATGGCCTCGGCAATCATCTTGCCGATTTCTTCTTCGCCGTTTGCTGAAATCGTGCCAACCTGCGCCACTTCATCAGATGTCGAAATTTTCTGCGAGCGTGATACCAGTGACGCAACAACAGCTTCGACAGCCATGTCGATGCCACGTTTTAGATCCATTGGGTTCATACCAGAAGCAACAGCTTTTGCCCCTTCTTGCGCAATGCATTGTGCAAGAACAGTTGCCGTTGTGGTGCCATCACCAGCNACGTCATTCGCTTTTGACGCCACTTCACGCACCATCTGGGCGCCCATGTTCTGAAACTTGTCTTTCAGCTCGATATCTTTAGCAACAGTCACGCCATNTTTGGTGATGCGTGGTGCGCCAAATGATTTTTCGAGAACAACGTTACGACCCTTTGGGCCAAGCGTTACCTTAACAGCATTCGCCAGAATATCGACACCTTCAAGCATCCGTGTTCTGGCATCTGAGCCGAATTTGACTTCTTTAGCAGCCATTTTTCAATCTTCCTTTATTTGAATTGTAGGGAACCGTTGGCGGTTTATTGAATCACACCCATGATGTCAGATTCTTTCATGATCAGGTATTCCTGACCATCGATCTTGACTTCGGTGCCTGACCATTTACCAAACAGCACAAGATCGCCAGCTTTGACATCAAGCGGCTGAATCTTGCCAGTTTCGTCACGCGCCCCAGCGCCAGCAGCAATAACTTTTCCTTCCATTGGCTTTTCTTTTACGGTGTCAGGAATGATGATTCCACCAGCAGTTTTTTGTTCTGATTCTGTGCGTTGCACAACAACGCGATCGTGAAGAGGCCTGAATTTCATGCCCTATTTCTCCTCCAAAAAAGTATGTAAAATATCTATTAGCACTCATCAATCGAGAGTGCCAAATCGTTACAGAGTGTAATTGGGATATCGGCGTTGGTTTGTCAAGGCGTGGTCAGAAAAAAAATCAAACCCAAACAGGTTGAACCCAACCAGATTGACAAGAAAACACACACCCGCGGGGATTAACTTTATCACACCTTAGTTTGCTGGTGGCGCACCCCTGCGGCAATGCGCCAATTTGAAGCCCCCCTTGCGGCTTGATATAGATACAACCATATGAATTATCATTCTCTCATTTTCGGGCTGGTTCTATGACCCACTCATCACCCCACTGGATCTCGCGAAACGCCAGTCCTCACGGCGACCAATTAGTCACCAAATGGCTTTTTGGCATGGCCCTACTTGTAGCCATTATGGTTGTGATTGGCGGCGTGACACGCCTAACTGGATCGGGTCTTTCAATGGTGGAATGGCGTCCCTTGATTGGAACCTTGCCGCCATTGAATGCGGCTGAATGGGATCGGGTTTATCAGCTGTATCAGGCATCACCCGAATATCAGCAACTGAATTTCGGTATGTCGCTTGCCTCGTTTAAGAATATTTTCTTTTGGGAATATTTTCACCGGCTTTGGGGGCGGTTGCTGGGCCTTGCCTTTGGCTTACCATTTTTGGTTTTTGTGTTCGGCGGGCGCGTGCCACAAGGGTTTGGATTGCGGCTTACTTTATTATTATGTCTTGGCGGATTTCAGGGCGTTGTCGGCTGGTGGATGGTCAAATCCGGTCTGACCGAACAGGCCAGCGTTTCGCAATATCGGCTTGCCTCGCATCTTGCTGTTGCCCTGGTGATTTTCAGCCTTCTGATCTGGACGGGTTTTGATCTTCGTGATGGCCGTGCCAAATCGCCAAAAGGTCATAGCATGGCAAGTCTGGCCTTGCTTGGCATCACCATTCTTGCCGGTGCACTTGTTGCCGGCATGGATGCCGGATTGCTCTATAATCACTATCCGCTAATGGGCAATGGGCTTGTACCGGTCGAATATGGCGAGGCGGGGTGGCTTGATCCATTTGAAAACCCAGCTTCGGCACAATTCCATCACCGCTGGATCGCCGCCGTAACCTTTGGCGCAGTGGTTGTGTTGGCGCTAAAGGCACGCAGGCATGGCTTGCATCTGCGGGGCAATCTGGTGCTTGGCGCGATTTTGGCACAATTCATCCTTGGCATTGTCACGCTTCTTCATGGCGTGCCGGTTGCGCTTGGCGGCATGCATCAAGCGGGTGCCGTGGTGCTTCTTGGCTGTTTGCTTGCCCTTTTACATGGCGAATCACATCACCGCCAAAAACATCTAACCGCGCCAAACTAGTCCTTTTTCTTGATCTGCGGCACGCGCCGGATATGCAGTTCGGCAAGCGCCGTTTCGTCAACTTCAGACGGGGCTGCCATCATCAGATCCTCGGCCTTGCCATTCATCGGGAACAGAATAACCTCGCGGATATTCGGCTCGTCGGCAATCAGCATCACCATCCGGTCGATACCGGGCGCAATACCACCATGCGGCGGCGCACCAAAGCGGAATGCATTGATCATCGCCGGAAATTTTTCATCAACCGTGCTGTTTGGATAACCAGCGATTTCAAAGGCTTTATACATCACTTCGGGAAGGTGATTTCGGATCGCACCTGATGATAATTCCACGCCATTACAAACAAGATCATATTGCCAAGCTTTGATGGTTAGCGGGTCTTGATCTTCAAGCGCTTTCATGCCGCCTTGTGGCATTGAAAAGGGATTATGCGAGAAATCAATCTTGCCGGTAATCGGATCAGCTTCGAACATCGGGAAATCGACAATCCATGCAAAGCGGAACAGGTTTTTATCGATCAAATCTTGATCTTCGCCAATTTTCACGCGGGCGCGTCCGGCAAGGCTGGCCGCTTCATCCGCAGGCGCGCAAGCGAAAAACACCGCATCACCATCGCCAACACCCGTTGCAACACGGATCGCTTCGGCCTTTTCCGCGCCAAGCGCTTTAGCGACGGGGCCACGCGCCTCGCCTTCACCATAGATAATATAGCCCATTCCCGGTGCGCCTTCGCCTTGCGCCCAGCTATTCATCCGGTCGGCAATCGCACGGCTTCCACATTTTGGTCCCGGAACCGCCCGTACAACCGCGCCTTTTTCAATATTATTGGCAAAGATTGAAAAACCTGATCCGCGGAAAATATCGGTTACATCACTAATTTCAAACGGAATCCGCAGATCCGGCTTGTCATTGCCATATTTCAGCATCGAATCTGCAAAAGGAATATGCACAAAATCAGTATCGACAATTTTGTCGGAAAATTCTTCAAAAACGCCTTTAATCACTGGCTCGACAGCGGCGAACACATCCTGCTGCTCAACAAAGCTCATCTCAAGATCAAGCTGGTAGAATTCGCCCGGGCTGCGATCAGCGCGGCTATCTTCATCCCGAAAACAAGGGGCGATCTGGAAATAACGGTCAAAGCCGCTAACCATGATCAGCTGTTTAAATTGCTGCGGTGCCTGCGGCAAAGCATAAAATTTACCTGGGTGAAGGCGGGCTGGCACTAGAAAGTCGCGCGCCCCTTCAGGCGATGATGCGGTCAAAATTGGTGTTTGGAATTCGGTGAAATCCTGCGCCACCATGCGGGCACGGATCGATTGAATGATTTTAGCGCGCAACATGATATTGGCATGCGGCCGTGCACGCCGAAGATCGAGATAGCGATAGCGAAGCCGTGTTTCCTCGCCCGAATCTTCATCTGAATTGACCTGCAATGGTAATGTGTCAGCAGCTGATTGCACCTCAAAAGCTTCGATGCGAATCTCGATCTGGCCGGTTGGCAATGATGCGTTGATCGTCTCGTCACTGCGCTTTAGAACGGTGCCGGTAACGGTAACCACTGACTCAAGCCGCGTGGCTTCGACAAGCGCAAAGCTGGCATCGGATGAATCGGCAACACATTGGGTCAGGCCGTAATGGTCACGAAGATCAACAAAGACAAGCTGGCCATGATCGCGTTTGCGGTTAATCCAGCCAGATAGCCTTACCTGCTGGCCGACATTGGCTTCGGTCAATTCAACGCAATTATGGGATCGATAGGCATGCATGATCTTAGGCTCCGTTAAGAATGACCAGCGAATGGCCAATAAACTGCGATAATCGGATCAATCGCCACTTTGAAAGCGGCCATTAAAAACGCGGCGAGTATGCAAAGATTGCGGCATTGACGCAACCGGCTTTCGGTTCACATGCCCTTTATTCCGGGTCGTATGTCCATTTTTATGACGAACGGCGACGCCCACGCCGACCGCGGCGGTCATCACCGCCGGCATTATTGATAGTCACATCAGCCCATGCCGTGCCGAGCGCTGCGATCATGGCCGCTTCGTCAAATGGCCGTTTTGGGGTTGCTGCCAGCGCGGCGGTCATTGCGGCAACATGCGCTGGGCTCGTCCCGCAACAGCCGCCAATGATTTTCGCACCCATATCGCGCGCGAACAGCGCATAATCAGCCATCAATTCAGGGGTTCCATGATAATGGATTGCACCCTCAACATAGGCAGGGATGCCGCAATTACCCTTGGCCACCACTGGCACATCGCCCGATTGTGCCAAAATACCGCTTACCGAATGCAGCAATTCAGCCGGTCCAATCCCGCAATTGGCGCCAATGAAGTTGGCACCTGCGGCGGTGGCAAAATCGGCAAAATCGGCTGGCATCACCCCCATCATTGACCGGCTGGCCGTATCAAATGTCATGGTTGCACAAATTGGCAGGCCAGTGGGTTTCACTGCCTCGATCGCGGCGGCCACTTCTTCATTTGACGACATGGTTTCAATCCATAAAACGTCAACACCACCCTCGGCAAGCGCTTCGGCCTGTTCGGTAAAACCGGCAACAGCAGCACTGTGCGTTAATTTGCCAAGCGGTTCAAACAGCTCGCCCGTTGGCCCAATTGATCCGGCAACAATGGCGAGTTTTCCGCTATTGGCAAAATGAATCTCGACCGCTTTGCGAGCCAATTGCGCCGCGGCAATATTCAGCTCGCGAACACGATCTTGTGACTCATGAAGTTTCAGCCTAAATCCGGTGCCGCCAAAACTGTTGGTCAGGATCAAATCTGACCCGGCTTCAAGAAAGCTGCCATGAAGCCATAAAATATCATCCGGACGTTCAACCGACCATAATTCGGGTGGATATCCAGTTTCGAGGCCGCGCCCAAACAAATTGGTTCCAGTGGCACCATCGGCAACGCACCAGCCTTGTTGGTCAATTAGATCGGATAAAATATTACTCATTGCTTTTGGGCTCCTTGCCACTCGGTGCAGCGGCCATCACCCGGCCTGCCATCACAGCATCCTTGACAGGCTAGACGCTAAGACGTTTCACTTTGCGCCGTGAAGGACGCCGTGCAACGCCTGTTGCCTTTGCCCTACGGTCGCGAAGAATATCCAGCAAAACCAGCTGATCATCTTGATCCATGCTTCGCCATGCGGCAATTTCAGCGCGTGTCCGATAACAGCCAAGGCAGACCCCGTCCTGCGGATCCATCTGACAGATCGACACGCAGGGCGATGGCAGTTTGGTTAAAATAGATTTGTCAGAAGAGGCCATGTCGGTCGTTACCCTAATGGTTTCAGGCAGCGCGGCTTTCAGCTTCGGCAATTGCCATCACGCCATTCAAGGCAAATAGCTCTTCAAGCTGTTCCGATGCTGCAGACACTGTCACAAGATTACGGTCAACAACAGGGGCAGAATCATCACTTCCAGCTTTTGTCCGCTCGGCAGCTTCATCGATCAATGACAATAGCGTAACCGCATCGCCCTGAAGCAGAACTGGCATATCTTCGCGCAGGAACGCTCGCAAAACACGCTTGGCGTGAACCTCATTTTTTAAGCTTTCGACATGGCGGTTGCCAGTCGGTACGATCAGCGCATCATAATCAATCGCAAGCGCTGTCGATAAGGTGGCATCGGCCGGATAGGACATGCCCCAGCCAGTGCCATTCCATGCATTTGTTAATCCAGCTTCCCGAGAAACAATTCTTAATTTCGCGCCAGCATTCAGCATGGCGCGTTGGATGGCAATAAAGCCGGTCTCATCAAAACCGCTTGCCACCATAATGGCGATTGTTTTTCCTGAAAAATTGGATAGCTTCATAAGACTACTCCTTAACAATTGAATTAGGGTCTCTCGCATTGACGTTTGCGAGGAGGGTTACGCTGGCTAGCACCAACCGGTCAGCTGGTCGCGCTTGCCGCGTAAAAATTAGGATTGCGCCAGCGTATACATGGCTTTGCCAATTTATTCAAGCTTTACTCGCCATCGGTTTGCTAAAGGCTGGTCACAAAACCCAAACCATGCACAAAGTTTTTTCATCATTTAAATATTTACGCATTTGCAGCACCGTTTAAAAGGCCTAGAATTGAGTGTCTAATTATCACCCGGTGTGTTTTGCAAAAGACCACTTTTGATATTTTTCGCAATCTTTTTTGAATGGAGATGAATAAGATGTGTGATCTGGAAAATTGTGATCCAAATGATCTGTCGCGACCATCGGTATCACCAACTGACCGGCGGTTGTTTCTTGCCGGTGCGCTCGCGCTACCGCTTGCAACAATTCTTGCCAATGTTGACCTTGCCGAGGCGCAAGCCGCAAAGGGCGTTTCCATCAACCAAACAACCGCAGATGGCCGCTCGGTCAGCGCCTATTTTGCCGAGGCTGATAAAAAGGACGCGCCAGTGGTCATTTTGATCCATGAATGGTGGGGCTTGAATGACAATATTAAAACCATGGCCGAAGATATCCGTGCCAAAGGATTTCATGCGATTGCCATTGACCTGTTTAACGGGTCGGTTGCCACCAATCGTGATGAAGCCAAAACCCAAACCAAGGCTGTTAAGGCCAGTGAAGCCAATGCAACGATTTCCGCATGGGTTGATTGGGCCAAGGCCAATGGCAATGGCAAAGTTGCCACGCTTGGCTGGTGTTTCGGGGGTGGTTGGAGCCTGTCAGCCGCATTAAACACCAAGCTTGATGCCGCGGTGATCTATTATGGGCGCGTAACTGCCAATGCCGACAGTCTGCAAAAATTGAACGCGCCGCTTCTTGGTCATTTTGGTACTTTGGATAAATCCATCAATCCAGAGATGGTTGGCGCTTTTCAGAAAAACCTTGCCCAAGCTGGCAAAAGCGATTTGATGACAACGCATTGGTATACTGCAGGTCATGCTTTTGCCAATCCGACTGGCGGCCGCTATGACGAGGATGATGCCGCGCTCGCATGGGCGAGAACGCATACTTTCTTGGCGGCGCATCTGCGGTAAGCAGCTACAAAAGGCGAAAAGCCAGAAATCTACCAGAAGAAAATCTTAAAGCCTTGCAAACCAAAACAGCCCCGCTTTACAAAGCGGGGCTGTTTGTCTATTTAGCCTAATGACCATTGCCGATTGGCATAAGCCAAAGCCCGTGCCAATCACATCAGATCGGCGGCCGTCTTTTAAAGCTTGCTATGGCTGCCATCGCAAAGCGGGGCTTTTGCTGATGCTTTACACCCACAGAAAAACATCTTTTTGGTTGCTTCAGCGGTAATTTTTACCGGCGCAATGCCTGTATCTTTGTGGCTGCCATCGCAAAAAGGCTGTTTGGCACTTTTACCACATGCACACCAGAAATAGGTTTTGCCTTCTTCAACTTCGATTGGCATTGGTGACTTTTGAAAAATAACCGGATCGGTCATGGAAATAGTCCTTTTGTTGAGGTTATGAAAAACTGCCTTTGCCATCGCATCTGCCGCCAGAAAAACGCCAAATCAGCCGGAAAAACCNTTGAATGCATGGAGCGGGCAACGGGGTTCGAACCCGCGACCCCGAGCTTGGGAAGCTCGTGCTCTACCAACTGAGCTACACCCGCTTTAGAACTGCACCATAAGAGTTTGCGATGGCTGATAGCAAGTCCAAAAACAGCGCTTTTGTTCTGGCGAACGGCTCGCGGGCCAGATGGTTAGCGCTAGCAAAGCAACCCCCACAATTAGCCGCAAGATTTTTTTTATTCACGAAGCAAGCCCTTTCGTTCATCAAAATTAATATAGACACGGCGAAGATAGGCTTCGTAATCCGGATATAACCGCCAATATCGACTACAATTAAGTAATGCCCAAAGCAGATAAATTATCGCCATAGTGAGTTGCGGGACAATGAAATGGATGTAGGCGGCACGAGTTAGGGTGCCGCCTACACTAATTAGCTGTTTCTGTGTTACCGCCAAAACGCCAAAAATGCCATGCGGCAGGATATCGGCAATCCAATTTGTGACGATAAAGGCTTGCTGGTAAGGCGGCCAGAGCATGACTAAAAGATGGGCCATCGACATAAATACAGCGTGCCCATAGATCGCAAATGCCATTGGTATTAACCCGAGCCACTTATACCAGAGCAGTGCTTTGCGTTCATTGGCGGGTAAAGTTTTTGGTGAGGGCGGGCCACCCTTGCTCTTGATCAAATGCACCGTTGGTGTTTTTTGAAAAGACTAAACCGCATAATGCCATCTCTTTGGTTAGGCATAATCTATCGTGATTAGGTAAATTTTCGATTGGCATGTTGATTTTAAACGAAAAATTGATAATTTGGTTTACGCACGTGACGCGTGATTTGCCAGTTGATTGTTTCTGAAGGTTTCTGCCAATTAAAGTTGCATTTTGGGACTGTTTTCGTCATATACTCAGGCAGCTGCCCAAACAATTGGCAGCGGCAGTTTCAAAATGGTTTGGCTATACACATGATGACTCCTTATGACACCGGCGAGACCAAAGGCGCATCTGAGATAAATGATGCCTCAACCGACCGGTCAGTAATTGAAAAACCAAGCCGGCAGGAAGCCGAAGCGGCAGTTGATGTTCTTTTACGCTGGATTGGCGAAAACCCCGCCCGTGAAGGGCTTGCCGGAACACCAGGACGAGTCGTCCGCGCCTGGTCAGAATTCTGCAGCGGCTATGACGAAAATCCGGCACAGATGCTGGCGCGCACCTTTGAAGAAATCGAAGGCTATGACGATATGGTGATGCTTCGCAATATCCGGATGGAAAGCCATTGCGAACATCATTTGGTGCCTATTTTGGGTGTTGCCCATATTGCCTATATGCCCAACCGGCGCGTTGTTGGCATTTCCAAATTGGCGCGGGTTCTTGATGGCTTTGCCCATCGCCTGCAAACACAAGAAACCCTGACCGCGCAGGTGGCCGATTGCATCCAGAAAGTTTTGCAGCCAAAAGGNGTTGCCGTGCTGATNGACGCGCAGCATCAATGCATGACAACACGCGGCGTNCGCAAACCCGATGTTTCGATGATCACCACAAGATTTACCGGTGTGTTTAAACAGGATGAAGCCCTTAGCCGGCGCTTTCTTGATCAAACAAAACTAGGCTAGTGATAAGGCACCAACGCATAGGCCGCCAATTGTAACCGCAACCGGATCATCATGCAGCTTTCACCCGTGCTAAATATTCTAGGACTTCTGGCAACAATCTTGGCAGCGGCAATGTTGATTCCAATGGGGGTTGATCTTTATGCCGGATCTGATGATTGGCAGGTTTTTGCATTATCGGCGTTATTGACAGGTTTTGTCGGCGTGTCGGTATGGCTTGCAACAAACCAGCGTGACGCGCTTGATCTTGGGCTTCGGCAGGCGTTTTTGCTGACCAACGGCTCATGGGTGATGATCAGCATTTTTGGCGCTTTGCCCTTTATGTTCAGCGAGCTTGATCTTAGCTTTACCGATTCGGTTTTTGAATCGGTTTCAGGGATCACGACAACCGGATCAACCATCCTTGTTGAAATCGAACAGGCATCCCACGGGATTTTGATCTGGCGTGCCTTGCTTCAATGGCTTGGCGGAGTTGGTATTGTTGTTATGGCAATGGCCGTTTTGCCAATGTTGTCGGTTGGTGGCATGCAGCTATTTCGAACCGAATCCTATGAGCGGGCTGAAAATGTTGTGCCGCGGGCAACCCAGCTTGCTGGCGGTATCGGCCTTGTCTATACCGGACTAACCGCGCTTTGGGCGGTGATGCTGGCGTTGGCGGGCATGGATATGTTTGATGCTGTTGCGCATTCAATGACAACCCTTGCCACTGGCGGCTATTCAACCCGCACCGCGTCAATTGGGGCATTTGACTCGATTGCTGTCGAATGGATTATCATCACGGGCATGATTGTTGGCAGCCTGCCTTTTGCGCATTATCTGGCGATGGTACGCGGCGGGTGGCGAAGCTTGTTGAATGACCCGCAAGTGCGCTGGTTCTTAATCCTTGCTGTTGGGCTTGTTCTACTATTGATCTGGCATTTGATGCAAACCGGTTTGGGGTTTGGCGAGGCCGTACGCCAAGCCAGCTTTAACGGTGTTTCGATCATGACCGGCACAGGGTATGTGAGCGCCAATTTTTCGGCATGGGGCGGTTTTGCAACAACGATCCTGCTGATCGTTATGTTCATTGGCGGCTGTGGCGGGTCAACCACCTGCGGAATCAAAGTGTTTCGCCTTCAGGTTCTTGCCAGTACCGCCAAGGTGCAGATCAGTCGCTTGCTGCGCCCGCACGCGGTGGTACTTGCCTATTACAATAAACGGCCAGTTTCGGTCGAGGTCATGGATTCGGTGATGGGGTTTTTCTATCTCTTTATTCTTGGCTTTGTGCTGATCGCGATTATGCTAGGCATGACCGGGCTTGATTTTGTCACGGCGCTGTCAGGTGCCGCAACATCAATCAGTAATGTTGGCCCGGGTCTTGGCGAAGTGATTGGCGCTGATGGCAATTTCTCGACACTTCCAGATAGCGCAAAATGGATCATGTCCTTTGCCATGCTTTTGGGACGGCTGGAAATCTTTACTGTTCTGGTAATGCTCAATCCGGCCTTTTGGCAGCGCTAGATATCGTGCCAAAATCCCTAGGGCAGAATAATCCGTTCAATGGTTGCCAATTCCTTGCGGGTTTGGCTATCCAGCCGGACGAGCGCACCCTTCATCGCTTCATTGACAACCTTACTAACTTCATTTGCTGTGGCTGATTCACGAATTGTGATCGAATGTGTGGCGCTTAGATCGGCCAATGCCTGTGTGCCGCCAACCGGCTGAAGCCACATGATTTTGGCTTTGATTTCAGCGGTGATTTTGCGGCTTTGCTGATCGGTGAGCAAACCATCAATTCCAACCTTCGCAGGCAAATCAGTCAGCGTCACAGCAACTTGTTTCATGTCGAAAATAATCTCGCCACTGCCACCAGCAGGGCGAAGCACATGCGATGCCCAATCGGCAAGAATGGTGCTTGGCAACGGGCTTACCCGATGCCCGATATAAGGATCGGCAACCGGCATCTGCCAACTATCAATAATTTCAAGACGGCGGGCATTAAGGTTTAACGGCTGATAAGTATCTACCGAAAAAATCTGTGGCGGCGGCGTTGCTGTTCCTGTTTTGCAGGCGGCAAGAAGCCCACCGGCCAGAACCAACGCCAAGACTGTCATCATTTTTGAACAAAACATCGTCAAAGCCCTTTTTCTCATAATAATTGAATCGGCACCCTGATCATAGCTTATGACGCATTTATGGGGTTTTTGAAATGCGTTTTGATCACCTTGCAATTTTGCAACTATGCCGCAATTTTTGGAACGGCGCTATCAATGTCTTGCAAACATTGGCGCAAAATTAAGGACGCGGAATCGCATTCTTATGATAGGCACGATGCGTTTTGCAAAATTCACAAGTAACCGTCAGATTCCCATCATGGTCAGCCATGTCATCAATGTCATCTGGTGCTAATTGTTGAAGCATTGATTCGATCTTTTCGACATTGCAGCGGCATTGATCAAGCACTGGACGCGCAGGTGCGCTATGCGGAGCCATGCTGTTAAACAGGCGGAAAATAATATCTTCTGGCGACAAGGCCGGATCAAGCAATTCACCGCGGGTGATCGAGCTAAGTAAGGTTTTCGCCGTATGCCACGCATCATCACTGGCGGTGCGAGCCCGTTCATTGGTTTTTGGCATGCTGGAAACATCATCCTTGCCACCATCAGCCGCAATCCGTTGCAACATCAAGGCCGCCGCCTGCCAGCCATCTGACCCATGTTCAGCAGCACAAACAACAATCGTATCGAGCTGTTCTGAATTTTTATACCACCGCATCGCCGCGTCACTTAGATGCCGTTCATGCATTTCGACAATCCCCTGATAGCGGCCATTGCTGGTGCCATCATCAACGGTAAAGGCGATATAGCCTTGGCCCATTAATGGGCCAAGGCAAACCGGACCCGATGGATCATGTGCCAAAGCCGCCATTTGAAAACCGGTTGGATTATCCTCCATCGCGGTATAGCCACGAAGATGGCCAGCCTCGGTAATATCGGCAAATAGCGTGCGAACCAAACCATCACCTTTGGCCTGAAGCGTGAACACACCATCAAATT
>JGI20159J14440_10001710_pt1 | contig 15604 bp, 9 predicted proteins | sample COG_09_FD_14440 | JGI IMG/M metagenome (IMG submission 14440) | reverse complement strand
TGATACAGTATATGCGAATCCAAAAGCATAAGCACCATCAGATACGTTGAAAGCATTCACATAGGCATTCCATGCCTGTGAAGTTGCTACAGTAACACTATTTTGAGAAAACCCAAATTTTACCGTTAATAATATTAATAGTAAAGTAATTTTTTTCATATTGAAAATATTTAAAAGTTTGTAAGCTCCAAATATCATCAATTTTAACCCTAACATACTCAAAATTAACCCATACAAAAACTATACAGTCTTGATTTCTAGTGTTAAACAGTGACATATTAACACAACATTGCTGTTTCTACTCACTAAATTTCAATTGTTCATCCTTATCCCAAATACCCCAATAAGATCCAACATCACCCTCAGAATCCACTTTCCAAGACTCATCAAATGAGGAGAAATAAAAGATATCTATGTCATCTTCTTTAGACCAGGTTTGAGCATTGATAAAATATTTCATAGCATTTTCTTCAGACGGAACAGCACCTGCCAAATTAGAACCTTCACTTGGCCATCCTGTTTCAGTAATAATTACTTTTTTGCCTTTTCCGGCACGAAGAGCCCTTTGGTACATATCTTTCATATATAACAATGAATAGTCTTGATGACACCCTTCCCAAAAAGGGTAACAGTTGGCTAAAATAATATCACAAGCTTCAGAAATAGCAGGCCTATCTTCAAACTCATAATAAGCATCTACATATCCTACGGGTACATCTTTAGTAATTCCTTCCTTAACTTCATTTATAAATGAAAGCAATTCTTGTTCTGATAAGTCTTGTCTGTACATTACTTCGTTACCAACGGCAGCAATATCTACATACCCTTCATTTGCTAACTTAATTAGTCCAGCAATTTCTTTTTTATTAATTTCTGCATCGTTTCCAAGCCAAGCACCAACAAATGTTTTGATACCTAATTCACGTGCTACTTTTGGAATTAATTCATTTCCTTCTGTGCACGAAAAAGAACGTATCCATTTGGTATAGGGTTGTATTATTTTTAATCTGCGTCTAATCTGTTCTTCTGTTAAGGTATCACCTGGTTGTTGGCCTTCTTCATAGGGGCTTGAACAAAATCCATGCACTCCGTCAAATAAAACCTCTTTGAATAGGGCTTTCAGTTCTTCTGATGATTTTGTTGATAAATCTACGTTTGTTAACGATAGAATTTTTTCTTCTCTTACTGACATTTTTTTAGTACTCTTTAATTTTAATTATTTGTTATTTGTGTTTTTCTTTTTTCTAATTCAGCTCTAATTTCATGAGCTCTCTCTTCTGTAATACTATAATTACGCATAATAAGCATCGCTAAAATTGTTCCAACCATTGGGAAAAAACAAAAGAAAGCATGCAACCCATCAACTGCAGCTTGTTGGTCTGTTGTTGCTAGATCAGAGTTGAAACCCACTATAGTAATAATCACACCACTAAGTGCTCCAGCAATACCATAACCTACTTTTACCATCCACCAATAGATAGCTCCAAAAATACCTTCTCTTCGCTTTCCTGTATTTATTTCATCAATATCAATAACATCTGCAGTCATAGACATCATAATGGTAAATAAGCTTCCAATACCAAAAGAAAAGAAAGGCAATGCAATAATATACATCCATGGTTTACCCGGAATAAATAAGAAATAAAGCATAATATACCCTACCAATGAAATTGATTGTGATAACATAAAAGCTTTTTTCTTTCCTAGTTTTTTTGACATCCAAGCCACAGCCGGAATCACAATAAAAGTAGTTCCTAATGCTCCTAAGCATCCAAACATTGAAACCCATATTCCGCTGGCACCAGCATCTCCATTAAATAATTTATAAACTATGACAAAAAAAGTAAGGGCAGCTACGGTATTAAAAGCATTAAATATTAAAAAAGTTGCCCCACATAATTTTCGAAATTCTTTGATTTTGAATGCAGCTACAAAACTTTCAAATATTTTCATTAAACTATTTCCAATATTGGACGAGTTTAAAGGTTCATAGTCTTCGTCTAGTGTTGAGTTACTTTTTATAAAAATTGCAGGGACCATAGCACAAATAGCACAAGGTATCGCTACCCAGATTGCCAATTCTTTTACAGCAATATCTGCAGACGGAAACCAACTTTCATCATACATAATGATCCAAAACAAAGGTGCAATTACCCATGCCCATTGCCCAATAAATTGAGCTATTGCCATAATATTGGTGCGTTCATGAAAATCATCACTCATTTCATATCCCATGGCTACATAAGGAACACTAAAAATAGTTAGGCCTAAATAAAATACTAAAGACCATAGAAAGAAATACCAAAAGTTATATTCTACTCCATCAGCCTTACTCAGCTGCCACATAAAAATATAGGCAAGTCCCATAAGAATTCCCCCAATTAGAACATATTGTCTACGTCTTCCCCATTTAGATTTTGTATTATCTGAGATAAAGCCCATGATTGGATCAGTAATTGCATCAAAAATCCTAGGGAAAAGAAATACTAAAGACCACATCCAGCCAGAAAAACCCAAATCTTCAACCAAAACAACCATAAAGATTCCTAAGATTGCTGGAAACATTTGGTTGGCTAACATCCCAAAACCAAAGGCTATTTTTTGTCCCATAGGGACTTTACTTGTTCTAGACATAATTATTAAATAGTATTAATTAATATTGTTTGTATTGCTTGCGCATTTATTGAAATAGTAGTTACCTCTGATCCTAATGAAAGTTGAAAACTTTTTCGAGTAGTTCCTTCATTAAAAATGACTACGGCAATAGATCCATCAGTGTTTTTTGCAGCAGTAACCATTAAATCTTCATCAGATTTTTTAACTTCTATAATTTCAGCTTGAGGTCTAATATATTTACTGAAATGTGCCATGGTATAATATATAGGGGTAAAGTAAACTTCGTCTTTTTCTGGATCTACAATTACAGGAGCCACGCACCAGTTTTTAAACCAGTTTGGACCTCCCTGAGTGTCTAAAACCATATTCCAGTCTACCCAACCATCTACCCAGTTATTTAGACATCCAATAATGTCTCTAGCATACCTGTTTACAGGTGCATATTTAGGGTGAAGATGTTTGTCTTTCTCAGAAGCCCAGTCCCATCCCCAGTCTGTTGCTTCTTTACTCCAGTACCAATCATCGTCTTGCCATTTAGGGATTTCAGAATCTACACAACCCTCTGTTTCTATTAAGTATTTATTTGGAGCTTTGTTGTGTGCATATTGCAATGCATCAGGGAAAAAATCATAGGTGCTTTCATACCAATGAATTGCGGTACCATCAAAATAGTTAGAAGATTTATCATCTCTATACATTTCATCTACCCATTCTTGTAAACCAGCTCTATTTTGGTCGTACCCTAAGATTATTTTATTTCCATAACCATCTTTTTCTAATTTTGGACCTAAATGAAATTGAACAAAATCAGTCATTTCCTTTGGAGTATAGTGCATGCTTTCCCAATTATCTCCATTACCATGTGGCTCGTTTTCTACTGTAAACCCCCAGATATCTATACCTTCAGCCTTATATGCTGTTAAGTATTTTGAGAAAAATAATGCCCAGGTATCATAATATTTTGGAAGCAATTTACCACCAACCCACTTATTATTGTCTTTCATCCAAGGGGCAGCAGACCACGGGGATGCTATAATTTGGAAGCCATCTTCAGAAATTTTCATGGCGTCTTTAATCATTGGAATAAGATCGTCTTTGTCTTCTTGTATAGAAAAATGCTCAAGCTCTATGTCATTCTCAACAGGAGAATATGAATAGTTTGATAATGAAAAATCACATGAGTTCATGTGTGTTCTAGTTAGAGAATAGTTAGCTCCTTCTTTTGAAAAATAGGCATTCAATATTGTATCACGATTTTTAGAACTTAATTTATTTAACAAATAGGCTGAAGATTCAGTAAAAGATCCACCAAAACCTGTAATTTTTTGATATGTTTTTTCTGGGTTAATACGAATAGAAGAAACTTCACTAGTCTCAGTAAAGCTTGTTACCGGACTTAATTTATTTCCATTTTTTGAAGTTTCTATAACTTTTATCGATAAAGATTTTTCTGATGTGCAAGAGAGGACACCCATAAAGATTAGTGTTAAAAAAAAGTATATCCTAGTTAATTTCATTTCATTATATATTTTTATAATGTGGTATTATTTTTTTTGAATGGAGGTACATGTACTTCTAAAAGTAAACTGTCTTTATTTCCGTTATATGTTTTTGTAACTGAATTTTTATTTCTACCCAAGCCATCAAAAACCCCTTCATCAACTAAATCCCACAAGGCGTATTTAGCTTTGCCATCTATAGTAAACAACCCAAAGTGATTTTCTGAACCATTTGGGTTTGGAGCATCTTTCCATATTTCATCAAAAGCCTCAAAATAGAAACATGAGATTCCAGCTTTAGCAGTCCATTCTCTCATGTGTCTATAAAATAATGCCTCTTTATATTCATCAGTTGCTTTACTTCCCTTATTACCATAAAGTCCGTTTGAAAAGGTAGCCCAGCCCGTTTCTCCAATGTGTATTGGTTTTTTTATTCCCAGACTATTTACATAGTTGGCAACACTATCATATTGAGATACCGCATAATCTCTGGCTCTTAACATGATATTATTTACTTTCTCAATATTGGGTTTTTCTTCTTTTGTGTACCAAAAAACAGGATTATAATGAGTATCATGCATAGGGTATGTGTGCATAGAAATATAATCTACTTCTTTAATAAGTTTATTTAAATCTTCTGTGTGATATTCGTCACTACCGCCACCCCAAGAGGCAAAATTATCTGAACTGGTAATCCAAAGATTTTTTGGGAGCTTATTTTCTTTTTTTAAGTTTTGAAGATGTGACACCCATTTAAGTATTACTGATGGCTGAACGTAATAACTTGTTGCCCATTTTACCATTGCCTCGTTTCCTACAGCAATAATTTTCACAATACTTGGATATTTATTTGCCAATGAAACAGCCCTAGCAATTTCACCTTTATTTTGATCGCTCTCCAGTTGGTGATTTACAGGTTGATTGGTCCAGGCATTTTTACAATCTATCCAAGCCCCCAACATAACATACATTTCAAAAGATGGGTTTTCACTTTTTAATTCATGTATGGCTTTCAGAATTGTTTCTGCTTGCGCTAATTGAACATTATAGGTCCTTAGAATTTTAATTTTCATAGCATGAAGAATTTTCATGTCCTCTTTTATCTCCGCTACAGTTGGCTGAATACCTCTGGTAGATTTTCTGTATCCACCATAAGAAATTGCTAAATAATTTGGGTTTCCTAATATGTCTTTTGCTGTCAATTGTATCTTCTGTTTTGGGTTCTTTTGCAAATTTTCGTTCTTTTTGTCATCTTTACAAGACAATATGATGCTTGAAATGGCTATGGTAAATAGATAAAATTTCAACCTCATCATCCTACTTTTTCTATTTTAAATATGCGCCATTTACATTAGCGTTAATTTGAACAATATCTCCAGTTCTTTTAAATATTTTCTCGCTTGTTATACGATCTATAACCAATGCATCAATTTTAGAGGAAGTTCCATCTTTGAAAATGATCTCTAAGTGATCTTTATCGGAAATGTGATATATAATAGGTACCTGACAATAGGTAAATGCAAGTGAATTAGAAGGGATTGTGATACTTTGGCTTCCTCTAAAAAGGCTTAAATATTCAAAACTTGTTTCTTTGGAAAGAAATTCTTCCTTTCTTAATAAGCAAGGATTAAAATATAATTCACCTTGCTTTACAAAAACACCTAATTCACCAAACCTAGTGATAACATCCTCTTTTACTTGGCCTGTCATTCCAGGTTGTTGAGCACCTTTTCCTCCTGGAGTGTGAGAGTAGGGATCTGTTGGGAAAGCACCATATAATTCTGGGGATTTGTGAACGCCTATACCTTCATTTATTTCGTAGAAGTGTTCAAGTAGATGACCAATCATTACCTCATCTTCCCCATTAGAGATTGCTTGCAAACAAGACTCCTGAACAGCTAATAATAATTTTGAAACCATGTGCCAATAGATAGAGCCTAATCCTTCATAACCATAAAATGTACCTGATCTACCAGTAAATGCTTTGTGATTAAAAACATCTTCAAAAGCTTGAAGAATTTTTGGAGTATCTGAGGCTAACAGATCATTGTATTTTGTACCAGAAAGTTTTTCTAAAGCTTCAGCAACATCGTTTGCATTTTTAAAATTTCCGTTAAAATGATATGCACCATTTACATCTCTTTCAATAATTTGAACAACGTTATCTTTTAACATTTCTTGAAACAGCTTTGACGATAAAACAGCATCTTCTGAAATTGTATTTCTATCTAAGAACCCCTTTAATTCTTTGAAAGGATAGAGTAAATAACTGTATTGATCTTTTCTGAAAAGCTTACTTTCTTTTAGGGCATTCAATACATTTAAAGTCTCTTTACCATCTAGATACCCAGAACTTAAAACAGCAACTTGACCCTCTAACATTTCACTTAAGTAGCTTATAGAAATAGAGTTGTCGTTATTTACTGTCATTAAATTGTAAGCGTGATATAAATTATCTGACCGTTTATTAGCTTCAATAGAATGTTCTAGATATGACTTACTTAGGCTTACAAACCTTTTTAATTTGTCAAATGATAGAGTTGTTTTTCTGCCAGAGAATGCATGGTTATAAATTTGCATTCTAAACTCACTTCCTGCTTCTCCAAGTGTATCAAGAATTTTCTTCTTATTCGTATTATTGATAGATGACGATAATAATGCTTTGTTCTTTTCAAAAGTATTTAGCACTTTGTCAAAAAATTGTAATATTTCGTTTGAAACTTCAACTTCTTGAGTAGAGGAACTTTCTAATAATTCCTTAAAGAAATTGAAAAAACGGTTTAAGTAATATAAAGTAACCATAGAAACTCCATTTCCAACTAGAGCGTTGTTGGCATCATTCCATTCAGGTCTTTGCGTGTTCATCCAAATTCCTCCTTCAGGAATAAAATTCGATAATTTAGCCAAGGAAGTTGCTAAAATTTTTTCTATAAAATTTGCTTTTACAATAAAACGATGCTCATCACGTAACAAAGCACCATCGGCTCCTAAAGCAGATCTTTCTTCACGTATTTTATTATCTAATTGTTGATCAAAAATTATGGTGTCTTTAGGGTTTTCAAGTAATTCTTGATATGATTTTATTTTGTAAGGGACATTTGCATAAACAAATAAGTTTTTAGTAAAGAAACTTTCTAATCTACCTGGCTTGTGATTATTTATAAACTCTAAAAATTTTAACAAGTAGATGATTTGATGGTCACCCCAGTATCCGATATATGACCACGGGTCATCCGGTTCAATGGTTTCCCAATCAAAACCTCCTTTAGTTACTCTGTAAGGATTGTAGCCATCAAAAGTTGTAGCATTTAAAAATTTATGAATCATACTTTCAATAAATTCTGGATATGAGTGCGCTAATGCCTCCCAGTTTTGAAAGATGTCTCTCCAGTTACCTTCATAATCTAATATTTTGGAACCATCTATTTCATTTCTTGTATTAATTGAAAATTTATTCCAGGGTCTACTTGGGTCTCCATGACGTCTGCTAAATTTTAATGGCATATACTCTAAACAAAGGCGTCTGAAGTTTTTATCTTCGTTATTATATGCAATCTTTTGAAGGTCAGAAAGCGAAAATTCTTCCGGAAGTTTTTCTATGATTTCCTCAGAAGTAAAAGCAACTTTTGTGTTTGCTTGTTCTAAATAGTTTTTAAAATCCCACTTTTCAATTTGATAATTATTATCAAAAATTCCTCCTCGCATAATATTAAAAAGTGTGTTTGCAAAATGGCGGGTATCCTTAAGATTGTCCGAAGTAATTTGAATTGCATCTGAGGCAGAATTTAATTCAACTAAACGCTTAGTACCTATATTAATATCATCATTTACTATGTGTACTAAAGAGGATTCTTCTTTGATTTGTTTTGATAATTTTGCAATACTAGAATGGTTTTGATTTACATTAGCAATAATCATCCACTCTTTAGAGGATTCTTTTTCTAATATGATCTCTGAATTTAAAAAGTAAGCTCCTTTCTCGGCTTTTACGTCTACTTCCTGTTTTATAGGTTTTCCTAACCTAAAATTATTTAATTGTAAAGAAGAGAGAAGGTGTTTGGGGTTATCTAACCCTAGAGACCAAACTACATTGGCTTTCAAGGCCTCACTTGCTTCCGCTTTGTCTACTAATATGGCACTTAATGCAAAAATACCAAGACCAGTTTTTTCTTCAAGTTCATTTCGCTTGTATGCGTCAACAAGGTTACTAGATTGATTTTGTTCGTCGCTTCCAATACTAGCTGGCATGATGTTTTGAATCCCGTCAAGTAAAGATATTTTTATGGCACTATCGCTTGTATTGATGAGTTTAGATTTCTTAATAAATCCAAAAGTATTGCTTGAACTCCATTGGTATCTAAAGATTAATTCTAAATCATGGTTAATTTCCTCGAAAATAATTTTGTTCCCATATTTATTTTTATAAAGATTCTGAGTTGTGGAATAGCTTCCTAAAGACCTGACTGCTAAAGGTTCCCACATAAATTCTTGGTTATCTTTAGATACTTTGAAAATAGATTTATTTCCGGTAATATCTGCAGATTCTGTAATTTTGTCGTCTGTGTAGTAAGGGAACAAAGCATACTCAGAATTTTTTCTACCAGCAGTTAGTCCTCCATTACTTGATATAAACATCCAATGATTAGAATCACTTACAATACTCATAAAGAAAGGACGCATCAAATCATTATTTGAAATCTGATAATACACTTCATCGTCTATGATTACAGACTTCAACTCAACATCCATATTTTCTAATGAGGTTTCTTTTGTTAATATATTAGTTTCGTTACTCATTTGGTATAGTACTTTTTATTTTTTTAATTGAATTTTTGAATTTGATTGTAGAATTTGATCAATGTAAAAATCTCCAGAAGTAGTTCCGGGACCATCAATAAAAATGACCAATCTATTGTATTTTTTTAATGAAGAAAACGAAAAACTTAATTCCTCCCATTCATTTCCAGAATGAAATGCTGAGCGTTCAATTGAACTATTTTCATCACCAACTTTTTCTAATTTAAGTAGTACTTCTACTGACTTATTAGAACGTAAGGCTAATTTTATGGTATTTCCCTTTTCTAAGTCAATAGGAGATAAAAGATCTAAATAATTTCCTTCCCAATTATTTCCAGAGTTTGTAAATACTCCTAATTTAGTTGTTGAGGTGTTATTTGTAATAAGTGGAGTTTTGTCGCTAAGTTTGAAGGACGCTCCATTAAAAGAGGTGAATTTCAATACTGTGGGGTTATCATCAAACGCAATATTAAATACCGGTGAAGTTGTCTTATTCCATAGTGCTTGAACAACTGAATCTTTATTTTTATTTAAAATCTCAAGAGTTTTTTTGTTCTGAATTCCTTTAGCATTAGCATCTTTTAAATCAAGATCGTGAAAATATTTATGTAAGAGACTTATACTAATCCCCTCATTGTAAGGGTCAAATTGATGAATCTGTTTTAAGACATAATAGGCAGCTCTTGGATACAAATTATAAAGGCCATTGTTGTTTGTTGGTCCTTTGGCACAAATTCCAAACCATTCTTCATTCATATTGTTCTCACCCGTTAAAAAATCTGAGGTATATCCTCCATTTCCCCATGTAGAAACCGTATCGTGTTTGGTCACATTCTTCCTGTTATCAAAATCATATTTCCACCAACCATCACTAAATTGAAATGTGAAACCTCCAATAGTATTTTCATACATACCCATTCCAGCTGCGTTTTCGTAAATTTCTTTCCAGTTTTTAAGCAGATAATTAGCCTGAGATTTTTGGTCTTCAGTGTTAGTGACTGCATTAAAAGCGTCTGCTCCAAATTCTGTAAATAGAAGGGGTTTATTCAACGTTTCTTTTACGGTTTTGAATAAGTTAGTGAATGAATATCCTCTGTAGGAGTTCACCCCAAAAATATCTATGTCTTTGCATTCTTGGGCTATTATTTCAATGAAAAGATCGTCTCCATTACAAATGGCTACAGGATGATTAGTGTCTAATTCTTTTATTTTTTTTGAAGCTGTATTCATTAATCGATACATAGGCCTGCCATACTTTTCTCCAACAGCCATTTTTTCGGTTTCTTCCTCAGGAAAGTCCTCAGTTTCTGCTCCAGACCAAAAAAGACCATAATTATTTTCATTTCCAAGTAGGTACAATAAAAGGCCAGGTGTATTTTTGTAATTACTAACCATTATTTCAATTTCTGACAATAAAATCTTTTGCATCTTAGGGTCTGAGTAATCTGTAATTGGGTTCCATTCTCCATCTACAGACATACCATATCTTCCAAAAGAGTGGTTTATCATTGTATGAATTCCGTAGTTTTCATAGATGTATTGAATCCATTTTGCAGGAATACCCGAATAATGGCGGATTGCGTTAACATTCATATCTCTTAAAAGAGACATTTCGTGATCTAATCCTGATTTTATAATCTCATCTGAACCCTCCCAAAAATTAGCATCAACAGCATTCTTTCCAATAGGAATTACATCCCAATTAACGCCTTTAATCATGAAATTTTTTCCTTCAACTTTTAGAGAAAAACCATTGAAGGAATTAGTTATAGAAACTTTTTCAGATTGTGATAAAACCGAAAGTGTTCCTACAAATAATAAAAGAGTCAATGGAAAAATTTTCTTGAATAAAAAATTCAATTTCATTTCATAACAAATTTTATAAAAAATCATCTTTTGCTAATTTAATAGTATCTTTTTATCTTTTAGAAAATAAAACCTCTACAAAAATCATACACATAACACACGGTAGTTACTAGAATCTGTTAAAAATATTCTTTTATTGATGAAACCCTTTTAACAATGGGGAAACTTACGATGATTTAGGATAGTTTTACTAGTATATTATAGGCGCTGTTGTAGTATTGTATAGGTGAAAGGATAAATTGTATAGTTAATAGCATTTTTTATATTAGTTGCAATGGAGTATTACAAGCAAATACAGAGCTTTTTACTACTATTTTTTTTGTATATTATTATTTAAATATTTAAAAAGTCTTGAATACAAGTAGTATTCAAGACTTTTTAATATGGATCCATTATCAATGGATAATCTCTAAATGTTATCTTGTTTGATAATTCTTTATTGAAAAACTTTAATATAATCAATTTCCATTGTGTCTTGTGTAAACGAAGGATCTATATCACCGCCAAGAGTACCGCCCATGGCAACGTTAAGAATTAAATAGAAATCAGCATTAAAAGGCAAGTCTGCAGAATTAGTTAATTCATAATACTTAACATCATCTAAAAATATTTTAACAGCACCTTCTGTCCACTCTACTGTATATAGGTGAAATTCAGTAGAAGGATTTTCTACAGTAGTGCTTTCACCATAACTTGCATTATTGGAACCTGCTGTGTTATACCAATGACTTGTTCCTAAAACTCTTTCTTTATCATCCCCTCTTTGTTCCATGATATCTACCTCTCCAGAGTAAGGCCATCCAGCAGTTGGATGATTAGATCCTAACATCCAAATAGCAGGCCAGGTTCCCTGAGATGCTGGAAGTTTTGCTCTTACTTCAACTCTACCATATGTAAAATCATATAGTCCTTGAGTTTTGATTCTAGCAGAAGTATAATCATTCCCTTCTTTCTTTGCTGTAATCTTTAAAGATCCGCCCTCTACAATCACATTTTCTGCATTATCAGTATAGCTTTGAGCTTCTTGATTACCCCAGCCAGTATTACCAAAAATATCTGTAGTTCCTAAATCATAGGTCCATTTAGTTGAGTCTGGTGCACCATCAGTATTAAAGTCATCTTCCCAAACTAAATCAGTGAACACATACTCATCATCTGAACCACTCCCACCAGGAGTAGAGGTAAATTTATGGTACCATGCTAAATTAGGGTCTGCAGCATCTAAAGTTCTAACATATAATTCTGTTTCTGTTATTTCAATAATTTCATAACTTGAAGAGCCAACGTAATAACTCATAAATCCAGAATCAGAAAAATTCATTTGTGTCCCTCTAGATTCAAAACTTGGATCTGCTACTAAGCTCCAATCTTCAGATCCAGGTGCAAAAGATACGTTACTAACCGTTGAAGTATCAAAATCTAGACACGCATCACCTCCGCCTGCACCTCCAGCGATAGCTTGATGAGCTGCATTAGCATTAAAAAAGGTTGTTCCTTTATTGTCTAAAAGATAATTCATGCTTCCGTCAGGATTTAATGTAAATATTAATTCATCATCACAAAAACAATCTCCATCGTTACCACAAAAAGTTCCTGGAGGTGCCGAAAAGAAACTTGGATAGTAATATTCTCTTGGGGCTCCATAAATTTGAATATCAAATGCTAAAGACGGCCCGACACCTAAGTGACCAGTTTTAGAATCATCTAAGTACCACACTTTAGTTACTGGTGAACTAATATTTATGACATCTAAACCATCAGAGTCTTGACTTATTGGCGCTCCTGATAAAAAAGATTTTGCTTCAATATCATCAAATGCACTGAAGACCTCGATATTTATAGATTTAGATGAGGTAACTCCACCAAGGCCAGAAGCAGTTACTGTTACATTGTATGAACTTAAACCTGTTCTAGTAAATCTATGGCTTGAATTTCCACTGGGAGCCGAAGCATTGTCTGTGTTGTCGCCAAAACTATAGATGTAAGTTATGGCATCATCTGCAGTAGCAGAGAAATTTACAATTCCTGATCCATCTCCATTAGGGTTGTCTGCGTCTTGACCAAAAATTTCATAATTTAAAGTAATATTTGATGGTGCTTTTAATGCCCCAAACTCTTGGTCTTCGTCTTGACAACTTGTAAAGAGAAATATACTCAATATAAACAGCCCAATAATTTTTTTAAATGTTTTCATTGTTTTCATTTTTAATTCATTGATAATGATACATCATCGATATTTACTTCTCCTACTTCTCCTCCAATATCAAATAATACTCTAGCATCCGATGCCCCAAAACCAGCCGAATCTAGCGTTAATGTAAAGGTTGTTCTTGTTGGTGTTATTTGAATAGTTTCTTTATCATTAGACCAGGGGTCTGCACTTAATCCGATTCCTGCATCTATAGATCTGTTTGTATCTGACCATGCGTCAAATGTTAAAAAGTAGGTTTTACCTTGAATAATTTCCACTTTTTGACTCACATTAACATCATATACATTTCCTGCTGATACTACATTTTCAGAGTAATACGTGTTGTCAGCTACTGTTACAACTGGCGCAGGAGCAGCATCGTTAACACCCACAATCCATGGAGCGCTACCAGCTTCAAAATTTCCGTTGGTTAAAAGGTTTCCTGCTCCAAGAACTAGTGAAACATTGTCTATGTTCACAAGACCAACCTCTCCACCGATATCGAATAAAACTCTTGCATCAGGTGCTCCAAAACCTACCTCAGAATAAGTGTAACTATAAGTAGTTCTTGTTGGAGTAATATTTAGTGGAGCTCCAGTATTAGACCATGGATTTGCACTAAGTCCAACTCCTGCTACAATAGATCTATTTATATCGGACCATGCATCAAAAGTTAGTGTGTAGGTATTTCCCTGAATAATTTCGACTTTTTGACTTAGGTTCACATCATACACATTTCCTGCAGAAGTTACATTCACTGAATAATACGTATTATCTGCTACTGTTACTACTGGCGCTGGTGCAGCATCATTAACTCCTACAATCCAAGAATCACTTCCACCTTCAAAATCTCCATTATTTAGTAATCCATCATCAAAAGATGAAGTTGTGCTTTCTCTGTAAAAGTAAAAGTTGTCTATATAAGCAACTGGCGTTACACCATCAGAATCTATAAGTAACTGTGTAATTTTTTCTTTATTGGCTAAGTTTCCATCATCAAAAGCAGTAAGATCTATTTCGATACTTTGCCATGAGCCACCTTGAGGGACACCGAGTGATTCTACATCTTCCCCACCATCAACAGTATTTACAATTTTTACAAGTAATTCGTTAGTTGCACCTTCTGGCAACCAATAATCTATGTGTAGTTTTTCCATTTCAGAAACATCTATTCCAGTATCATAGTTTGTAACTATTCCTAAGAAATCTAGACTTGTAAGCTTCCAAATGTTATCTGAACCAATAGTAGTGGCTTCAAAACTAGTTGAAGACCATGAGGTAGGAAGTTCATTTAATGTTACATCGGTATAATGATCACTAAATACTGAAACAACATCAAAATCATTTCTGTTAGGAGGTGTTGGCGCCGCATTTAAAGGAAATACTATTTCAGTAACCTCAAAATCTACAGCATATTCTGTTGTTTCAATTGCACCACCTTTAGCTACAACTCTAACAGAGTAAACACCTGGTGTCTGGTATCCGTAAGAGATTCCATCACCGATATTTGCCGTTGCTACGGGTTGCTCAACTCCTGGTTCACCAGAATAAAATTCATAGGTAGTAGCAAAGTCCGCAGTGGCAGTTACATTAACTTGCTTAGATATTGAAGCGTCATTTTCTATACCAACCTCTAGGTTTTGAGGAGCTAGAAAGGAAACAACTAAAGTTTGACTTACTTCAGTAGAATCACCCACTATGTTATATGCGGTTATGGATATAGTATAACTTCCTTCAGAATATATTTTTTCTGTGCTCTCTCCTGAGTTTAAAGTAACTATTTCTGATCCGTCCCCTAAATTTATTTCAAAGACATTAGCACTTTCTCCAGAGGGAGTTATTGTGACTAGCCCAGAGTTATCTTGAGTGATGTCAAATAAAGCACTTACGTTTGAGGGTATTGCTACCTCCTCTAGAAATCCTAAATCTCTACTATCTGTACAACTTATAATCATGATCATGATTAAAATTGACTTGTATATTTTTTTAACGTTTTTCATCGTATGTATTTTTTAATATCCTGGATTTTGAGCCCACACATTACCTGCTAATTGAATTTCAATAGCTGGAATAGGGAATAATTCATGTTTACCTTCTTGAAAGCCATTAATTTCTTGAGCTGCTTTTCCGGTTCTAACTAAATCAAAAAAGCGGTGTCCTTCTCCTACTAATTCTAATCTTCTTTCAAGATAAATGGCATTTGTAAGTGATAACCCTGAAGCGTTAACGTCATGTAGCTCGTCTCCGAAAGCACGTCTTCTTACCTGGTTGAGATAATCTTGTGCTTTAGATTCATTAAGACCTCCTCTATTTGCTTCAGCTGCCATCAACAATACATCTGCGTAACGGATTGCTCTGTAATTATTTGGGTTTGTTAAATTTAAGTCAGGTAAAGCATTACTGCTTCTAGTTCTAGGAATATACTTTCTGTTAAAATATCCAGTATGCTCATTTCCAGTTCCAAAAGTAGCTCCAGTAGAAGCCGCCCAGGCATTAATATCCAAAATAGCAATATCTCTTCTTGGATCGTCATTATCAAAAGCATCATATGCTTCTTGAACCGGAACATTGAAACTAAAACCGGATGTGAAATCTGGTCCTTCATAATTTCGAATTCCACTAAAACCAACAGCAA
>JGI20159J14440_10001683_pt1 | contig 15756 bp, 17 predicted proteins | sample COG_09_FD_14440 | JGI IMG/M metagenome (IMG submission 14440) | reverse complement strand
AAATAATAGTTTTCAAATAATAGTTTTCAAATAATAGTTTTCAAATAATAGTTTTCAAATTTTATTTTTTAGTTTATCTGCATCCAATTTCATTAATTTTTCTATAGTACTACCATTCGGCATTTTGGCGAGAGAATCTTGTAATTCTTTCATTTGTTCCTTTACCTTTTTATTAACCAACCCTTCACGCGTCCCTTGCATTGATAAAACCCCCAACGATAAAAATAACACTGCCAACAACCCAAGCATAACATACATCTTCGACGACTTTCCGTATTTTTTCATTATATAAATTACAAATAATATATTATATTTTTAATTTATTAAAAAACAGATTGATACAACCAAGGTAAGGCAACAGCTGCTTCAGGACTGACTAATGTTAAAGCACACAAAATATAATTTGCACCCAAACATCGACTATCATGATTAATCCCCGTTCTAATTAAAGTCTCCATAATAGTTATTATATTATCTTGAACAATTAAGGTAGACATTTCACGAAGATCATTTATATACAATATTCTAAATAAATCACGATAAGTTGGACAAATCTCTCTTTTTACTTGATCACTTAAATTTGCACGATACATCCATATATCATTTAATTCAATTAAAAATCGTATTAGGGCTGTATGTGATAAAGATAAAAACCAAGCTGCATCTGTATAATTACCTAAAATATCAATATCATGAAAAACATTAACAATTCTTTCCGTAATAGTTTGAAAACTAACTATCTCCACCCCATCGGGTTCATCCTCGTTCATTTTTAAATTTATATGCTCTCCGAACAAACGACTTAACCAAACTAATTTCATCATATTTTTTTTTACATTTTTTGATAATATATTTCTATTATAAGGATTCTCAGTTTTATTATTGAACCCTTTATGAAATAAATTATAGAGAGACATAATATCAAACCCATAAATCATATTATCCGTATCTTGAAAACTAAAAAACTGCGTATATGGAATATCTGTTAAATCGTCCATTGTAAAAAAATCAGTATCATTAACACACAATTTACGGTTAAATCTTGCAGGACCCCGTAATTTATTATATTGTTTGTATAAATATTGTCGCCAAGCCTTTTGAATGACTACCGTATTATCATAATGCTTAAAATAATTATATATTTTTGTTACCATATTAGATTTTGATAAACTACTAATCATTTTAATCTTATGGTGTGCCGCAATTTCTTTGAGCTGTTTAATTGTATAATTTGTTGATAATAAAATACGATAATTATCTTTTGTTGGAATAATAAATTCATCCTTTTTTCTCGGTTTTTTTAATATTGGTAAATTATCATTTTCTTTTTTTTCATTCACTTTATTCATTATGCTTATATCATATAATAGAATGTTTTAATATTATTTATCATAAATATATAAATATGATAAATAAATAATGTCATTCAAATGGTATGAATAATTGACATTCAAATGGTGTGAATAATTGACATTCGGGTATTATCATTATTTTTATTTTTATTTTTATTTTTATTTTTATTTTTATTCAGCTCGCTTATACGAGCAATGTTATTTAATAGTGGCGGGCAATTATAAATACTTTTAATATATTCAGAAAACAATCCAAAACTTTCAGGAACATCCCTAAATTTCAATAATGATGTATTATTTTTATTGCACCACAACATAAACCCTTGATGATCATTTAAAAATATTGCCGTCATAATATAATACGCAAATACATTTGTGTTTTCTTTATATAAATGACGCATATATGCATCACTTATATGATTATTGTTTGCAGTAATATATAAATTTTTATATTGTAACCCCATAAACCCTAATATTTTAATACATTGGGACAAAGAAAACATTCTCTCAATTTCTAAACAAAAATTTAAATTAAGTATAAACTCTTTCTTGTTTTTTTTATTATTTAATGAATTAAAGCTACAAAAAGCACAGTTGATAATTCTGGCCCATGTTTCAGTATATGCTTCATACATATTAAAATCACTGTTTATTGGAAATATCGTTTTGATTACATTTTTTAAACTAGTGTTATGTGTTGTGGCAAAATCTAATCCATATGTGTGAAAGGTTTCGTGTATAAACACTTTAAACCATTCTTCTTTTCGGTAAATAATAATTTGTCCGTTTTTTACACACGCCATTGTAAATGCGGTATTAATATGATTTGGTCCGATAACAGTTGATGGACTTGTTGGTAAATTTTTGGTAAAAGGTGTTGGGTAAATAAAGATATTTAATGTTTCAGTGCAATGTTTATCAGCATGGCTCGCGCACATATGCAACCATATATACATCATCCTCACATACTCTGTATACATTTTTACTTGTTTTAATTCTTCGTCAGAAAATAAAGTAAAAATAATAGTAATCTCTCGTTGTCCTACATTCCCACATGAAAAAATAAGTTGATATTGTTCATTTTCGGTTATATATTTCTGTATAGGTGCAGGGAAATATCGCGTATTTTTATCGTTGGGAACTTTAATGTCGTCTTTATTGGATGCCATGTGAACTAACTTACTTTTAAAACATCCATCGTTGAAAATGGTTTCATTTGCCTTATAAATATCATTGTAAAGAGAGATTATAATAGAATTATATTCTTTATTATTCTCTTTTGATAACTTTTGGGTCTCACATATTCCAAATGAATTAATAAAAGGTTTTATTATATTGTCGGTCTCACTTGAAAAGTTCATCTCTAATAATATATTATTAGATATTATTAGATATTATTATTAGATATAAAACCTATATTGATATTCATATTGATTCTGTTATTTCTCTTCGTACCCGCATTAAATCATTAAATACAATTGCCGGTTTGCCTCGTGTAATATGTTCTAATTTTGCCTTTTTTGTTGCCAATAATAATTCTTTTAAATCAGCGTTTTGTGTGAATTTTGCGCGCATCGCGGACTCCATTTCAATCTCTCCACGAGAGAAATTTACACCGGCCGCCTTTTGAAAAAAATCAGGATCAATTGTTATATTCTTTGGGCGGACTAGTTCGCCTTTAAATTTACCTGATTTACCGCCAGCCGCTTTTGCCAATGATGCATCTGTGGCAATCGACGAATCGACCGAATCAAGAGAGAATTTTATATAAAAATCTTTATTATTGCGTTTAAATTTGGACGCCTGATAATAGTGCTCTACTGATAACCAGCGATGACCATCTAATTTAAATTCTGCCGCCCAAAAATTTGATAATTTTTTACGCCAGTCGGGAATACGCGCCAATTCTTCATATGCCGCCGGTCCTTCAGATCCAATCGTTTCACCGCTACCTTTTCCGGGTAGTGGTTTACCAGTTGATTTACTATAAAACCGAAATACTGTTCCACTATTATATAAATCAGATGAAAGCTCTTCTAATGGTTCGGCCTCTTGTATAGTATCAATTGGCGGAACAAGCATAGTCGATGCCTGTATGTTTTCATCTGATGACATTTTTTTATTAAACTCCGCTATGCTTGAAGCATTGTTTTTCGTTTTTATTTTTAATGCATAATCTTTGAATTCGGGGATAAGACTGTAGAGGCCTGCTATTTTTTCCAAGCATTTTTCGGATACCAAAACCTTAACCTCGTCAGGCAATTCAGCAAATGTAAATGATTTATCATTAGTGTGGGTAATTAACTGATAATGATAACCGCCGTGATATGCAGCTAACACATAAAACGAAGGTTCAAAAATACCACGTTCTTCTAATGTAGTGTCATTATGTTGGCCACATTGTAAAACATTAAGTTCATCATTTTCTCGATGATGTAATTCTGAAAAAATAATTGTTTTAAGATTGAGCTCGCGTTCTAATGTTGAAATCGCCCAAGTGTCGGCCCAGAACTCCTTTGTTTTCATTTTTAATTTCAACATAGAGAGATTATCAATTCCATTCATAAATTCAAATTCTATTAATGTTTCGCGTGTTTGTTTTCGGTCGGACTTTAAAGAATCGTGCTTTTTTTTAATTTCAGAAGACTGGGTTTCCAAACTCATAAATAAATTACGGTCCTTAGTTTTTTTTAAGCTATCTATCATGGATGTATGTCGTTTAGCTATATTTTTTATTTCGTTTGTTAAAACTGTTTCGTTTCGTTTTAAATCATCGTAAATTGTTTTATAATTTTGAAATAATTCTTCGGTCGCATTATTTGCCAATATATCGCGCATATCATCGATTGATACATCTTGCCCGTTTTCTTCTAACGCCAATTGCAATACAGAAAAAAAACAATTTCCATCATACTTTACATCTATAATATCATAATTAGTGTTAGACATAAATTCTTGTATCCATTTTGCTTTTTTGCTCGTTTTCTTCTTCTCACTTTGTCCATTTGTATTCTTGGATTTCCCGAGAGTTTCCTTTTGTTTAATATTCGCCCCCTTATGTAATTTGTCGTAGGTAAATGAATATAACAATGGTTTATCAAAATGATTCAAATCAATATCGCCATCATCATCAATTATATTTTCTTGTTCGGAAGCTATGATTTCGTATAACCCAATTCTTAAAGTTATTTTATCATTCTCTACCAAATATATTGAGTAATAAACAATATTATTGTCTATATAGGTATAGTTGGGTTTTCCTAATGCAAAAGTTATGTTTTTATCAAAAATCGTAGTTTCATATAAATTCGCATCATAATCTAAATCAGAAGGGTCAATCTCGGCTGATTCTATGTAATTCACAGTAGTATCTAAGACAGAATTTACCATATTATAATATATAATGTGGTAATATTGTTTTTAATATAATTTTATATGTATGGTATTTTTATTGTATGGTATTTTTATTGTACTATATTCGTAGAACTATTCCTCATATGAATATGCTTACAAATAGTATAATCACCTAGATCTGTTCTCCCGCATCTACAAGTGAGCGGTAATGATTCTAATGGTTCATAAAAATATTTTATAAAATTATCTGGCCCACCAACATTATCAGTATTAATGTGATTTCCAAATTGATGTTTTTTAAAAACTGGATCTCTTATTATTATTTCGAAATCTAAAACGCAAATTTTAATATTATCTATTTCTATTATTTTATTTTTAAATTGTACACCATTTAATATACAAAGTTCTTCTTTAATTTCATGAGTATTATTTACTATATAATTCATTATAGTTACTTGATCACTTAAACTGTTGTATTTTTTGGATTTCATGGCATTTAATATTTTATTCATAAAGTTTAATCCTTCCTTTTTAATTATATAAAATCCTGAACATACGCCAAATCCTATTTTTTCACTACATTCTTTTGGAAAACTTTGATTACCCCCGATTTCAGTTGAAATTATAAAATCATAAGGTAACTTTACTATTTCTTCCACTTCCTTTTCTATTATCATATCCATATCAATATGAATAATAGGAACATCTTCTTTTAGTGCCAATTCAATATTTTTATTTAATCTAACTACATCCCACCAAGCATATTCATTTGTAAAAGACATATCAGCTTGGGTTATGTTACTATTATCATAAAAACAAACTTGTTTGGCCTTTTTACAAGTATTATTAATTCTATTTAACCAATGGGGTCTTATTCTATTATATTTTTGTCCAACGCATATTGTAGATATAATATAACTCATATTATTAATATATACGATTGTTTATTTATATTATTTATATAAATTAGTTTTTAACTATTAAATGGATTAAAACTAATGTATTTACTAAAATACGGGTCTTGTTTTAATTCTTGAATATTGCTCCATAAACGCAGTCGCTTCCCGACAATTATTTTATTTGCTGGTTCAGTCTCATAAAATAATAACATTTGAATTAATTCATCTTTTAATAATTTGTTTTTCCCCTTATAAATACCATAATACTGCAATATTTGAATTATTCCTTTTATTGTATAATTTGTATTGTAAAATAAGGTAAGGCTAACTATGTCGTAAATAGTGTCTTCCTCGTCATTATCCAAAAAATTTAAATCATAGTCATTTATGGCTGCAAATGCTCCTGATTTATCCAGCGTTTTATCGTCTGGTTCATTTAAAGTAAAACTAATATTTTGCATTATGAATATAATAAAAAATATATTTATATTATTTATTATTAATTAGCATAATAATTACTTTTTGATTTTATTAATCTCCATAAGAATATCCATATGCTTAAAAATAGTTTTATTTGAAATGCTAGGAGCTGATTTAGCCTTCATAATACTAATAGAACTAACATGTTCCATGATTTGAGTCCATTCCTTCGTACTCGATTTCAATACAGTTACGCTTGTTATAATCAAATGATAGAGTAGTTCCGATAATTCATCAACAATATTTACATTATTTTCTTTGCTAATATAATCAGTCATTTTTTCTTGTAAATCTTTAATAAGTTCTACAATAGTTGTGTTGGGTATAATTTGCTGTAGCATTAGATTGACATAAAATAATCCCAGCGCACGCCTTTTCTCGTTTTTTTTGTTATTGTTACAAAATTGGTCGTAATCTTTATCGGGACTACAATATTCAAAATCATCGAAAATATGAATATCTGTATTCAGTTTTTTGGTCAAAATGGATTGCATAAATTCATACTTTGACATCAATTCCTTATACAAGGTAGCGTACATACTAGAATAAAACCGATTACCACTCGCAATATCAAATATAGAATCACCGATTTTATTTAATTCAATAATTAAATCATCGTGGTTTGTTTCTAAGCCAACAATCAAATTAATCTCTTCCATAATTTGCTGCATTAATGTATCATAAGTTTTCGTTGTCATTTTGTTCAAATGTTTTCGGATTTTATCAATAGACAATTCAACTCCTTTCTTTTTTTCCATCACTGTAGTTTTAAAGTTTCGTATCACGTTCCATTCTTCTTCAGAAACCTCTTTTACATTATTTCCACGAAAATGTTTATATGATTGTTGTCGTTTATCAAAATGCGGTGTTTTAATATATTCAGGCGCTCCAACATTTGTTGCTATTTTTTTAATAATATCAAGCGTTTCTTGTGGAAGTGAATATTCAAAGCCTTCTTTTTTAATTCTATCATAATCCTCGCGAGTATATGTTTGTTTCGCTAGACAACAAGACATTTATATGTGCTAAATTATAATAAAAAAATATATTTATATCAATTTTTCAAATAATACTTAAACATAATATAACTATTAATATTATTATGTCAGATATTATAGATATAAAAAAAGAAAAAAGTGATGGTAATATTGATAATGATATTGATAATGATAATAAGGAAAAAGTGAATGAGCGTACAACTGAAATAAATGAATGGGAAGACCTCAATGCAAAAATACCATTATTGCGCGGTATTTATGCAAATGGTTTTGAAAAACCTAGCCCTATTCAAAAAAAAGCAATTCTTCCTCTTTTTTCAAAGAGAGATGTTATTGCCCAAGCTCAATCTGGTACAGGTAAAACTGCCTGTTTTTCTATTAGTGCACTAGAACTTATTGATACTACAAAAAATGTAACACAGGCAATGATTTTGTCCCCCACTCGCGAGTTATCCATTCAAACAAAGAAAGTAATCGATTCAATTGGTAGTTTGTTCCCTGATCTTTGTACACAACTATTGATCGGCGGTACATCTACAGACGATAATATTAATTTGTTGAGAGATAAAACACCACAAATTGTAATTGGGTGCCCTGGCCGAATCCATGATATGCTTAAACGAAAGCGTTTGTCCGCAGCAAATTTTAAATTATTAATTATGGATGAAGCTGATGAATTATTATCATTTGGTTTTAAAGACCAAGTCTATAATATTTTTCAATATATGCCGACAAGCATACAAGTTGCCTTGTTTAGTGCAACAATGCCAACTGAATTAAGTATATTAACTGATAAATTTATGAGAAATCCTGTAAAAATTTTAGTAAAAAGCGAGCAGTTAACTTTAGAAGGTATTCGTCAGTTCTATGTAGCGTTGGAAAATGATGAGGTAAAATATGAAACATTAAAGGACATCTATAGCTCTTTAACCGTGAGTCAATCGATTATTTATTGTAACAGTGTGAAACGCGTCAATGATTTATTTATTGCAATGAATAACGATAATTACCCGGTATGTCAAATTCACAGCAATATGACTAGGGAAGATAGAGCCCAAAGTTATGAGGATTTTAAAAATGGAAAACATCGGGTATTAATTTCTTCAAATGTAACTGCGCGTGGTTTGGATGTTCAACAAGTCAGTACTGTGATTAATTTTGATTTGCCCAATTGTGTTCATACTTATCTGCATCGTATTGGTCGTAGTGGTCGATGGGGTCGTAAAGGCGTTGGAATAAATTTTGTTACATCGCGCGATATGCGACAACTTAAAAATATAGAGCATCATTATCATGCTACGATTAATGAACTTACCGAAAACTGGGCAACATCATAATACTATAAACTCGTTTAATAATACCCTTATTATTCTTTATTAAAATATAAATGATGATTGATATTTTAAATTCACTTTTACAAAATAAAGAAAAACAAATGGAACATAAAAACACCAATCAGTTTAAATTACCGATCGAATATTTAGAAAAAAAATCAGAATTAGAACAACATACAATAATCGATTTAGAATTATTACCAAATGACCAAAAGGATTCATTATATAAATATGTGGTAAACCCAACAACGCCTTTTGGTGAAGAAACGATGCATCATTGGAGTAAATATTATACACCTGATACTAATTTTTTAAAAGAAAGTCAACAGTTATTAAAGAAAAAAATAAGTGCAGGTGAAATAACAAAAGAGAGACAAGATACCATCATTTGTATATGGAATGAAATAAAAAACGAAACAGGGTTTGCTGAAAAATACAATTATATTGAATACGAAAAATTAAGTTTTCTTAATAAAAGTGCAAAATTTTTACAATGCCTTAGCATTTATAATATGGCGTCGCCTTTATTTTCGTTAATAATGCCAATTTTTTTTTTGATTTTACCTTTACTTATAATAAAATTACGCGGGTTACCTATTACAATTGAAAAATACATTGAATTATTAAAAATTGTATTTAAAAAACATCAAATTGGAAAAATATTTGATTTATCAAATGCCAGCTTTGAAAAAATAATATATGTCGTTGGGTCAGGTATATTTTATCTTATACAGATTTATCAAAACATAATGTCGTGTCGTCGTTTTTACTCAAATATGAATAAAATACATACGCAACTATTTACTATGAGGGATTATCTATCAAGTACTATTAAAAATATGGATGCATTCAAAGAACATTGTAGCGGATTGAAAACATATGAACCATTTATCGAATCTATGGAAAAACATAAGAAAATTTGTCAGTATGTATATGGTAAATTTGCCGAGGTGACGCCTAATAAAATATGTATTAAAAAAATATTTCAACTTGGAACTATTATGAAAAGTTTTTATCACCTTTATAAAAACAACCAATTTCATGATACACTTGAATATTCATTTGGATTTAATGGTTATATTGATAATTTAATTGGTATACGCAAAAATATTTCATTGAAAAATATGAATTCTTGCAAATTCAAAAATAAAACCAAATTTACAAAAGCATATTTCCCGTCATTAGTTAATAGTAAACCTGTGAAAAATACATATAAATTAGATAAACATTTGGTTATAACCGGTCCAAATGCGGCAGGTAAAACCACTTTACTAAAAACAACAATATTTAATATTATAATTTCACAGCAAATCGGGTTTGGTTTTTATAAAAAGGCCGACATAATACCATATGATATGATTCATTGTTATATTAATATCCCCGATACTTCCGCAAGGGACAGCTTGTTTCAAGCTGAAGCAAAAAGATGTAAGGATATTTTGTCCCAAATCGATAATAATGAAATGGATAAACCAGATCAATTTAGCAAAAACCTAAAACATTTTTGTGTGTTTGATGAATTATACTCTGGTACAAATCCTTATGAAGCAATTAGTAGCGCTTTTTCGTTTTTAAAATATTTAAATAAAACCGATAATGTAAATTTTGTATTAACAACGCATTTTTTAGATTTATGTAGACGATTGGAAAAACACCAAGGTATTAATAATTATCATATGAAAATAGAAACAATAAATGATGATTTTAATTATACATATAAGTTAGAAAAGGGTATTTCAGATATTAAGGGCGGTGTTAAGGTATTAAAAGATTTAGAATATCCTATCGAAATTATTAACAATACAATGGATACTTTAAAAGAATTGGATATATAGAAATAGAAATAGAAATAGAAATAGAAATAGAAATAGAAATAATTATAATTCGTTTAATAAGTATTTTAAAAATATATTCAATATTCAAAAATAATGAATATTTGCGGAACCAATAATAGCCATATTCCTCTCCTTATTTCTATTGCGTGTTGTTGCGCGTTTTTTGTATATTTTAATTTTCGTGTAAATGATGTTAAATTTTTAGTTGAAAAGCAAAACAAAGTATTGACATCGTTTATTACCAACTTTCAGCAAGATATTAAACTCGACGGTTCTCCTCAAATGCCGGTAGGAAAAATGAGTGCAGGTGAAAACCATATTGCTGCACCTGAAGCAATTCGGTCTGCTCAAGAATATGCGCAACAACAGGACGATGAAAAGATTATAGTATCTGATGATGAAGATGATAGTGATAGTGAGAGCGAAGATGATAGTGATAGCGAAGACGACAGTGATACTGAGTCGGTTACTGATTCTGATATCCCTTTAAAAATGGTTAATTTAAACAATATGTTTATTGGTAATATGGAACCCGATAATATGTCATCCATTACGATGGTTCCCGTATCATTTGAAGTATTGGGAGATGAATCTATTGAATCTTCGTTAAATATAGCATCAGATTCTTCTATTACTGAATTAAAAGAAGAAGAATTGAATTTAGAAGAATTATCATCTACTTCTACTAGTAATTACGAATCAATGAAAGTAGATGAATTACGAAAAGTAGTATCCGATAAAAATCTTTCCACAAAGGAAGAAGTTAAGAAATTAAAGAAACCCGAATTACTTGCATTACTTAAAAAATAAAATATATAAAATAAAAATATATAAAATAAAAAATAAAAATATATAAAATAAATAATTTTTATATTTATAAACTCATTTTTATAACGTATATATATACAAATGAGTTGGGGAACATGTTATACTGGTTCTAATAATATTCACTCTGATTTTCCTCCGATTATGAATGATGGTAGAAATTATACGAATTGGCAACCAGGCGCTGTTATAAATGAAAGCATCCGGGAGCAAGCTCAAATAAAATCAAACTGGAACTATCGTCAATATTTATCTAAGAATGCTGACGCAATTATTAAATATAATCAAATGAGTGCTTGTGGCGAATGTTGTGCAAATACTGTTCAATATGGAACGGGATCACCGGTGTCCGACAATACACCATATTTATATAAATCATGTTTAGATGAAACAAAGAAATATGGATATGAAAATAGCGATTTAAAAAATTTATATTTATCCGATGTTACTTTACAATCAAGAATGATTACTCCAGTTATTTCTCAATCTGATTTATTATATAACGGTATTCCCCGTGCAAATTAAATTAGTAACTATTTCAATAATTGTTTATGCAATAAGAGAAACATTATTGGAATGTAAATGAAAACTTGTATCTTGCATTTTCATCTAGTTTTGTTCTTTTGCCTAAAAAGATAAAATACTTGTTTGCCAAAGCATATTCCTTTGGTTTTTTATATCTCAATATTTTTAAACGAACCTTCATAATCATACCTACTTGCCATATACGCTTGTGTGTATACATTTTATTTTTGTATAGTTTTTCTAATTTATTAATAGTATTTTTAACATCTTCTACCGTTGTATATTTTATATGTATTGTATCTTTTGGGTTTTTATCAATATATACATCAAATGATTTTTTAGGATTTTCTGGATTGAAAAAAAATTGTTTTTTTGTTTTGTTTGTTTTTTTTGTATGGTTTTTATATTTTTTCCTTGTATTATATTTCATAAAATATAACTATATTAATTATATAACTATATTAAATATAATACTTAATAACTGGTATGAAGTTATTAAGTATAGATGTAGGTATAAAAAATCTGGCATATTGTTTATTGGAACATGATGAAAAGCCTCCTAGTGCTACTAATAACCAAGAAACAAAAATAATTTCTTGGGATGTGCTTAATTTATGTGACAAAGACCCAAATTGTAGTGAAAATTGTAAAAAAAACGCCAAATTCGCACACGCACACAGCTCAAGGTTTTTCTGTTTGACCCATGCAAAAAAATCAGGGTTGATCATTCCATCTACAAACATCTCTCTAAAAAAAATAAAGAAGATGAAATTAGTTGAATTACATAAGGTCGTATCTGATTATGCAGTTACTATTTCTGAGGATAGTATTAAAAAAGATGCTATTTTAAAAGATATTATGACATTTATGGATATAAATCTCTTACAATCTATTTCAGGCGCAAAGGCAAATGATATGGATTTAATTCAAATAGGTATATCTATGCGTGACGCATTTGATAAAGAATTGAAATCGCATATAGAAACAATTACGCACATTGTTATTGAAAATCAAATTAGTCCAATTGCAAATCGGATGAAAACATTACAGGGAATGATAGCCCAATATTTTATAATGAATAATAAAACGCAAATTTCTTTTGTTTCTGCTGCCAACAAGCTGAAAGGGCATGTCGGTGCAGAAGCCGACATAGAAACTGATACATCTAGTTACGCTGCCAGAAAAAAAGAAGGGATTAAGATAACATTGAAATTATTAAATGAGAGATTTTCATATTGGTTACAACATTTTTCACAACATAAAAAGAAAGATGATTTGGCTGATGCCTTTCTGCAAGGCAATTGGTTCTTAAATAAAATTTAAAATAATCAATTCTTATTAAAATTGATTATTATATTAAAATTTTGCGAAAATATACATCTCAATTAGAAACAATTGCCATGTCTAGTAATTCAGAAATTAAACGAACAACCGAAAATCCTTATTCACTATGCGGGTGTTATAAAAATGATTCTCCAGACTCTCGTTTTTGTGGGCTATGTTATTGCTTATATAGAAATAATGATTTGAATGATAGACAGTTTCAATGTTATATTTGTCCGGTTGATGTGAATGAATATTGTAATTCAGGCTATATTCAAACAAAAGATGGTTATGGTTATGGTAATAGTAAAGAAGGAAATACAAATATTTGTTGTACTTGTGCATGTTTTCCGATAAAGTTTCCATTATTCTTTCCTTGTTTATTAGGGTCATTAATGAATCATTCGTTAAATAAATGTTGTTCACCGCCTTACAACCGAAATTATTTATGTTAAATTCTATTAAATTATTTTTTATATATAAATTTCTTTTGCGTAGAACTTAAAGTTAAAATTTTATATATAATACACAATAATGGAAGATATCGAAAATGATATTATTAGTTTGGATGTGGATAATATTGAAGAAACAATTAACTTAAACGGCGGGGGGAATTCAGGAAATATGTATAGTAGTAATAGACCTTCTGTTAACTTTGGAGGAGGCGTAGAGTTATTGATGAATGATAAGAGATTAAACGATGGAAAAAAATCACAAAATAGTGATATTGGTTTAGGAGATTTGAATGAGTTAGAACATGAATTAAATGATTTGGTGGAAGAACCCACCGGAATGCCTTCTATATCAAAATCTGGATTGTTTAATACAAATATATTTGGTCGAGATAGTGGTGGTATTAAATTAAATACCGACTCCGAAAATGATAACGATAATAACGATAATCTTTCGATTGGTAGTATTGTCAGTGTAAGCGATGCGCCGAAAATTGGAAAAGCAACGGCGTCCTCATCTAATGGCGAGAGTAAAACATGGGACGGTTTTACCAAGTTTAACAATGTCCCTCTTAATCCAGACAGAGGAATGTCTGATAAACCTAAAATGACACCTGAGGAAACATTGCTTGAAAAATTTAAGGTATTGCGAAAACTAGAAGATATTCAGAGAAAAGGAGCAAAGCTAACCAAACAATATTCTATGGATTCATCCTTAGCAGAAATGCAAGGCGAATACGAAATGATTATTGCTGAAAAGGAACGTTCCAATAGCTGTAAATTTCAGGGTAAAATGTTGATGGCAGCCATTACTGGTTTAGAATTTTTAAATAATAAATTCGACCCGTTTGATGTGAAATTAGAAGGGTGGGGTGAACAAGTAAATGAAAATATCGATGATTATGATGAAATCTTTGGAGAACTTCATGAAAAATACAAGTCTAAGGCGAAAATGGCGCCAGAACTAAAATTGCTTTTTCAATTAGGCGGGTCGGCTATTATGGTCCATATGACGAACACGATGTTCAAATCGTCTTTGCCTGGAATGGATGATATTATGCGCCAAAACCCTGATTTGATGAATCAATTTACAAGTGCGGCAGTTAACAGTATGCAAGACACGAATCCTGGATTCAGTGGCTTCATGGGTGATTTTATGCCAGGCGCAAGCAATAACCGACCGCCTCCTCCCCCAACGCAAACCCAGTCCAACCGTAGTCAGAACGAACGCACTGCCGCGCCAACAAACCGTCCCGATTTAATGCGTGCCCGCAATAATGACGGTATTAATATTCAAGAACAATATGGAAGTTTTGATGAAAAGGAACCAACGCAGCGCTCTACGCGTCCTGAAATGAAAGGACCCGCCGATATAAGTGATCTTTTATCCGGATTGAAAACAATGGCGGTCAATCTACCTGCGGAAACCAACACAAATGCCAGCAATACAGCCGCAGCATCACAATCATCTCAATCTAAACCAACGCCAAGAAAAACAGGAGCCTCTACTGGTAAAACGCCGCGTAAACAAAAAAGTGATAGAAATACTGTTAGTTTAGATATTTAAATAGTTGGTACTTAAATACATATTTATGTATATAACACATGCAAATAAATGAAGTAAAAATAAATAACTCAATTATTTTAATATGCGATGAAGCTAATGTATGTAAGTGATTATTATCAATATATTATATCAGTACTGAAATATATAATAGATAAAAATAATCTATCAATTAATATTATTTTAAATGGAGGAGAATATGATTTTAGCAACAATAAAAGAATACATCAATCAAAATTTCGTTGTTGAATGTTTTGATACTAGAAATAGCTGTAATCGTTATATGGCAGATGATTTTATTATATCTTTTATCAAAAAATAATATAATGTGGTTTAAATAATAAATAATAAATAATAAAATACTAATAAAACTTTAGATAAGTTGGCGTTTAAATGTTCAAAGGTGTAAAATATAAGAATTTATTATGAATAAAAATTCTTATATTTGAAATGTTATCAATAACACATTAGCGTGTATATTTATGTTTTCTCATATATTTTTTAAGTTTTCGTAATGTTTTCTTTCTTATAATACGGTATTTCGTATTTTTTGTTTTTTTCTCCGCATGAGTGTTGGTTTTATATTTGTTTTTATGTGTTTTTCTGTATTTCTCCTTTTTATAATTTATATCATAATCTTTACCATAATCTTTACCATAATCTTTACCGTAATTTAAATGACCACCTCCTTCGCTTGTTAATGCTTTTAATGTTATAGTTTCAATGTCTTGTTGGTTGCCGATTGTAATTGTATTTTTAAACGTTTCCTCTGCATTTTTTTCAGGTATTTTTTTTAATTTGTCAATATACATGAT
>JGI20159J14440_10001664_pt1 | contig 15844 bp, 14 predicted proteins | sample COG_09_FD_14440 | JGI IMG/M metagenome (IMG submission 14440) | reverse complement strand
ATTAATTGGTCAATAACTACAGATTTTTTTCAAATGAAAAGATTTATGAAAAGAAAATTATCACATGGTAAATTTCCAAATCCGTTTGTAAATTGGACAAAACTATTTGTCTCAAAAATTTTATACTTTTTATTTTGGATTTTTATTCCAATCTTAGTTTTTAATATTGTTTGGTGGAAAGTAGTGTTATCGTTTTTAGTAATGCACTATACTGCTGGATTAATATTGAGTTTAGTATTTCAACTTGCTCATATAATGGATGAAGCAGATATGCCACTTCCTGACAAACTAGGAAATATGAAAAATAGCTGGGCTATTCATCAATTAAAAACGACAGTGAATTTTGCTGCGAANAACAAGNTAGTAAATTGGTTTACTGGNGGTTTAAATCATCAAGTTGAACACCANATATTTCCAAATATTTCACATATTCACTACNATAAAATATCNGAAATTGTTAAAAAAACAGCTAATGAGTTTAACCTTCCATANAACGAATTTAAAACAACTAAAGATGCCCTNGTCGCTCACTTTAAATATCTGCGTTATATGGGTCTAAAACCAACAACATAAAANAATGAAAGAGTATCTATCAGATAGAATTAANAATCTCGCTGTNTCTCAAACTCTNGCNATGGCAGCAAAAGCAAGAGAGTTAAAAAATNANGGGAAAGACGTTATTGGTCTTAGCCTTGGAGAACCTGACTTTAACACTCCAAATTATATTAAACAAGCTGCTGTTAATGCAATAAATGAAGATTATAATTCTTACACTCCAGTGGATGGATATGTCGATCTTAAAAATGCAATTATTACAAAATTTAAAAGAGACAATAAATTAAACTATGATTTATCTCAAATAGTCGTTTCAACTGGAGCTAAACAATCTCTATCTAATGTAGCAGCTGCACTAATCAATCCAAATGACGAAGTTATACTTCCTTGTCCATACTGGGTCAGTTATAGCGATATTGTTGGATTAAATGGAGGAGTACCTGTAGAGGTTAAAACAGATATTTCTAATGATTTTAAAATGACTGCAAAAGATTTAGAAAACGCTATCACTCCCAAAACTAAAATGCTTTGGTTTAGTTCTCCATGTAATCCAAGTGGATCTGTTTACAGCAAGAAAGAATTAAGAGAGTTAGCAGATGTTCTTGTTAAATATCCAAATATTTATGTTTTATCTGATGAAATATATGAACATATTAATTTTTGTGGGGGACATTTTAGCATAGCTGAGTTTGAAGATATGTATGATAGGACAATCACTGTAAATGGTGTATCAAAAGCATTTGCAATGACCGGTTGGAGAATTGGTTATATTGGTGGCCCGTCATGGATAGCCAGAGCATGTAATAAAATGCAAGGCCAAGTGACTTCTGGGGCAAATTGTATTGCACAAAGAGCTGTGATTACAGCATTATTAGAATCACCATCTAAAATAACCTACATGGTTGATGAATTTAAATTAAGAAGAGACTTAGTTTTAAGTTTATTAAATGATATTGATGGTTTTAAATGTAATACTCCTGATGGAGCTTTTTACGTATTTCCAGATATTTCATACTTTTTTGGTAAAACAATAGATGGGTATAAAATTAATAATGCTTCAGACATGTCGCTCTTTTTATTAGACAAAGCATTAGTTGCTACTGTTACTGGTGATGCTTTTGGAGACCCTAACTGCATAAGAATTTCTTATGCTGCGTCACAAGATCAATTAATTGAAGCAATCAAAAGAATAAAAAAAGTCTTAACTTAAATATTATGATAATAACTACAACAGAAAATATCCCAAACAAAGAGATAACTGAAATTTTAGGTATTGCAAGAGGCAGTACTGTTAGAGCTAGAAATGTCGCTAAAGATATATTTGCAGCACTTAAAGGAGTTGTTGGTGGAGAGATAAGTGAATACACGAAGCTTCAAGCTGATTCAAGAGAGCAAGCTCTTCAAAGAATGCATAAAGACGCAGAAAAAATGGGAGCTGATGCTGTTATAAACGTAAGAATGACTACTTCAATGGTAATGCAGGGAGCTTCAGAGCTTTTAGTGTACGGAACTGCAGTAAAATTAAAATAAATGAATTTTAATATTATTTTCTGGAGTATTACTTTGCTAATAATTGTCTATTTACTCATAAAAAAAATAGGAGCTGAAAAAAAAGAGGATTTTGATAAAAGAGATAATTAAATTTATCTTTTTTTCCAAAAGTATGCAGTAAAAATAATCAATACTGTGAAAAGTTCTAATCTGCCAACTATCATTAAAAAAGAAGACCACCACTTAGCTAATGTTGACATTTGACTAAATGTACCCATTGGTCCAAAATCTCCAATTGAAGGACCAACATTACCCAAACTTGATGCTGAAACACCTAAGGCGGATTGAAAGTCCAGACCGAACATAGAAAATCCAAGCGCACCAATCATAAAAGTTAGCATGTAGATAATAAAGAAACCTAAAATATTATATACAATTTCACTTGGAACTGATTTGTTATTATACCTAACAGGGACAATTGCATTAGGGTGTAAAATTCTTTTGAATTCTAAAAAACCATTCTTAATTAAAAGTAAGTGTCTAACAATTTTAAAACCTCCTGAAGTACTACCAGCAGAACCACCAATAAACATTAAGCCAAAAAATATTAATAATAAAAAAGGAGTCCAAGATGTATAGTCAGCTGTTACAAATCCTGTAGTTGAAACTATTGATACTACTTGGAACAAGGAGTGTCTAATAACCCCTTCAATTCTACTAAATAATGAAATATCATCACTAACTAAAAAGCTAGAATTAAAAAAAACAATTAACGCTACAACAAGTGAAAAGAACATTACAAATTTTAAATATAAATTAAACTCTTCATCTATATTAATTTTATTGAATTTGCCCTTAAAAACGTAATACAATAAGATAAAATTAGTACCAGCAATAAACATAAAAAATATAACTATATATTGAATCATTGGTATATTATTCCAATAAGCTAAGCTATCATCTCTAGTTGAAAATCCACCAGAGGCTATATTTGACATTGAATGATTAATAGCATCAAAAAATGACATGCCAAAAATACTTAAAAGTAAAGTTTCTATTAAAGTAACACTTAAGTATATCAACCATAATCTTTTTGCTGTATCTGTTATTCTTGGGTGTAATTTATCGGCACTTGGCCCAGGTGCTTCTGCGGAAAAAAGCTGCATTCCTCCAATCCCTAAAAGTGGTAAGATTGCAATGGCTAATACAATTATACCCATACCACCAATCCAATGTGTGATACTTCTCCAAAAGATTATTCCTTTAGGTAATGATTCAATTGAATCTAGTATAGTTGCTCCAGTTGTAGTATAGCCTGATGTAGTTTCAAAGATTATATTGGTAAAGCCATCTATAGAATCAGTGATAATATATGGTACTGATCCAGATAATATCATAACTATCCAACCAAATATTACAACAATATATCCTTCTCTTTTATTTAAGTTTATGTCAAAATTTCGATTCCATATAGTAAAAAAAGCACCCACTGATAAAACTATAATTCCAGACACAATTAAACTATCTGTAATACCGTCATTATATATATAGCTTAGTAAGGAAGCAATAAACATAAAAACTCCATTAAACATTAATAGAATACCAAAAAAATAAAATATTATTTGATAATTAATTTTCATATAATCAATCTAATAAAAGAATTTTTCAACTTGATTCACTGTATCAAGTTTACAACAAACAACCACTCTGTCGTCTTTTAATATTTTAAAATCTCCCAGAACAACAAGACCATTTCCGTTTCTTATGACTCCACTAATTATGGCTTCTCTAGGAAAATTAAGATCTCTTATAAGTTTATTACATACGTGAGAATTTTCATTAATTACAAACTCTAAAAGCTCTGCATTCATGTTACTAAGTTGTGATATCGCTACTACTTCAGCCTTTTTAATATACTTGACAATACTATTTGCTGCTAAAAGTTTTTGATTAATTAATGTATCTATTCCAATCGATTGAGATAATTTGTAGTAATCCATATTATCAACAAGTGCAATAGTTTTATTTATGCCTTTAGACTTAGCAACCAAGCAAGACATAATATTAGTTTCTGAATTTCCAGTTACAGAAATAAAGGCATCCATATTATTTAGATTTTCTTCATCTAATAATTCTACATTTCTTCCATCTCCATAAATAACTAAAGTTTCTGGTAATCTTTCAGCTAAATCTTGGGCACAAGATTTATTTTTCTCTATTATTTTTACATTAAAATTATCAGATAATTTTTTAGCGACTTTTCTACCAATATTTCCACCACCCATTATCATCACATTATCAATTTTAGTTAAATCTGTTCCGGAGAGCTTACATAATTCTTTATCACCACCCTCAGTAGTCATAAAGACAACATGATCGCCTATATTAAAAATAGTATCTCCTCTAGGAATAATAGTTTCATCATCTCTTTTAATTGCTATTGGAAAAAAATGTGTTTCAGGGAAAAATGATGCAGCCTCGGTAACTGACTTTCCTATAAGTATAGCAGAGTCTGAAAGGTTTAATCCAAGTGTAGTTAAAGCTCCATCCTCAAACTCAAATGTATCATTAAATACAGATTGGTTAATTACTAATTCAATTTCATCAGTAGCTAAATCACCTGGAGAAATTAACTCGTCAACACCAAGATCTATAAAGTTTATATTATTTTTTGGACTATTATATTCTGAATTAGAAATCCTTGCAATTGTTTTTTTTGCTCCAAGTTGTTTGGCTAGAAAACAAGCTGTTAAGTTTGTAGCTTGCAAAGCAGTTACCCCAATAAATAGATCAGCTCTGAAGCGTTTGCATCATTAAGAGTTTTAATTGAAGTTGAATCTCCATTTAGTACCTTAATATCCAAATGGCCCTCGGCAAAAGTCAAACTATCTCTAACAGGATCTATTAAAGTGATTTCTTGAGATTCGTAGGATAATAATTTTGCTAGATGAAATCCAACTTCACCTGCACCAGCAATAATTATCTTCATTATTCTATAGATTGTTCCATACAAATATAATTTATTTTAGGGAATTGAATGTTAATTGTATTTCTTTGCACTAATGTTTAAATATTAAAGGCAAATATTAATGTCAAAAAAAATTATTCCATATCGAAATAGTGACTTATCCAAAAAAGGTCAGGTAGAAAAAATGTTCAACAACATTTCAAAAGAATATGATATACTAAATCGTGTTATTTCATTTGGTATTGATGTATCGTGGAGAAAAAAAATAGTAAAAATATTAAAATCTAAAAATCCGTCAACGATTTTAGATGTTGCTACTGGTACTGGAGATTTAGCAATTGCAATGGTTAAAACTAATGCTCAAAAAATTATTGGTCTTGATATAAGTAAAGGGATGTTAGATGTAGGTATTGAGAAAATTAAAGACAGAAACTTAAATAATACTATTGAGATGGTTATTGGAGACTCAGAGAATTTAAAATATGAAAATGATTTTTTTGATGCCGTCACTGTATCTTTTGGAGTAAGAAATTTTGAATCCCTAGATTCAGGCTTGAGTGAAATTTTTAGGGTACTAAAACCTAATGGATCTTTGGTTATTTTAGAAACATCCAACCCTACAAAATTTCCATTTAAGCAATTTTATAGATTTTATTCTAAATTTATTTTACCATCTATAGGAAAGATATTCTCAAAAGACAAAGTAGCGTATAATTATCTCTCTGAATCTTCTGCAGAATTTCCCTATGGAGAAAAATTCAACAATATTTTAAAGAAAATTGGGTTTACTAATGTAGTAGACTTTCCACAAACATTTGGAGTCGCTACTATTTATGTGGCTAGTAAAAGTTAAAATGAAAAAAACAGTATTAATTATTTTATATATTTTATCATTAAACACTGTTAATTCTCAGTTATTTACCAAAGAAAAAGTGATAAATAATGAGAATTTTGACAAACCAAGTGTGTCTTGGGGGTATTTTTTAGGATTCAACAATTATGATTTTAACTTTGATTACCTTGTTAATTCTGATGATATACAAGTAGAAGCGTCATCTGGTTTCAATGTTGGGCTAGTTGGTAATTTTAGAATTAATGATTTTTTTGATTTAAGGTTTGAACCTGGCTTAATCATGTCCAGTAGAAATTTAAACTACAATCCCGGTAGCTTTGGAGATAGTGAGTTTGTAGAAAACATTCATTTAAGAGAGGTAAAATCTACTTACATACATTTCCCTCTTTTATTAAAAGTTTCAACAAAAAGGTTAAATAATTTTAAACCATTTATAACTACAGGGATATCTACTGCAATTAATCTTTCAAGTAATGAAAAGAATTTAGAGGACAATAGTTCTGGACAATTTAGAACAAAAAGAAATATATTTTTCTATGAACTTGGATTTGGAATTGATCTTTATCTAGAGTGGTTTAAATTTACTCCATCTATTAGAGGTGTATTTGCTATTTCAGATGAAGTAGTCAGAGATGATGACCCTTTGAGTCCTTGGACAGGGAACATAGATTTTATGAAGACAAGTGGAATCTTAATAAACTTTACTTTTCAGTAGACTTTCTAGAGTTTTCGCTTAGAACAATTGAAAGCGCATTGGCAACATTTAAACTTTCAGTCTTTTTGAGTTTACCAAACCTAGGGATAGACAATCTTTTATCAATAACTTTTGATAGATTTGGATTTATTCCATTAGCTTCATTTCCAAATAATATTACCCCATTTTTTATTTCATCAATTTCAAATATTGAGTCGCCTTGCATGTAAGTCCCATAAGTCTTTAAAGAGTTATTTTCAAGGGTTTTTTGTAAATCTAAATAAGTAATATTAACCCTTGAGATTGATCCCATTGAAGCCTGAACAACTTTTGGATTATAACAATCAACAGTGTCAAAACTGCAAATTAAATCTTCTAGCCCAAACCAATCACAAAGCCTTATTATGGTTCCTAAATTTCCTGGGTCGCTAATGTTATCAAGTCCTATAATTAATTTATTATAATTAATTTTTTTGGGTTTAGGAATTTCAAAAACTCCTAATGAATTTTTAGGATTAGACAGGTTACTAATTTTATTTAATTCTGGTTTTGATAATTGAATAACACTGTTTTTAACACCCTCAATCTGTCTATCAATAGAATACAAACTGTTAATATTAAAGTCTGCTGTAATTAGCTCTAAAATACTCTTATCTCCTTCTGCAACAAACAAATTATGCTTAATTCGATTCTTTTTAAGTTTTAAGGATTTAATAATTTTAATTTGTTTATCGCTTACCATTTTAATAACTAAATTTGTTTTTTAAAAAAAATACAAGTTTGTGAGAAAATCAGTTTATAAAAAAACTTTTACAATATTAGTGATAATATTTATTTCCTCATGTAATCCAACTAAAGGTATAAAATACAATGAATTATTATTAGATAATAATAAGGTATTTGTCAATGACACAATTAGTAATGATATCAATATTTTAAGTTTAATAAAACAAAACCCTAACTCAAAACCTATTGGATTAGGTATTCCACTTCGTTTATACATACATAACCTTTCCAAAAATGATACTTTAAAAAGTTTCAAGAAAATTTCGGTTAATAAGTTTTTAAAGGATATTGGTGAAAAACCTGTTATAATTGATAGTTTAAAAACAATAAATTCTCTAAAAGATATTCAGTCTTATTACTTTTCAAAAGGATGGTTTGATGTAGATGGGAAATTTGAAATTAAAAGAACATCAAATAATAAAGCAGAAGTAAATTATTTAATAAACACCAAAAAACAGTTCTTTGTTGATTCATTATCTTCAACAATTAGCTCACCTGTCATAGATAGTATTTATAAAAACACATACCCCTATTTACATATCAATATTGATAAATCATTTAGCTTAAATGATTTTAGCAATGAAAGAGAAAGATTAACATCCCTATTTAGAAATTCAGGAGTATATCACTTTAGTCAGGATTACATTGAATTTGAAAATGATACTACAGGGAGAAATAATAAAATGAATACTAAGTTAATTATTCAAGACAGAATTATTAAAAACAATGTTGATATTAATCAAAAACCGTTTGAAATATATACTATTTCCGATGTAAACGTATTTATTAATAAAAATAATGAAAATAATCAACTAATATTTGAGGGTTTTAACTTTTTTACAGATAAACAACTAAAATTTAAACCAAGTACTATTATTAGTTCAATTGATATAAAACCTAATAAAATATTTAGAGAAAAAGATCTTCTTAATACATATAAGTATTTAAATGAACTTCAAACTTTTAAATACCCAAGTATCGAATATGTTGAAGATACAGAAAACAAATCTTTAATTGCTAATATTGAGCTTGTTCCAAAAGACAAATATGCACTTGGATTTGATTTTAATATATCTCAAAGTAACATTCAATCTATTGGTTTATCAACAAGTAGTTCCATTTTTATAAGAAATGTTTTTAAAGGAGCAGAAACTTTACAAATCTCTGCTTTTGGTTCTATTGGTTCTTCAAAAGATGGTAGTAATATAAATGATCGTTTTTTTGATATAAATGAGTTGGGTGCAGACATTAAAATCTTATTTCCTAGAATTTTCTCTCCATTTAATACTGATGAGTTTATTCCTAGGTTCATGTCTCCAAAAACTACAATAAACCTGAGTATCTCTGGACAAAACAACATTGGTTTAGATAAACAAACAGCTAATGGAATATTTAGTTATAATTGGAAACCAGCAAGGAATAAAAGATATAATATTGATCTTTTTAACGTTCAATATGTAAGAAACTTGAATCCAAGTAATTATTTCAGGGTTTACCAAAACTCATTTAACCGTTTAGAAAACATAGCTTTGAGTTTTAATCAAACTCCCACAAATTACATTTTTACAAATGCATTTGGAGAAAACTCTTTAATTGATGAATATGCAGATGATACCATTGATTTTTTGATTTCAAATTTAAATTTCCAAGAAAATTATCCAGAAAACTTCAAATCAATAAGTGGGATTAATCAAAGAAAAGATAGATTAACTCAAAACAACCTTATATTTTCGACAAATTTTTCTTTTACAAGAGACTCTAAAGAAGATGTAAATGATGTTGACTTTTCTTTATTCAGATTCAAATTTGAATTAGCAGGAAATTTACTATCTAGTATATCTAAGGCAATAGATATAAACAAAAATGAGAATGAAAAATACGAGCTATTTAATGTTGAGTATTCACAATACCTAAAAAGTGAAATAGATCATATCAAATATTGGAAATTTAAAAGATCTAATGTTTTAGCTATTAGAAGTTACCTAGGAATAGCCATTCCTTATGGAAATTCAGATTACATACCATTTTCTAAAAGTTTTTTTGCAGGTGGTGCCAATGATAATAGAGCATGGACAGCATATGACTTAGGACCTGGAAGCTCGATAAATAATAATGAATTTAATGAAGCAAATTTTAAAATAGCATTCAACATTGAACATAGATTTAATATGTTTAATAAATTTAATGGTGCATTTTTTATTGATTCAGGAAATATTTGGAACATAAATGACGGAACAAATGATCAGAAAGCAATATTTAAAAACTTTAAGTCATTAAAAGATATAGCTGTTGGAGTTGGTTTTGGAATTCGTTATGATTTAGGCTTTTTTATTTTAAGAACAGATGTAGGTTTTAAAGCGTACAATCCTAAGATAATAGATAAAAACAGGTGGTTTCAAAATACTAGTTTTAACACTGCAGTTTACAATATAGGAATCAACTATCCATTTTAAATTTAACTGATTTTTTACTATTTCGATTTCGTTAAATAATACTGATTTTGTGATATAAACTTATTTAAAATCAATATTTTTGAACCTTAAACTAATAAATAAATATAAATGAGTTCTATCAAAGCAGGAGTTGCAACAGGCGATCAAGTACAAGAAATTTTTAAACTAGCAAAAGAAAAAGGATTTGCTCTTCCAGCAGTAAATGTAATAGGATCTAGTAGCATAAATGGAGTTTTAGAAACAGCAAAAGAATTAAACGCACCTGTAATTATTCAATTCTCAAATGGTGGAGGATCTTTTAACGCAGGTAAAGGTTTAGATAATACAGATCAAAAATCTGCAATAGCAGGNTCTATTGCTGGCGCTCAGCATGTTCATACAATGGCAAAAGCTTATGGAGTCCCTGTAATTTTACATACNGATCATTGTGCAAAAAAATTATTACCCTGGGTAGANGGTTTAATNGAAGCTAGTGAAAAGCATTTTAAGGAAAAAGGTTATCCACTTTTTAGCTCTCATATGATTGACTTGTCTGAAGAGCCNATTGAAGAAAATATTGCAATATGTAAAAAATATCTAGAGAGAATGTCTAAAATTGGAATGACTCTAGAGATCGAACTAGGNATTACNGGTGGTGAAGAAGATGGTGTTGATAACACTGATGTTGATGATTCAAAGCTATATACTCAGCCAGAGGAAGTTGCATACGCATACGAAGAATTAATAAAGGTTAGTGATAAATTTACCATAGCTGCAGCATTTGGAAATGTTCATGGGGTATATAAACCTGGAAATGTAAAGTTAACTCCAAAAATTCTTAAAAACTCTCAAGAATACATATCAAAAAAATATAACCTAGAACATAATTACATAGATTTTGTCTTTCATGGAGGGTCAGGTTCAACCGTTGAAGAAATAAGAGAGGGAATTAGTTATGGTGTTATTAAAATGAATATTGATACAGATATGCAATACGCATACATGACTGGAATTAGAGAATATTTTAATAAAAATTCTGAATATTTAAAGGCTCAAATTGGTAATCCAGATGGAGATGATGTGCCTAATAAAAAATATTATGACCCAAGAAAATGGGTTAGAGAAGCAGAAGTAACTTTTGTTGATAGACTAAAACAAGCATTTAAAGACTTAAATAATGTCAATACATTATAAAATTATTTAACTTAGTTGATTACTAAAGATTAAAAAATGGCTTGGTTTAAAAGAAAAGATAAAGGAATACAGACTCCTACTGAAGCAAAAAAAGATATTCCTAAAGGACTTTGGTATAAATCTCCCACTGGTAAAATTGTTGATACTGAGGAGTTAGAACAAAACTATTATGTGAGTCCTGAAGATGGTTATCACGTTAGAATTGGAAGTAAAGAATATTTCGACATTTTATTTGATGATAAATTCAAAGAGTTAGATGCTAATCTAAGCTCTAAAGATCCTTTAAAATTTGTTGATAATAAAAAGTATTCTGATAGATTAAAAGAAGCTACAAAAAAAACAAATCTAAAAGATGCCGTTAGAACTGCTGTGGGTAAGTCTAAAGGAAGAGATATAGTTATTGCTTGTATGGACTTTAGGTTTATTGGTGGATCAATGGGTAGTGTTGTTGGTGAAAAGATTGCTAGAGCAGCAAATTATTCCTTGAAGAAAAAAATACCTTTTTTAATTATTTCTAAATCAGGTGGTGCAAGAATGATGGAAGCTGCTATATCATTAATGCAACTTGCTAAAACATCTGTAAAATTAGCTCAATTAGCAGAGGCTAAAATTCCTTATATTTCATTATGTACAGATCCTACTACAGGTGGTACTACTGCTTCTTTTGCAATGCTTGGAGATATAAACATTAGTGAACCTGGTGCTCTTATTGGTTTCGCTGGGCCTAGGGTTGTTAGGGATACTACTGGGAAAGAACTCCCAGAGGGTTTTCAGACTGCAGAGTTTGTTTTAGAACACGGGTTTTTAGACTTTATCACGGAAAGAAATAAATTAAAAAATAAAATTAATTTATACTTAGATTTAATTTTAAATAATCCTATAAGAAATTAACTATACACTCTTGTTTTTAGTTACAAATTTAAAGAAGAGTTCTAGATTATAAATAATTCTAATTTTAATCTAATTTTTCACTATATTTGCCGCTCTATTTTAAATAATAGTAAATCATACATAATAATCATTTAAATAATATTGGAATGTATTTAACAAAAAAATCGAAAGAAACTCTATTCAAAAAACACGGTAAAAATGAAAAAGATACCGGAAGCGCTGAAGGTCAGATCGCTTTATTCACACTAAGAATTAACCATTTAACAGAGCATTTAAAAAATAATCGTAAAGATTATAATACAGAAAGATCTCTTGTTAAGCTAGTAGGAAAAAGAAGATCACTTCTAGATTACTTAACTAAAGTTGATGTCTTAAGATATCGTGCAATTGTAAAAGAATTAGATCTTAGAAAATAATTTAAAAGAGGCCACTAGAGCCTCTTTTATTAATTTTTACATAAAATTATATTAAAGCTAGTAAATAGTTTTTCATTGGTAAACAACAACACAACAACCATTGTTTAATATTTAACTTAAAAAAAATTATGAAACCAAAAGTTTATAAAGAAATAATTGACCTTGGTGACGGTAGAGAAGTTTCTATCGAAACAGGTAAATTAGCAAAACAAGCACATGGCTCAGTTGTTGTTCAAATGGGTAAAGCAATGCTACTTTGTACAGTAGTATCTAATTACAAAAAAAGTCCAGTAGACTTTTTACCGTTAACAGTTGATTATCGTGAAAAATTCGCCGCAGCAGGTAGATACCCTGGTGGATTTTTCAAAAGAGAAGCTAGACCAAGTGACGGAGAAGTTTTAACCATGCGTCTTGTAGATAGAGTATTAAGACCTCTATTTCCTAAGGATTATCACTCTGAAGTACAAGTAATGATACAATTAATGTCTCATGACGAAGATGTAATGCCAGATGCACTGGCTGGATTAGCTGCTTCTGCTGCAATTCAATTAAGTGATTTCCCATTTGAATGTCCAATTTCTGAAGCTAGAGTAGCTAGAGTAAATGGAGAGTTTGTTATAAACCCTTCTAGAGCTCAATTAGATGAATCAGATATGGATATGATGATCGGAGCTTCTGCTGACTCAGTTATGATGGTAGAAGGAGAAATGGACGAATGCAGTGAAGAAGAAATGGCTGATGCAATTAAATTTGCTCACGAATCTATTAAAGTTCAAATTGCTGCACAAGTTAGACTTGCTGAAGCAGTTGGTAAAAAAGAAGTAAGAGAATATGAAGGTGCTGTTGAAGATGAAGAATTAGCTAAAAAAGTACATGATGCAACTTATGATAAATGCTACGCAATTGCTAAAAAAGCTTCTGCTAAAGCTGAAAGAAGTTTAGCATTTTCTGAAGTTAAAGAAGAGGTTTTATCTTTATTTAGCGAGGAAGAATTAGAAAATCAAAAAGATCTAATTAGTAAATATTTTAATAAATCTCAAAAAGAAGCAATTAGAGAATTAACTCTAAGTGAAGGAGTTAGGCTAGATGGAAGAAAAACAACTGATATCAGACCAATTTGGTGTGAAGTTGACTATTTACCATCAACACATGGTTCTTCAATTTTCACAAGAGGTGAAACTCAAGCTCTAGCAACAGTTACTCTTGGTACTTCCAGAGATGCCAACAAAATTGATATGCCTTCTTATGAAGGGGAAGAATCTTTTTACTTACACTATAACTTCCCTCCTTTTTGTACAGGTGAAGCTAGACCTCTTAGAGGAACATCTAGAAGAGAAGTTGGTCACGGTAATTTAGCTCAACGTGGTTTAAAAGGAATGATTCCGGACGATTGTCCTTATACAGTTAGAGTTGTAAGTGAAGTATTAGAATCTAACGGTTCTTCTTCAATGGCAACTGTTTGTTCTGGAACAATGGCACTTATGGATGCTGGGGTTAAACTTAAAAGACCAGTTTCTGGAATAGCTATGGGACTTATTTCTGATGGAGATAGATACGCAGTACTTAGTGATATATTAGGAGATGAAGATCATCTTGGAGATATGGATTTTAAAGTAACTGGAACTAGTGAAGGTATTACTGCTTGTCAAATGGATATTAAAATCAAAGGTCTTTCTTATGAGATTTTAGTGAAAGCACTAAAACAAGCAAGAGATGGACGTTTACATATTTTAGAAAAATTAACTGATACAATTGCAACACCAAATGGTGATGTAAAAGCTCATGCACCTAAAATGGTAACAAGAACTATTCCTAACGAGTTTATTGGAGCAATGATTGGACCTGGAGGTAAAAACATACAAGAACTTCAAAAAACTACAGGATGTACTTTAGTAATTAATGAAGACCCTGTTACAGAAGAAGGTATTGTAGAAATCTTAGGAACTGACCAAGAAGGTATTGATAAAGTAATTGCTAGTATAGAATCAATGTTGTTTAAGCCAGAGGTTGGTAGTGTTTATGAAGTAAAAGTTATTAAGATCTTAGATTTTGGTGCTGTAGTTGAATATCAAGAAGCTCCTGGAAATGAAGTCTTATTACACATAAGCGAACTAGACTGGAAAAAAACTGAAAAAGTTACTGATGTCCTTAACATGGGTGATGTTCTTGATGTTAAATACTTTGGAGTAGATCCAAGAACCAGAAAAGATAAAGTATCTAGAAAAGCTTTAATTGAAAAGCCAGAAGGATATGTTGAAAGACCACCTAGACCTGCGAGATCTAACGATAGAGGACGTGACAATAGAGGAAGAGACAATAGAAATAGAAGATAGATTGTAATGTGCTAGTTTTTTTGTAAATTCTAGCACTTTATAATTCTTTAACTAAATTTTCAAAATTAAATGAGACAACTTAAGATAACCAAACAAGTAACTAATAGAGAAACTGCTTCTTTAGATAAGTATTTACAGGAAATTGGAAAAGTTGATTTAATTACTGCTGAGGAAGAAGTGGAATTAGCTCAAAAGATTAAAGCCGGAAGTCAAATTGCATTAGAAAAACTAACAAAAGCAAATTTGCGTTTTGTGGTTTCTGTTGCTAAGCAATATCAAAATCAAGGCTTGACTCTACCAGATTTAATAAATGAAGGTAATTTGGGTCTTATAAAGGCGGCTCAAAGATTTGATGAAACAAGAGGATTTAAGTTTATTTCTTATGCTGTATGGTGGATTCGTCAATCAATATTACAAGCACTTGCAGAACAATCTAGAATTGTAAGATTACCACTTAATAAAATTGGATCTATTAATAAGATTAATAAGACTTATGCGTTTTTAGAGCAATCTCATGAAAGACCTCCTAGTGCAGAAGAAATTGCAAAGGAATTGGACATGACTATTAATGATGTTAAAGAATCTATGAAAAACTCTGGACGTCATGTATCTATGGATGCACCACTAGTTGAAGGAGAAGATTCTAATCTTTATGATGTTCTAAGAAGTGGAGAATCTCCAAATCCTGATAGAGCACTATTACATGAATCATTAAAAACAGAAATCGAAAGAGCATTGGAAACATTAACTCCAAGAGAAGCCGATGTGATTAGGTTATATTTCGGTCTAGGAGAACAACATCCAATGACACTGGAAGAGATTGGAGAAACATTTGATCTAACAAGAGAAAGAGTTCGCCAAATTAAAGAAAAAGCAATTCGAAGGCTTAAACATACTTCTAGAAGTAAAATTCTTAAAACATATTTAGGTTAAAACTTAAAAAAAGGCCAATATTTAAAAATATTGGCCTTTTTTATTTAAATTTATTACATGAAAAGACATCTTATCGCACCATCTTTACTAGCCGCTGACTTTAGCAATTTACAAAGGGACATAGAAATGATTAATGAAAGTGATGCCGATTGGTTTCATATAGATATAATGGACGGAGTATTTGTTCCCAATATATCCTTTGGTATGCCAGTATTAAGAGATATAAAAAAACATGCTAAAAAGACATTAGATGTACATCTTATGATAGTCAATCCAGATCAGTATATAGAAACATTTT
>JGI20159J14440_10001662_pt1 | contig 15847 bp, 12 predicted proteins | sample COG_09_FD_14440 | JGI IMG/M metagenome (IMG submission 14440) | reverse complement strand
TGAAATTCCAACAAAATCATTCTGATCTAGTGGTGGTGTTTCTGCGCTTGCTACACCTGAAACACCCATTAGGGCTACAGCTGTAAGAGCAAACAATTTTAGTTTTTTCATAAAAAACTCCCTCTATTGTTAGTTTTTAACTTTTAGTTTATATAAACTAGGCTCAAACATAAGTATGAACCATGTTGTGAGTTTAATTATCAAAATTATTAAGCTTTTAGAAGTTTTAATTGTATCTAATTTGTGTTGATTTTACTTACTTTTTAAATTTTAATACAATTTATAATTTAATAAGATAAAAAAAAAGAGAATTTAGAATCAATATAATGAATAACAAATTTAATAGAATTTATCAAAATTCTATAAAAAACCCTGAAAATTTTTGGCAAGAAGTGTCTAATGACATTTTTTGGTTTAAAAAACCCACAAAGATTTTAAATAAATCTAACCCACCTTTTTATAAATGGTTCGAAGATGGTGTCACGAATACTTGTTACAATGCTTTAGACATTCATATCGACCAAGGCAGAGGTGACAAGCTAGCTTTAATCTATGACAGTCCAATAACTGGGAACAAAAAGCAGTTTACCTACAAGGAATTAAGAGAAAAAGTTTCAAAATTTGCAGGTGCACTAAAAAATCAAGGAGTCGGGAAAGGTGATAGGGTTATAATCTATATGCCCATGATTCCAGAGGCAGTTATAGCAATGTTGGCATGTGGAAGAATTGGAGCAATCCACTCTGTCGTGTTCGGTGGATTTGCCTCTAACGAACTTGCTAGCAGAATTGATGACAGTAAAGCAAAAGTAATAGTTACAGCTTCATGTGGCTTTGAGCCTGGAAAAACTGTTGAGTACAAACCATTAGTTGATGCAGCAATTAAGATGGCTTCCCACAAAATAGATAAGATGATCTTATTTCAAAGAATAGATCATACAGTTGAGCTTAATGCTCCAAAAGAAATCAGTTGGGGTGAAGCACTTTCAAATGCAAAAGAAGTAGATTGTGTGGAAATGAATTCTAATGATTTAGCTTATATTTTATATACGTCAGGAACCACAGGCGTGCCAAAAGGAATTGTTAGAGATATTGGGGGCCACATAGTTGCTCTTAAATGGACTATGAAAAATATCTACAATATTGATGCTGATGATGTTTGGTGGTCAGCAAGTGATATTGGATGGATTGTTGGACATTCATATATTGTTTATGCTCCTTTATTTAAAGGTTGCACTACCGTATTATTTGAAGGAAAGCCCGTTGGCACTCCTGATGCTGGTGCTTTTTGGAAAATAATTTCAGACTATAAAGTAAAATCTCTTTTTACAGCTCCAACTGCTTTTAGAGCTATTAAAAAAGAAGACCCCGAGGGTAAATTTTTTTCCAAATATGATTTAAGTAAATTTGAGTCATTATTTCTAGCTGGCGAAAGAGCTGATCCAGACACTATTAAATGGGCAGAAAATTTATTAAAAGTTCCAGTAATTGACCATTGGTGGCAAACTGAAACAAGTTGGGCTATTAGTTCTAATTGTACAGGAATTGAAATGATGAAGACAAAGTATGGCTCAGCTTGTAAGGCAGTTCCTGGATATGATGTTCAAATCATGAAGCCAGATCAAACTTTAGCAAAACCTAATGAGATGGGAGATATAGTTGTCAAACTTCCTCTACCTCCAGGAACTTTTCCAACATTATGGAATGCAGATCAAAGATACAAAGATAATTACATGACTAACTATGATGGTTACTATGAAACTTATGATGCAGGTCATATAGATGAAGATGGTTACATTTGGATTATGTCTAGAACTGATGATATTATAAACGTAGCAGGCCATAGATTATCAACTGGAGCAATTGAAGAAGTTCTTTCTGAACATCAATCAGTAGCAGAGTGTGCGGTATTAGGGATTGCTGATAAATTAAAAGGACAATTACCTATTGGCTTAATAGTTCTTAAATTTGGAGTAGAAAAAGATAATGAAACTATTTCAAAAGAATGCATTCAAATGGTTAGAAATAAAATTGGGCCAGTTGCTGCATTTAAAATTGTAATTGTTATTAAAAGATTACCAAAAACTAGATCTGGAAAGATACTAAGAGGCACAATAAGAAAAATTGCTGATAAAGAGGATTATAAAATACCTGCTACAATTGACGATCCTGCAATTTTAGAAGAGATAAAAGAAGATTTAAAAAAAAATAATATCTACTGAAAAAAAATAATTGACCAATCCAAAAGTATCAATATTAATTGCTAATTACAATAATTCTCAATTTATTGAAGAGTGTATTAACTCTTTAAAAAATCAAACATATAAAAACATAGAAATAATATTTTTTGATGATTTTTCTAAAGATAACTCAATTGATATAATTAAAAAATTTACAGAAGTTAATGTTATTAAAAATACTATAAAAACAGAAATAGGTTCTTTCAATCAAATAAAAGCATATGAAGAAGCCTTTAAAATAAGCAAAGGAGAAATAATTTTTTTTCTAGATAGCGATGATTATTTTCATGAAGATAAAATTTCAGAGATTGTAAAATATTTTAATGATAATAAAAAAGCAAAAATTGTTTTTGACTATCCTTTGATTAAAAAAAATAAAAAAATTATAACAATAAAAAAAAGGGGGGGAATATTTAATAAACTATGGCCATTTATCCATTCTCAGAGTTGTATTAGTGTGAAGCGAGAAAATTTTGAAAATCTACTAGAAGCAACTAATGCAAAATCTTATCCCGACATTTGGTTAGATTTTAGAATAATTATATATTCAAAATATATTCTTAAGGAATTATATATTTTAGATAAAAATTTAACTTACTATAGACAGATTGATAGCAACATATCATCAAAATTTAAATACTTAAGCAATAATTGGTGGAAAAGAAGATTTCAAGCTCATAAATATTTAGAAAATTTTTTAATGACCAATAATATTATATATAAAAAAAATCTAGATTATTACATTACAAATATTTACAATAAGTTTATTAAATGAAAATAATGGATTAACAATGTTTAAAACCTACTTATTCTTGGTATTTGCAATTTTTTTTGAAGTTGGTGGAACAATGCTATTACCAGTTTCACAAAATTTTACTAAAATTATTCCAACAACAATTCTTGCAATTTTATACCTATCATCATTTTATCTTTTAACATTTGTGGTTGATAAACTTCCAATTGCCATTGTTTATGCAACATGGAGTGGACTTGGAATATTTACAATTGCAATATTAGGGTATTTTATCTTTAAACAATCTTTATCTTGGCAAGCTGTATTGGGATTATTCTTAATTGTTATAGGGGTTGTTCTTGTAAACAGCTTTACTATAAAAACTATTTAAAATTTTAAAGGCTTTCCTTCGGGATCACCTAAAATCTCACCATTTTTCATTTTAATTTGGCCACTAATAATTGTTGATACTGGTGTTCCCTTAAATTCAAAATTATCAAAAGGTGTCCAGCCACATTTACTTTCAATATTTTCATTTTTAATTACTATTTTTTTATTCATGTCTACAATTGTAAAATCAGCATCAAAACCCTCTTTAATAAAACCTTTATTTTTAATCCCAAAAATTTTTACTGGATTTTCGCATATAGAATTCATTAATTGCTCAAGACTCAATTTTCCATCATTAACATGATTTAACATAACAGGCATAAGCGTTTGAACTCCAGGCATTCCAGATGGTGAATTTGGATATTTTTTTTCTTTATTTTCTTTTAAATGAGGTGCGTGATCAGACCCAATTGTATCATTAAGATTATTTTTTACTCCATACCACAATCGATCATAATGAGACTTTTCCCTTAAGGGTGGATTCATTTGAGCATAAGTTCCAAGTTTATCATAACAATCTGGAGCATAGATTGTTAAATGTTGTGGGGTAATCTCAAATGTTATGTTGCCTTTGTGTTGTGATAAAAAATCAATCTCCTCTTTTGTTGTAATATGAAGAATATGAGCTCTTTTCTTATATCGCTCAGCAATTCTAACTATTCTTCTAGTAGATGAGATTGCACATTCAGCACTTCTCCAAATTGGGTGTGAATGAACGTCTCCTTCTTTAATTAGTTTTTTATTGATATTTAAAATTGCCTCATCTTCAGAGTGTACTGCAACAACTTTTGAGCTACTTTGAAATACTTTTTCAATATCCTCTTCCTCGGCAACCAAAAGATTTCCAGTTGACGATCCAGCAAACAGTTTAATTCCACAACAACCCTCCAAATTCACTAAATCTGCTAGCTCACTTGCGTTATCAGCTGTTGCACCAAAATAAAATGCATAATTGCAATACATTCTATTTTTAGCGAGATCTAATTTTTTCTGAAATTCTTCCTTCGTCGATGTTGGTGGATTAGTATTAGGCATCTCAAACACACTTGTTATACCACCTACTATTGCAGCCCTACTTCCTGAGTGTAAATCCTCTGTATCTGTTGAGCCAGGTTCTCTAAAATGAGTTTGAGTATCAATACACCCTGGTAAAACAGTTAATCCTTTGGCGTCAAAAATTTCTTTAGCTTCATTGTCAATTTTACCTATTCTTATAATTTTACCATCTTTAATTGCTATATCTTGATCTTTAAGATCTTTATCTATGTAGCATAAACCATTTTTAATTATTAGATCTAACATTTATGAAAAAAGTAATTATATTATATTTAGACATCAATCAATTATGAATACACAAAATGTATATATTTTAGAAGATAGAGGAATTCTCTATATAAATGGAGTAGATGCTAATGAATTTTTGCAGAACATGATCAGCAATGACATTAATAAGGTAAATGAAGAAAATAGTTGTTTCGCGTCGCTGTTAAGTCCTCAAGGAAAGTTTCTTTTTGCATTTATTATTATAAAACATAAGTCTGGATACTTCATTGATTGTGAAAAATCCCAAGTAGAAGCACTCTTTAAACAATTAAATACCTATAAACTTAGATCTAAAATTGAAATTATGAACTTAAGCAATGAATTTGTTGTTGCTGCATTTAATAGGGAGAAGTTTTTAAAATTTGAAGGAGCAGAAGATACTCCTGGAAATACAATTAAATATAGAGAAGATTCCATTCTACTAGACCCAAGAAATAAAAATTTAGGAGCAAGACTTATTATTAATTTAGAAAAACTATATCTATCTTTAAAGAAACTAGAGTTAAAAGATTCTCCAGTTAACGATTATTATAAATTGAGTTATGAATTAGGCATAGCTCAAAAAAGTATGAACAAATTACAAAATAAATTATTTGGTATTGAGTGCAATTTTGAAGAGCTCAATGGAATTGATTTTCAAAAAGGGTGTTATGTTGGACAAGAAAATACTGCAAGAATTAAACTAAAAAATAAACTTTCAAAAAGATTACTACCTGTTGAATTAATAGAAGGAAAATTAAATCAAGATGATTTAATCTATAGTGGTGATTTTGAAGTGGGAAAAGTTTTAATAAATGATGAATATCCTTTTGCTTTAGTTAAATATTTAAATGAGCATTTTATTAATCAAATAGAATTTAAAAGTAAAAGTGCTAAACTAAAAATTAGAAAACCAGATTGGATTAAAGAATAGCTATTTAACAAACTTAGTTAAGTCTGGTTTAAAGTATTTTGGTCCCTTCATAACTTTTCCAGAGTCATTATATATAGGCTTACCGTCTTCACCTAATTTACTCATATTTGAGTTTTGTACCTCTTCAAAACATTTGTCAAGATCTATGCCAAATGCATGTCCAGCTCCATATGTTACGTATAATATATCTGTTAAAGCATCAGCAACTTCTAAGAGGTCTTTATTTTTCATTGCAATTTTAAGTTCCTCTAGTTCTTCATTAATTAGATCATATCTGAGGCTATTAATCTTATCAGTACTAAAAGATGGTTTAGTTTTAACTTCTTGACCAAAGGTTTCCATAAAAGATTTTACTTTGTAAAAATTTGACATTTAGCTCCTGTAAGTTTTTAAAATTTAATATATAAGTATAATAAATTATTAATTATATATTAATCAATGAAATTAAGAAAAGAATTTGATAGCATAGGAAGTATTAATGTTCCTGGTGATAAATACTGGGGTGCGTCAACACAAAGATCAAATATTTTTTTTAATATAGGAAAAATCTTAGTTAATATTTCAATAATAAAATCTATAGCGATTATTAAAAGATCAGCTGCAATAGTTCACTTTAAAGAAAAGCAAATTGAAAAAAAGATTACCAATTCAATAATTAAAGCTTCCGAAGAAGTTATTAAAGGTAAGCTGGATGAAAACTTTCCATTAAAAGTTTGGCAAACTGGATCTGGTACACAAACAAATATGAATGTTAATGAAGTAATTGCCAATAGAGCAATTGAAATAATGGGTGGTAAAAAAGGTTCAAAAAAACCTGTACATCCAAATGACCATGTAAATAAATCTCAATCTACAAATGATGTTTTTCCAACAGCTATGCATATATCTGTAGCCCAAGAAACTATCAATAAACTTTTACCTAGTTTAAAAATTTTAGAAAAAGAATTAAATAAAAAATCTAAAGAATTTAAAAATATTATTAAAATTGGAAGAACCCATTTACAAGATGCTACACCTTTATCTCTTGGCCAAGAATTTTCAGGATATCAAACTCAATTAAAAAAATGTATTGAAAGAATAGAATACGCACTTAAAGAGATTTACTTCCTTGCCCAAGGTGGAACTGCAGTTGGAACTGGAATTAATTCTAAAAAGGGCTTTGATAAAAAAATAGTTAAAGAAATAGCAAAATATACTAAAATTCCATTTAAACCTGCTCAAAATAAATTTGCAGAACTAGCAGCTCATGATTCTATTGTGAATTTTTCAGGAACATTAAATACCTGCGCTGTAGCATTAATGAAAATTTCGAACGATATAAGATTTTTAGGTTCTGGACCGAGAGCAGGATATGGTGAACTAATATTGCCAGAAAATGAACCAGGGTCTTCTATTATGCCAGGAAAGATTAATCCAACACAATGTGAAGCTGTTACAATGGTGTGTGTGAAAGTAATAGGAAATCATACTGGTATAACTTTAGCAGGCTCTCACGGTCACTTTGAACTAAATGTATTTAAACCCATGATTGCTCACAATGTATTACAATCAATAGACCTTATTGCTGATAGTACAAAAAATTTTGCCATTTATTGTGTAAAAGGAATTAAAGCTAACAAAAAAAAAATTAAAGAAAATTTGGATAATTCTTTAATGCTAGTAACAGCTCTCGCTCCACATATCGGATATGACAATGCCGCAAGAATTGCGAAAACAGCTTTAAAAAATGGAACAACGTTAAAACATGAAACTCTAAAAACAGGTCTTATTAAAGAAAAAGACTATGAACGAATAGTGGATCCTAAAAAAATGATTTACCCTTCATAAATACTAAGCAATTTATTTATTAACCGTCTACTTTTAATTAAATTATTTGAATTATTATCTTTAAAATCATCAATTATATTCAAAAATTGATCACTTACTTCCTTATTATCTATCTTAACATTATTAAATTCAATTTGATTAGTCAAAAAATCATAATCCAAATTGATTAAAGCACTTTTAAATTTATTTCTTGATTTCTTACTTGTGTTAAGAAATGAAAATAAAGACATAGAATCTTTAACATCGATTAAAATATCTGTATTCAAAATCAATCTATTATTTTCAACAAATAAATTACTATTAGCTAATTTTAATAACCCTATTTTATCATTAATTAATATTGTATCGTTTAAATTTAGTTTACCATTAACAATATTAAAATTAATTTGCGTACTTTGAAAGATTTGGTCTATCGCTTTTGTTTTTGCATTTATCGATACATCTAAACTTAGATTCTCATTGAATAATAACCCCGTTTTAATAAATTCTTTTAGAATAGCATTAAGATTTAATAATTGAAATATTTTGTATTCACCTAAATTAATATCTAAGTCTAAATCAAAAGGATTAATTGATAGCTCTCCTCTATAATCAATTTTTGAACTATTTGATCTTGAGTTATCAGATGTAAAAGTAATTAATTTTTCCTTCACATTATATTTAGTTTTAATTGTATTATTAAAAAAAGAAATAATATTTTTTCCAGAGTTAGAATTAATGTTTTCAACTATAGACTCATTAAAAATATTTAATTTAAGAGATTTAACTTTAAAATTGACTTCTTTAGCTTTTAAGGAGTCATTTCTACTCTTAAAATCAAAAATAAATGAAGCCCCAAAAACACTGCCATTTAAATTAAATAAATTTAACTGTTTTTTGTCATCATAAAAAAGAGTTGCTTCTTCTATTTTAACAATTGCAATAATCTCATTTAAATTGTCTTTAAAAAAAATATTACTATTATCGATTCTAATCTTTTTATTAGAAAGTTGATTATTACTATAATCATTTAATATTTTAACTTCACTTCTTAAAAGAGAAAAATTTGCTTCATTGATGATTAGTTTAGTGAAAATCATTTTTTCTTTATCAAAAAATTTTTTTTGACTAAGAAAAACTTTTAAATTTTTGACATCAGCAATGGATTTTTGATCTTTATTATTTAATAATATTTTAGAATCTTTAATTAAAAAATGAGGAGATGGAAGAATACGGTATGAAATGTTGGCAGATGTACTAATATTTATTTTAAATTCATCAAGAATTTTACTTTCAATATTATTCTGTACCCAGTCTTTGTCATATAAAAGGGGTATTAACAAATAAAATAGATAAAGAAATAATAAACTGATAAATGTTATTAAATATTTATTAAAGCTACTAACTCTTGATTTATTATTTGTTTTATTCTGAACATTGAATATTGTCTTCTTGATTAGGTTATTAAAATTTTTAACAATTTGCTTCATAAATACAGTTGAAATTTAATTACTTATAATGAAATTTTAAAAATGATAAACTCTGAATATTTAAATAACCTTAATAAAGCACAAAAAGAAGCTGTTTTATACCTTGATGGGCCATTACTAATAGTGGCTGGAGCAGGTTCAGGTAAAACCAAAGTTTTAACCTCTAGAATTGCACATATCATAAAAGAAAAGAGAGCCTTCCCCAATCAAATACTGTCAGTAACTTTTACAAATAAAGCTGCAAAAGAAATGGAAAGTCGTGTAAGCAAAATACTTAATTCAGAAGCCATAGGTTTATCATGGCTTGGTACATTTCACTCAATTTGTGCGAAACTATTAAGAAAGCATGCACCTGCTGCTGGATTAACATCCAATTTTACAATTATTGATACAGATGATCAGGTACGATTAATTAAAAATATTTGTAAAGTAGAAAATATAGATATTAAACAGCTAGCTCCTAAGTATATCTTATCCATTATTGATAGATGGAAAAATAAAGGCTTTTATCCTAGCGAAGTCATTGTTAATAAAAATGATATTTATGAAAAAACAATACTACCACTTTATAGTATTTATCAACAAAAATTATTAGATTTAAATGCATGTGACTTTGGTGATCTAATATTGCATGTAGTAAAAATTTTAGAAAGAAATTTAGATATAAGAGAAATTTATTCAAACAACTTTAAGTATATTTTGGTAGATGAATATCAAGATACAAATTATATTCAAAGTAGATGGCTCCATTTACTATCAGAAAAACATAAAAATCTATGTTGTGTTGGTGATGATGATCAATCTATATATAGCTGGCGAGGTGCAGAAATTAAAAATTTTTTAGAATTTGATCAAGTTTATAAAAATTCAAAAGTTATTAGATTAGAGGAAAATTATAGATCATCTCAAAATATATTATCGGTTGCCTCAAACCTAATTGCAAATAATCAAAATCGAGTTGGAAAAACATTAAAAACAACAATGGAAGAAGGTGATCTTGTTAAACTTAATTGTTTTAAAAATGGCAAAGATGAAGCCATAGGGGTTTCCGATGAGATAGAAAAAAAAATGAAAAATAAATATTCATTTAATAATATTGCAATTTTAGTTAGAGCTATATTTCAAACAAGAGAGTTTGAAGAGAGATTTTTAAAAATTGGATTACCTTATAGAATTTTAGGAGGCACAAAATTTTATGAAAGAGCTGAAATTAAAGACTGCGTTGCATACTTGAGATTAATTCATCAACCAAAAGATGATTTAGCTTTTGATAGAATAGTTAATAATCCCAAAAGATCAATTGGTGAAAGTACTATAAAGTTAATACATCAGTTTTCAAAAGATAACTCAGTAAGCTTAGAAATTTCCTCAAAACAATTAATTGAGCAGAATTTAATTAAACCAAAAACAAAAATAGGTTTAAATTCTTTTTTATTTTTAATAGATAAATGGAGAAATGATATTAATATTAAAAAGGTTAATCATGTTAAACTCTTACAATTAGTTTTAGATGAATCTGGATATTCAGCTATGCTTAAAAATAAAAAGGACCTAGAAAATGAAAATAGACTGGAAAATATTAAAGAACTTTTAAGTGCAATGAAAGAGTTTGACAATTTAGAGGCTTTTTTAGAACATGTGGCATTGGCTACTTCAGTAGATCAAGATTGGGATGGGGAAAAAATTAATATGATGACAATGCATGGCTCAAAAGGCCTTGAATTTGATGTAGTTTTTTTACCAGGGTGGGAAGAAGGCCTTTTTCCACACCAAAAATCTATTGAAGAAAAAGGTCAAAATGGCCTTGAAGAAGAAAGAAGGTTGGCATATGTCGGTATAACTAGAGCTAAACATAAAGCATTAATATCATTTGCTATGAATAGATTTTATCAAGGTAATTGGATCGACAGTATGGCATCAAGGTTTATCGATGAATTGCCAGAAAAGTATTTAGAAAAAAATTCATTTTTTGATGAGTCAAAAGATGATGATGACTTTGAATTTAATCAAGATTTTGAAATTGATGAAGGAAAAAGAAGCCCAGGATGGATAAGATATCAAAAAAGAATTAAATGATAAAAAATAAAATAAAAATTTTAAGAGACAAATTCACAAAATTTAAAATTGATGGCTATATTGTACCAAAAAATGATGAATATTTTTCAGAGTATGCAAAAAATGACAGATTAAAAAATATTAGTAATTTTTCTGGTTCTGCTGGTATTGCTGTCATACTCAAAAAAAAAAATTATTTGTTTGTTGATGGAAGATACACCATTCAAGCAGTGCAACAGTCTGGCAAAAATTTTAATATAATTGAAATTCACAAAAGATTGCCTCATACTATTATTAAGAATCTTAATTTGGGTTATGACCCGAGTGTATTTACATCAAAAAGTCTTAAAAATTATTTTTCAAATAACAATCTTATTCCAGTTAACAATAATTTAATTGATCAAATATTTAAATTTAAAGAGAAAACAACCAAACCCTTCTACTCATTAAAAAAAAATATAGTGGGTGAATCACATAATTCAAAAATTTTGAAGATAGTAAATTATATAAAATTAAATAAAAGTGACTACTTATTTGTTAGTGCGCCAGAAAATGTTGCATGGCTTCTAAATATAAGAGGATATGATAATCCAAACAGTCCAATACCTAACGCTAGATTAATCATAGATAAAAATAAAAGATTATTTTTAATTGCAAAAAAAAATAATACAAAAAAAATCATCAATGAAAAAAAAATAGATAAAAATAATGTTATTGATATTAAAGATCTTCCAGACTTAATTAATAAATTAAAAGGAAAAAAATTTATAACTGATGATAAGTCTTGTTCAATTTTTTATGAAAATATAATTAAGTCAAAATTTAAAATTATAGATAAAGAAGACCCAATTTATAAACTAAAATCAATCAAAAATTTATATGAAATTAATCATATGATTGAAGCTCACAAGAAAGATGGATTGGCACTAACAAAGTTTATTTATTGGATAAAAAATATAAATAAAAAAACTATAACGGAAATTGAGGCACAAAATAAATTAGAAAGATTTAGAAAACTTAATAAAGACTATTTATTTCCTAGTTTTAATACTATAGCTGGTACCGGTTCAAATGGAGCAATTGTTCATTATAGGGCAACAAATAAAACTACTAAAAAGATTAATAAAAAAGATATTTTATTAGTCGATTCAGGTGGTCAGTATAAATATGGGACTACAGATGTCACAAGGACTATTTGCTTTTCTAATCAAACACAATCGATAAAAAATGCATATACAAATGTTTTAAAGGGCCATATCGCTGTGGCTCTTACAAACTTAAATAAAGACAATACTGGAAAAAAAATTGACACTAGGGCTAGAAAGTTTTTGAAAAAAGAAGGTTTGGATTACGCACATGGAACAGGTCATGGTGTTGGATTTTTTTTAAATGTCCATGAAGGACCTCAATCAATCTCTAAGTATAATACTATAAAAATTAAAGAAGGTATGATTTTGAGCAATGAACCTGGTTATTATAAAAAAAATCATTTTGGAATCAGAATAGAAAATTTAGTTTATGTTAAAAAGTTAAAAAATAAATTATTTTTTAATAATCTTACTTTTGCTCCTATAGAAAAAGATTTAATAAATTATAAACTATTAAACAAAATAGAAAAAGATTATTTATTTAGATATCATTTAAATATTTACTCTAAATATTCAACTTCATTAAGTGCAAAAGAAAGAAGATGGTTAGCTAATCTTATTTAACATTTTCATCAAATCTTTTTGATTAATAATTTTTATATTTAATTCAACTGCCTTATTGACTTTTTTTACAGTTGGTTTTTCACCGGTGATTAAATAATCGAGTTTCTTATTTACATTACTAATTATCTTACCAGAGTTTTGCTCTATTAAAGATTTAGCTTCTGCCCTACTAACTCCATTAAGTTTTCCTGTAAGCATAAAGGTTTTATCTTTCAAAAGACCTTTATTGTTTATCAATACCATATTCACTATCTTAAGATTTCTATCAAGTTCAGATAAAACCTTCATGTTTGTTTTGTTTAAAAAAAAATTTTTAATTGATTGAGTCTGAATTGTGCCTATCCCATCTATATTGGATAAGCTTTCTATATTTCTTCCCTCTGATAACTTTAAAAAATTTTTTGCTGTTTTTAAATGTCTTGCCATAAGTTTGGCATTTTCCTGTCCTATGTGTCTAATTCCGAGCGAATAGATAAATCTATCTAAAGAAATTTTTTTTTTTTGATCTATTGAAAATTTTAAATTTGTTGCTGATAATTTTCCCCAACCTTCTAAATTTTCTACTTCATTATAATTAAGATTAAAAATATCTTGTGGTAATTTAATTAATTTTGAATTCCAAAAATTCTCAACAATTTTTTTTCCAAATCCATCAATGTTAAATGCTTCCTTTGATACGAAATGTTTAATTTTTTCTATTGCAATTTTTTTACATTCATAACCAACACTTACACATCTTCTAACTGCATCTTGCTTTTTAGTTACCTCATTATAATCCTTTAAAGTTTTGCTTCCACAAGACGGACAATTTAATGGAAAAATAAATTTTTTTGAATTTTTTTCTCTTTTTTTTAAATCTACTGAAATAACATGTGGTATTACATCGCCAGCTCTTTCAACAGTTACAGTGTCTCCAACTCTTATGTCTTTCCTAATAATTTCATCTTCATTATGCAATGTTGCATTAGAAACAATTACACCACCAATATTTACAGGTTTAATCTTTGCAACTGGGGTTAGCGCTCCTGTTCTACCTATTTGAATTTCAATGTTTATTATTTCAGATATTGAACTATTAGCAGAAAATTTATGTGCAATTGCCCATCTAGGGGCATTAGCTGCAAAGCCTAATCTTTTTTGTAAATCAAAATCATTAACTTTGTAAACAATACCATCAATATCAAAGGCTATTTCTTTTCTTTTGTCTTCTAAATATTTGTGGTTTTGTATTAAATTTTTAATGTTAGAAATTTTTTTATTAAATGGGTTTATTTTAAAGCCCCATATCTTCAAATTTTTTAAAAAATCAGTTTGTTTGTAAATTTTCATTTCGGTAGTATGGCCATGTGTGTATGCAATAAATTTAAGTGGTATTTTTGCTGTAATAGTTGGATCTTTTTGCCTTAGAGATCCTGATGCAGCATTTCTGGGATTTGCAAATTTTTCTTTAATTTTTTTAAAATCATTATTTTCTATAAACACCTCTCCTCTAATATCAATTTCTTTAGGAAAGTTATTTGTAATTACCTCTAGAGGAATATCTTTAATAGTTTTTAAATTTTGCGTGATATCCTCTCCTTCAGTACCATCTCCTCTTGAAAGTCCTTTGGTGAATTTACCATTAATATAAATTAATGATGCAGATATTCCATCAATCTTAGGTTCAGCGCTATAATCAATAATATCTATTTCTTTTAAACTTAAAAAATTAATTATTTTTTTTTCAAAACTTTTTAAATCCTCTTCATTAAAAGCATTTCCAAGTGATAACATCGGAACTTTATGTTTTACTTTTTGAAAATTTTTTGATGGTTTAAAGCCTACTGTTCTTGTTGGAGAGTGTTTACTTTTTAAAAATTTATATTTATTTTCAAGCTCTATAATATCTTTTTTTAATAAATCAAATATTTGATCTGAAACAATTGGTTTATCTTTGCTATGATAATGTTCGTTATATTTTATTAACTTTTTAATTAATCTAAAATAATTTTCTTCGATTAACTTATTTTTCATTTCACTCAATGACAGATTTAATTTTTTTTATCAAGGATGATTTTTTACTTCTCTTTATTTTTTTATATGGACTTTCATATTTTTTATTAAATACTTTATAAGACTCTTCATACCATTTTCCTGACAGATAATTATAACCAAGTAAGTTTGCGTATTTTTTTGACTCATCTATTAGTCCTATCTTAAAATATACTTCTACCAGTCTATGGATTGCCTCCTCAACATAAATTGTTGTTTCATAATTTTCTACAATAAATTTCAATCTATTGATAGCTGGTATCCATTTTTGTTTTTTAATATAATGTTTTGCAACAAACATTTCTTTGGATGCTAGAGTTTCTTCTATCAAGTCTAATTTAAATTTTGAGTCTAATCCATAATCAGAATTTGGATAGTTGCTTATAACAAATTCAAATTTTTCTTTTGCTGTAATCATTGGTTTTGAATCTTTTTTTTCGTCAGTAATTTTATTGTAATATGACATTGCAATTAAATAGTGGGCATACTGCATTCTTTTACTTTTTGGGTAAATCTTAATAAATTGTTCAAGCTGAAAAATTGCATCATCATTATAATCATCAGCATAATATGAATACGCAGCCATTAAAGAAGATTTTGGCGCCCATTCAGATTGAGGAAAAAGTAATTCAGCCTCATTAAATTTTTTTGCTGCTTTAAGTGAATCACCTTCATTTAAAGCATCTAGACCTTCATTATATGCTACGATCATCTGCATTTCTATTTCATCTTCATTTAAAATAGATATTTCCTTTTGCTTGTCACTAGAACAACTTAATAAAAGTAATAAATTCAAACCTATAAAAAATTTAATTATATTATTCATTGATTATTTTTAGCAGAAATTTTTTTAAATTCTAAACTATTATGCTATTGATCTTAGAATACTTTTGTTAACCAATAAGCCAGGAAGGGTTTTTTCTTTAATTTCAATTATTGTAAAGTTATTATTATCTTTAAATACGTTTCTTAATAATTGATTAGTAAGTTGATGGCCACCTTGAGAGCATATTAATTTACCAATTATTTTATATCCAGATAAATATAAATCACCAATACAGTCAAGAATCTTATGATTTACAAATTCTTTATCATTTCTTAAGCCACTTTCATTTAAAATCTTGTCTTCTTTAACAACAATAGCATTATCCAAACTT
>JGI20159J14440_10001652_pt1 | contig 15890 bp, 9 predicted proteins | sample COG_09_FD_14440 | JGI IMG/M metagenome (IMG submission 14440) | reverse complement strand
CTTCGTCGTCGTCGTCGTCGTCGTCCTCGCGCTCTCCCGCGCGACCGCGTCGTCGCTCCCTCTCCAACTCTTTCCTCGCCGCTCTTTCCCTCTCCTTTCTTTCCATCTTCTCTTTTCTCTCCGCCTCCTCTCTTTCCTTCCTCAATTCTTCCTCTTTAACTTTCCTCTCCTTCTCGAACTGTTTCCACGTCTCGTCGTCGAACGGCTGAAACTTTGGCGCTTTACCGACATCTCCCAAGGAAAACCCGTCGTCCGCGAACCGGCTCGCCGCTTTCATCCGCATCTTCTTCTCAAACTTCTCCTTCAATTTCTGGACTTGGCCGCCGAGAATTTGGAAATTCGCGTCGGTATCCGCGAAAACCACGTCTTCGTTCGTCCTCCCGAGAGCGGAACCCCCAGAAGTAGCCTCGTTCAGATCTTTCACCAAAACCTTCGTCCCCGGCGTCAACTGTCGTTCCCATCGAGCTCGCGCTCGCTCTACGCTCGACCATCCAAGTCTTTCCAGAATGACAATTTCCGAGTACCCATCCGTTGCGGTCACTTTCAACATCCTCCTACTATTCGTGCTCTTCTCTTTGTCCTCCTCAAAGTCGTCAAAATCTAACTCGTTCGCTTTCCTCTCGTCGTTCATTCGCGCTTGCGATACGTCTCTCGCGTCAACTATTTGCCACACGAATGGACCTTCCAAATTTCGTTTCAATCCTTCCTGCGTTTTATTCGGCACAGACGGTAAGAATACCCTCTCCTCGTCCTCTGAATCCTCGTCCTCTGAATCGTCCTCCTCTTCGATGAAATCCATGTTCAAAATCTCTCGTTCGATGGTGTCTCTCGATGTCGTAGTAAACGTCAGCTTTTTCTCATTCACTCGCCACCCGTTTTCTTTCAACCACTTTGAGGTCGTAGAAGAGGCTGACGCTTTCGAAGAGGAAGAATCTCTCGTCATCCTCGAAAAAGTTGTCGTCGTCGTCAGAGGCACTTCTTCTTTTTTATCACTCGCGGGCGAGAAACGTGATGGTCTTTTTGTGCATGTTTTCGCGCGATGATGATTGTGCAGGCACATTCCATTTGCTTCACTTTTTTTCCCCAGAGCGGCTTCTTTTCGAGGCACCATTTACAAAGACACAAAGAATAACACTCATGGGTGTTCGCGGAGGACAAACGACGACACGAAAACGAGCGAACAACAGAAGGTCCTCGGTAACACCGACGCCTCCGCCGAATTTAATGGCTCCAGATTCAGAGGACGAAGAGGAAGAGGAGGACGACGACACCACGACGGGGAAAACGACGAGAAGGAACACGACTTCGAATTTCAAAATTCATCGACGGAATGGTGGTCGACACGATGGAGGATCGATCTCAACCGCGGTCGTGTTAACGCTCGCGTGTGCGTTCGTTTGTGTTGGTGTGTTTCTGCAAGCGAGAACGGTCGCGAAAATCGTGAAAGGATCCGGAGTGAGAACAACAACAACAACTGAAAAGTTGGATCCGTCGATACGGAAAGAAGTGCAAAAGATGAAGGAAAAAATGGACGCGCAGCGCAAAGAGATGGACGAAATGAAGAAAGTGGTGAACGAGGAGAAACCGTGGGAATTTGCGATGCAAAAGACGATAGACGCGTGGTATGAAGGGAGCTCCGGGAAGAATAGTAAAGGATCCTGGTTTGGCGTGGGGAAGAGGAAACACGCTTCGTCGTCTTTGCCGCCGTGGCAGGCGAAGGACGAAGAGATTGAAAAAGCGACGGCGCAGTTGAGAGCGGATTTGGAGGATGTGAAGTTGAAGTTAGCGAAGAGAGGTGTGTCGACGCAAACGTCCATGCAAAGAATGACGCACATGTTGGCGGATAAGACGGGTTTGGTGGATTACGCCAGCGTGCACGGTGGCGGGAGGGTGTTGAAACACTCGACGTTGTCCCCGTTGGTCGCCAGAGAGAGCGGGCCGATTACCGCGATGTTGATGTACTTTCGAGGGAAAGCGGCGCCGCACCCGAAATCGAACGAGTGGTTGTTGAAACAAACGTTAGAACCGCCTGGGGATTGTTTAGCCTTAAGAGGTACGAAAGGGTACGTGGACGTGCATTTGAAGGAGAAAATTACGGTGTCTGGATTTACGTTGGAACACGTGAACCCGTTGATTGCGTATGATCGATCGTCCGCGCCGAAAGAGGTTAAATTAGGCGCGTGGGGGATGTTTCCGAAAGTTACGACGAGGAGTAGTACTAGCGATGATAGCAACGATAATACCAACAATGACTACGTTGATGTTAAGAAAATGTCGTGGAGATACGAGGAGTTTGGAAACTTTACGTTTGACCCGACTCACGCGGACGGCGTGACGACGTTCACGTTTAGCGAGGACAAGATAGTCGGCACGACCGATCGCGTGCGCTTCTCCGTGGACTCTAACCACGGTAACACGAAGTGGACGTGCGTGTATAGATTGAGAGTCCACGGAAGCAAGAACAAATGATGATAATAATAACATTTTTTAATAATACGAAAGTATTTAATAATACGAAAGTATTGTATATGCTCTTAATTATGTAAATCGTCGTCATCATTACAGACTATACGCGTGCTATGTAAACGTTTGTTTCTCTCTCGTAAATATGTATATATAAAGATGTCTAAAGTACAAAAAATCCTCCTCTTCTTCTTCTTNTTCTTCTCTTCTTANGTTTAAAACANAGCGGTCTTCTTCATTATGCGAAAGAACTCTTCCTCGTTCACCTCCCCGTCTCCATCTCTGTCCGCCTCTTCGATCATCTCTTGCAACTCCTCGTCCGTCATCGTCTCCCCTAACTCCTTCGCCACCCTCTTCAAATTCTTGAACGAAATCTTCCCGGTATCGTCGTCGTCGAACAGTCTAAACGCCTTCAATATTTCCTCCTTGCCGTCTCGCTCGCCCATCTTCGCCGTCATCAGTTTTAAAAAGTCCTCGAACGTAATCGTCCCCGATCCGTCTTTATCCACCTCGTGCATCATTTTCGCGATTTCCTCTTTCTTCGGTTCAAATCCTAACGCTCGCATGGAGACTTTCAACTCCTTCGCGTCGATCGTTCCCGAGCCGTCCGTGTCGAATAAATCAAACGCCTCGCGGATTTCCTGTTTTTGCTCTTCGGTTAATCCTGTCGAGGATGAAGATGAAGTGGTGCCTTTTTTCGCCTTTAATAGAGAGAGAACGTTTTGGGGTCAGTATATAATACACACAAACATAAACGCAATCAATCGCTCGTCCGTTTTATCTTTCGCGCGCGACACAAACACACGCACAAAAGACATTACATTTTAAAAATTGACGGGGAAGAACGAGTCGAAGAAAAAGTCCGTTGACTCTCTTTCCCGATTTGTAAGAAAATCTTCAATCACGCGAGAAAGAAGAGAGAGAGAGAGAGAGATGAACGCAACAAAAACGAAAAGAATACAAAGAACAACAATTGCATCGTCGTCTTTTCTATCGTCGTCGTCGCAAAACTTACCATGATGATGGTCTTTTATGTGTGTGTATATTCAGAGGCGCGCGAAGCAAACGAAAGAGGTTGAGATTTTCTTCTTACTGGAGTAAAAGAAAAATTTTCTTTTTTTTGTGAAGAGAGAGACGAAGAGACGAAAAAAACAAAAATGGCAGCCAAAAACGAAAAAATTCAAAAATTTTGCTCTTTTTGCTCTTTTTTTGCGCTTTGGACAGGAGACCGAAACACCTACAAAATTGGGACACGTTCACACACACAGATGTTATATAAATTTCTTTAGTCTAAAAATCTCTTTGTGTTTTGTGAGGTGATTTTATACATAGCGCATACAAAAACACGCGGAACAGAAGAGAGAGGGAGAGAGGAACTTGTTGGCGTTTTTTTTTATCTTCTTCTTCTGTTACTGTGCTTTTGTTGTGTCGTTTGGACGGAGAAAGAGAGCGCGTCATTTTGAATTTTCGTTCGTTCGTTCGTTGTTTCCCCATTGCATCATCATCATCTCGAGACGAGACGAGAGAACGACACTGTTATTAACAACAACAACTCGAGAGAAAGAGAGAAAGAGAGAAAGAGATTTGCGGGTTTGGGCGCGCGTTTTTGTCGATTTCTTCTGCCGCGCATCACTTTCATCATCGATAGAAGAAGAAGAAGAAACATCTAAAAAAAATGCCACCGAAGAAGACCACCACCACGGGAGGAGGAGGAGGAGGAGGAGAAAGAGGACAAATAGGAGGAGGAGACGCGAACTTGAAGCAAAAGTCACCGGCGGAATTTTTCCAAGACAACAAAGGCATCGCCGGGTTTGAAAACGCGGGGAAATCGTTATACACGACGTTGAGAGAATTCATCGAAAACGCGTTAGACGCGGCGGAGCACATCGGGGTTCTGCCGCAAGTGGACGTGTTAGTGGAAGAGGTGACGCTGACGCAGTACGAGACGATGATTGGATTGGACGCGCACGTGAGGAAAGACGATACTTTATACGACGATTTTGAGACGGAAAAGGCGAGAGCGAAACGGTTGGAGAGAGAAGCGAAGGTGGAGATGCAACTCGAGAAGGCGGCGGCGGCGAATGCGAACAAAGGGAAGAAAGGAGGCGGTCGCGGGAACGCGAACTCCTCGAAAGGCGAAGAGAAGAAGTCGTATTTTAAAATCACCGTGAAAGATAACGGGAAAGGTATGGAACACAGCGACATACCGAACATGTTGGGGCGAGTATTGTCTGGGACGAAGTACGGGGTGAGACAAACGCGAGGGAAGTTTGGTTTAGGATCGAAGATGGCGTTGATTTGGTCGAAGCAAACGACCGGGTTGCCGATTCGAGTGAGGAGCGCGCAGCCGGGGCAGAATTTCGTCTCGGAATACGTATTGGATATCGACATCGAGAAGAACGCCCCGAACGTGCACAAAGAGGAGAAGAAACCAAACACGACGAAATGGCACGGCGCGGAGTTGTCCGTAACGATTGAGGGAAATTGGACGAGTCATCGACAGTACGTGTTGGCGTATTTGAGACAATTGGCGATTGTGACCCCGTACGCGGCGCTTGGGTTTCGGTACATCTCTTCGCACGCGGCTGGGAGCGCCGCGGCTAGGAATCAAGACATTCAGTTACACTTTGCGAGAAGAGCGGAGGTTATGCCGCCGTTACCGAGAGCGACAAAGTATCACCCGAGCGCGGCGAAAGAGAATCAGTTGTTGGTGAAAGATTTGTTGTCGAATACGAGAGAGAAGACTTTGAGTGGTTTTTTCAACAAAGAGTTTACGTGCATCAACCGCGAGCACGCGAACCGATTGTCGAGAGAATTAGGGGCGGGATTTTCCGCCAGCATGCACCCGAAGAACGTTTCGGATAAGCAAGGCGCGAGAATTCAACAGCTGTTAGCGTCGGCGAGATTTTCAGATCCAAGCGGAGAGTGTTTATCCCCCGCGGGGGAGTATAACTTACGTTTAGGGGTCATGAAAGAACTCGGCCCGGATTGGATCGCGTCGTACGCGTCTCCAGCTTTGGCGTGTGGAGGCCACCCTTTGATTGTGGAAGCGTGCGTGAGTTTAGGTGGAAGAGACGTGAAACCCGGGTTCAACGTCTTTCGATTTGCCAACCGAATTCCGTTGTTGTTCGAAGGCGGCGCCGACGTGGCGACGAGGTGCGTACAACGTTTGAATTGGACGACGTATAAGATCGACAAGAACAACGACAAGATTGGCGTGTTCGTTTCCATAGTATCCACGAAAATTCCATTCAAAGGTACGTCTAAAGAATACATTGGAGACGAAAACGCGGAAATTGCCGAGGCAGTGGATAAAGCTATCAAACAGTGCGCGGCGCAGCTGCGAGGTAAAATCGTTCGCGCGCAAGCGTTGAAAGATCGACGCGCGAGGAAGAAGGCGTTGACGAAATACGTGCCGGATTGTTGTAACGCGATTTTTACCATGATAGCGTCCGCTGCGGATGCGGACACGTTACCTCACGAAAGAGCGAGGAATTACGACGAGAAAGAAATGTTATGGCCGGTGGATGTTCAGTGGGAGGAGGAAGCGACGCAAAAAGCGCGAACGCGAGAGATCACGGCGGAAATTTTACAAAAACGTTTAGAAGAGTGCGTGGAAAAGATCGATAACGAAGAAGCTTTGGAATTTTCCATGCAACAAAACAAAGACGGGTTAAAACAGGACGTGTTTTTGAACCCGTTCAGTAGTTTTGCGCACGAGTACGAACCAGAGCTTCGTCCGGGAGAAAGCGGCGTCGCGTTTCGATTGTTGAAGAAGGCGCGACTGATTGCCTAATAATACTACGTAAAGTACGAAGAGAGAAGTATATTTTTAGCTACTATTTAGACCGTTAATAATATTGATCACAAACAAACACTACTAATATGTTTAAAGTTATACATGTATACAGAGCTCTATAACACCACTACTAACGACGCCGTTTTTTCCTCTTTTCCTCTTACCAAGCGCCCGGCGCGTACTTGGTCGGATTGACGTAGTTCTCGTATCCCCATCTCGTGTCAATCGCAAACGGCTCGGAAATCTCCCCGGGTCCATCCGCGGTAATTTTCGAAAGTTGAAACTTGTTCATCATCTGCTTATCTCTCATCACGCAACTCAACAGCGCCGATTTCAGAAGCTTCTCCGCCTCTTGCTCCGTCATTTCCTCCTTCCAACTCTCTCTAAACAGCGGTCTCGCTAAATGGTTCCCGAACCCCGTCGCCACGTGATCGTCCACGTAGTGCTGCCCAATCATCCCCACGCACCCTAAAAATGGTTTCTTCTCCACGTAATCCCACCCAGAGATAACTAACGAGTTCCACAACGGGTCAAACTTGTTCCGTCGGTTATACATCACGCGAACGAGGTAGTTATAAATCTCCTTCGGCGTTCTCGGACACTCGTCGTCTTGACAGAAATCCGTCATCTCCAACTCGTCCAACAAGGTTGAAATGTAATCAAAATCCGATAACTCTCCCGTAAACCCAACAACTGTATATTTCCCGACCAGTTTCATCCGTTGAATGCTTTTGTACCGTTTGGTCGACCCGTAGCACGCGAGCGTATCGCACGCCATCAAGACGCCGTCTTTGTACTTGACCGCGAGAACGGACGTGCCGGTCACGTACGGCGTTCTGTTGTTGTAATAATCGGAGAGAAAGAGAGGTCAGTTTTCTACTCGGTTTTATGCGCGTTAAATGATACAAAAGCGACGAGTATTGAAAGATTACGTTGTCTCCGCTTTTTCCGCGGTGTCGTCTTATTCGTCCTTTGAACGAACACTCGTGAGAAGAGATCTCGAGAAATCTCTCTCTCCCTTCTCACCACGCGCGCGTAAAGCATAACAAACGGCCAAACGAACCGCTTTTACTGAGGTCGCGTCGAAGAACAACAAAAGATCATCGAGAGACGGGAAAAAGAGGAAGAATAAAACGCACTGCGTCCTCGTCATCACCCCGACGTTGGGATCGATCGAGAACGGTCTCCCTTTCGATCCTTTCCCGAGATGAGGTATATTTTTCCGTAAATCGTACTCGCGTTTGACTTCTTCGTCGTATGCGGGGTCCGCGCCTCTCGGGACGACACCTGGGCCGATGGAGGAGGAGTGGGATGTGCGCGATGGAATCATTTTATGAGTATTCGTAGTAGTAGTATGCGCGCGCGAAACGTACGTTTTGTCTGTCGTCTTTGAGGGAAAAAATGAAGGCAAAAAGCTCTAGTTTAGGGTTTTACATGAAACCCTAAACACAAAAAAAAAGCTTCTCTCCGTTGTGGGGAAAGCGCAGCGCTTACTTGCGAAACCTCTTCGTACTCGCGCGCGTTTCGCGGTGTTGTTGTTTGTGATTTTCGCATTTATATCGTTAGTCGTGGTGGTGGTTTTTATCGTAATCGTGTTCTTGTTCTTGTTTTAATACCACTTTATACTGTGTTAATGAGTGGTGATATTGCGGAAGAGTTTGAAGCGTTCGCCCCGATGGAGGATATCCCCACGGGAACGAATGCTTTCAACAACACGAAAGAAGAAGACAACAAAGAGGAGAAAAGCAACATGGGAAGCCGAAAATCATCCGCCCTGGACGAGCTCAACCAAGACGGGTATTTCGGCCACGCGGACGGGAACTGGATCGAAGACGACGCCGCGCCGTTGGTTTTAATGCAAAAGAGTTCAGGCATGGACAGTCCGACGTTAAAGGAGGATTTGAGAGAACTGTGGAATTTTTACGGGAGGAAAATCGTGGTGTCGATGCTCGCGGTTGGGATTTTGATCGCATCAATCGCGATTATTTCGATGCAAACGACGACGAGGACGTCGTCACCGAATGGAGATACGCATAAAAAATCGCCGTGGGCCGGGTTCGATATCTCGCCGGCGGAGTTGCGATGGTATTGGGGGTATGCGTGGGAACGGATTCCGAGCGAGTGCGCGATGCCGGAAGCGCCGTACGAAACGGACGATATCGCTTTTTCAGACGAGGATGGGAATGAAATCGACGGTATTTTGGGGAAGAGAGAAGGGAATCGAGTGAATGGGATGGTGAACGGGATATCATCGGACGAAGAGGCGATGTTCGCGGGGACGGGGAGATCGAGACGAAGGGCGTTGGATATGGTGTTTTCGAACGCGAAAAGATGTCCGTTGGAAACGATTCAGTGTGGTTTTAGCGGGGCAGTGAGCGTTAAACCGCAATCGTTCGGAACGTGTGCGATTGTCGGACCGGCTATTTATAAAGGGATGAACATGGGACCAAAGATTGATCAACACGACACGGTGATTCGACTAGCGAGTATGCCGAACGAAAAGTTTAAGAACGATTTAGGCGCGAAGACGAGCGTGATTTACGCGACTGGGGAGCAAACGAACGCGGACGATAGTTACACGCCGTTTGGACCGGTGAATTCGAAAACAGCGGTCAGAGATGGGTGGGTTCCGGATAAATTTTGGATCGTCGAGGACGAGAAGCACCAAGAGGGCGAGTTGGACGGCGTCAACGCGCACGACGGGAAACCGGTGTTGTGGGGGAACAGACCATTTCCATCCGCGACGAAACGGAACTACGATTCCGATTTACAAACCTTCGATTTTCGGTTTTTCGTGAACCGCGTATTAGCCGCCGCGCACGAAAAAGAAGACATGAGCGATGCCTGGTTCACGTTAGGCGCCGACGACGACATTCCGGACACGTACAAAACCCAAGACCACTACGCGTTACTCTTCAACGTCATGTTCTCCGGTTTGTGCGAAAGTATTCATGCGTATGGGTTTGGATACCGACCTTTGAACTCCGAGGACGAAACGCTCGCGGTATCTCAGGCGTATTACGACGATAACCCCGCCACGAAAGCGCACTTTGCGTTGTTATCCGATAGCTGGAACACTTCGAAACGAGACGCTTTGTTAGCGAAAGCGTTGATGACGAATAATACCATTTGTTCCTACGGCGCGAGTTAAGATGAAGATTATGTTGATAATAATAAAACACAAAAGCGCTTTTAAATAGGACTATCGCATAATCATCACGTTCGCACTTTCAAAAGCATCATCAAAAGCACTCGATGACTCCGCGTTCATTTTTCTCGCAGAGAGAGTCAAAATTACACCTCTGAAAAATCTTCAGTAAATGCGTCCTCGCGTTTTGCGTTCAGCAGCGGAAGCAGCAGCGGCGGCGGCGGCAAAACGACGCGCGCTACCAGTAAATCCAACAACAACAACAACAACGCGAAGTATTGCTGCGATGTACGCCTCTCCTTCTTCGTCTTCTTCCTCTAAAAGCATCCGTTTTTCCGGCGGCGAATTCGTTCGTTCCCGAAAAGCGAATTCCAAAAGACTTCCCCGCTATGCTGCTGCTCTTACTGCGGCTCGCTTTTCTGCGCGTGGGACCACCATCGAGGAGGACGAGGAAAAAGAGGAGCAAATGAAACACCTTCGAATCGATCAAAAAGGAATAGTTTCCGACGCCGGCGTCTACACAACCAAAGAGGAGAAAATGTTCCTTAAAAACGCCATCCAATTAAAAGGAGGCAAAAATGCCTTCATTTTAGGCATCGAAACGTCCTGCGACGACACCGCGTGCGCGATTGTCACGAAATCCGGCTTTGTAGTTTCGGAAGCCATCAAGTCGCAAGTGTCCATACACGAAAATTGGGGCGGCGTGGTACCAACTTTAGCGAAAGAAGCGCACCAAAATGCCATCGATGATGTCGTGGAGGAGTGTTTGCGCAAAGCCGGGGTGACGGATATCGGGAAGCAAGTGAGCGCGGTGGCGGTGACGGTGGGTCCTGGGTTGTCCATGTGTTTGAGAGTTGGGGTGAGGAAAGCGCAGAAAATTAGCGGGGAATACGGGATACCAATCGTTCCGGTGCATCACATGGAAGCGCACTGTTTGGTGGCGAGAGTGAAGGAGGAAGAGTGGAACGCGAATAGCGAGGAGGAAGAAGAAGAAGAAAATGGGGGGGTTGCGAAGTTCCCGTTCGTCGCGTTACTCGTGAGTGGTGGGCACAACGTGCTGTTGAAAGTAGAAGGTGTCGGGAGATACACCATATTAGGTCAAACGTTAGACGACGCCATAGGTGAAGCGTACGATAAAACCGCGCGACTTCTCGGTTTGCCCGTCGGCGGCGGCGGCGGTCCGGCGTTGGAAAAGTTAGCCAAAGAGTACGAAGAGATAGTTTTAGAACCGCGACGAGAACAGTGCAGAAAGGAAACGGAACAGGAAGCGCACATAACGGACGAGGTGTTTGAGAAAATTGTTCGAAAAAAAGTGAAGAATCCAATCAGATTTACCGTCCCGTTGCGAAAACGCAAAACGTGCGATTTCAGTTTCGCAGGATTGAAAACCAACGTCCGATTGGCCATCGAAAAGCACCTCGGCGCGGTCGTCGACGAGTCGAAACCAGAACAGAAAGTGTTACCTTCCGAAAACTGGGACGGCATAGAAAACCGAGAAACGCGCGCCGCCATCGCGCACGCGTTCCAAACCGCCGCGGTAACGCACCTCGAAGACCGCGTTTCACGAGCTTTGGAATGGGTGGAATCCGACGGCGTCTCGCCAACCTGCCTCGTCGTCGCCGGCGGCGTCGCATCCAACCAAAAAATCCGAAAAAAGTTACTCCAAATCGGTGCAAACCATTCCATCGACGTCGTCTTCCCAAAGCCTTCCTGGTGCACCGACAATGGGGTCATGGTCGCCTGGGCCGGCATCGAAAGACTCAACTTAGCCTTAGGCGTGGAAAAACCCGTCCCGAGAAACAGCGAAGCGTTTGCGAAAGACGAAAAGGACCGAGACGTTCAGGTGCGGTTAAAACCGAGATGGCCGTTGGGTGAGATGGATGAGAGAGCGATCGGTGAGGTGAAAAGTAGTAAAGTGAGCAAGATGGCCAGGCCTTTGGGGAGCAGCGACTGATCAAAGCAGATTGATGATGACATTGTTGTAGTATTAATTGTATAGTAACTTCCTTCACAAATTCTTCCCCTAAAAGTCATCATCATTTAAGAGAGAGAAAGAGAGAGAACGGTGGTCTCTCTTTCTCGCTCTCTCTCATTTCGACGATTTCGACGACGATTTCTTTGACCACGAGGCGTTGCGCTTTTTGCGCCGCTTCTTCTCTCTCCTATTATCGCAAAAGTCTTCGTCACATTCGATTCGGAAATCATCAATTTTCACCGCCAAAAACGACGTCCCCGACGACGACAAAAACGACGGCGACGGCCACGAAGGCAGCACAAAGACCGATACAAATAAGGAGGAAGAGAAACAGAAGTCTCTCTTTTTCAATGAGCAGCGTGCCGTCGGGGGCGATTGGCCCGAGGGATAACAATAACAACAACGACCTTTTACCGAGGCATTCGCTCGTCCAACCACCAAATGTGGAAATCGACTACCAAAAATTCGAGAGCGAGTACCTCGTCCATGCGATTTCAATCGATCGAACGAAAGTCTCGAAAGCGACGAAAATCTTGAGAGGTTTTACGCTCGAGGAGAGAGGAATACAAGACGTGGTTTTGGACGAGACAGATCCGGAGAAGAGGAAGAGATTGATTTTGTTGAAGCGAGAGAGCTTCGCGGCGAAAGCGGTGGCGGATTTTTTACCGGAGGATGTGAGGAAGAGGTTAGAGGACGAAGTTGGAATTTCGTTGGTGAGTGGTGATGGCAAAAATGACGAAGAGAACGAAGGGGTCGTGAAAGAGCACAGGATTACGTTAGATTATAAATATCACACGGCGGAGTACGTTTTGAAACAGCTCTTGCCAGACGGGATGGAGACGCCGAGCGCGTTTGAACAGGTGGGGCACGTGGCACACGTGAATTTGAGAGAAGAGTTTTTACCGTATAAATATACGATTGCGAAAGTTATCGCGGATAAGAATTCGAGAATTCGAACGGTAGTGAATAAAGTAGGCGCGATTGATTCGATGTTTCGAGTGCCGAATTGGGAGTTGTTATACGGCGACGCGGATTTGAAAGCGACGGTGAAGCAACACGGGTATTCCTTCGAGGTTGATTTTGGTAAAGTCTATTGGAATTCGAGGTTGGAGACGGAACATAAACGGTTGGTGGACGTGGAGTTTAAGAGAGGTGAGGTGATTGTAGATGCCATGGCCGGGGTTGGGCCGTTCGTTGTTCCAGCGGTGAAAACGAAAGGGTGTCGAGTCTACGCGAGCGATTTGAACCCGGACTGTTTCGAGATGATGCAAAAGAACGTGAAATTGAATAAGATTGAAGACTCGGTGAAATTATACAACATGGACGCGAGAGCGTTCATCAAATCGTTGTTAGAACCGGCCGCGGGAAAGAGCAGTGATGATGCGCCCGAGGAGATGTGGGCCCGCGAACTCTCCGCGTACGAGCAAGAGTTGAAAAAATTTCGAGAGAAGATAAAAGCGAACGAAAACGGAAACGAGGAGGACGAGAAAGAATCCGAAGATAATAACACGAAGAAGAAATCAGAAAAGAAACGCAAAAGATTAGAGGAAACGTCGGTACCGAAACCAAACTGGGCGGCAATGACCGCACGGGAGGAGGCAAAGAATACATCTGTGCCCCCAAGCGGAGCGACATTCGATCACATCGTCATGAACCTCCCGGCTACCGCGGTGGAGTTTCTCGATTGTCTCAAACACTCGTTCGATCGAAAGACGTGGGAGAATAGAAAACTCCCAACTGTACACGCCTACGCGTTTCGACCGCCAGGACATACCGATCGAGACGTCATTTCCCGAGCTGAAGGTCACTTGGGATGTCCGATTAAAAATGCGAAAGTGTTCGAGGTTCGAGACGTTGCGCCGAACAAAGCGATGGTGTGCATCTCGTTCCAGATTACCGAAGAGCAAGCGTTTGGTTCTTCGCCTAGTTAGTTTAATACATAATATTCTATTCCTATTATTATCTCTACCTGACTATTAAATCTATTAAATGCCCTCTGGTGGCGTCTCGCGCGGCGTTCGGCAGGCGCGCAAAACTGCCGACGAAGGCGACGTGCGCATCTGGGCGACAGAGAATGACTTCTGCGACGTCGTCTGCTCTCGATGTGTTCTTGGCGTTGTATTCCTCGAGGATGCTCGTCCACGCGGCGTTCGATGGGTCGATGTAGATGGCGTAGTTGTCGCCGCCGTTGTCTCCTTTCTTCTTCGTTGTTGTTGTCGTTTTGGGCTCCTTCTCGTCTTTTTTGTCTGACGACGATGAAACGACGACGAGTTTTAATGCAGCGCCTTTAGGTAACATTTTTCGAGCTTCTTCCAGAGCATCTTCGTCTACGTTCACCGATGACGACGTTATCGCAAAGAATTGGCACTCGAAGTTGCTGTTTGAACCACCTAAATCGATCGTAGAGATAGTGCCTCCTCCTTCGTCGGCGTTTATTAACGCACAGTGCGGGATGCGTTTCCCCACGGCGAGGACGTTCGGATTTGTCGCTTTGACGCCTTTCGCGTACGAAAATCCAAGCTCCTCGTTGAGAAATTTCAACTTGAGCGTCTCTCCCGAGGTGCCACACAACCGTTTCACCGCTTCGCGACGGTACTCTCCCAATGGATTCTTCTTATCGTTTTCGAGAAGCACCGTTTGCATGCGTCCGGCGCTCAAGATTTTTTCAAACGCAAACGATTTCAGCGCTTGGGGCACGGGCAACGCGTTGGATGCGAAAACGAGCGCATCGAGCGCGCGAGGTTCTAAACCTAAAGCTCTTGGTATCTCTAAAACGCGTTCGTAATTATTTACGCTTAACGTTTTGTTTTCCGAGGCTATTTTTTTTCGTTCGTTTGCGTACGAGTTGAGCAGCGAAGAGGACAACGCGTCGTCATCGCGTTCATTTTGTATCGCAATGGCGAGTTTCCACGCTAAATTGTGCGCATCTTGAATCCCAGTGTTCATGCCAAAACCACCGGCGGGAGGGAAGGCGTGCATGGCATCCCCGGCGAGGATAATTCTTGGCGCTCGTTCTTCGTCAATTACGACATTCGCCACCGTCGCGTCCATCGTCCACGATTTTACGTCGAGTACTTCGATATCGTCAACCGTAACACCATTTTTATCATCAACATCAATACCACCACCACTAATCGCGTTTCGAACAAACATCTCGCATTTTTTCTTCGTAAACATTTCTTTAAAATCCTGAACTGGCGCGTGGTACGGCAACTGCAACGCGAATTCTCCCTCGCGCAAATCGTGCGCGACGACAACTCCTACGATGTTTTTATTGAACACGAAATACAACATCGCTTCGTTACTTTTCTCTTTAATTCTCTTCGCCAGCGAACGACTGACAAAGTGAATATTACCTAACGTTTGCGTCGGGAAAGATGTGTTGGTTCCTTTTTTCTTCGTTTCTCTACCCTCACTATTCAATGTTCTCGCCACGACTGAACTCGCCCCGTCGCAAGCGACGACGTATTTCGCCTCGAACACTTTGCCTGATTTCAAAGTCACTCGGCACCTGTTCTTACTCCCGCCACGACTGCTACTCGAACTCTTTACGCTACGACTACTCAANATCACCCTCTCTACTCGAACAACCTCGTCGCCTCTCACGAACGCGTCGTCATCATCATCGTCGTCATAATTCTCCCTCCTCTTCTTCGCCTTCTCCAAAGCGTTCTCCCACAACATCGGCATCAACCTATGTTGCGGNAAATGCGCCACCCCTTCCGTCGACGCCGTCCTCTCCCCAATTTCCATCCGTTCCGTTGCAAAGTGATCCACAGACCCTAATTCTTCGTTCTTCTCGTCTAGGATACCAGTCACGTACCTAAAATGCCGCCAGTTTACGACATCCGACATTTCCTCTCTCACGCGCGAAGCGACAGAAGTTGTTTTCTCACCAAATCCGAACGCGTTTCGGTCTCTTAAAATCTCCATCGTTCTTCTGTTGATAAAGTGCGCTTTCGGGTGTTTCGACGGCCCGTCGTTCGAGTATCTCTCAATGAGGAGAACGTTTTTCACATCGAACGAGGATAACAAGGCGTGCAACGCGATTCCAGTTGGTCCTCCACCGACGATGACGACGTCTTTTGGTACGTCTCGAAAAGCGTCGTCGGTGACGTTCCCCGTGACTTCTTCGTCATCTCTGGTCGACTTCTCGTGCGAAAACAAAGACGACGACGAGGAGAACTGTCTGTATTCGCTCATAAAATAACAAAAAGGATGATTTCTTCGACGTCCAAAAGAGAGGAACGCCGCGACCGCCGATCGAGCGGCGGTCATGGCGTTGCGCTTTTCCGAAGCGTTCTCTCTCTTAAAAGTGCCGCTTTTTCCCCACTTTTAGACACTTTAGATACGGGAAGAGAAGAACGCTAAACGCTCGCTCTTTGGCGGTGGATGCGTCGAATTGGTGATACGAAGAATAATGTCGACAACAAAAACCTTATCGGTCCGAATCTTCCAACATTTAGTCCCGTACGCGCGCGCGCAACAGTTACAACACGCGATTC
>JGI20159J14440_10001637_pt1 | contig 15974 bp, 12 predicted proteins | sample COG_09_FD_14440 | JGI IMG/M metagenome (IMG submission 14440) | reverse complement strand
ATTCCTTCTGCTCTAACATTTCTGTTGCAGCTCGAGTTTTTCCTCCCGAGGGCAATATATATAAATTAGGATGAATCTCGTGTGCTGTACTCTTAATAGAGGAATCTATTGTGTCTGGACTTGATGATGCTTCGTTTATGAGGGTAACTAAACCTTGTTTATTTTCTAGATCACAAAACTTATGCAAACCGGGTCGCCTTAAATCAAAATCTATTAAAATCGTTTTTCTACCGTGATTCGCACAACTGTATGCAAGATTTGCAGAAATCAGGCTCTTTCCCTCACTAGGAATTGCAGAAGTGATTAGAATACTTTTGGGATAATCAGTAACTGAATTCATCTGTATTTTACTATACATACTGCGAAATGATTCCGTTAATCCATCATCTAAGTCATTTCCTACAATCAACGGGCGCTGAATCTCCTCTACATCGGATATTTTTGGAATTCCTGCAATAAGGTCTTTCCCGATAAAAACCTCCACATCAAATGGGGACTTGACCCGATTATCAACGAATTCTAGGCATACAGGGATCAGTACAAATAGTCCAAAAAAGATATAAAGTCCGGTGTTTCTTATATTTGCTTTATTAGGAGTAAATGGAGCGCCTGGTAGGTATGCAAATTGTTCTTTGTGGAGGGGTTCTTCCTGTTCTGACGGAAGTGCCTGTTCAATTCGCACTTCATTGAGTCTTCTCTGAATTTGATCTGTACTTGTTCGAACTACAGCTAACTCTCTCCCTTTATTTACAAGCCATTCCTCGATTTCACTAAGTTGCATTGATTGTTGTTGCACTTTTCCCATTGCCTGCTGAAATTCCCTTTCTTGTGCAATTAATTGAATCCGCTTGTCCTTAAGATCTTCAATGGATGCAGTTACCTCAGCAATGAGAGAGTTTTTGACTTCTTGTACACTTCTCGCATTTTCCAACATTTTAGGGTGCCTCTCTAAGTAACCAGGGTTGCCCTCTTCATATCTTTGGCGAGTTTTTTCTAAATCATACAAAGTTTTTCGGAGTGCTGGTACATTACCAAAGCTCTCAATTGCATCAATTTCAAAGAAATCTTTAATTACCGCGATATCGTTATCAATATCCGAAGATTTGCTTGAATTTGCACGAGTTCCAATCCTAGCCTGAATTTGAAGAACTTGCCTAAGTAATGAATCAATTTTTATTTGCCCAAGCTTCGAATTGGTTATCTCAGAAGAATATTGGCCTTTCCTTACAGAACTGTTTTTTTTCTCATCCTCAATAAAAGGCAGGTTCTTTTCTTTCTTATAGGTAGCCATTTCATCACCAAGACTTTGCTCTTTTAACATACTTTGTTTGAGTAGATTCTCTAACAAGTTTCGTACTGATTCAACCTGCTGGCTCTTCCGGCTCTTATGGATTTTTTCATATTCAGACTGTACGATGTCAGCAATTAACATTGCGCCCTTCGGGCTTCTAGAGGTTGAGGATATTATAAAACGAGGGCGACCGTCTGATGGTGGAGTAACTGAAATCGAATAAGAAACAGTCGCTGATATTCCCACTGGCATACCGTCCCGTAAATAGGGAGCAAGCATGATTGATTTGGATTCAGGATTATCGGAGATTTTCTGTATGACACTTGCACGAAGTTCTTGACTATTCAGTCCCTCAGTATGCTTCGCGACGAGTCCCTGCACTTGAGTATCTCGATCCACTTTTTGTAAATTAAGAACAGCAGGGGGAGGAATTAACCTAAAAGAGGCAGAAGATTGGAAAAATTCAGTGTCTTGGAACTTAACATAAACATATCCAAGTGAGAATGGCAAAGCTAGTGCCACTGCGAGCAACCATCTATCACGAATAACTAATAGAAATTCGCCGATACCTTTTGTTTTACTAACCTTGCGACTGGGAGTGTTGGAATCTAAATTATCAAATTCGTCGTCCATTAAAACAACCTTTCAGGTACTTCAATACGGTCGCCTGGATAGATCCAAAATCTTTTCGAAGAATCTCGGTCTAATGACCCAGTGCTTAATGCCTCCACATTAACCTCATAAGTTTTGGTATCTTTCACTTCACCCCGTTCGTTATAAAAGGTTCTAGTAATAAAAATTTTATCTTTTCGAGCAATATCTGTAAATCCACCTGCCCGTGCAATAACTTCCACCACATTCATCGCTTCAACCTCAGGGGGTAAGACATAGGGACCCTTTCTATTAACTGACCCAGATAAAAAAACTACCCGGTCAGAATATTTAAGCACATAGACGCTAACAATAGGATTTTTGTAAATTAAATTTCTTTTGTACTCATTTGTAATTAACACCTCAACTTGTTTTGTACTTGAGCCAGAAACTTTAACTTCGCTTAAGTAGGCAGCTCTTACTTTTCCATCACGATCAATCAATGCCTCAACATTTGTTTCGGATTCTCCTCGAACTGTAATTCGAATTCTATCGCCAGTCCTAATTTTGTAGCCAGTAGGATCTTTTAAAATAGAGGGGTCATTATTAAATTTTAATTGAGCAGAAATCGAAACCAAGAAGATAATATTTAATAACGACACAAACCAAATTGTTTGAAGAAAAAGCGGCTTCATGCTATTAGAATCTTCCCGTTATGTCTGCCCGCAATAAATGTCTGCCATAACTTTCGGATGCCCTGTCCACAAAGGTATAGTCGTAACCAGTTCCTGCTGAGATTCTATCTGAGATTTGTTTATTCAAATTGATACCGACACCGTAATTATTAAGAGAAGAAGAATCTCGAGCAGTTGGACCAGAGGGTGGATAAGTATACTCTACCTTACCAACTGAAAAATAAGCTGTCGAACTAACATCTTCGGTCAATCGGTGAGTGGCACTCAATCGAACCATTGTACTAAATGTAGAAAAACCTTGAGCAGATGGCGAAAAGGCCCGATTTAGGTTAAAATTAAATGAAGTTTTGGAATTGTACTTCCAATCTAGTCCAACCCCAGTAACTAAGTTGTCTTGTTTGGAAACACTGCTGTTATCGTAATTTTGTACCGAATATCCTACATTGGCGTTACCAGATAACTTCGAGGAGTAATCACCCTGAGCACCAAATGAAATTGCATGAGATTGGCTATCTGTCAAAGTAAGAGAATTCGCTTGGTCATCTTTTGTTCTTGAAAAGGTATAATCTGTGTAAAAATCCAATTTCTCGGAATAGATATAAAAAGCCCTGAGTGATAATGGTAACGTGGCTATATCTTGGTAAACACGGGTTTGAGTGGATCCTGTTTGGTAATGCTTGAGATTGTAAGAGGTACTGGCTCCGACTCCAAATTTAGGACTATAATTGTACCTAAGGTTAAGACCAGCAACAAAGTAGGTGTAAGAAACCAAATCTTGCTCGAGTATGCTAGCTCCTACACTTTGACCAATATCGAACGTCGCATCGAAGCGAATTTTGGCATTGTTGGAAACACGTTTTTTCTTGGAAAGTGTGTCATCGAAATCAATGGAGAAAGTGGTAATAGGCTGAGTATAACTTTTATCATCATTTTTAATAAATTGTGCAAACTCAATTCCAGCAGTTCCTGTAAATGAAAACCATTTAAGCTTTTTTGTGAAATGCAAAGCAGGAGAAAAGCGAATTATAAAATCATCTTCACTTTTGAGTTCATTCGATGAAATTAAAGGACTGCTTGAAGTCTTTGCACCTTGAAAGGAATCAGATGAAATCCCAAAGACCCTAGAATCATACTCTCCGCTCAGCGTGGCGGTACCGTCAATTTTCCCAAAGTCACCTTCAATCAAGGCAAATAAATTATCACATGTCGTAGTAAATAATATTACTAACTGGATAGTGATCTTGAAGTATTTTGAATTGCGCAAAACGGAGTACGAGTACAATTTCATGACAATAAATTATTAAACCTTTGTCAATATATTCGTGCTTAAATTCCGACTCCATAAAAATTATATTTCGGTTTGAATAAATCCCTATTACATCTCCTTACTTGTATTTTACTTTTAGCCTCCTGGGCAAAAGCGGGGCTTGCAGGTGATTGGATATTGTTTGCTGTAGATGCCACGGTAACACTTTCTTTTATTTTTTTATTAGTACGAAATAAATCACTGAGTCATTCACTAGTAAGTTTTGTCCCAATAGCATTAATAATAATCCAATTTTTAATTTCTTACCATAATCCGACCTATCAAGTTCTTGAAAATAAAGACTGGGCAAAATTAGAAATCGAAAACTCACTAGCACAAGAGACCGATATCGAAAAAATTGTCATGGTATCGGAATCTTTCAAAAATATAATGGTTCTTTCAAAAACGAACCCTTCCCTATCACATACTGTGTTTTTTGATTTTAAAAATCGCTACTTTGATAAGTTTCCGAATAGCATTACTTCCTCGGCAAAGTTAATTATTAAGTACGAGAATTTAATTACACTATCTCCCCACTTATTTCTACCTACTTTAGCAATTAGTGACAAAAGCACCTATCTTCATTTTATACATAAGGTTTGCCAACTTTCCATGGGCTTACTATTTTTTTACTTATGTAATAAAAGAATAATTATTAGAAGAATATTACTAATGTTTTCTCTCAATACTGGATTACTTGCCATGGTTGGAATTTGGCAAAAGATTAACTATATTCCTTCCGATACTATTTTAGAAATTCTCGGTATTTGGGATGCCCCAGAGCCAAGATATTATTTTTCTACCTTTACCTACAAAAATCATTGGTGTGCATTTGCTCTTGTTAGTGTTTATATAACATTTGCTTTATTGATCCATAATTGGAGAAAATACGGAAGTGAATGTCTGCGAAACATTCAAACTATACTGTTATTTTTAAGCTTATGCTTTACCATTGTTTCAATTCCACTTTCTGGGTCGCGATCGGGTTCATTATTATTAGTGCTTTCCATTTTTATTGTAATTTTATTTGTTCTCAGATCTCGGAAAATTAAAAGGCTCAAGACTTGGTTTTTATACACCACCAGTAGTACAGTGATCATTTGTCTACTTTTTCTATTTGTAAATAAGTTACATCGGGCTTCACAAACTGAGATGATTACTAATTTAAAAACACAAGTGAATGGCTTAAAGCACGGAGAATCACCATTAAGAATTTTACTATGGAAAGATCTATGTAATCAAATTTCACAAAAACCAATTTTTGGCTTTGGATTCAACTCTTACAGTGCTGTTAATCCAATTTACCAATCTAGTGAAGTTCGTGCTATGCGATCGATCGTTCTTTCCAATGCCCATCATCGGTTCACCCCTTTAATAAAATATGGTCACAATGATTGGTTAGAAAAAATATCGGAGTTTGGATTAGTAGGGTTTTTAATATCTTTACCTTATTTATTAAAATTATTTTTTATTTTTTCAAAATCACCATCGATAATTTCAAAAACTTTGATAATTAGTGCTGTTGTTTTTTTAGCTTATTCAATAGTTGATTTTCCTTCTCAAACACCTGCTTGCTTATTGATCTTTTCTACTGTAATCGGATTAGCGGCAAAATATTCTTACTTATCCCAAAAGAAATTTAAATTGCATTAGGGTTGAACTTCACAATATTTAGCAGTATTTTAAATTCTCCCTCTCATTTATGTATAGAAGATCCTACTGCTCCATAAATCTGTTATTCTTTTCATTGTTTTACTGTGGAAACATTTGCACAGGGGCAACTATCGACAAAGCACTAGTGGAATCTGCAATCTTAATTAATCTGCAGGAATTCCCCAGTTCTACCGACAACATTCGAAATACAAATCAAAGACGTTTGAGTGTGAATGCCGGTACTTCTATTCAGGGAATCATTGATTTAAACAGATCATCACTTCCCGAAATCGATCCACTGACTAGTTCATTAACCAGTACTTTTTCTAGTTTTCCTAACGAGAATCTGTTCGAAGCGGTAGAATACTCAATAAACTATCTTTCAAATAATAAAGAAAATTTCAATTTATCTGACCAAGATTTACTAGCAGGAATTAAATCTAGTGTAATTGCGTTTCTTAATTCAAGCGAATCAACAGGCAGCGACTTATTGGAAGTAATCCCCAATTTACCTGGAATTGTCTTCAAAAATTTAATTCCAGTTAAAGTTGATTCCTGGGGAGGAAACATTCCAACTTGGGCAAAAGAATTATCGATTACCCTCATGGAGTCGATTTCCGAAGCTAGCATAACGGCAGATAAGAACGAATTAAAAAAACTGGCATCAAGAGCAACTACTTCAACCGTGTTACAGATAATTAATGATTCCACAATTAAGTCAAATGGCTTACTACCTAGCATTACTCCCGTAGATCCCTCCAGGGAAGTAGCAAGTCAGGAAATGTCATTCGATGGAACCGCATCATTCATGAAGTTTGATACTGAAAAAACTCGATTGCTGGAATTTACAGCCAAAGGACTTGCGGATGGTTTTTTTGCCAATGATTCCACCCCACTGTCTGCAGAAAACATCCAAGTTTATTCACAAGTCCTGGGAGAGTCTACGATATCTGGAGCGGTTGAATACCTTTCTTCATTGGAAGGCGATAATAGCTTATTTACATACGCGGTAACGAAAGCTCTTTCCACTGGTCTTACACTTAGTGCAGTCTACAACAGTGCTTCCACTGAAGAGTACAGGGAACTGATGCTTGCAGAAATTGCGGCGGAATCAATTTCTCAAGCAATTTCGTCTCAAATAATAATTTCATCTATTGCTCAACAAAATGGTCACTTGTTACATCGGCTAGCAGAATCAGCATCATTTGGATCTGCAATGGGAGCACAGATGGCAAGCGTATTAGATAAATCGTGGGAATTTGAAGATGGTTGGGAACTTTACAATCGAAACAATTTAGCGAAGGCTACCTCCAAAGGAAGTGCATATGGTGCAATTAATGCCGCAAGCCAGTATATTGAAAACGACCCCACTGTTGAAGATACTAATGATAAAACTTCACGAAGAGAAATTCTTGATATTGCTAGTGGATCTGCCCTAGGTTCGTTAATTGGAAATACTGGTTTAGCAGTTTATTATCCCACATTATTACAACCCATTATTAGCCAATCAGCACAAGGAGCAACAACGGGTGGAATAACAGCCAAGAACTTATCCTTAATTGATAAGCCAAAGGGGGTTACAGAGGAATTTGAGATCGAAATTGCAAGAGCATTAGCACATGGTGCCGCTCATGGTGCATTATTTCAAGTTGTTGGTCTTAAGAACGATTCCATGCCAGATAAAAGGACATATGACTTCGAAACAATTGCTGCCGCAGAAGCCGTAAGCTACGGTTCCACTTATGGCGCAATTACAGGTGGAATAGAATCAGGAGAAGATGGGCTCATTATTAAACAGGCGATTTACCAAGGAACTACGGAAGGCGCAACGGTGGGTGCCTCGCTTGCATTAGGTTATGACAGTGCGATTGCTGATATAGTTGAAATCAAATCATCAATGGCGATCAAATCTGCTATCAAGAAAACAAACGACGAAGCTGCTGTAAAAGCTAATAGCTCAATGGCAGTTAAAACCATTCAAACGAGCTCACAAGATATGCTCTTTTTAATGAGAAAATTTAACATAAATCCACTTTACACAAATCCAACGCGAATTTTTTCAAATCCAGATGCTGTAGAAGAAGAATCACTTCCATTTAAAGATAAATTCCCGGTCGCATCGCCAATATAAAATTAGACCCAAAAAGATAGATTTTTCGGTCCGTTAATTTTTGTTTTTTCTCGCGATCTACGGGATAGAAGTTTATTGAAATATAAATGACAGATTCAACTTCAAATATTGGACTTATTGGACTCGCAGTGATGGGGCAAAATTTGGCTCTTAACATCGCGGACCATGACTATAAAATTTCTGTGTATAACAGGACTTTTTCTAAAACAGAAAGTTTTTTAGATAAAAATGGAAAGAATCTTCCCAATTTATCCGGTTACGAAAATATTGAGTCTTTTGTAAATTCTCTCCAAAGTCCCAAGAAGATTATCATCATGGTTCAAGCAGGTCGTCCGACTGATTCTGTTATTGAATCTCTTGTCCCACTCCTTCAAAAGGGTGATGTTATTATTGATGGTGGAAATGCGAAATGGACAGACACCATCGAACGAGAAAAAATGCTTAAGGAAAAGAATATTTTCTTTGTTGGATCGGGAGTGAGCGGGGGCGAAGAGGGAGCACGGTTTGGACCATCCTTGATGCCTGGAGGATCCCAAGAGGCATGGAATTTAATAAAGCCAATTTGGGACTCAATATCCGCAAAAGTAAACCCTGATGACGGAAAACCTTTAGAAGGCGCACTTCCTGGAAAGCCAATCCAAGGTGGTGTACCTTGCTCCGCCTATATTGGGAATGATGGAGCGGGTCACTATGTTAAAATGGTTCATAACGGTATCGAGTATGGTGATATGCAAATGATTTGCGAAGCGTACCATTTAATGTCTTCGATTGTGGATTTAACTCCCTGTGAAATTGGTGATATTTTTAACGAATGGAACAAGGGAGAACTCGATTCATTCCTCATTGAAATAACTGGCGATATTCTCAAACAAAAAGATCCCCGCACGGATAATCCATTCGTTGATATTGTCATGGACACAGCAGGACAAAAAGGAACAGGGAAATGGACATCAGTTAATGCTCTAGATATGGGAGTACCTGCACCAACTGTTTCAGAAGCAGTTTTCGCACGATGCCTTAGTGCAATTAAGGATGAAAGGACCGCTGCATCTAAGATCTTAACTGGACCAATCGTTAAAATTAAATCTGATAATAAACAAGTTATCGTATCCGCGATTAGAGACGCTCTTTACTGCTCGAAAATTTGCTCCTACGCCCAAGGTTTTCAACTTATGCGAGAAGCTCAGAAAGAATACAACTGGGATCTCAACTTTGGTGAGATAGCTAAAATATGGAGAGGGGGATGTATAATTAGAGCCGCATTTTTACAGAAGATTACTGAGGCATATGAAAAAGAACCGACTTTAGCTAACCTCCTTTTAGATAATTACTTCAAGGAATGCTTAAGTATTTATCAACCTAACTGGAGGAAAGTGATTAGCCTTGCTGTTGAATCTGGATCCCTGTGCCTACTTTTTCATCCGCTCTTTCCTATTACGATAGTTACAGGTCAGAACGACTTCCTCAAAACCTACTTCAAGCACAACGGGATTATTTTGGTGCACATACCTATGAAAGAACAGATGAAGAACGGGGTAAATTCTTTCACCTCGATTGGCTCCACCCAAATCGTCCTGAGGTTCAGGTTTAATACCAGAAGAACTTACAAATTTTGTGAGTGTAATTTATAAATCTCGACCAACCTTTTATAGTCTTTGTCCTTAGTACTTGATTCTATAGTGTAATCAAAAATTCCGTTAGACTTAATCTCGTTAGCTGCAGTCGTTAATCGTTTTTCAATTTCCTCAGTCGTATCCAAATTTCTCGTTTTTAATCTATCTCTTAATTCGTTTAACGATTTAGGCATCACAAAAACACTAATTACCCGATTTTTGAGAAATGGATAACTACTTTCTAGGTTTTTTAGAGATGTGGTTCCTTGAACATCGATATTCAATAAAACATCCTGATCTTTTTGAAAAAGTTCAAGAAATGTTTTCTTTAAACTACCATAGTAATTATCATGGATTTGAGCATATTCAATAAAAGCATCCACTTCAATTAGATCTTCGAATTCCAATTTTGTAATAAAAAGATAATCTTTACCGTCTGCTTCTCCTTCTCTTGGATGTCTTGTTGTTACAGTAATAACCCGGGTTAATTGAGTCTCAAAGTCTGATAGTAATCTATCGCACAAAGTTGTCTTTCCTACACCCGCAGGTCCTGAAATTACTAAGGCAATACTATTCATTAATGAAATAGATCAATAACTAAACGAAACTACAAATAATAGTACGGCATAAATCACTAAAATCGCACCTAATATTGTTGTTCTTTTTAAACTGAAATCGAACCATTTAATTAGATCTCTTGCTCGGTAGGGCCATGCACCAAAATAGAGTGAAAGAATTATAATACAGTAGATTGCAGAAACTAAAAAGAGCCTCGATTGAGGTTCTTGTAAAAATGCAGAGTCAAGTACTTCCCTAGAATACAATAAGGCAAGAATACAGAATGCTCGCACAGACAGAAAGTCACTGATAAAGAAATACGAGGAAATCGCAACACCTGCGGCTATAAACCCTATAATATATTTGTATTCACCAAAATCTGCATCCCCCAAATTTTGGACATGTTCATACAAAAACCAGACTAGTCCAATAACGAGAAAAAAGATCGCTGCTTTTTTAGACCTGATTAAACCACTAATATTCCCCAATGCAATTTTTGGTTTACTGAAAATAAATAAACCCATAACACCTAAGTAAGGATGCTGTTGTTAAAGTATAATAATATAAATTCATTGGTTATTTTCCCCGATTAGAGTAGTCGCACTCACATCCTTAATTTCAATATCTAATAACTCACCTGCCAATACCTGATTCCCCTCAAATACAACTCTTCGGTTACACCTTGTTCTACCGACTAGCATATCTTTTCCTCTTTTGGCTTTTCCCTCTACAAGAACTTCATATCGTTTTCCTACACTACTAGAGTTGGAAACATACGATTGTTTTTCAAGCTGTGAAAAGTAAATCTTGGTTGCGCATTTCTTTTACATCCTTTGGGACAGAATCGGATAATTCTACTGCAGGAGTTCCTGATCTTTCGCTGTACTTAAAAATATAAGCCATTTCAAAAGTTGCTTCTATAAAAGCCGACTTGGTTAAAGCATAATCTTCGTCACTTTCACCCGGAAAACCCAAAATCACATCTGTACTAATTCTCATTTTAGAATGTGCATTTCGTAATTTTTTTGTAATGGCTAAAAATTTTTTCCTAGTATAGGGACGATTCATCAGTTTTAAAATTCTATCTGAACCACTTTGCATAGGTAAATGAGCATGCTCACATAGTTTTGATAAACGAGCAAAACATTCGATTAAATCATCCCCAAAACTGGTTGGATGTGGTGAAGTGAAACGAATACGATACAAGCCTTCAATTTCATTTAATTTTTCAAGCAATTGAACAAAAGGAGATTTATTATCGATACGAGGTAAAGAACCTCGACCATATGCATTCACAATTTGACCAAGTAATGTAACTTCCCGAACACCTCGGTCAACTAGTTCCTGTACCTCTTTCGTAATACTTGCGATGCTCCTATATCTCTCTTTACCTCTTGTTTTTGGAACAATGCAGAAAGTACAGTTCATATTGCAACCTTGCATGATTGATACAAACGCGGTCACTTTATTTTGAGAAGTATTTAAATGATCTCGAATTTCTTCCTGCGAAAACTCCTCGTCTTCTAAATCAATAATATTTGTAGTCTTTGGTTCAGTTTTTCCAGTAATTTTGTCTAAATATTCCGGGATACGATGAAATTTTTGCGTACCCACAACCAAATCGAGATCAGGAAGTATATCAAACAACTCCTCTCCCCTATTTTGTGCCATACATCCCATAACTCCAAAAATAAATTTTTGATTTTTTTTCTTACGATGAGCAAGGTGACCTGCTTTTCCGATTGCTTTTTGTTCTGCCTGATCCCTAACACTGCATGTATTAAGCAAAACAACGTCAGCAATTGCCTCGTCTGAAACGATTTCATATCCTCTGGCTTTCAACTTGAACGCCACAGCTTCAGAATCCCTTTCATTCATTTGGCAGCCGTATGTCTTGATAAATACACGATTCATGAATGTAGAATTGATATACTAAGTAAAATTGGGGTCAATCTTGAACCCAATTACTTAATTCCTCCAAAGATTCTATTACAGGATATGAAGGTTTCAAAAGTAATTCTTTTGAATTATGTCCTCCGCTAAATAATATACAATTTAGACCTAATTCACCTGCTACCTCGGCATCATGTAAAGTATCCCCAACGAGTAAAACTTCAGATGCCGGTAAACCAATTTTATTAAAATGATGTTTCGCAAGTTCCGCTTTCCCTTGAGCAAACACATCATCCACACCGCTTGCGAAATCAAAGAATAGAGAAAGATTATGAAAAGATATAAAGTCATTCAGATCTTTTTGATTTCCAGCTGAAAGAACACTTTGTTTTATTGAATTTCTTTGGAAGTATTGAAAGCAATTCCTTGCACCCTTCTGTAACTTGCAATTCGCAAAACTTTTCCGATAATTAATTATAAACTTTTCCGATAGAGCCTTATAGTTCTTTGAGTCAATAGGTAAACCGAGGCTTGCGTAGTAAGATTTAACAGGAAAACTGAAGTTATTTAAGTAATACGCAATTGTAACTCGCTCTAAATTAAATTCATCTAAGAGTTCATTAACTAAATCTACGCAAAGACGGGCATCGTCGATTATTGTTCCATTCCAATCCCAAATTATGTGGGAATATTTCATTTACATGCTTTGGTTTTTGTAGTGTGGGACCATATTCTGGAATAACCGTGCCCTACCCTCTTTTCCATTCTTAAAGAAAAAGTAAAATATAGGAACAGACTCGATCATAATTATTGATAAGAAATGCGTGCATAGTAACTAAACTATAAGAAATATAAACAAATTTACTTAAACTGCTTGATTCTATCTCTTGAAAAATCATTGTGATTATATACATATATTTAAAATGGCTAAAAACACTACCGATAAACGAAAAGACAAAAACCCAGACCTTGATTTAGCATTTCAGGGAATTAATAAAAAATTTGGAGAAGGTGCCCTAATGAGACTTGGGGACGCAACTAAAATGAATGTGTCGGTTATCTCAACTGGATCATTGGCTGTTGATCTATCGTTAGGTGCTGGCGGCTTACCCAGAGGTAGGATTGTGGAAATATATGGTCCTGAATCATCCGGTAAAACAACCTTTTGTTTAAGTGTGATCGCAGAAGCGCAAAGAAATGGAGGAAATGCTGTATTTGTTGATGTAGAACATGCATTAGACCCTAGATACGCTAAAATAGTCGGTGTGGACCTCGATAACCTTATGGTTTCACAACCAGAAAGTGGTGAAGACGCACTCAATATTACTGAAACACTCATTCGGTCAGGGGCAATTGATGTTGTTGTCTTAGACTCAGTAGCAGCATTAGTATCAAGACAGGAACTAGATGGGCAAATGGGGGATGCTACAGTCGGTCTACAGGCTCGTATGATGAGTCAAGCAATGAGACGGCTCACCGCAGCAATTTCTAAAACCAACTGTGTTTGTATTTTTACGAATCAAATTCGGGAAAAAATAGGCGTAATGTTTGGCAGTCCGGAAACTACACCAGGTGGAAGAGCATTAAAATTCTTCTGTTCTATCAGAATGGACATTCGAAGAATTGGGCAGATTAAGGAATCTAATGGAACAGTAGTAGGCAACAGGACGCGGGTAAAAATTGTTAAAAACAAAATTGCTCCACCCTTTACAGCATGTGAATTTGATATCATGTACAGCGAGGGTATTTCCCGAACAGGTTCCGTATTAGATCTTGGGATTGAACATGAAATTTTGACGAAAAAAGGAGCCTGGATTTCCTACAAAGGTGACTTGATAGGGCAAGGTCGTGAAGCTGCAAAACAAACTCTTGCAGAAGATGAAAAGTTGATGGCTGAAATCACAGCCGCGATCTTAGAAAAAGTTGAAGTCACCGTCGGTTCTGTCCTAGCACAGAACAACGACGAGGACTCTGACTAATTCCATAAATAACTGTGAGAGAAGGTGATACGATTGTATCTCTTGCTACCATCGCAGGAGAGTCTGCATTGGGGGTGATTAGAGTAAGCGGTAAGTTATGTAAAACTCTTTGCAAGGATATATTTAACATTACAACCCCTACCCCAAGGACAGCAACTGTAAGAAACTATTTGTCCATAAAAGGTAAAACCGTTGATCAAGTTTTACTTACATTCTTTGAAAATGGTAAATCATACACTGGAGAACAAACACTAGAACTTACTTTTCATGGAAACCCATTGATTGCTAATCAGATTTTAGATGACCTGATTAAAAGAAAATGCAGACTTGCTGAACCTGGAGAATACACAAAAAGGGCATTCTTAAATGGGAAAATAGACCTTTCCCAAGCTGAAGCAGTTGCGGAGTTAATTTCAGCCTCTAGTGAAATTGAGATTGAAATTGCCAATCATCAATTGAGAGGAAGCTTAAGTAAACGTCTTCATGTTATTCAGTCTGGGATAATTAATTTACAGGCACAATTCGAAGCAAGTATAGATTTTCCTGAAGATGAAATTAAAGAAAAAAATGTTGGTGAAATATTGACAATTGTAAAGCCACTTAAATCTGCAATTACTCAACTAATTAACTCGACGAATATAAAGTCAACATTGTCCCAGGGTATTAAAATTTCACTGATTGGTCCTCCCAATGTAGGTAAAAGTACATTGTTTAATAACCTTGTTCACGAAAATCGTGCACTGGTAAGTAAAGACTCAGGGACAACAAGAGATTATCTATCAAAGGAATTAAATATAGGAGGCTATAAAGTTGAATTATTTGACACTGCAGGGATCCGTAAAACAACCTCTGAGGTTGAACAACTGGGGATACAAAATTCTATTCGTCTTATAGATGATTCGGCTATTGTTCTGTTAGTATTTGATTCGTCACTCCCCTACCCTACCGAATTTTATAATAGCATCCGGAAAGAAATTAAATCGAAAGCGATAATAGTTGTAGAAAATAAAAATGACCTAAAACGCGAGATATCCTCCAGCGATTATCCTCGAAACTCAAAAGTAATCACGACTTCAATGATAGAAGATGGTTGTTCAGAAAATATTATATCCGAAATAGAGAAAGTGTTATCGGATCAGTTTAAAATAAACCCATCAAGTGATATTTTGGTTAATAAAAGACAGTCTAATCATCTTGTAGATGCACGAGCCCATTTAAATGAAGTAGTATCTCTCATTTCATCTTCCATTAATGAAGAAATCATATTACAGGAATTAAAATTATCAATCGAGTGTATTAACAGTATTATTGGACGCACAGATAATGAAGATATGCTAGACCAGTTGTTTCAAAATTTCTGTATTGGAAAATGAATACGGGATTAAAAACAGATGAGCTAAATCCCTATGATGTAATTGTTTGCGGTGCAGGGCATGCTGGTTGCGAGGCAGCTTTGGCAGCATCTAGGTGTGGGGCTGAAGTTCTTATTTTGACGGGCAACCTCGATACTGTTGCTCAAATGAGTTGTAATCCAGCAATTGGGGGCCAAGCTAAAGGACAAATTGTTAGAGAAATTGACGCCTTAGGCGGAGAAATGGCTCTGAACACTGATCTATCAGCAATTCAATTCAAATTACTTAACTCCTCAAAGGGACCGGCTGTTCAAGCACCTCGAGCGCAGTGTGATAAAAAAGCGTACCAGCTTAGAATGAAACATGTTCTCGAATTAAATGAGAACATTACAACATTTCAAAGTATAGTAGATGGCTTAATTATTAAGAAAGATAAATGTGTTGGCGTCAAAACAACCCTGGGCATAAACTTCTACGGAAAATCAATCGTTGTTACAACCGGCACATTCTTACGTGCACTGATGCACGTTGGTAAAGAAAAAGCGGAGGGCGGAAGACTTGGCGATCATGTAGCAAAGGGATTATCTGCTGACTTTACAGAATACGGAATAGAACTCAATCGATTTAAAACCGGCACTCCTCCACGCCTACTTGGCCGCTCCATTAATTTTGAAAAAACAGAAACACAGTATGGTGACAAAGAGCCTACTAAGTTTGCCTTTTATGATACCCGCAACCAAGAAATGTTCCACGTGGAACAAAAAGGAAGATGGTTCCACGTGGAACAATCCCAACCGCTTCCCACTGTTCAATGCTTTACTACACGAACCACATCTCAAACGGCTGAGATAATAAATAAGAATCTTCACTTATCACCTTTATATAAAGGTGACATATCAGGAACAGGTCCTA
>JGI20159J14440_10001611_pt1 | contig 16152 bp, 9 predicted proteins | sample COG_09_FD_14440 | JGI IMG/M metagenome (IMG submission 14440) | reverse complement strand
CACAACCACGGTCCAATATCACCAAGGAGAGGGTTTCCGCCGGCGTCCGTGCCCGAGACTTTTACGAACTCTTGCCCGGCGCCTTCCGCGATGACGAGGACGCAGTGGCCTTGCTCGTCTAAAAGATCCTTCACGTGCTCGATGACGCCGTTTTCTCCGTGGACGTCAAAGTCCACCTCTGGAATCAAACAAATATCTACATCACCGGAGGCTAAAGTGGCGTACATGGAAATAAATCCAGATTGTCTGCCCATGAGTTTCACGACGCCAACCCCTCTCAGCGCAGATTGCGCTTCAATCGTAGCCGCTTGAATAGCTTTTTGCGCCTCTTCAACCGCGGTATCGAAACCGAAGGTTTTATCCAAAAGTAAAATATCATTATCGATCGTTTTCGGGACGCCAACGACGGAGACTAAACTTCCTCTTCTCGCGCATTCGGCGGAGATGGCATTCGCGCCGGCGTGGGACCCGTTTCCGCCGATAACAAACAGCATGTTGATCCCTTGTCTTAAAATGCTGTCGACAATCTTATCGACGTCACCACCGCCTCGAGCTGATCCTAAGATACTCCCGCCTTGCTTGTGCGCTTTCCTCACCGCTTTCTTCGATAATTCTATGTTCTCAAAACCTTCCTCCCAAAACCCGCTGAACCCGTATCGAATGCCTGAAATCTTTGACACCCCGTAGCCTTCCTCTAAAGTCCCGACGATGGATCGAATGACGTCGTTAATCCCCGGACACAACCCACCGCACGTGACAATCGCCGCGTGCACTTCCTCCGGGGCAAAATACACCTTCTCTCTCGGCCCGGCCCGAACCACCCACTGCGGCGTAAACGTACAACTCGACGTGTTCTCGTACGAAGACGAAGAAGAAGACATTCCTTCGTCCGCTTCCGTCGGCAATTCGCACGTGGAATCCGGCGACAACGACGTCGCGAACGCCAACGAGTGTAAAACCACCCGATCTCCCGGGTCAACGAAGAATTTCACGTTCGATTTCTTATCGCTGCGAAAATACCTTCTCGTCGTCGTTTTATTGTGCCTCGGCAAACACGTCTTCGAATGTGGCGCGCAGAAGGAAGTTTGCAACGGTTTCAAAGGTTTCTCGCCTTTGTATATGTTCATCAGGTGAGGGATTGGAACATCGTTCGGTCCTCCCACTTCCCACTCGTACTGTTCTTCTTCTTCTGTTTCGTAGTCATCATCTTCATCTTCGTTATCTTTCGACGACTGAGCAGCGCGAACAACCACATCTTGTCCTTCTCCTCCTCGAGAGCTTCTTTGTCTTCTTCTTCTTCTTCTTCCCGAAGATGATGATGACGATGAAAATGATTTGAAAGAAGCGCTCTTGGAAAACGACTTTTGCGTCGAAGAAGAAGTCTTACCAAAAAACGATTTAGAAGAACGCAACAGAGAGGACGACGACAAGGACGACGACGAGGAGGAAACAGAGGAGGAGGAAGAACAAGTCGTCGTCGTTGGTTTCATCATCATCATCGCGTTCACGAGAAGGCACACAAAGTGTTGTATGTGTACGTGTTTAGTATTGTGCGGAAATTCTGACGTGAGAATATTCAAAAACCTGCCCAATGCTCGAAAGACTCCGGACAAATTTCCCAGTGTGATGGTATTAAAAATGCAAGATGAACAACGCGAGGAGTGTTCGTGTTCGTAGTATTAATACTACGAACAGCGCACAACAACAACAACAAAAGAAAAGAGGAGGACGACGACGACACAGTTTTCGACGGCGATGTTTCTGTTCTCATCGCAGCAGAAAAGCGTGAGCAGCAATTGCTGTTGGTGTTCTTTTTCTTCTTTCGATGATAAAAAATTAACGACTTTGAACAACAGTTTTTGCCAACGAGGACGACGAGGACGACGAGGAAGAGCATCAGAGGCGACAAAAACGAGCAGAAGTAATCATCGAAGAGCGGTGACTGTTTCGTCGTCGTCGTCGGAGTCGCCATCATCGTACGTCACGAAAGAAGAGCTGGATGAAATCGCCCGACTTAAAGGGTTACAGTTATCCACGGAAACGGTTGGACCGTTTTTCAAGATAACCGCGAGGAGGAAAATCGAAGATAAAAGAATAGAAGTCGTCAACGCGGACGGGGAAGTTTTGGAAAAGGAGAGCGAAGACATGTCCGTCATAGCCACGCACGACGGTTTCATAGCCCCGTTTCCGTTTCGAATCTTACATTTGGATACCATGCGGGTGTATAATTCGCGAATAAACTCGCAGTGTACCGAGGAAGAGAGAAAAATGTTAAAGTCGACGTTCGGCGTGAGCATCTTGCTCGGGTGCGAAAGCTTACGGTTAGGTAGAGATGCAGGGTGCACGAAAGCTGAGTTGTTATCCATCGACGACGGGAACGAATACGCGCCAAAGTTGGTGAAATATTACGAACGCTTAGGATTTAAAATCGTTCGAAAAGTAGGCGACGGGTTAAACACGGATTTGACCGATATGCTCGTCTGGGGCGGGAAAGGCACGCGGATGAACGGCGACGTAAACGAGCTCCTGGAGAAATGGTCCAACGTTTTGCGTAAAACGTCGAAGAGAAATGAAGAGAAATGATACAACAGATAAGTAGTTATACTAATAGGAATGATTATTGCGTATAATAGCAGAGAGAACATTTTCAGTTCGAGCATTCAATCGAATCCATCACAAATTCACGCGCACGCAAAAAAGACACGAGTTCAACGATGCGTTCGCGCGTCGCGGAGCATCGCCCCGTCGCCGAAGACCTCGAGTCCGCAAATTCGACTTTTGGGCCAAAAAGGGTTGACTACGAGAAAAACCCACCCGCGAAAGGGAAAGCGATGACACGCACTAAAAGAAGAGACAAAATCCTTTTCGTCGTGCTCCTCGTGCTGTGCTTCGCGTGTTACTGGAACCAACCACCACTTTCGGCCGGGATTCTTACACCGAACGAGAGTTACTTGAAACAGTTCAAACGAGACTCTGATGGGAGAATTTCAAACCTATCCGACGTTCGAGAGTTTCGAGAGAAGGAAGTTGAGAAAGAGAAGAAGATGTCCCCGAACGCAGTGCGAGTGAAATATTCAGGAGGTGAAGACGCTGACGATGCGAAGAAGACGCCGGCGAGTACGAGCACAAAAAGTCACGCGACGACGACGAGAAACTCGGGGAAATCTCACCATCACCCTCAGGAGCAACACCACGCGCACTCGTTCATACCGGTGAAGCCGCACGTCGGCGCGTGGACGAAAGATGCACATTTGAAAGCGTTCGAAGATTTCATGGTGCCGAGTCGCGTGGAAGTTTTAGTGCAATCGAATAAAGGAGGCGGTGAAGAGGAAGACGAGGAAGACGACGAGGAGAAGGAGAAGGAGGAGGAGATTGAAAGAGAAGAAGAGGAAGGAGAAGAAGAAGAGGGAGGAGTAGCAACAGCAGGAGATGCAGGAGGAGGAGAAAAAGAAGAAGAAGAAGAGCACGGCGGAGAGGAGGAAGAGCGCGCGGACGGAGGCGAAGAAAAGCGGGTCGCCGCGCACGCGTTCTGCGCGCCGACGGGAAAGTCTAAAGCAGCCGCAGAGGATATTAAATCCCAAAAGTTGGCTTTTAAAGATATAACGGATTTGAAGGATCTCATGGACGGGATACAAGTGCCAAAAAACGGACTTTGGAAAGCCGCGAGAGCGCCGCAACTCATGGTGCACACGCTTCCGTACGCGGAGAAGGCGTTTGGAAAGGATTTGGCTGAAAATTTAGAAGCGGACGGGTGCATACCGGAGATGGATTTTACGAGGCGCGGTAAAACTTGCGCTGTCGTCGGTAACGGTGGAGTCAACATGCGGGATCAAAACCAAGGCTACGGGATTGATGGTGCGGACATTGTAATTCGATTCAACGACGGGCCGACGAGTGGATTTGAGAAATACGTCGGACGCAAAACCACGTTTAGATTAATCAATAACCAATGGTCGAGACACGTGGCAGATAAAGGACCGAAAGGACCGTGGGCTGAAAGCGAAGCGTTGCTGTTGTTTGGAAGCGGCGCGAAACGCTCGTTTCGAAACGTCTGTAAAAAGTCGACGTCGCCGATTTTGTACATGGATCCGACGTTAAGTCTTCGCGCTCGAGAATTGTATCGCAGAGTGTACGCTCGATTGTCCGGTGCAAATCTTGTCAACGCAGAAGGACGAAACGCCCCACCGAGTGGTATCGAAGGATTACTCTTAGCGTTTGCTGTGTGCGATAGCGTGAGAGTATACGGATTTCATACGGATATTCCGCATCACGCGGTGCATACGGTTCCGTACCATTACCACGATAAAGTCACCGGCGCGGACGACGCGCACTCGTTCAATTATCAAGGCATGTTCTTACAGACTTTGGAGAAAATGGACGTTGGAATGACGATATGTTCGAGGTATAAACACCAAGATTCCCCGAGAGAGTGTACGAGTTAGAAATTTAGAAGATAGAGATTTAATCATTATTTAGCTTTCGCGGCTGCTCGATCTCTCGCTTTCTGATACTTCTTCCCTTGGCCACCTTTCGATTGTTTCACGTGCTTAGGTTTTTTCTTCTCCTTCATCCATAAATCGTCGCCGTTTCGGTAAAAGTCTTCTTTTCTCTGCTGTTGCTTTCCGGAAGACGAAGGATGCGCTAAAAAGTTATTCTCGTCTTTCTCGCCTTCTTTGATTCTGACTTTCCCGGCTTGGTTGGGGTTCTCGTCCCATCCGAGCTCAAATTCAAACTCCTCTTCGGAAATTTTGCCCTTCTTCCACTTTTTCAGAGCTCTGTAATCGTCGTCTAGTTCGTCTAATTCCTCTCGCGTTTCGATTTGACGACGTTTGTGCGCGGTGAGCTTCTTTTCTGGTTTATTCTCTTTTTTCCTTTCGTTATTTCCGCGACTCTCCTTCTTCCTTCGAGCGTCGTCGTCGTCTTCTTCCTCTCCTCGCGCTTCCTTCTCCTCGCGATCTTTTTCGAGCTGTATTTTGCGCTGTTTTTCTCTCTGAAGATCCAAGTACGGAATCTCTTCGATGTTGACATCGACGCACTCTTCGAATCCTTCGAGCGTATTCTTCGCCGCTTTGCGAATTTCCTTCATCTTCGGTAAACGCAAAAGTCCCATGGCGTTTGCTAATTTTGCCAAGTGTAGCTCTTTCAAGCGAAAGATAAATCGACAGTGGTGTTCTTTATACCCTCGAACGTACGATACGAAAGCTCTGACGCCTTTTTCCATCGCTTCGCGATCGCGTTTAGAGAGCGCTCGAAGCGTGTCGTACACTTCTCTCGCGCCGTTTGCGTCTTCTTCTACGACTGCATCCAAATCCTCTTCTTCTTCTTCTTCTTCGCCATCGCCGTTATCGCCATCCGCGAATCTGCAATTACCATCTCTGCGTAAATGAACGCCTCTAATTTTCAAGAATGCTACGTATGAGCTTTCCTCTTTCGTCAATAACGCCAAGGCGCTACCTTTTGCGCCCATTCGAGCGGTTCTTCCAACTCTGTGAGTAAACGCGGACGGATCTTGCGGCATATCAAACTGGACGATCCAATCGACGCCGGGAATATCTAAACCTCTCGCGGCAACGTCTGTTGTGAGCAAAATGGATGATTCAACGCCGTTTTCTTCATCGTTCTCTTTATTCTCCGCGAAATTCTCTAAAGTTTGCTCTCGCTGCGCCTGCTTCATTTTGCCGTGTAAAGCGAAAATTTCTATTCTACTGTCGTTGCCATTTTTCGTCGTTTTCTTCTTCTTATTGCTACTACTATTGTTATTATTATTATTCTTTTTACTACCACTACCGACATCTAAAAGCGCATCCAAAGCTTTCTGATAGTAATCCACGCACGCGCACGTGAGGAAATACACAATGATCTTCCTCCCTTTCTTCGCCTTTAAAAATTCCGCTAATCGGAAAATCTTGGCGTCGACGGTTTCGCAAATTCTATACGACAATTCCAACTGCATCGGCAATTTACTCCCCGCACCAGCTCCTATCGCTCCTTTCTTCTTATCTGTTTTATTTTCCTTTCCTCCACCCGCTGCTGCTGCCGCCGCTGCCGCGTTTGAATCTCTCACCGTCACCCGGACTGGATTCCGCAACCCGGCTCTCGCCAACTCCTCCAACTCCTCCGTCTGCGTCGCCGAAAACAACCCAGTTCTTCTCTGTTTCGGCAACATCCCAATAATCGAGTTCAGAGTTTTCGCGAAGCCCATACCTAAAACTCTGTCTGCCTCGTCCAACACCAATAACTCGCACCTCTTCGCGTCTAAATCTCTCGCTTTCGTCAACACGTCCAACATCCGCCCGGGCGTGCCGATTAAACACAGCGACCCTCGTTCGCTGAACCGTTTGAGATCGTCCGCGACAGTTTGTGCGCCTCCACCGACTAACAGCATTGGTTTAACGTCCGGATTAAATTTCGAGTGTTCTTTGCTTTCCTCGTCCTCTTCGTCCGCTATTGCCCTTAAACTCTCTAAAAACGGCTCCGCCACGTCTCGAATTTGCCTCGCCAGCTCTCTCGTCGGCGATACGATCACCGCCCCGATTGAGTGTTTCTTAAACTTGCTCTCCTTGTTCGCCTTCCACAATATCTCAATCATCGGTAACACGAACGCGAGCGTTTTCCCCGATCCCGTGCACGCTTCCACGCTCACGTCTTTGTTTTTCCCGAGTAAACCAATGACGGCGGCTTGCACCGGAGTGGAATTTACGAACGCGAGAGATTTGAGAATAGATAAGGTTTGTGCCCGCAGAGGAGGTTCTAATTGTTCGAACGGCGGGCCTTCGGCGACTGACCGAGAAGAAAGAGGAGGAGGCGCCATTTTTTTCGTCTAATTCCGCTTCCTCTCTTAAACGCGCGCGTTAAATAAATGAGCGTACTGTGTCTTAAATTTTGGCGTTTCGTTCGTGTCAGGGGCTGCTATAAATAAATATTTAGCGTCGTCATCTTAATCATCATCTCACTCGCTCGCTGCGGACGCCGGTGCGGCAGCGTGCGGCTTACTGGTCCTTTGCGCTGCCTGCGGAGCCCCTCCTTCGGAGACTCTCTCTCCGCGTTGTTGTTGTTGTTGCACCCGTTTGGCAATATGGTGGGAATATCGATGATGGACCCCCACGTTTCCGCTGTGATGATGACGGTGATGATGATGGTGACTACTACTGCTGCTATTTCTGCTACCGGTGGTCTTCTCCACTTCCTTCTGCTTCTCGACGCCTAAGAATTCTTTTTTCGCGTTGGCCAATCTTTGTCTTCGGTCTCTTTCTTTCTCCGCGGCGGTTAAAATCAAAGCTAAGCTCGTCGCCAAAGATTCAATAACGCACGCGTTTCGACCGCTAATTTCACCGAGTCTCCACGCGGTGAATAACGCTAAAGTTAACAACGTCGCTCGTAAAATCCACGTCGCGTGGTGCGCACCTGGAATAGACCCAACCCATCTTCGAAACGATCTCGACCGTAAACGCAAGTACGTCGCGGCGACGCCTCGGGAAAGTACATCCCCTAAAGTCAACGTTTGCGGTAATATAGACAATCCAGTAAACGCTATGAACCCCCACACGCCTCCTTTCCTCCACGCGCACACGCCCATCCACGTAATCGCGTCCATGTTCGCCGGCGCTCTCGGCCCACCTCTCGATAAAGACGAATTCACCCCGAGCATGTCGTACGTCTCCGGCGCTCGGCAAAACGCGTACGCCGCGCAGAGCAACATCGATATCGACGTAAAGTTATGAATCTCNTTTTTGATGGGCAGTTCCATCAGCACTGGACTCTTCAACGGTTTAAACGTGAGTAAAAACATATGCAACGTCACCGCAGCCATGCCGTTGTATAATAATCTTCCGTGTCGACCGAATATTGTTCGTAATCGTTTCGGCGTTAAGAGCGAGTGCGGCAAGACAAACACCAAAGCAGTGGGCACGTTTTCCTTGAAAAACTCCCAAATTTTCCCCTCTGGACAACTCCTGTTACTCGGGTACCCTTTCGCCGCAATCAGTGGTTGCAACCAGGGAACTCGGTATCCTAAGTGCGATATCCACGCGACCGTGGAGATGAGAACCCAGATGGTGTACGACGCGCACGCGTACGCAATGAAGACGTCTTTTCTTTTGACTTGTCCGGCACCCCTAACTGTCGTATCGTCTTGAGAGTGATGATGATGACTTTTACGATGACGACGACGACGTCGAGGATGATGATGCGTATCACCACGCGTTGTTCTCATCGTCGTCGTCGCCGTGGTCATGAGGATGATGCTGGTGTCTGAAAGCAAAACTATTAAAAGGAGGAGGAAGAGGAGAGAGAGAGAGAGAGGAGAGAGAGAGGAGAGAGTGAGGCAGAAATACATTACACAGAAGCTCTAAAAATAGCCGATTGAAAACCTTTTTTTTAAAGTTATTATAAACCAACTGTTTCGTCTAAGCCTAAGCTCAAGTTTAAGTTTTGCACGGCGGCTCCGCTGGCACCTTTACCCAAGTTATCCAAGCGAGCGACGAGCAAACACGTGCCTTTCTCGTCGTTAGCAAACACGGAGAGCTCGAGTTTATTCGTGTCTCGCAAACCGTCGGCGCGTAAAAACGCGCCTCGCTCTAAATCGTCCGTTTGGTTATACTCGCGAACGGAGACGAACGCGGAGTCTTTGTACCATTCTTTCAGACACTCTTGCAATTCCTTGCCGCTTTTAACGTTGGCCATGTTGTCGTAAAAAAGCGGCACGGAAACCAACATGCCTTGCGCGAACGACCCAACCGCCGGTTGGAAAATCGGTTCGTGCTCTAATCCCGCGTATTTTCGCATTTCCGGGATGTGCTTATGATTTAAGTTGAACCCGTACGCGCCGTACGGTTCTGCCTCGGGACTTTCATAAATAGCAATCAGCTGTTTCCCACCACCGGTATATCCACTGACGGCGTTCACGGTCGTTCGCAACCCTTTCGGAATGAACCCGTTTTCCACGAGCGGCTTCGTCAAACCGATAAATCCAGTCGGGTAACATCCGGGATTGGAAATTCTCTTCGCCGTTTTCACTTTCTCCCGTTGCTCTTTCGATAATTCCGGAAACCCGTACGTCCACTCGTCGTTCGTTCTGTACGCGGTGCTCGCGTCGATGATCACCGTGTTTGGATTGGTCACCAAGGCCACCGCTTCCACGGCTGCCGCATCTGGTAAACATAAAATGGCACAATCCGCTTCGTTCAACGCTTCTTCTCTCGCTTTGGCGTCTTTTCTCAAACTATCTGGAAGTTGAATGAGCTCGATATCTCCCGATGCTCGTTTTTCTAAGCGGTCTCTGACTTGTAACCCAGTCGTGCCCGCTTCGCCGTCGATGAAGATGCGTTTCTTTTTTGTCGATGATGCGAAAACGATGAAATTTCCTCCTGAATTCCTCCTTTTGCTGCTCCTTTTGCTCAAAGCTTTTCCTCCTCCTCCTCTCAAAACCTTTTTCGTCGCAGTAGTACTACTCGTCGTAGTACTACTCGTCGTCGTAGCACTCGCAGAAATGTTGTTATTCGCGCGACATGATAACAGTATTCTCATGATGATGATGATGATGATGATGATGATGATGATGATGTATATAACAATTTTTTTTGTCGTGTATTGCGACAAAAGGCTCTCGTCTCTCTTCTTTTCTCTCTTTCTCTCTCATGAGAGAATCTCTCTTCTTTTTTCACGCTTTTGTCTCTGTCAGGCAAAAATTTATTCCTCGTCCCCCTGTCATTAAAATCCAGCGCAACAGCGTTTTGATGAGAATTTTTTTGTTTTTTTTGCAAGCACAAAAAAGGAGCAAAAGAAGAGAAAAGGACACGAACGCACGATCTCATTCTCATCATCATCACTCATCGTCACATTTTTTCATCTCTTCTCGCGTCGTCACACCACCAACACCAACAAAAACACACCGCACTACTATTACACTACCACTCCTTTTACGCGACTTTTTGCGATTTCACACAGGGAGAGAGAGAGAAAGTGTGTGTGTGTGTAAGAGAAAGAGAGAGGAGAAGTTTGAGTGAGAGCGAAAGAAGAGTTTGCTCATTTTACGCGTGTGGATTATAAAAAGCATTTACGCGTTACGCGAGAAGAGAGGAAGTGGGTGCGCGCGTGCTGCTTTTACGAGAAAAGAAGAAGAAGAAGAAGAAGAAGAAGAACAGGAAACGAGGAATAACGACAGAAGGTGGGAGTGAGAATTAGAGAGAGAGAAACAGGGAGTAACAACAGTAGAGAGTAATAATTAAGAATAATAAGCAAAGCAGTAGAGGGCGGCGTGAAAATAGGAAGGAAGTAGAAGAAGAAGACAAAAGTAAATAATATTAACGGGAAAGGAAAAATGGCATCATCGTCGTCGTGGCAACCGGCGCAAGAAGGCGTGCAACAGGTTGGACAACTCTTGCAAGAGTACATCCAACCGAACGCGAACCAACAGTTGATGTACCAAAGACTGCAGGAGTGCTCGAAATTCCCGGATTTCAACTCGTATTTGGCGTTGATTTTGTGTAAAGGAGACGGGACGTACGGGGACGACGTTCGGCAAACCGCCGGTCTTTTGCTGAAGAACAACTTGAAGACAACTTGGCAGTTTTCGGAGGAACCGCACGAGTCGTTCATCAGAGACGCGCTGACTGGGAGCATGACGCACCCGTCGAGAATTGTCAGACGAGTCGTTGGGACGTCGTTGGCGATATGTGTTCGACAGAAAGGGTGGCAATCGGCGCCGCAGTTGTGGCAATTGATTGCGGAAAATTTGGACGCTTCGAAGGACCCGAACGCGTTAGACGGCGCGTTGGACGCGTTGTATAAAATTTGCGAAGAGACGAACGGGTATTTAGAAAGCGACGTGGCCACGGCGAACCAAGTTGGTTTGCCAGAGTGCCCGGCGAGTTTAGTCATTCCGAAAACGTTGCAACTGTTTGGACATCCGGACGGGAAGGTGAGACAATCCGCGATTGCGATTTTGAATATGATTGCGCCGTCCTGGCCGAGGGAAAAACGAGACGTGTTGGACGATTATTTACGAGGTTTGTTCGCGTTAGCGCACGACCCGGACGACGTGGCGAGGAAATACGTCTGTCAAGGTTTAGTGCAATTGCTTCACATCGCGCCGGAAAAAATGACGCCGAATTTAAGAGAGATTATTACTTTCATGTTGGAGAGGCAGACGGATCCGGACCCGGACGTGGCGGTAGAATCGTGCGAGTTTTGGGCGGCGTTCGTTGAGGCAGATTTAGAACCCGAGTCTGTGAACATTTTGAGAGAGTTCACTCCGCACTTAATCCCGGTGTTGTTGACAAACATGGCGTACGAAGAAGACGACGAGGAAGTGTTGCAAGCCGAGTCGGACGAGTTGAACGCAGACAGACCAGATCGAGATCAAGATATCAAACCGACGTTTCGTGCGCAAAAGGATAAATCGTTCGGTGAAGGCGGCAAAGACGGCGACGAGGAATACGACGACGACGATGACGACGATTGGGGGACGTGGAATTTAAGGAAATCTTCGGCGAGCGGTTTAGACACGCTTTCTTTACACTTTGGCGACGAGCTTTTGCAAATCATGTTGCCAGTGGTTGAGCAACGTTTGGCGGATCAGAATTGGAGAATTCGAGAATCTGCGATTTTGGCGTTGGGTGCAGTCGCGGAAGGGTGCACGAACGGTCTCGCGCAGTACCTGCCTCAGCTCGTTGGTTTCCTGTACCCGATGTTGGACGACGCGAGACCTTTGGTGAGATCGACGACGTGTTGGACATTGTCTCGATTTTCTCCGTGGTTATGTCGATCCGCCATGCCTGCTGATCACCCTAACGCCGTTCCAGGAACGACCGCGGAAGCTTCCGCGGCTGGTTTGCAACAGTTACAAACGGTGTTGATGGGAATTTTGAACAAGATTGTCGACAAGAACAAGAAAGTTCAGGCGGGCGCCTGCGGCGCTTTGGCAAACTCTTTACAAGAAGGTCGAGAACTTCTCGCGCCATGGACGGAACAGATTGTCCAAGCGTTGAGTGCGGCGTTAGAGAGGTATCAGAGAAAGAATCAGAGAAACTTATACGACGCTTTACAGACCATGGCGGAGTACATCGGTCCTTCGATTTCCGATCCAAAATACGCCGATCAGTTGCTTCCGAGAATGTTGGAGAAATGGAAAAACGCGCAAGAAGGCGATCCAGAAACTTATCACCTCTTAGAGTGCATCACAGCAGTCGTAGCCGGTACTGGTAGTGGATGCATGAAGTATGCGCCGGATATTTTCGCGGCTGCCTCGCAACTGTGCACGACGGAACTGCAGAAGAAAGAAGCGGTGCGAAGAAATGAGCTTCCTCACGACGCGCACATACACGAGCATCTCCTCGTCGGTTTAGATTTACTTTCCGGGTTAGCTGAAGGTTTAGGTCAACAATGCGAACCGCTGTTGATGAATTCGCACACGCGAGAGATCTTGCTGGCGACGTGTGCGGATGATACGCCCTCGATTAGACGATCGGCGTTTGCGCTTTTAGGGGACGTCTCCAAGGCGTGCCCTCAACACGTCAGTCCATCGTTGAGAGAGTTTCTCGATTTGGCCAAGCAAAACTTGGCTCCTGATATGATTACTGCGGCGACGGTGTCCTGTTGTAACAACGCGTGCTGGGCAGCTGGTGAGTTAGCCATTCGATGCGAGCCGAGCGCGTTGCAACCTCACGCTCGCGCGTTTGCGGAATCTTTGGCGGGAATTCTCGAGATGCGAATGGTCAATCGAAGTTTGGGTGAAAACGCGGCGATTACGCTAGGAAGAATCTCTATGCAGTGCGCGGAAGAGTTGGCGTCGGCTTTGCAGAATATCGCTCCGACGTGGTGCGTTGCGATGCGAAGATTACGAGACGGTGTCGAGAAGGAACACGCGTTTAAAGGTTTGTGCGAGTTGATCAAAGTGAATCCAAACGGAGGCGTGAACTGCTTGAAAGAGATTTGTGAAGCCATCGCGTCTTGGAGACAGTGCAGAAGCCAAGAAGTATCCTCGGCCATGCGCGACGTTTTGCAAGGGTACAAGAATCACATCGGCGCGGAGCAATGGGCGCAACTGGAGAGGAATCATTTAGAGCCGGCGGTGGCGCAAAAACTGAAACAAACGTACGGCGTTTGATAAAAAAAGAGAGCAAAAGAGAGAGTGGTGTGTGTTGCGAAGAACAAGGCTTTATTGTTGTTGTTGTATATATTTCGCTACTTGAACAATTAGAGGCGAGCGGGGTGGTTTCTCACACCGCGAGCTTTATTTATTATTAAGTCAAATCTAAACCTTCTGAACATAATTTACACGCGCTCGCGACTACTACATCGCAAAACTGGTCCAAATCGCTACTTTTCCGTTCGCGTTGCTACCGGCTAATCTTAATCCGTCGCTCGAAAAGGAGAACGAATCCGCACAAAACGCGAGCGCGGGCGTTTTTGGTTTATCTTGCTTGGTCTCATCTTCGCCATCGCTGAAGAACGTGTCGTCCTCTCGCGTTTCGAGGACTTGCTTGATCTCGTAATTCCGCTCGTCCTGGCCTTCCTCGTTTTGCGAGAGCGAATTTTTCGTTTGCAAAATTTCGCACACCAGACCGGTGACTTTATCGCGCGGAGAGGCGACCATCGGCGGTGCGGTGGAGACTTTAGCCGGACAAAAAGAAAAACCACCGCGTTGCGACGGCATAGATGCCGTCGCAATTGGCACTAAATGGTCGCCAGACGTTCCTAAATCGACAATTCTGAGTAATCGAATTTTCCCGTTTGCCGTAGCCACGGCGAGGACGGGCGCGTTGATCGAAGCAACGTACGCGCACCAAAATAAAGCGCACACGGGCGATCGCTCTTGGCCTAAACTATTCACGTGCAAAACCGTGAGCGAAAATCCTTGGGAAGGCTTCGTCGCTTTTTCTTTCGCGTAAGTCTTCACTCTGTTCATGGCCACTTTCACGTCGTCCTTCATGCGCTTCGCCATCAAATTCGCCTTCTCTTTCGCTTTTTCTTTAATCTCTTCCGGTTTTAACGCGGACATCAAAGACTTTTTAGCGGCAGGAGCGGCAGGACTTTCAGAGGCTTCACCGTTAATTCCGTTGTTGTTATTATCGTTATTAGCATTATCGTTATTTTCAGCGGCGTGATCACCTCCCCCGCTGTCATCGCCTTCGCCGCCTTTTGAAGCCATATCGCCGCTACTGCTATTACTTCTACGCATATCGTTTTTGTTCTTCTCTTCTTTTATCCGTCGAGAAGTTGGATCAGTTTGTTTCGCTAACGACGAGTTGTTACTGCTTTTCTTACCTTTATTCAGAAGTTTCGAGATGGATAACTTCTTCGTAAAGTCTTTCCGTTCTATGCAGGAAAGCGTAAAGACTCTTCCGGTGTCGTCGCCGAAATACGCGAGTCTCCCAGACGTGTTGAAACAAATTTCTTTCAATCCAGCTTCGGGATCACCTTGCACGCGAACTCTGTCCGGCGGTTGCGAAGAGTTCACATCCGCTAACATTACACTTCGCTGTTTCGTAGTGATTAGCGCCAAGTTCGTTCTCACCGGATGTATCTTTACGCTCCTTGGATTTTCTGATATTTGTACGACAGCTTCGAGAGTGCCCGAGCGAAAATATTTCGTCGCGTTGTTTGTGTTCCCAGAATTGTTATCGTTGAGCTTATACATGCGAATTTCTTTACCTTTCGCGGAACACGCGAGCAAAGCTGAACCATCTAACGACCAATCTAAATCCGAAACGGCTTCGGTGAACACATCTTCGAGCTCAAACACGTGCGAGACACCGTGCGCGTTGTACTCGTCCATTTTCTCTTCGTCTTCGTCGTCCGAGAGAATGATTTCAGTCGTAGGCGGAGGTGGCGTTGATGCACCATCTCGTCCCTCTTCTTGTTTTTGTTCTTTTTCAATGCTCGCTACTCTATCTGCCACGGATCCTCCTTTCTTGTGTTGTTTTTTCTCGTTTCCTTCTTCTTCCTCTTCTTTTTGCTGCTGGCTAATATCATTCGTAGCGGCGCGCTTCTCGCTCGTCGCTTCTTTCGCCTCTTTGTTCTTCTCCTTCTTCTTATTTTTTGCCCTATTATCCATACCATTCTTACTCCCAAACACAATCACTCGTATTGTTCCATCTTCTCTTCCAACTGCTAAACACCTAGGAAACATCACGCTCCATTTCATCACCGTAACTTTCGCCAACGTCGCGTGGTCGCCGTCCGCGTACCCGAGAAACCGCAAGTCGTCCTCCACGTCCAAGAATATATCAGCGTTGTTGTTCGTTTCCGTCGTGCTCGCGCGTATCCCTCGTTCCACGCGTTTCTTCGCTTTCGCGTCGTCGTCGTTTTCGTTCTCGTCTGCATTCTTCTTAGTAACGCTCAACTCTTTCATTTTCTGCACGCTTTCTTTCATCTTCACGAACGATTTACTCGACACGTCTTGCAACAAAGTGCCCGCTTTAAACGTCGTCTCTTTCGCGTTCTTTGCAAAAATCTCTCTGTTTTCTTTCGAGAAGAGTTTCTTCATTCGTTCGTTCATCGTCGCGTTTATGGGTGTAAAGCTCTTCTTCTTCGTCGTCGCGTTTTCTTCATCAGCATAATCAGCTTTACTCAAACTTTTCGTCGGAGAATCGTTCACGACGACCGTTCGGTCCAATTCTTCTCCTTCTTTGTCTTCTTCTTCGTTGTCTTCCATCTTAACGCTACTCATCAGTCCTCCTCTGCTCTTCCTCCTCTTCGTTTTGCGCTCTTTTATTCTTCTTCAGAGAGAGAGAGAGTTACAGAGTTAGAGTTAGAGAGTGAGAGTGTGAGAGCGTTGATTTTGGAACACAGACACCACCAACACCAACAACTTTTAGTGTGCCGCCACACGCCTAAAACAGAGAACAAAAAGAGAGACTTTTCGTACAGACAGAGAAAAGGCGAGAAAGAGGAGAGGAATATTTTTATTCGCAGAAGAAGAGAGAGAGAGAGAGAAGAGTTTTGAATTTTTTTTTTTTTTCCGGACAAATGCAGAGAAAACAAACGCAGAGACGCATGAGAGAGCGAGAGATGAGACTGGATGATTTTTATTAGATTTTTTTTGGAGACGAGACATCACGCATCAACAATATATCATCATCATCATCATTTTCATCGAGAGCATCACTTCTTCCCCTGCACGCTCTGCACCGCGTTTGCCGCGTAATAATA
>JGI20159J14440_10001603_pt1:0-10000 | contig 16233 bp, 10 predicted proteins | sample COG_09_FD_14440 | JGI IMG/M metagenome (IMG submission 14440) | reverse complement strand
AGATGGATTCCATCGATGTACCTAAAAATGCAAGAAAGAAATTGATCATTGCTACAAATGATATAAATGCAATTAACATCGCTGCAATATTTGCTGCTAACTTTAATCCATCAGTAGCTCCTGTACTCAACGCTTCCATACCATTTGTATGAGATTGTTTAATTTCAATATTAAGATCTCCCATGGTATCAGATACCTCAGTTTCTGGATAAATAATCTTAGCTATGACAAGTGCTGCTGGTGCTGACATAACAGATGCAGCTAATAGATGACCTGCAATTCCAGGAATATTTGATAGCCATGATACATAAATTGCTAATACTCCCCCAGATACAGTAGCAAAACCACCTGTCATTACTGCCATTAATTCTGATTTAGTCATCTTGTCAATGAAAGGTCTTACCATTAGCGGGGATTCTGTTTGTCCTAAAAAAATATTTCCAGCTACACTTAATGTTTCAGAGCCACTCGTACCCATTGTTTTTTGCATAGAGCGGGCTATAAATTTTACCATTATCTGTATAACTCCAAAATGATACAGCACTGACACTAGACTAGAAAAGAAAATAATTGTTGGTAAGGTTTTAAAAGCAAAGTTAACTAGTCCTGGATGAAAACCTACTCCATCTATATATGATGTAAATAAGAAATTAGCACCAGAATCAGAAAAGCTAATTAAGGTTGTAATAGCTTGATCTAAAAAACTAAAAATAGGTGCTCCGAAAGGAGTCTTTAAAATAAAAATAGCAAAAATAAATTGTAAGCTAAGACCAAGAGAAACTGTTTTTACATTGATATTTTTTTTATTCTCAGATAATAAAAATGCAATAAAGAGTAATGTAAAAATTCCTATAAGACCGCTAAAATCTCCCATAATAATTATGGTTGATTGTGCCCAGCCTGAAGATCTGCTGTATTAGTATCTTTCTCTTTAATCTTAGAATATTCTTTTAACATGTCTAGTATTTTTTGATCTAGTAAGTCATCAGACAATTTGGATTTATTAGATTCTTTCTTATAAAATCTTTCAATTTCAGCTTTTTGACTTTCATTTTTTTCAATCGCTTCTTTTATAAATTTATCTACTGCTTTTTCATCAATAGAAATATCTAAATCTTTAATCATAGCCTTTCTTAATAAATACCATTTCAAATTATTCTCAGCAAATAACCTATATTCTTCTTTTATTTTATCATCATCCATATTTTGCATATTTTGATTGTTAGTCTTCACTTCATTGACAATATTTGCAAGGTATGAATCAAGCATAGATAATGGTAGAACTGGATCGACAAGCTTTATGAACTGATCTATGATAGCTGAATTGAAAAGTTCTTCTGATTTTTTTTCATATTCTAATGCAATGCTTTTTTTAATATTAGATCTCCACTCTTCTACACTTTTACAATTTGGATCCATTGTTTTGACAAATTCTTTATCTAATGTTGGTGGAACTCTTCTTTGCATTGACTCAACTGAGATACTATAATCTTTTTCACCCGATCCTAAATCAATAGTCATTTTAATCGTATCACCAACTTTTTTATTAATTAAAAGATCTTTATTATTATTAATAAATGGTTCTTGTCCAATAGCGATATACTTCTTTTCTTTTTTTCCTATAATGGCAATACCAGACTCATCAACTTCTTGAAAATCTGCAATCATAAAATCTCCTTCTGCAGAACCTTCTTCAATTTTATCAGTTTTGCTTTGGGAATTCAATATATTTGTAACTGTATCTTCTACTTCTTTATCATTGGATATAAAATTTGTTTTTTCGACCGTTATCATATTCTTTTTAAGTTTTGGAACTGATAATGGTGGCTCTATTTCAAATTCAGATTTAAAAGAAAAATCTTTTTCATATGCAAAATCTATATCTTTTAATGCAGCTTGGTTAATAGGATTAAGCTTTTCTTTTTGCAATGCTAAGATGTAATATTTTTCGGAAAAATCTTGAACAAAATTCATTTCGATTTGTCCCAAATATTGGGTCATCAATATGTTATCTGGAATTTTACCCTTACGGAATCCTGCTACCTTAATATCTTTTGCTACCTTTTTTTTACATAGTTGAAAATCAGCTTCTATATCTTTCCATGCAGCAACAATAGATAGCTCATATGTGAATTCATTAATTTTTTTAGATTTGATTTTTAAGTTCATTTTATTGTTTTAACCTGTAAATACAGCCTTCTATAGTTTTTATAAATGTGTCTAATTGATTTTGTGTACAAATTAAATCTTCTATTTCTTCATAAGAGTCTGATGGATAAGATTCTTGATCATATTGTCTCAAAAAATTTGATTCAAACTTAACAATCATATCTTCCAATATTTGTTTATGAAGATTTTTACCTCTTAAAAAGTTTAGCTGAAGATTAATTTTTCCATTCGATGAAAGTCGAAACAGAGGTAAAACCCCATAATCTGAACTACATCTAAAGGTCATTGTACCACAACCATCTCCAGTGCCCCATGTTATTTCATCAGAATTTTTTTCAGAAAAGTCAATCAATTGCAAGCAATTAACCGCTACATCGTTTTCACAACTTTGATTGATGTGATCGATAAATGTTTTTTTAGACCATTTTGCCATATTTACACTCCAAATTAACCATATTCTTTTAATAGAATATGGTGAGGAATTTACGGCTATCAGCTCTGTTTTAAAAAGAAAATTTTATTTATCTGCTAGAAAAATAAAAGATATTTTTAATTTCTTAAAGGCTTTCCTGTCTTTAAAAAGTGAGCAATGCGAGCTTGTGTTTTAGGTTCTCCAGCTAGAGACATAAAGCATTCTCTTTCAATGTCTAATACATGCTGTTCGTCTACTTTAGTCATTAACCCGCCTTTATTACCACCACTTAAAACATACGCTGATTTTGAATTTACTAATTCATCATGATCAGATATCTTTCCTTGAGCTTTCATTGCTTTTGCTCCAACAGATGCCATTGTTCTCAATGTCATTCCTGGTAATGTTAAATCATCCCTATATTTTGGTGGTTTGTATCCAGCGTCACTCATTTCTAGTACTTTACTTTTAGCAGTAGCTAATAAATGTTCTGAATTCATTACAATAGTATCACTCTTACGTAACCAACCTTTTTTCAAAGCATCCGTTGCGCTTCTTGATACTGTCATTGGATTAATAAGCTGAATAGCTTGACGACCAATATTCATATTTACATTCTTTGCACCATTATTTTCTAAGAGATTAAGCAATACTCTTAAATGACCACCTGCTCCAGGAATTAAGCCCTGAATAGCTTCTACTAATCCAGCATATAGCTCGCCTGAAGCAACTGTATGAGAAGAGCAAGCATAAAACTCAAACCCTCCACCTAAAGCTAAATTAAAGGGGCATGTAACAACAGGATACTTCGAGTGTCTAATTCGCTGTGTAACAGTTTGCATATCTTTAACACCTGCATCCATTACATGTAAATTTCCTGAATCAATTGCCATTTTAAAATCATTAACGTTAGCTCCAGCACACCAATTTTTTCCTTGGTGACCAACAACTAACCCTTTATACTTACCAGTTTCTAACAAGTCTAAAGCATGTTTCATGATATCGTTCATAGATCGATCAAGAGGATTAAATGCAGGAACAAAGATAGAATGAAACTCTACATTTAAAACACCGTCACCAATGTCATGTATGCTTGCACTCCAGTCACGCTTTATAGTATTTTTCGTATTTTTATACAAGTTAAGATTTAGAACCTTCTTATTTTGTTTATATACTACAGACTTCTTATCTACAGGGCACCAATATGTCATTTCTCCGTTTTTAATTTCATAAAATGATTTTCTTCCAGCAGCTAACATTTGTTCAACCCATGCAGGAACTTTTCTATTTTCTTCTTTCATTTTATTGACAGACTTCTCAACGCCTATTGCATCCCATGCATCAAAAATACCGACTTCTCTTGCAAATCCCCATCTCATGGCATTATCAATTTCAACAATATTATCAGCAATTTCAGGAATTAGCTCTGCTGTATAAGTAAACATTGGAGCATTACATTCCCATAAAAATTTTGCTCCAATATCGTCTAAATATGTAATTGCGGCCAATCTCTTTTTAAGATCCTTAATAGGCTTTCCAACTCGAATAGTATCAAACATTCTTTTCTTAGTTGGAGTATATTCCATTGTATCTAAATCAAGCGATAAGATTTCCTTACCTTCTTTTTTATACCAACCAGATCCGCTTTTTTGACCAAGTCTTCCGTCTTCACAAGCTTAACTAGCATGTCAGGAGCTTTAAACTTTTGTCTTTCTTCGTCTGATTCTGTAGTAACCCTATCAAACATATTATTTTGAACATTTAATGCAGTATCTAAACCAACAACATCTTGGGTTCTAAAATAGGCGCTTTTCGCATTTCCAACTAATGTACCAGAAAGGGCATCTACATCTTCAATAGTAAGTCCCATTTCTACAGCTTTATGATATGTTAAAGGTCCACCTGCATTGATAAGTCTATTACCAATAAATCCAGGAGTATCTTTTGCATGTACAATACCCTTACCTAATGTAGTTTCACCAAATTCAGTCATTGTTTCATAAACTTCATCTGATGTCTTTTCCCCTTTTACCAACTCTAATAATTTTAAATATCTTGGAGGGTTAAAAAAGTGTGCAATTAAGAAACTTTTTTGAAAATCCTCTGGAAGAACTTCTACTAAATTTGCTAATGGTATCCCCGATGTATTTGATGCAAGGATAGCACCTTGTTTTAAGTGTGGTAGTAGGTTCTTATATACCGCATGTTTAATTTCGATTTTTTCTGCAACTGCCTCAATAATCAAATCACAATCATTTAATTTTTCCATATCATTATCGTATGTACATGGTGTCACAAGAGATGCATTACTACTTGAAAAAAGAGGTGCTGGCTTTAATTTTGACAACCCATCCACTCCTTTTTGTGCAAGCTCTTCATTAATATCAAACAATAAGGATGGTATCCCTGCATTTGCTATATGTCCTGCAATTTGTGCTCCCATTACTCCCGCACCTAGTACGGCACATTTTTTAATTTCAATACTCATCCGTTTTATCCCCTTTTAATAATAGTTGTGATTCCTTGCCCTGTTCCTACACACATTGTTGCAAGTCCGACAGATTTTTCTTGTTGCTCCATCACGTTGAGAAGAGTAGTAATTATTCTTGTACCTGATATCCCAAGAGGATGACCTAATGCAATAGCACCACCATTTAAATTTACTTTATCTAAATCCCAATTTGCTTCCTTTACACAATACAAAGCTTGTGCAGCGAATGCTTCGTTAATTTCCATAACATCAATATCTTCTATTGACATTCCTGTATTTTTCAATGCTTTAGCTGTAGCAGGAACTGGTCCCGATCCAAACATTTTCCAATTAACGCCCGCTACTGCTCTACCTTCTATATAAGCTCTAATCTTAAGACCATGCTCTTTTGCATAAGCTTCGCTCGTTATAAGCATTGCAGATGCTCCAATAGAAAATGGACTACTCGTTGCAGCAGTAACCGTACCATCAGCTTTAAATGCAGGATTTAAAGATTCTATTTTTTCCTTATTAGGCACCCTAGGCCCGCTATCTTTATCGAATACTGATCCATCTTCAAGGATTATTGGAATAATTTCATTATCAAACTTTCCTTCTTCTTGAGCAGCAACTGCTCTGTTATGTGAATTATAACAAAATTCTTCTTGTTCCTTTCTTGAAATATCCAACTTATCAGCTAACAACTCAGCTCCTTCACCCATAGAAATATAGTAATCTTCTTCTGCTAATTGAACATTGAAATCAGGAGCAAAACCTCCTTGAGGAATACTAAACATATCTTCTACTCCACCGGCAATACCAACCTCAATATCTCCTGCCTCTATAGCAGAACTAATCATATGAAGAGAGGTCATTGCTGAACCACAATATCTATTAATAACATTCGCAGCAGCCGTCTCAGGAATACCAGCAAGAATTGAAGCTCCTCTTGCTACCAACATACCAGTTGGTCCTTCTGGAAATGCACATCCTAGTGATACATCTTCAATTGCATTAATATCTAACTCTTTATTACGATCCAAAAGACCCTTAATAACTTGACCAGCTATTTCATCTGGTCTCATTCCTACTAAAGCACTTCCTTTTGTACCAATCGGAGATCTAACTCCATCAATAATTACAGCTTTATTACTCATATTTCCTCCTTAGAAGCTTTGAACTGGATAACCACCAGATTCAACAACTTTTTCTCCAATTATTTTCTTTAAACCAATTGTATCGGTTGATAAAGAAAGTCTTTCTTTCAAAACATCAAGCTTAGCATTTAGATCTGCTGGAATATCACCTTCATAAATATTATTTAATATTTTGTATGCATATTCCATGACTCTAATACCTTGCTCAGCAGTGTATACCTTTGCACACATTTCAGGTACAATTTGATTTTTAGATTCATAAAAATCCTTGTGCTGCATCACTCTTGATAAAGTTGAATCAGCCACATAACAATAGATTAGAATATTAGCCAGATTTTCAATAATTACTTGCTCAGTTCCAATATCCTGACCATGCTTGCTTAAAGATTCATTCAAACAAATTGCATAGATAGCTTTAGCAGCTTCAATACATTCAACTTCATCTTTGTATGTACCTTCATATCCGCTATCAAGACCATCTTTACAAAACCCATCAACCTTTTCTAAATATTCTTTAAATCCTATTTCTCCACTTAAAGCTTTTGTAATCATAGCTCTTCCACAAAGCATTTTATTGATTTCATTTGTTCCTTCCCAAATTTTATTTATCCTATTATCTCTATATGCTTGTGCAATAGGATATTCTTCAATGAATCCATATCCACCGAAAATTTGAAAACAATGATCAATTAATTGTTCTGCTGACTCACTACCATACACCTTTACAATAGAATTTTCAGCAATATATTTTTCTGTAGTATTTCCCTGTTTTATATAATACTCAGGATCATTTTTATCTAACTCATTAATTGCATCAGTTTGCTTTCCAATTACTGAATAGCATGTACTATCAAGTGTATAGGTTAGAATAGCTGCAGTGGCTAATTTTTCTTGAATTGAGCCAAAATCAGAGATGTATTGCCCAAAAGCCTTTCTCTCTTTTGCATATTCAACAGCATGCTTCATTCCTAACATCATTCCACCTATAGCTGAGGCACCAAGCTTAAATCTACCAATATTTAGACCACAAAATGCAGGTCCCGCACCGTCTCCTACTTTACCAAGTAAATTTTCAACTGGAACTTTGCAGTCTGTAAAATATAAAGGAACAGTTGATGAACCTTCCATTCCCATTTTCTTTTCTTCTTTTCCAATCTCAAATCCTGGAGTACCTTTTTCAACAACGATCGAGGAAAATTTGCCATCAATTTTCAATGCAACTATGACTGTATCAGCCCATGCACCATTTGAAATAAAAATTTTCTGACCATTTAATATATAATGTTTTCCATCGTCCGAAAGCACACCTGTAGTTTTAGAATTTGTTGCATCTGAACCAGCTTCAGGTTCTGTTAAACCAAATGCTGTAATTTTTTCTCCTGAGCAAATACCCGGCAACCATTTTTTCTTCTGTTCGTCATTTCCATACCATATGATTCCCAAAGAACCGATAGAAGTTTGAACATTCCAAACAGTACAAAAAGATGGGCTACCACAAAAAGAAATACCTTCTGCTAGTATACACATACCAGTTTTAGTCATTTCAGATCCACCATATTTTTCAGGAACATCAATTCCTAAGAATCCCAATTCACCCATTTGTTCAACAAGTTTTCTTATTAATTTTTCATCTTTTTTATTTAGTTCATTTTGAGATAATGGCAACAATTCATTTGTTGCAAAATCACGCATTGCTTCATAAATCATTTTTTCTTCTTCTGAAAATAATTCTTTACAAAAAACTTTTTCAGATCCAACAACATTAGTTAAAAATGTTCCGCCGGTTTTAATCTTGCTAAAGTCAATTACTCCATCTTTTGATGAATCTGTTGTATTATCATTTTGTTGTTTATCGGACATTATTATTTCCCCTCTTTTAACGTATAAGCATTTAAAATATAATCTGAAACTTGATCTATATAGTTTTCTGCATCGAGGTCTTTTGATTCAAATAAGGTGAACCAAAAAACTCCTTCAATATTTAATATTAATGAAAGAGCAGAAATCTTAGGATCCAAAATACTCTTGAACTCCTTATTCTTAATTCCTTCAACTATTATTAATTCTATAAATTTTTGAAAGCGATTGTACATGTTTTGTATCGCTTTTCTGAAATCTTCATCATGTCTAGATATTGACCAAAAAGTTGAAAAAGATTTAAAGAAAGTAGGATCTTTTTCTAGCTGACTACCAACAATAGTAAATAATTTTTTCAATTTTCTTTTATTAGTATCTTCTAAATTCGCCTCAGCAAAGACTTGTGTATACTTAGATTCTAAAGATTCAATAACACCTAAATAAACTTCTTTTTTAGATTTATAATAATGATAAATAGCACCTTTGCTCATTTTTGAGTCTAGTACAATATCGTCCATTGTACTTCCATAGTATCCCTTTTCAGTCATAACTCTTAGAGCGGATGCCATGATTAATTCTTTTTTATCGTTTTGGTGTTCTTTTTTCATAAACCGACTAGTCGGTCTGCAAGGTAAAAAGGAAGTTGCTATTGATTCAACAAAAATTATTTCTTTTGAGAAAAAATAATATGTAGCTTATTTGGGTATCAATGCAACAAAATAACAAACCAATCATCGCACCATCCTTACTTGCAGCAGACTTTTCTGATTTGAAAAGTGAGCTTAAACTATGTAATGATTCAAAAGCTGAGTGGCTTCATTTAGATATTATGGATCAACAATTTGTTCCAAACTTATCTTTTGGCCCCGATATTGTTAAGTCAATCAGACCTCATTCTAACCTTTTTTTTGATGTTCATTTAATGGTAAGTAATCCATTTGATATGTTATCAGCGTTTATTGATGCTGGTGCTGATGCTATTTCTTTTCACATAGAAACAACGGAACCGAGATTTACATTTCCTCCAAAGATTCTTATAAATATGATTAAAAAAAATAATTTAAGGTGCGGTATAGCAATTAAACCAAAAACTTCATTTAAGGTTCTTCAAAAATATCTGCCTTTTATTGACTATATAGTTGTTATGTCTGTTGAACCAGGATTTGGAGGTCAAGGATTTATTCCTTCTACTTTAGAAAAAATTTCCTCCATTGATAAAAATTTAAAAGAAAAAAACCTTAGAGATCAAATTGCTATTCAAGTTGATGGTGGAATAAAACTTCACAATGCCAAAGAAGTCATCAATGCAGGCGCTGATATTTTAGTAGCAGGATCAGAAGTATTTAAATCTGAAAATCCCAGTGAAACTATAAATAAGATGTATAGCCTGTGAACTATAAAAAAATAGACACCTTCAGTGACTGGACGAAAGACGAGAAAGATCAGTTTACGGTAAGTGTAATTAAAGGTCTTGTTATAGATGGTGTAAGAAAAGCAAACTCTGGTCATCCTGGGGGTCCAATGTCTCTTGCAGACTTTTCGTATATCTTATATTCAGAGTATTTAGTATTTGATACAAATAATCCAGATTGGCATTCTAGAGATCGTTTAGTCTTATCTGTAGGACATACTTGCATGCTACTTTATGTATTGCTTTATTTATCTGATATTTTAACCATGGATGACTTAAAAGAATTTCGACAATTACATAGCAGAACGCCCGGTCACCCTGAAATTGAAACTCCTGGAGTAGATGCAAATACTGGCCCACTTGGACAAGGAGTTGGAATGGCAACAGGAATGGCATTGGCAGAAAAAATGCTTAGTGCTTCATCACAAAAAGATAGAGATAATTACACTTATGTATTAGTTGGAGATGGCGATTTACAAGAGCCTATAGCATTAGGCGCAGCTACTTTAGCGGGACACTGGAAG
>JGI20159J14440_10001597_pt1 | contig 16247 bp, 24 predicted proteins | sample COG_09_FD_14440 | JGI IMG/M metagenome (IMG submission 14440) | reverse complement strand
AATGAGATAGGCTGATCCTGCGTAGCGCAGTGTGACCACAATCCACTCATAGCGTTCAAATATCGCAGCAAGGCCAAGTGCTGTGGCCACAGCCAATAAAATGCCCCCAAGACTCAGCCCCAAAGCAGAGGCCAGCCCCGCATAGCGATTTTGACCCAAAGGCGTTTTGAACATGAAGAAGGATGGTGCTGTGAGAGAGGATTGAACTCTCGACCTCACCCTTACCAAGGGTGTGCTCTGCCACTGAGCTACCACAGCATCTGATGGGCGATTTAGACAGTCTTGGGCCCGGGCGCAAGTCCAAGAATGGGCAAAATCTGCAGAATATCGCCCGAAGCCCCGGCAAAGCGTTCCGGCGGCTGGACCGCGCGCAAAGCTTGAGTTAAGCCATCGAAATGGCAGACAAACACAAATCGACCCCTAAGTCAGCCCAGTCTGAGCGTGAAGCGCGCTTGAAGGCGGCACTGAAGGCGAATATGGGCCGCCGTAAGGCGCAGGCGCGGGCGCGGGCTCGCGACGATGGAACCGACAAAAAGGACAGCTGAATGGATTCGATTTTGGTAACTGGCGGCAATGCGCTGCATGGAGAAATCCCCATTGCTGGCGCAAAAAACGCCTGCCTGACCTTGATGCCCGCCACGTTACTCAGTGAAGAGCCCATCACTTTGACCAATGCGCCACGCTTATCGGACATTAAAACCATGGGCGCTCTGCTTGAGAGCCTGGGGACAGAAGTCACCTCCATGCAGGATGGCAAGGTTTTAACCATGTCTTCCCACAGCCTCGACAATTTGACGGCCGACTATGATATTGTGCGCAAAATGCGCGCATCTATTCTCGTACTCGGGCCAATGTTGGCGCGCGCGGGGCAAGCGGTCGTCTCTTTACCCGGCGGATGTGCCATTGGCGCGCGCCCGGTTGACCTGCACCTCAAGGCAATGGAGGCGCTGGGGGCGCAGATTGAGTTGCGCGACGGCTATGTCCACGCAAAGCGCCGAAGGGTTTGAAAGGCGCGACCATCGAATTTCCCTTCGTCTCTGTTGGCGCCACGGAAAATGCGCTTTTGGCCGCGACACTGGCTAAAGGCACGACCGTATTGAAACAGGCGGCGCGTGAACCTGAAATTGTTGATCTCGCCGAATGCCTGATTGCTATGGGCGCACAGATTGACGGTCATGGCACCTCTACCATCACCATCGCGGGGGTGGACCGGCTGCATGGGGCCACCCATCCGGTTGTGACAGACCGAATTGAGCTTGGCACCTATATGCTGGCCCCGGCAATAACCGGCGGCGAAGTGGAATGTCTTGGTGGAAAAATTGAACTTCTGGCCGCGTTTTGTGAGAAATTGGACGAAGCTGGTATTAGCGTTGAGCAAACCCAGCGGGGCCTCAAAGTGAAACGTACAAATGCAGATATCAAAGCCATCAACGTGACCACTGAACCCTTTCCGGGCTTTCCAACGGATTTACAGGCCCAGATGATGGCATTGCTTTGCACGGCCAAGGGGACCTCTGTTTTAGAAGAGAAAATATTTGAAAATCGCTTCATGCATGCGCCCGAACTCAGCCGTATGGGCGCGCAGATTGAGGTGAATGGTGGCATGGCGACGGTCACCGGCGTGGAGCGCCTGAAAGGGGCACCGGTTATGGCCACGGATCTGCGCGCCTCAGTCTCTTTGATCCTGGCCGGCCTTGCGGCAGAAGGCGAGACCCTGGTGAACCGCGTCTATCATCTTGACCGTGGCTATGAGCGGGTGGAAGAAAAACTTGGCAATTGCGGCGCTAAAATTGAGCGGATCACAGGCCAATGAGTGATGCCCGCTTTGAAGACGGTATGGACAAGCCTTTACGCTTGATCGCCTTTGATGCGGAAGATCTCCAAGTTCTCTCTGCCATGACCCAAGATGCAGTCTGGCCCGCGGCGCAGATGGTCTGGCACAGCAAGGAGCGCCGTTTTGCAGTGCTGCTCAACCGCTTTCGCTGGGAGGCGCGTGGCACCTCCCAGGCCGAACGCGTGCAATCTGTTCTGAGCTTTGAGGATGTTAAAGCGGTTCAAACCCAAGGGTTCGACCGCACAGATCCAGATCTGATCCTAAGCTTGCTCAGCATCACATTCACCCCGGCGACGGATGGAACAGGCGCTTGCCTGCTCACTTTGGCGGGCGATGGCGCGATACGGCTTGAGGTGGAAGCGCTTGAAGTCGGCCTGCGCGATGTAACGCGTCCCTATGCCTCCCCCGCCAACCGCGCGCCCAGCCACGATTAACCCACACAGATCGGCTTGAGGCTTGGGCGACATCGCGCTAAGTCAGGGCAATCTTGGGGGATCGAATGCCACAAACTTTGAATATCAATCAGGCTGATTTTGAAGCCTGCTTTCTGGCCTTGCTGACAGCGAAGCGGGAAGACAGCCCTGATGTGGATGCCATTGTCGCAGATATCATCGCAGATGTGCGCGCCCGCGGAGATGACGCGGTCATTGAGCTGACCGAAAAATTTGACCGGCTTAATCTGACGCCTGACACTTTGGCGTTTTCGCGCGAAGAGATTATGGCCCATTGCGCAACCGTGCCCACCGTCGAACGCGAGGCGCTGGAGCTGGCCGCAGATCGTATTCGCGCCTATCACGCCCGGCAACTGCCTCAAGATGCCCAATGGGAAGATGAAACAGGCGCAGAATTAGGCTGGCGCTGGACCCCCGTATCGGCAGCGGGTCTTTATGTGCCCGGCGGGCTGGCCTCCTATCCCTCTTCTGTGTTGATGAACGCAATTCCGGCCAAAGTGGCTGGGGTTGAGCGCTTGGCGATTTGCGTACCCACGCCAGACGGGGTCACAAATCCGCTGGTGCTTTTGGCCGCGCATATCGCCGGGGTCGATGAGATTTACCGCATTGGCGGGGCGCAGGCCATTGCGGCGCTGGCCTATGGCACCGAGACGATCGCCCCAGTCGACAAGATCACCGGGCCCGGCAATGCATTCGTTGCCGCAGCCAAGCGGCGGGTCTTTGGTAAAGTCGGTATTGATATGATCGCCGGACCCTCCGAAATCCTCGTAATCGCCGATGGGGATAATGACCCGGCCTGGATCGCAACAGATTTGCTCAGCCAAGCCGAACATGACGAAAGCGCGCAATCCATTTTGATCACCGATGATGCGGAATTTGGTGAGAAGGTGATGCAAGCCGTCACCCGGCAGTTGGAAACTTTGGAACGCCGCGTGATTGCGGGTGCATCTTGGCGCGATTTTGGCGCGGTGATTGTGGTCAATGATATGGCAGAGGCCGCGGCCCTGTCCAATCGGCTCGCGCCTGAGCATTTGGAGCTCTGCGTCGCGGATCCCGACGGCTTGGCGGCGCAAATCACCCATGCAGGCGCAATTTTCCTTGGCGCTTGGACGCCAGAGGCAATCGGGGATTACATTGGAGGGCCCAATCATGTGTTGCCAACGGCACGGTCCGCGCGATTCTCCTCCGGACTCTCTGTCATGGATTTCGTCAAGCGCACCACTTTGACCAAAATGACCCCGGCCTCATTGGCTGCCATAGGTCCTGCCGCTGAGGTTTTGGCCATTTCAGAAGGCCTTGAGGCGCATGGATTGTCAGTGCGTGCTCGGTTAGATAAACTGAATAGATAATGAGCTACATTTCAAAAATATCCCTGGACGACAGCAATCTCCCGCCCCCCACTCCTGAAATTGATCAAGAGCGGAAGGTGGCAATTTTTGACCTCTTGGAGGGCAACAGCTTTGCCTTGCCGGCCCGGGACGAAACCCCGCCACCCAGCGGGCCTTATGAGTTGGAACTGTCAATACGCGACCGGCGCCTGGTTTTTGATCTCACCACAGAAGATAAAGAGAAGGCCGCTGAATTTCACCTGTCCCTTGGCCCCTTTCGCCAAGTGGTAAAAGACTATTTTCAAATTTGCGAAAGCTATTTTGAAGCTGTGAAGACCCTCCCGCCCAGCCAGATTGAAACCATCGATATGGCCCGGCGCGGAATTCACAACGAAGGCGCGCGGGTCCTGCAAGAGCGCCTCAATGGCAAAGCCGATATTGATGAGCAGACGGCGCGTCGCCTGTTCACCCTTATTTGCGTTTTGCATTTCGGGGGATAAGTTTAGATGTCGCGGCTTCCCCAATCTGTTTTGTTTTGCTGCGACCACAATGCCGTGCGCTCTCCGATGGCGGAAGGCCTGATGAAGAAATTCTACGGCCATGAAACCTACGTACAATCGGCGGGTGTTTTGGCCGATATGGATGTCGATGGATTTGCCATTGCCGTTTGCGCTGAACTTGGGATTGAGCTGGCACGCCACAAGACGCGGTCCTTTGATGAAATGCAAAAACTGGGCGATGAGCTCTCTTCTTTTGATCTCATCGTCGCGCTCTCCCCCGCCAGCCAACGTGAAGCAAAAGAGATTACACGCTTTTACGCGCTGCAAGTCGAATATTGGCCGATCACGGATCCAACCGCGACGGGCGAGACCCGCGATCAAAAGCTCGAAGCCTATCGTCAGGCCCGAGATCAGATCATTGAGCGACTGATTGCAAAATTTGGGGCCCCCAAAGAGGGTATCTAGGCACCATGACAGGCGATGATTTGCACCGATTTAGATGATTCTTCATCTTTGCGCCGCCCCCAAACGGGGTAAACCTGCCAAATTCACGCCTCACAGACGCGATTTCACAGAATTTACGCGGAATCTGACTTGAAAATTTGTGCAACTCCGCTCATTTAGGGGCACGCTTGGCATTAGGTCAGGCTTTTTTGAAGGAGAGACCATGGCGAAGGAAGAACCACTCGAATTTCCCGGTGTCGTAAAGGAGCTCTTGCCTAACGCGACGTTTCGGGTTGAGCTGGAAAATGGCCATGAGATCGTTGCAACAATGGCAGGCAAAATGCGCAAAAACCGAATTCGGGTTTTGACTGGCGATAAAGTACAAGTTGCGATGACCCCCTATGATTTGTCTAAAGGACGGATCAATTACCGTTTCAAGTAAACAACTGATCTTGGGATCAGGAAGCCCCCGCCGGCGTGAATTGCTGGCGGTCTTGGGCCTGCACCCGGCTGACGTGCGCGCACCGGATGTGGATGAAACCCCACGAAAGGGTGAATTGCCGCGCAGCTATTGTAACCGCATCACGGCATCCAAGGCCGAAGCTTTGCCTGCGGCTGCAGATGAGGTCATCCTCTGCGCAGACACCACGGTTGCGCTGGGGCGCCGCATCATGGGAAAACCCGCCGATAGAGACGAGGCGCGCGCCTTCCTGCAAAAGCTCTCCGGGCGTCGCCATAAGGTCATCACCGCCGTGGCCGTGAAAACCACTGAGCGTATTTGGCAAAAAGATGTGGTCTCAACCGTGCAGATGAAACCCCTCTCGCCGCAAGAGCTTGAGGGCTATCTGGCCACTGAGGATTGGCAAGGCAAGGCTGGCGCCTATGGCATCCAAGGACCTGCGGGCGCCTTCATCCCTTGGATTTCCGGCTCCTACCCTGCGATCATGGGCTTGCCCCTGCCACAGACCGTGCATTTACTGCAGGCCGCAGGGCTCAATATTTGGGGGCAATTATGAAGGGCAAGCAAGTTGTTCTGGGCCACATTGGCAAGACCAAGGTCGCAGCGCTTTTGGTCGATGGGATCGTGCAGGACGTTCTGGTCGAAGATCTTAATCGCCTGCCCCTCGGCAGTCTTTTACGCGCTGTGGTCGATCGCCCGGTGAAAGGCATCGGCGGCGTGATCCTTCGCCTGCCCAATGGCACAGGGTTCCTGAAGAAGGCCAAGGGATTGGCCCCCGGTCAGACCCTCACGGTGCAAACTTCAGGTTTTGCCGAAGAGGGCAAAGCCGATCCGGTCACTCAAAGAATTTTATTTAAAAGCCGTTATGCGATTGTCACTCCGGATCAACCCGGTCTGAATATCTCGCGGCAAATCTCCTCTGATGATCTGCGCGATGCGCTCACGCTTTTGGCCAAATCCGCAATGAGCGGCTCCGATATGGGGCTTATCATCCGCAGCGCGGCGGCGGCAGCAGATCTTGAAGAGATTGGCGAGGACATTCAAACCATGCGCGCCACCGCTGAGGCCATCGCCGCGGAAACGGGGCAGACCCCGAGGTTCTGCTCGAGGGCGATGATCCACATGTGCAGGCTTGGCGCGAATGGTCGGATGTGACAAATGTGCTGACCGCCGATGATGATCTCGAAGGCAGCGGAGCTTTGGATCAAATCGAGGCTGCACAGGAGGCTTGGGTGCCGCTGGGCAGTGGCGGCATGTTCATTGAGCGCACACGCGCCATGATCACCGTAGATATCAACACCGGCACTGACCTCTCACCTGCAGCGGCGCTTAAGGTGAACCTGGCCGCAGTAAAAGATCTGCCCCGCCAATTGCGCCTGCGGGGCTATTCAGGACAAATTGCAATTGATTTTGCACCAATGAGCAAACGAGATCGCAAACCGATCGAAGTGGCCCTGCGTGCCGCGCTGCGCAGCTGCCCTGTCGCCACTGAATTTGTCGGCTGGACACCCCTGGGCCATGGCGAGCTGAAGCGCAAACGCGAGCGCCCTGTGGTGCAAGATGTCCTGATATGAGTTGCCCCATCTGCAAAAAGCCAACCGAACCAGAGCACCGGCCCTTTTGCTCTGCCCGCTGCAAAGACATCGACCTCAGCAAATGGTTGATTGGCGGCTATGTGATTGCAAATGATGATGAAAGCGATGGCTCTGAAGTAGAACCCGAAGCCGGCGACCCGGAGGTCTAGCCCCGCAGTGTAACCGGCCGAGGCAGAGGCCAGAGCATTTCAAATCCTGCAAATTTCATTTTCGACCTTTTTGCAAAGAAAATCCACGGAATCAGCTGGACAGTCCCAAGCGGGTCGCCTAAATACGCCTCAGCCTCGAGGAAGATCCTCACCCATGCCCGGGTAGCTCAGGGGTAGAGCAGTGGACTGAAAATCCTCGTGTCGGTGGTTCAAATCCGCCCCCGGGCACCATACAAATAAAACAAGTGTTTGATATTGCTTTTAAAAGCATAATATCAATAATTAATATCCACCTAAATATCCACCTTTTACCGCTCGTACCCCCCCACCATTTACGATTATTTAAGGGTAGGCCTATTTATAATGTACGATCCATTCACGGACTTTGTATTTAGCAGCAAAGTTGGCTGACTGATCGCGATGGCTAGTTGTTTACGTAACACCAGACCAGACATAGTTGGCATCGACGCGCGCGCGGGCGCGAGGCAAAGCGAAAGCATTTTCAATATAATGCGTAAATTTCTACAGTTTCTAAAAAACTGAAGAAAATGAACCGTCATTAGCTACTGTTGCTACAACTGCTACTAACAGGCTATCTCCCAAATAGGCTTTCGATAAAACCACTCTTGTTGTTATCCTTCCAACCATACTGAGCCATGCACGCGTTATAGCTGTCTTTCTGTGCGCGGTTTTTTCTTACAGCATCTGCAAAACCCTGCATCCCCGAAGGATCCGAGTTGCAATTGAAGCCGGTGCCAAACTGGCTGCAATTCGTGGTGGCTCCAATCATTCGAGGCGCCGTCACACCAACCCGAGCGTTGCGTGACTGAGGTTTGCATATTGCATCGGCTTGCTGAAAAGCCATCGAAACATTTGGGAACATCTGCCAGCCAGACGGCGCCCTGAATGCAGGCTTTGGAACGGCATTAGTAACCTGTTTTCGGACAGGAGCTTGTTTTTTTACGGTTGGCTTCGCTTGAAACGAATTTGAGACATCGACTTCTGATAAGAGCGCTGAAACAGGGAGGTCATGAGATATTCCTCTTCAAAGGTTGACCGGTGGCGTGGTGATTGAAGTGAGCGTTGCCGTTGCCATCAAGATGAGCAGAACAGCTATAGCCTCGATCTGAATAGAGCGGCGCAGATGAGGCACGGCTGCGGGTGTGCCAGAGGCAAGTGCCGGAACGAACCGCCATTTGTTGAGCGCAGCCAACGCCATCAGCCCCGACACAACGCCAAGCTTGGCAAGAAGTGTCTTGCCATAAGCGGTCGAAAGCAAGTTCGAGAATGAGCCTGTCATCAGCCATGCAAAAATCAAACCAACAACGACGAGCAATGCAACTGTAAGACTGGCAACGTTTCCAAATCGATGAAGCAGCCTTGCTCCCTCCGGTTGGCCAACCGCGTGGCGTAGGGGCAGCAATGCGCCGATCCAGAACGCTGCCGCCAGCAAATGCAAAGTCAACAATGACGCAAGCAACCAGCGGGGATCACCAAGGGAATGACCCACGAACGTGTAGGACACAGCGATCAGTAGCGCACCGATCAACCCGGCCGAGAGGCCGACAATGCCTCTGATCAGCAGTGCCACGACCAACAGTTCGCCTGCGCCGCGCCAGATCGCGGCCGCCCCAAGTGGACTGTCCCAGACAAAGCCTAACATCATCGGATCAACGGCCCCCGACAAACCCATTCCAGATATACGGGCGGCCCGGATACCAAAACGCAAAGCCAGCACCGCTAGCCCGATCAAAGCCGCGATAACAGCGACTTTCCGAGCTAGTTGCCGCACATCATTGGACGAGCTTCGAAAAACTAAAACAAACAGTGGCCCGCCCATGGCAAGAAGCGCCGCGCCGTAGCCCACCGCCTTCGCAATAATCGCCGTTATGGCCCATCCATCTATTGGTGCCAGACCTTCCATGTCGGTCAGTCAGCTATTGTGAAGCGGAATGTGCCCTGCATTGGATGGCCGTCAGACGACAGACCGCGCCAATCAACGGTATAGGCTCCGTCCGGCAGGTCGGAAGGTGGCAGCGCACGGAATTCTGTCACCGCGTCCATGCCGGTTTCTCGCTCGATGCTGACGTCACCATCCGGTCCGGTCAGCGTGATTGCGGTCACGCGCATTGGATCATCAAAGCGCATTTCAATGGCTTCAACCTCTTCGATCGTCGCCTCATTGGCAGGTGTGGTTTGTTCGGCCTTTGAGTGTGCAAAGGCTCCGGTTGTGGTTGCAGCCAGCACGAGCAGCGCAAGGGTCATCTGTCTCATTGTCTGTTTTCCATTTCAGTGTGTCGGGCACGGATTTCCTCCGGCCAAGTTGATTTAATGTAGCTTATCACGGCAATGATCTCTTCATCGCTTAGAACGCCGTCGTAAATCGGCATGTTCGAGGCGTAGTCAGGATCATTGATCAACGCACTAACGCCATATTTGGTCAGCTGAAACAGAGTGTCACTGTCATGATGCCATGTGTGTCCAGTCTCATCATGCGGGGGTGCCAGAAGCCGGCCATCCTCACCCGGAGACCGCCAGTTGGCCTGACCTTCCAGATCGGCACCATGGCAGGAGGCACAGTTTGCCTCATAGACATTGGCACCAAGCGCGACGATTGCAGGATCGTTGTCGCGTAAAACGACGCGGTCCGTTTCTGCCAAAACATTACTAAATGCGTAGAGAGTGGCCCCAAATAGGGCCGCTCCACCAACTACTATCAGAGCGATCCTTTTCACAGACCGGCCTGATAGAAGACTTCGCCATCACCCGCATCGCCACCAAAGGCGATTACATCATAGCGGGCAGTCGGATCATTCCCCATACCGGGAGAGCCACCGGGCATACCAGGGACGGCAATTCCAGTGATGTCGGGGCGTTCTTCCAACAGCTTTGCAAGGGCTTCAAACGGAACGTGGCCTTCAACGAGGTAGCCGTGAACCGTCGCTGTATGACAGGCCCACATATGGCTGGGAATATCTGCATCCAGCTTTACAGTTGTCACATCTGCTGTGTCAGTCACTTCGATGTCATAGCCTTCTTGGCGGGCCAGTGCGACCCATGCGCTGCAACAGCCGCAGGTCGGGCTTTTTGTGACATGCATGGTGCCGTGATGGGACATGGCCACATGGTCGTCTGCATGAGCCATGCCAGCCCAGCCTAACGTTGCTATTCCAAGTGCAAGTGCAAGGCCTAACGTTGCTATTCCAAGTGCAAGTGCAAGGGCGGGTATAAAGGCCCGAATTGTTTTTATCGGTTTCATAAGATGTTCCTCTCGAAAGGGTGCGCCCAATGGTAAGGGCATCGGGCAATGCCCGCTTTGATGTGACTTCCAGTCTGCGCCGCACCATGGAACGGCACGGCTGGCATCACACAGCGCGGGGCGGATCGAGAGGGCCGGATGGTTCAAAACCGGTCAAAAGCACGCCGGTTGTGCAGAACACATCCTCGCCAGCAACAGGCGCAGTGCCACTCAAGGTCAAAGTGGGAAAAAGAGCCAGTAGGGTATGGCAAGTCTGGGCGTGTTCTGTGCTGTCCTGACAGCACAAAGGTTGCGCATCAGCCATATCTTCAACAGTCGCGTGTGTATGGTCTGAAACTGGCATATGTCCTGCGTCCATCGCATTTGANAGCGAGGTGGAAAACGTCAATAGCATGACCAGAAGGATACGGACCAAATACATGCAACATANCTATACGGNGTANATATCATTTAGCAAGTCGCAGGTCTGTTACTGGTGGCGTTGGCAGTTCAATAACNGTGGNCATCTATCCCTTTTGTCGGTGCTGTCAGACGAATGAGAACTCGCATCAGATTGCTAGCGCAGCCTGAACCTATGCGCTCAATAATTGGTGCCACTCAGTAAGAGCAGCGGTTCGATTGAGCTTGAAGTCGAGGCGTGATTGAAGATGGCGTTCGGACATCCCCTCACAGCCAACCTAACCCCACACCCAGCGTGTGTAGCGCCTTAAGCGGACCAAAGCGGCCGAAAGAGGATCGGTAACGGCCGGTTACGTTGGATGCCTGAGTGCGCCGCATAATGCACTCAACCTCGCCTAACAATCCGCCATGCCTCCTTGCGGGCAGCTCCACGCACAACCGCTCCCCCCTCAAGACCAACAAGCCAACCATGCTTCTCTAGGATGCCCAGCGCCGCTCTTGCCTTTGGGGTTTCACGCAAAGGGTTTGGCCCTAGCTGCACAACATCACGAACCAATACCTCTGGCTCAGCCCAACGCTCCAACAACCAACGCCGCAGTTTTTCAGCGTTGTCTATTTCGTTAGAAACGATTGCCGCACTAGCCAGCCGAGATGCCTCTGACAAATAGAACTTAGCTAGCGCCACACCGAACTCCATTTCTGCCATCTTCACTTCATAGGCGCTGATATCTTGCCATAGTGTCAATACGCCTGCGATACGGCATGCCTGCTCTGCAATCTTTGAAGCCGTGCCAGTTATATGTGCCAGACTTCCTCCAGCCCCTTGCACTTGCTCAACCGCGTCAGAAAATGCGGCCACAAGTTCGCGTGCGTCAGATGCAAGTCCTAATACACGTGGCTGAAGTTCACGGGTTTCAGCATCCATAGGCATTTCCATCTCTAGAATGCGACGCATACGGCTGCTGAACGCCTCCAGCTCCATGTCATCGTGTCTTATCTTCGCCTGTAAGCGCGAACCAATTGTACTTTGCGGCTCGCAGATTAAAAACCGGGGCAGAAAGCCTGTGTCCACAGCTAATGGATCAGCCATGAAAATCCGCGCCACGCTCGGCTGTACCATCAGGTGAACTGCTAGGCGCCGACCGTATAACGTAGAATGTCCATCGCCAGAGCGGGTGCGCCTAATGGGATTCCCCTGCCAAAGGTCGTTAAAGGCAGCCAGTGTTTTCTGTCTGTTTTCGTTATTCATGGCATGGCCACCAAGAAATTGCCCCCCCTCATCAGAGAATAGACCGAGACTAGGCTGCCCAGTAGCTAAGAGCTTCGTCAGCCCCTCAAAGGTTGGCTCACTCACGGTGCGGTCTGGCGATGGAGGAGCCTCAGGCTCTTTGCCCAGCGCTTCGAGGTCAGCCTGCGCCGCCACGCGTTTCTCGCCCCTACCCTTTTTGGTTTCCTTCAAGATTTGCTCGCGTTCAACTTTCCAGACAGCATGCCTATTCAACCAGCTTTCTGTGGCTTCACGCTGGGCTAGTGACTGCTCACGTTCATGGTCGCGAAGTGCGGAGGTCAAAGGCGCATCACATGCAGATTTACGTTCACCACTCTGCGCAATTGTGAGAGCAAACAGCGACAGTGGGCGTACTCCGCCAAGAGTTTCCACGTTAGCAAAGCCCTGCACTGCAAGCGATGCTACAGCCAAAGCAGATTGAGCCGGAATAGCCATAGGGGCTTGTGTTAAACCTTGGACCGCTTCAACGGCGCCTCGAAGCGGCCCAAGCGCTTCCACCGGATATATTTCAGCATCTGGGATTTCACGTACAAGTGGCTGTGGACCTTCTGGCTTGAACGGTACTCCATCCATGGAATGATTGCTCATACCGTTTCTCCTTTCATCATCAAAACGTCGTTCCAATCGAGTCCGTCAGGCGCAGGCAGAAGTGTTACCTGCCATCCAAGATCATTGGCCCGGGCAGCCAAAGCATTCGCGGCCTCGCGCCCAGCTTGCTCTCCATCAGAAGCGATTGTCAGGTGACCTGCTACAGGGGGTAAGGCCAGTCCACGCATTCCCGACGTGGATAGCGCGGCCCAGACCCCCGCAGGGGCGCTAAGGAGTCCACTAGAGAGACTTAAAGCTGTTTCTATTCCCTCAGCGACGACAAGATGCTTACGACACTCAGAAAGCCTTACAGCCGCCCTCTTGGTGGCCCCCAACATCATCTTGGAAGGTTCAATATCAGCTTTTCCTGAGCCATCAGTTTTTAGGTAGGTGCGATGCACAGCAGCAAGCTGATTGCCCTGCACTGCAGCAACCATCGCCGGGTAACGCTTGGCAGTTAGGCCATGCCAGCAATTCGGATGAAATCGTAATGATTTCGGAAGTTGGCATGTTATACCTCTGCCGCGAAGATAAGCTTCGGCTAGCGTTCCAGCTATTGGTAAAGCCTCGTTCCAAACCGCCTTTGCTTGCGCAGCGTGCTTCTTTGCCTCCTTGCGCTGTTCAGCTTCACGTTTTGCAAGTGTCTCTGAGTCAGGCGATTTATAGCTACCGACGGTTATGCCAGCAGCAGCAAGTAGATCGGAAAATGCGCATGCAGACTTCTTACAATCAAGAACCAGCCCACCGTTTCTACCGTCGGCTATCGTAAGAGCATTTTGCGCTTTTTCACGCCCTGACTGACATATTGGGCATGGGGCTGCGCCATATGTTCGATACCATTTTCCGCCGAGCGAGAGCGTAATTTCACGTGCATCAATCATGGTGACCACTCCCCAAAAATTCTAATGGGCTGTACGAGCCAGCATTTTCGACCACGGCAAGTGTCCGGCCAACATCGTCCTTTAAAACTCTGGTCGGATTGCAGTTACATAAGTAACCACCAGCTAATAGCTCACAGGACTCGTCGTGCTTGACTTGGAGATGGGTAAGACCACCGGGCCTCATGTACTTTTTCTGTGCAGCGGCCCAAGCCCGACGCGATTTACGGTTACCTTTGAAAATTTCCGTACTCATTTCACTTCTCCCTCTTTTGGAGAGTGAGAAGGTGAGCCTCAATATCGCCCTCAGACCAATATAGCCGGCTACCCAGCTTTATCGGCTGCGGGAGCCTACCCTTGGCAAGATCGAGGTAAATGGCGGAACGCGAACGACCACCGAGTTTTGCACATAGTCCTTTAAGAGTGAGATATGTCTGCATTTCCATGCTCCAACTTGTTTCAATTGGTGCATGGGTAGCGGAAGAGATTTTAATAATATTTCATAAAAAAATAGGGTTTATTTTTCTATGAAACGGTTTTTGTCATCTGGAAATTCCTTCAGTCCTTTAGAGACCGAGTTTCTGATAGCAGACATTCCAGACACAAAAAGTTCGCGCTCACGCAATCCCTGATCAACTAGAGCGCGGTTCAATGCCATCGCAAATTCAATAGCATGTTCTTGCGACGACATTTTTTTTCCAAATCGTTGATAATATAAATCTGCAGCATCAATAACCGCCGCGGCCTGCTTAACATCCAAAGTCAACCAACCCTTTGTAGGTCGTCCACGCCCACTAGTTCGCGCACCAAAAAATTCTTCTAAATCAGCTTGTTTTTCAGCCAGAGCGGCGCCGTCGGCACTTAATCTAGAAATCTCACTTTCTATGAATGACTTCAGTTCCTCCTGACGTTCAAACTCCAGCCCCTTCAGCACCAATTCTTTTGCACGGTCTGTTGCGCCCAACCCTAGACCGACAAAAGCAAGGGGGTCGTCAGGATCAATTGGGACGCCCAAGAGACTGGTCAATGCCTCCTTCGGTGTAGCGGAAGTAGCGGAAGTAGCAGCGTCCTTGTCTGATTTATCGTTTTTCATTTCATCGACCCGACCAGCTTCACTACCTGTCCAGCGCCACCAGTTACATAATCCGCCCAGCGTTCGGTCAGAGCCATTCGCTGCTCAAGAAAGTCAGTCCGCCGGTAAGCACGGACTACGCCACTATCTGCTGAGTGCGAAAGCATAGCCTCGGCAACTTCGTGAGGAGCATCTGTTGTTTCGGCAAGCCACGTTCGTAAGGACGTACGAAATCCATGGGGCCTTGCCTCTATGCCCCGCCGCTCCATGTGCCGCGACATCGTGGCGTCACTAATCACGCCACTACGCGTGTTAGGAAACAGGTAGCCATTTCGGGAATGTGGGCGAGCAAGGTCAATAATCCGTTTGGCCTCTTGGCATAATGGAACACGATAAGCTGGGCTTTTGCCCTTCCTTCCCTTCATAACGCCTTCAGGCACAGTCCAAACGTCTCCCTCGATTTGCTCCAGACGCAGATGCCGTAAAGGCTTCGAGCGAACCCCGGGATTTAAGATTAACAGCCGTAAAGCCAAGTGGGTAAGTGTTGGCTCCTCTAAACTGGCATAAAACTCTGGAACATCCGTCCAATTCATCGCGGGTACATTCTTCGGCACATGGCGTGTCGAACCCAGCAGCGCCTTTGCTTTTTCGGTTGCCTGCAAATCTACATCCAAGCCAAGCGCAGCCGCATGTCGCAAAACGATTGCGAGCCGGTTCATCGCCTTACGTGCCGTATCAGCTTTGGTGTGCCAAATGGGAGCCAAGGTATCGCGTATATCTCGCTGATCTAAATCAGTGACAGGGACTTTGCCAAGTTTAGGCAAAACGTGAAGCGTGAGTGGAGTGAGCCATCGACCGGCTTTACCATCGTCCTTGAGTTCAGCTTTACGAGCTTCAAAGGCATCCTGAGTTATAATTGATAACGAGATATCTTCTCGCCGTGCTGCTCGTTCTTCAGCTTCACGTTCTTTAATTGGGTCACGCCCAGAAGCTGCAATGTTACGCCAGCGCTCACTCAATTTTCGGGCATCAGCTAGGCCAAGTGTTGGAAAGCCACCCAAACCCATTTCACGTCGCCTACCGTGAACAGTAACTCGCTGCATCCACTGCGCGCCGCCATCTTCACGTTTAATCAGCCATAAGCCACCACCGTCGCAGTGCTTACCGACGGCAGCTGTTTTGATGAAACCTGCAGATAATCTGTTTTTTGCCGCCACTTTATATCCACCTTTTTATCCACCCCAACGTGCGGGATACAGATGAACAGGTCAAGACATATTAGGGCATATTCTTCAATTCAATAAGGTGGATAATAGATTTACGATACATACAGGAACACATAAAAACAGCATGTTAGTGCCGCCCCCGGGCACCATTTTAAAATAACGATATCAATAATTTAGTCGCTATTTGGAGCGGTTTCGGATTTATTCAATTTTCGCGGGGTACTATTTGGGTGCCAGAATTCAATTCAATTGGACATCTTTGACCGCAAAGGATATGCTCTCCCCGCATTCATATGGGGTTTCGATGAGTGGATCGCGAGAAGAAATTGAAAAGATAGAACGCGCAGTTGGATTAGCAATTTCTCACATCTTACAAAAAGGTTGTGACGACATTTTTAAACCGCCTTCGTTTGCTAAATCCCCCGAAACTGATGTGATATCTCAACACGAGAAAGACTTCAAAAAAAAGCACACAAAGACACCATTAAGTTTCTACAAGCTGCTGATTTAAATAAGATACCCATCGGCCTCGCGATAAGCAGTCTTGTTTCTAAAGATGAACACACCTTCCGACAAGTCTCTTGGATTGACCCATTTGATTCTGTGAAATTTCTGGCCTTGGCAATCTTGTTATTTGATACAATTGAGACAAAACGCATTCCAAAGGCTGAGAATATTCTTCGTCCTGCTTTTTAGGACAGCCTAGCGGCGTTGCTAGGATGTATCCGTTGGTTGATCATACCGCTATTTTTTCCTTTTCACCAGCAAAAATCCT
>JGI20159J14440_10001593_pt1 | contig 16270 bp, 16 predicted proteins | sample COG_09_FD_14440 | JGI IMG/M metagenome (IMG submission 14440) | reverse complement strand
CATTAATGCCATACAAGAATGGCACTAAAGTGAATCAATTTTCAGTGGTTTGGTCCATGCCAAAAGAGCTTGCTCATGATTTAACATTAGATAATCTTCCTACTCACTTACAAAAATTTGAAAAGAAGCTGTCTTGTAAAATACAACCAACAAGCGAATTGCTCTCATTCCCACTTTCAGCCCATCATCTTGATGAATACTGTGATCATGGCGTTTGTATAATCGCTGATGCTGCGCATTCCATTCATCCTTTAGCTGGTCAGGGCATTAATTTAGGAATTTCGGACGCTATTATTCTTGCTGAAGAAATTGAGCGAGCTATAAGCTCAGATAAAGAAATTGGACAATTAGCTTTTTTAAAGAAATATGAGCTTAGAAGGAAAACTTTAAATACATCGATGATAAAAGGAGTTGATTTTCTTTTTAATCTGTTTCAACAGGACAATCCCTATATCAGATTAGGTCGTAATTCTGGATTAAAGATGGTGGATAAGCTTAGTTTTTTAAAGAAAAATTTTATTTTGCATGCATCCGGCATTCAAAAAATTTAAAAAGACTATTTTTTATTCCAATAAGAAATTTCCAATTCTTTTAAAAGTTCAACCACCTCATATATGGGCAAACCAACAATATTGGAGTAACTACCATTTATTTTTTTGATAAAAGCAGATCCGTAGCCTTGAATCCCATAGCTGCCTGCTTTATCGAACGGCTCATTGGTTTTGCAATATTCTTTACAATCATTCTCAGTTAACTTTGCAAACTCAACATTTGATGAAACGCTGATAGTGTGAAATTTGGCTTGCTCTTTATTTATGATCCCAACAGTCACCGCAGTTATAACTATATGAGTCTTGTCAGAGAGTTTTAGAAGCATGGCTATAGCATCAGATTCTGATTCTGGCTTCCCAAAAATCTTATCTCCTAAAACGACAATAGTATCAGCTGCAAGCACTGGAAAAGAACGCATATCCTCAATAATGACCTTGCGAACACCTTCCTGACATTTCAATACTGATAATGCTCTAACATTTTCTTGAGGAGAGTTAGAACTGTTAATATTTTCGTCAACCTCGATATCGATGATTTTATGTTCGACACCAACTTGCTGCAAAAGCTCAGTTCTTCTCGGTGATTTGGAGGCTAGGTAGATCATCTATTACAATTTTAACAGGAGAACAATATGACCAATCAAAATAAAAGAGTAATTTTAGTAACAGGAGCTAGCAGGGGAGTAGGTAAGGGTATTGCTGAAGGAATGGCGCGAAAGGGAGATATTATTATTTGTGCCGCCAGAAGCCAAAAGAAAGGATCAACCGTCCAACAATTTGGCTTTGAGATTCAAAGCAGTCTTGATGAAACGGTTGAAAAGATTAATGAAAAGGGCGCTAATGGCACCGCCTATCCAATTGATCTCAACAATCATAAAGAAATTTTAAAATTATCTGGCTATATTAAAAAAGAGTTCGGTCAGCTAGATATTCTTGTTCACTCAGCCTGCCAGATTCATGATGATCTTGTCCAGCCTAAACCCTATTGGGAAAAATCTGTTGATCTCTGGTCTCTGATGGATGTTGGACTTAAGTCTAATTACTTGTTATCACATGCATTGACTCCATTGATGATTGAAAGCAAGGGCAAGCTCATAGTTCAAATTTCTTCTCATGGAGCCATGTGCTATATGCACGGGCCCATATATGGTGCACAAAAAGCTGGCATAGATAAAATGGCATTCGACATGGCCTATGATCTTAAGCCCCATGAAATTTGTTCATTATCTCTCTGGTCAGGAATAGTAAAAGATGAGAAAACTCAGAAGGTCAGTGAAATGCATGGAGAGCAATATGCAGAGTTTTTGAAGGGTGCTGCCAGTCAAGAATATGCCGGTTTGGTGATAAACCAGCTATATGATGATACAAAACTTATGGACTTGTCAGGTAAAACAATATTGGCTGCAGAGGTTGGAAGCCAATACGGGGTTGAAGATATAGATGGCTGCACTCCTAAGAGCGATAGAGAAACGCTAGGCGGACCTAGAGATTTTTCAGAAGCAGTAGTTTATTAATTAGACTTTTTCGCCGCGAGATCTCATGTCTTTGAGAACCTCATCAATGCCTTTTTTATCTATGATGCGCATACCTTTAGTAGATAGCTTCAGAGTTACGAATCTGTTTTCTGACTCGACCCAAAATTTATGTGTATGGAGGTTAGGAAAGAACTTCCTTTTCACTCGGTTATTCGCATGGGAAACGTGATTACCGCTTTGTGGCATCTTCCCTGTTACTTGGCATACTTTACTCATAGAAACGCGATTTTATAGGACATAGAGAGTCTTAGCAAGATAGAATTAACAAGAATGAAAAATTTATTTTTACTTAGGCATGCTAAATCTAGTTGGGAAAATGCAGCACTTGGAGATTTTGACCGTCCTTTATCTAAAAGAGGAATATCGAATGCAATTCTATTGTCTAAATACATACAAAAACAAAGCATTTCATTTGATCTTGTTATATCCAGTCCAAGCGAAAGAACACAATCAACTCTTGATCTAGTGTTGAGCTCTCTTGATCCCATTCCAACAACCACTTTAAAAGAGTCCCTTTATCATGCATCAGCATCAAGTCTCTCCCAGTTAATTAAAGAGCAAAATGATGAGATAAACAATTTACTGGTCATAGGACATAATCCCGGCCTGCATGCTCTTACAGAGTCACTAACGAATGAATCCATTGTTAAATTTCCAACCTGTGCTTTTGCAAAAATTACTAATTTTAATCATTGGAAGGATATAGATGCTGGTATATTGAATCTCGAATCATTAATTATCCCCAAGGAACTCAAACATGATTGATTTAAAAGTTAAAATCCTTAATCCGCTTATTGGTGACTCTATTCCATTGCCAGAATATTCTACAGAAGGCTCGGCCGGTTTAGATTTGAGAGCATGCGTTGAAGAAAGTTTTACGCTAAAGCCTCAAGAGTGCAAATTAATTCCTTTAGGTTTTTCTATTTATATTGAAGACCCAACTCTATCAGCTTTGGTGATCCCAAGATCTGGCCTAGGTTCAAAATATGGCATTGTGATGGGCAACTTAGTGGGATTAATTGATTCTGATTACCAGGGTGAGCTTAAAGTGCCTCTTTGGAATAGATCGACAGAAGATTTTCTAGTAACCGGTGGCGATAGAATTGCTCAGATGATTTTGGTGCCAATCAAGCAAGCTAAATTAAGAGTAGTAGAGGATTTTTCTGAAACAGAAAGAGGGGTTAAAGGATTTGGCAGTTCTGGGATTGAGTAAGAGCTTATTTGTCTTCTTCGCTTTCTGACTCAGAATCAACTTCTGTCTCGGCAGTTTCCTCGGCTTCATCTGCAGGGGTCTCTTCAATCACAACATCAGCTTCAGCCTCTTCAGCGTTAGTTTCCTCAGTCACTTCTTCAACAGGAGCTTCTAATACTTCTTCTACAACTTCTTCAACAGGAGTCTCCTCAGCCTTAGCTTCAACTTTTTTAGCTGCAGGCTTGGAAGCGCCGCCAGCTCCAAAACGATCTTGGAATTTCTTCACTCTTCCGCCAGAATCAAGCATCTTTTGCTTTCCGGTATAGAATGGATGACATTTAGCACAAACGTCCAATGATAAATTATCTTTTAATGTACTCATGACGGGCAGTACGTTGCCACAGCTACAAGTAGTAGTTATTTCTTGATAATTGGGATGTATGTCTGTTTTCATAATAAAATCAAATTTGGATGAGCACTATACCAAATACAGTTACGTTTACAAACACATATGAGTAAATTTTTTTACAATGTAGCTATAGCTGTTCCGCTAAGACAAGCCTTTACCTATCACTCAAATCAAAGCATTACTCCAGGTACTAGGGTGGCCGTAAAATTTGGCAGAACGAATAAGTTGGGCATTGTGACCGAAGTTATCAGCAACACTGATATTAAAACCAAACCCATTCATATGGTGCTGGATGATTTNCCAGTATTTAGCAAATNAGAACTAAAAATTTTTAAATGGGCGTCTGACTATTATTTGCATCCAATTGGTGAAGTTATAGGTGCCTTTTTNCCTTCAAATCTCAGGCAAACAAAAAATANTATTGAGGTTGAATCCATAAATGANAGAAAAAAAATTATANAAAAAAATTTAGAGTTTAAAACAGTACTGAATTCTGAACAGATTAAAGCTGTAGAATTTTTGAACAACCTTAAAGGATTTTTGCCGACTCTTTTATATGGAGTTACTGGTTCAGGCAAGACAGAAGTTTACATAAGGTGTATTTACAAACAATTATTAAATAATAAATCAGTTTTAGTTTTAGCTCCTGAAATTGCTCTAACGCCTCAACTTGAGAGCAGGGTGAGAGATCAATTTGGAGATTTGGTAGGGATTTACCATTCCAAAATGACGCCATCTGCTCGATATAAAACTTGGAAAAAATTTCGCAGTGGTGAGATTAAAGTAATTATTGGCACACGCTCTGCTGCAATGATGCCAGCACCTAAGCTTGGGCTCATTATTGTTGATGAAGAGCATGACGCTTCATACAAACAACAAGAAGGTTTTAAATTTTCTGCAAGAGACATTGCAATTAAAAGAGCCCAGATAATCAAAATTCCAATTATCCTTGGCTCAGCAACTCCCTCTTTAAGAACACTTAAGCTGGTTAAGGAAAAAAAGTTTCAAACTATCAGCCTAACCAAAAGAGTTACCCAAAAGAGTCCGCCAAAATTTACTATCCTCGATATTAATGATGTGAAGTTAGTTAGCGGCTTAGCCCCTCACGCAATAGATGCTATACGTCAAACTTTAAATCAAAAAAAACAAGCCATGATATTTATTAATCGTCGCGGGTTTGCGCCGCAATTTATATGTTCTTATTGTGAGTGGAAAGCAATGTGTAATAGTTGTGATTCAAGCCTAGTATTCCATCATCAAGCCGCACGATTAATTTGCCATCGTTGTGACTCAGCTTTTGGTGTCCCAGTTAACTGTCCAAGCTGCTCTAAGATGCAACTATCTTTTGTCGGCACAGGGACAGAGCAACTGGAAGAAACCCTAAGGGAACTTTTTCCCAACACATCTATTCATAGAATGGATCGAGACTCGACAATAAAAGCGGGCTCCTTGGAAACAATACTTTCAGGAATCAATGATTCTGAAACAGGTATTCTTATAGGCACACAAATGCTAATTAAGGGGCACGATTTTCCAAATTTAGAGTTGGTTGTAACTGTAGATGTTGATCAAGGCATCACAAGTTTAAATTCATCTGCTGTCGAAGAAATGGGACAACAATTAATTCAGGTGGCTGGAAGGGCGGGACGCTCCAATGGGAATGCAACTGTCTTAGTGCAATCTCGATATGTTAATGACCAAAATTTATTACAGCTCAAGAGTGGAAACTATATAAACTTTGCTAAATCTTTGATGGAGCAACGCCAGGCAACAAATCAACCTCCATACTCCTTCGAAGCTGTGATTAAGGCTTCATCTCCTAAAGCTCAAACTAATATAGAAATGTTAAGTTATACGAAGCAATTTATAGACACCAGCAAGTGCATGCTTATTGGTCCCATTCCAGCCATGCAATCTAAAGTTAGGGGTTCATATCACCATCATTTGGTTATTCAGGCTGATACAAGAAGCAGTTTAAATAAACTTCTAGTTCATTTAGTAGATTCACTTACTAAAGATAAAAACAATATCTCCAAGAAGGTTCGTTGGAGCATAAATGTTGATCCCCTTGAGTTTTAAATATCAAAAGTTTGGCCTACCAATTTCTCTGATAAGTCCCAAAGCTTGTGTGCTTCTTCAAGGTTTTTGGAATAAGTTGATGACTTAGCTATTTTTGAGTCAACAAAGTATTCACCCGTCACGCCATCATCTTGCTTGGTCGCAAGGTAGATAATGCTTTCAGCTCCTTTTAATGGCGATCTAAAGAAGGGTCTTAGCATTAATCTCAGAGGCTTGCTATACCAAGCTTTATTCTGACTTCCAAGGGAAGTATTAACTCCTCCTGGATGAATAGCATTAACAGAAATATTGTCTGTTGAGAGTTTGATGGCCAGGTATCTTGTAAAAAGCAAGTTAGCAAGCTTCGATTGGCCATATGGCCTGAGACCGTGCCCAAAATTATTTTTAAAATTGATATCTTCCCATTGAATTTCTTTTACAAATGAATGAGCGGCAGAAGAGACGTTCACAATCCTTGTCTCATCATCACCCTTTAATTTTTGAAGCAGGAGATTTGTAAAAAGAAAATATCCAAGGTGATTAACTGCGAATGTATTTTCAATGCCTTCGCCAGTTTCATGATAAGAAGTATTGACAACACCGGCATTGTTGATGAGGACATCAATATTTGCACACAAATCATTAATTTCATTGGTGCATTTTTTAATGGAATCTTGGTCTGAAAAATCACAATATACTGAATGGATTTGAGTATTTGGAGATATATCCTTGATTTCTGCAAGAAGCTCATCTGCAAGGTTTTGATTTCTATAGGTAAACAATAGTTTTGGATTTTCTTTAGACAGTTCAATAGCTGCAGCTTTACCAATACCATTGGTAGCTCCAGAAATGACGATCGTTTTATTATTTAGATTCCACATTAGATAGAAATTTGAATTATTTGACCTGGGTAAATACTCTTATTCTTTAGGTTATTCCAATTGATAATTTCATCAATGGTAACACCAAAACGCACGGCAATCTCTGAGATTACATCACCTTTTTGAATCTCATACTCAACATATTTTGGAAAAGATGCCATAAAAGTATTTGGTTTTGGCTTTTCTTTAAAATAATTATGTATTCCTAAAAAGATACTTCTGGCTATCATTCTTCTTCCGGCTTTGCCCTCTAATCTTTTAGCATCATCAGGGTTTGAAATAAAACCCGATTCAATGAGAACCGATGGGATATCTATTGATTTTAAGACTCTGAAATCTGCAAATTCTACGTTGGGTTTATGCATTTTGGTGTAGGGATCTTTTTTTAATTGCTCTAATATTTTTTTTGCTAAAATGACGCTGTTATCTATTTTGGCTTCATACGCTATTTGATAAAGAGTCCTAGCTGCATCTTCATCAAAATCTCTTACATCCAACTTACCAATCTTTGAGTTTACCTCTGGACTGGAGGTTAATTTATTTTTTGAAAGGGTTTCAGCTGTAATTGAGGACGCTTCTTCTGACCAGACATATACAGATGCACCTTTAACAGATGTAAGTCTAAATCCATCAGCATGAACAGAAACAAACAAATCGGCACCCAGTTTTCTAGCATTTTGATATCTATCATCTAAATCTACATATCGATCATCGGGCCTGATCATGACTGGCTTATACCCATAAGTATTTTTTAAAGTACGCTCTAATTCTTTAGCAATTAAAAGTGTTACATCTTTTTCTAGTATGTTCTTCCCAACTGCTCCTGGATCTCTTCCACCATGACCCGCATCAATTGCCACAATAATATCTCTTAAATTTTTAGAGATTTTTTGATCTCTTTTGATTTCAAGTATTAAATCAATACGATCTTTGTGTTTTACTTGCCAAGGCTTTTTCCAATAAACAGACCCCTTTAAGTCAATCACAATGCGGACAGTATTTCCAACTTCACTGGCTCTTATCAATCTTATAGGATGAAATGATTCGGATTTTATTGGCTCTTTCAAAGAAGTTTCCTTGAGGTCAATTACTATTCTTGATGGATCATCTAAGGCATAAGAATTAATTAATGCAATCTTATCCAGATGAAATACTATTTTTAAATTTCCAGATTCAAGTTCAGAAATATTGCTGAAAGAGACTTTGTTAGAAGCTTCAGCTGTTAGGGTAAAAACACAGAAAATTCCAAGCAGAAATTTAAGATTAATTAGTTTCATAATAAGCTTTAATACTAGATTCAATCTCAATATGCTTGCATTTTATTGAGGCATGTCTTGCCATATGATCATGATCTAGATTGATTATAACGTCGACATCTCTATCTGTCTGAAGATTTTCTGGCCACTCAATAAAAATAATTTTTTGCATGTCAGTCTTTCTATCAAGGTTTAATACTTCTACATCTTCAAGGGAATTTATTCTATATAAATCAACATGCAATAAGAGCTTTCTATCTATTTCATACTCTTCACATAGGGTATATGAAGGACTGGTCACCACATCTGTCCAATTTAAATGCTGAAGAATACCTCTTACCAAAGTTGTTTTTCCAGCGCCTAAATTACCATTTAAATGAATTTCAAAATTTTTAAAATCATGATTTTTAATAGTATTCCCAATAGCTGAGCCCAAAAGCAATGTTCTGGATTCATTCTTTAATTTGAGTTTTAGCATTGAGGGTTAATTCAAGAATTTTCTTATATAAAATATCAGTTCACCAGCAGCCAGTCCTATTCTCCCAACATCTTTGACAAACTCTTTACCCAGCAAGAGCATGAATTTCAACTCCAGTTTTTGCTGCATCAAATGGAGATAACCCCTGAGCAATTAATGACCCAATGACTCCAGAGAGAATATCACCAGAGCCTGCAACAGCTAATTCTGGCCCACCAGAGGAACAAAGGTAAACATCATTTTTGTTACAAACAATCGTTCCATTACCTTTAAGGACGATGATGCATCCATATTTTTCTTGCAGCGCTTTTGCTGATTTTATTCGATTTTTTTGAATTTCGTTGACCGAGATATTCAACATCTCAGCTGCCTCACCTGGATGAGGAGTGAGCACCGTTTCGCTAAGAAGCTTTATTTTAGAAAAAGCCTTATGGCTTAGTAATCTTAGAGCGCCAGCATCTAAAAGAGTGGGGATGTTGTTGTTAGCAACATGGACAAGTAGCTTATATAGTATTTGTTCCGACCAGTAGTTTTTAAACATTCCAGGCCCCGCAACAACTGCATCAGGCCAGTCTAAATTAGCTTCTATGTCTTGAGCATTGTCAGCCCCAAATACCATCACCTCAGGATTTCTTGCTAAGCTTGCAGAGACGTGAGACTTTCTAGTGAGTAGCTTTACAAGCCCAGCGCCAGTTTTCAGTCCAGACTCTGAAGACATAATTCCGGCACCCCCAAAGCCTTCATCCCCAGCAATTATCAAAAGTTTGCCATGATCTCCCTTATGAGAATTTTCTCTTCTTTTGGGAATATTCATCTTAATATCCTCAAAAGAGAGTTCGTTCACTGTTGGGCTTACATTTTCTTCCATACCAAGTCCGAGATCTTTTAATATTAGCTTGCCACAATAATTCTTACCTTCATTGATTCGCTGTCCAAGTTTATAACCGATAAAAGTAATTGTTTTATCTGCATTAAAACATGCTTGAGATATTTCTCCAGTATTACTCTCAAGTCCTGTTGGCACATCTATGGCTACTTTAGAATCAAACTTATTACAGTCAGATAAAATTTTCTCTAACTTGCTCCCCAAATCTATTCTTCCACCTATTCCAAATATCGCATCCACAACAACGGTGTTACTGGAAATATCTTTTAGCATTTTTGCATTAATAAATTCTGCACCTTTGGTCGCTTTAAATGCATGCTCGCACAAGGGAGATTTTCTTACATCATCTAGCACATCTAAAAATTTGACACGTTTTTTTAACTCAATTAAACCAATGCCAATTTTTTTTAACTCAATTAAACCAATGCCAATAAATATCCGTCACCACCATTATTGCCAGGCCCACATAAAATTAAAAATTCTGATGTTGGATAATCTTTGTTTAATATCTCAACAGATTGCTTAGCAGCCTCCATCATTGCATGCAGGTCATCACCTTCCTTGATAAAAGAATTTTTCTCAAAAGCTTTGACCTGCTCAGCAGTATAAATACTATTCACTAAGAAAAAGATTTCCTTCTGCTATTCTGTCTGAATGATATGAACCAATCCACAAGGACCCATCGTGTGGCAAACCAACAGTTCCGACCCCCATATTTTTGCCCTTAAATTTATAGGACTCAACCAATGAAAGATCTAACAATGATAATTTGTTAACTGAAAAAGGAAGCGTGCAATTAACCGCCTCTCCACATCCTAACGATTCTGTAACAGAATGATCATGGTTGGTAACCCATACAAAACCATCTTGAATAACTACATTATCAGGCGAATTGTGTTCATAGATTCCTAGTGGTTGTTTTGAATTTAAATCAAAAAGAATACTTTTATCCCCTAAGTTGTAATTCACTATTAGGTTATTATTTTTTTGATCTAATGCAATGCCATTTGGGAAAGATCCAGCCGTATACATAAGCTCTTCAAATTTATTATCCTGAGTCCATTTAACAGCCATTCCTGTATCTGATTTAGCAAACACATTCCACAATGCGCTGATCATAGAGAAGTCAGAGTCAAACATATGAGAAGCATAAAAGTTTCCGGATGCATCTAAGGACACGTCATTGAAATAATATTGGCCATCAACATCAATGCAGCCTTTCCACTCAAGTGCCCAGCCATCTTTTTTTATCAGCTCAAACATCTCTATGCTTTCATTGGGATAGTGACTGACAACTGCAAGTTGGAGCTTTCCATCCTCTCTTTGCACCAAATCAATGCCATGAGGACCAAAGGGAACGTTCGGATCTCTGGAGCATTCATCGGAACCCCATTCATTTTCTCTAAAAGTAATCCTTGCGTTAGATTTGGTTTTATCTTTTATATTAAAAAAGCTTAATTTACCAGATGTCATCTCAACCAATGGCGCCATTCCACCAAACTCAGCAACGATTAAAAAATTTCCATCTGGGGTAAGAGCCAAATCCTCAGGATTCATAAAATTACAATAGACTTTAAGCTCCTCATTATCCTCGCATCCACTCAAGGGCTCGATTGTGTTTTCATTTACGGACCACAAAAGCGAAATGACACCCAATGTCAGTGCCCCCAAAATAACCATTGATATTTTTTTCATTCTTTTTCTATCCACGCTTCTAAATAATTATTTATATAAGAGATTAGTTCTAATGGAGAATCGAGCGGAACATGGTGAGCCGCATCTTCAATTACTTCGACTGTCATAGAGTCTTTAAAAGCCTCTTTAATATATTTCATTATTTTTGATTCTAATAATAGGCTTTTACCCCCAGCGATAAAAAGTGCAGGGCATTTAAATTTAAATTCATAATTATGAAGTCGTCTAAGAGTGGCAAAAAGCTTGTCATCAAACCTCCATCTCCAGCCTTCTTCAACATTTAAAATTGAGTGCTCTGCTATATATCTAAGATACCAACCGTTGTCACAGTTTTGAGGAGGCATCAGTCTAAATCTTTCTATGATTGAAACCTTATCTGGATAGTATTTGATTCTTCGAAGCGGACCAGTGCTTTNATGTTTATCATAGTCATAAGTCGGAGGGCGAATAGGAGANTCAATCATCACAACTCCATGAAATAGGTCTTGAAATTCACTTGCCATAAATCCTGCAACATGCCCGCCTAAAGAATGGCCTACTAGATAAACTTTTTGGTTACCGTGAACAATTTTTTCCTGATGAATAATTGCGATTAATGCATCGCTGAAGTCCTCAAAATTATATGCATTTCTATGATCAGACTCACCCATCCCAGGAAGATCTGGAGCAATTATAGAAAATTTGTTACATAAAAGTGGTGCAATTGGGTCCCACCATTGCTTATGAGCACCTGTACCATGAATAAGAATAATAATGTCTTGAGCATCTTTCCTATCCCAGACTTGATAGGCAACATTACCAAGCGGATGATTGAGGTTTTCTTTTCTGGGGCTTTGAGATATAGCTGAATGGAACCAGTCTGGGGCATCTTTAATATCAGTTGCAAGTGAATCTGTGATTTCCATTAAGTTGTATTCTAAAGGATAATAAAACACCATACTATTGATATAAATTATGACAACACCCATTAAACCAGCAGCAACAGTTATTTTAATGCGAGAGGTTCAAGAAGGTGGTCTTGAAATATTTATGGTTAAGAGAAGCAGCAGACCACCCTTTGGAAGTTTGTACGTTTTTCCAGGTGGGAAATTAGACCCTGAAGACTCTGAATATGATTTATATCGACATTGTGAAGGAATGGAAGATGCAGAAGCCTCAAGATGGCTTGGGGTTGAGAAAAACGGGCTGGCTTTTTGGATTGCATGCATTAGAGAGTGCTTTGAGGAAGTCGGAGTGCTGCTTGCAAATCCCGAAAATTCTATTATGCAGGATGCACAAAGACTTGGTAAGTTAAGAAAAGAACTCAACAATAAAGACACTACTTTTAAAGATATCTGTGTGTCTGAATCTTTGAACTTAAGAGTTAAAAATATTGTGCCTTGCGCGCACTGGATTACTCCAGCAATTGAACCAAAAAGATTTGATACTAGATTTTTTCTTGCCAAGGTTAATGCCAAGCAATTAGCTAGCCATGATGGTTTTGAATTAACTGAGAGTTTTTGGGTTAAACCTATTGATGCTCTAAATAAATTAAAAAATGGAGAAATGAATATGATTCTTCCAACCATAAAAAATATTGAAAAATTAGCTGAATTTTCCTCTAGCGCAGAAGCCTTTAATTATTTTGAAAGCTTGGGAGACGAAGCAATTCCTCCAATACTTCCCAAATTTATTAAAAGAGATGGTGAGTGGGTTGGCTTTCTTCCTGGAGAGGAGGGATATGACAATGTCTAGAGCATTTATTGAAAGAGTTACAGCCTCTAATGGCAGTGTGTTTACTGGTCCAGGAACAAACAGTTATCTAATTGGCAATGAAGATATTACACTTGTAGATCCAGGACCAAAAATTGATGCGCACATAGAACACTTAATTAATCTTGGCCAGGGAAAAATTAAACGCATTTTAGTTACCCACACTCATCGAGATCATTCCCCTGCAGCTAAAGTTCTAGGAGAAATGCTTGAGGTTCCCTTGATGGGTCGATTGCTTGAAAAAGATGACTCCCTTCAAGATAGAACTTTTAAACCCGATCGTATTCTTGAGCATGGAGATTTAATTAAAACTGATGAATACACAATAGAGACTGTTCACACTCCTGGCCATGCCTCAAATCATTTATGCTATTTAATTCAAGAGGAAAAAGTGATGCTTACAGGAGATCATATTATGAATGGTTCCACGGTTGTCATTGCTCACCCCGATGGCTCTATGAAAGATTATTTGAGCTCTTTGGAGTTATTGCGGAATTATAATTTTAATAAAATAGGCCCTGGTCATGGTGATTTTCTGGAAGATCCAATGTCCGTAGTCGATTGGATCATTGACCATAGGCTAGAACGGGAAAGAAAAGTGATCTCCAAGCTAAAGTTATTTTCGACTGTTACTTCTGAAGATTTAGTAATCAGCGTCTATGATGATGTTGACCCAAAACTTCATCCTATTGCAATTTGGAGTCTGGAAGCTCACCTATACAAATTGCTTGAAGATGGAACAGCAGCTTTTAATTCATTAAATAAAACCTGGTCATTGAAATAGAATAAATGTTTGCTTTCATTCTCGGATGCTTGTATTTAATTTCAGCCCTCATCATTCTTTTTTTGATAAAAGAGAAGTTTAATATTTTTGGATTTATTTATAATCCAAACAACAGAAAGTTTTTAGTAATTTTTGATACCCCATTTTTGCTCCTAAGCTTTGCAGCAATTATTGAAGAAGCTCATTGGTTTGTTTTGGTAATATTTTTTATGCATGCGCTTAATACCATGACGCTCTTAATTAAACCTGATATTTTTTATAATTCGAAAGGAGAAATGCAGTTCATGGAAGAGGAACCCCTTAATAATTATTTGGTAATAATGACTTCTGTAGTTGGAATAGGGTGTTTATTAGTTAGCTATTTTTAAATTTACTTTATTAGCAATTAAATCCTCAACCACGCCCGGATCAGCTAAAGTCGAAGTATCACCAAGATCATTAAACTCACCATCAGCAACCTTCCTTAGAATCCTTCGCATGATTTTTCCGGATCTAGTCTTTGGCAGTCCTGGAGCCCATTGAATAAGATCAGGTTTTGCAATTGGACTAATTTCTTTTGCAACAAAATTCTGTAACTCAACTATCAAGCTTTCTTTCTCTTCCTCTCCAACCATGAGTGTCACAAATGCATAAATGCCTTGGCCTTTTATTGGGTGCTGAAAACCTACAATTGCCGCTTCGGCAACTTTCTCATGCAGCACCAAAGCGCTCTCTATTTCNGCCGTTCCCAGTCTGTGTCCAGATACGTTTAATACATCATCAACCCTACCAGTAATCCAAAAGTATCCATCGCTATCTCTTTTNGCGCCATCACCTGTAAAATAGGCATTCTCATAAGTCGAAAAATATGTATCAATCATTCTTTGATGATCTCCGTATACACTTCTGATCTGGCTTGGCCAAGATTGAGTGATGACCAAATTACCAGATTGCTCCCCCTCTAAAATAACCCCATCTTCATTAACAAGTTCAGGCTTTACCCCAAAAAATGGGAGAGTTGCTGATCCCGGTTTAACTGGTGTGATGCCAGCAATGGGAGAAATCAAGACAGAGCCCGTTTCTGTTTGCCACCAGGTATCAATAATATGACAGGCTTCATTGCCAACCACTTTAAAATACCATTCCCATGCTTCAGGGTTGATTGGTTCACCCACTGTTCCTAGAATACGAAGGCTTTGCCTGCTAGTTTTAAGTACATGCTTATCTCCTTGGGCCATTAAAGCTCTTAGAGCAGTGGGGGCTGTATAAAAAATGGAGATTTTGTGCTTATCACAAATTTCCCAGAATCTAGAGGGGCTGGGGTATGTTGGAATTCCCTCAAACATTAAGCTGGTGGCTCCATTAGATAAAGGCCCATAGAGGATATAGGTATGGCCGGTGATCCACCCAACATCTGCAGTGCACCAATATTTGTCATTAGCTTCATAGCCAAAAAGATATTTAAAGCTTATATGGGCCCCTAGCAAGTATCCTCCGGTGGTATGCATTACGCCTTTTGGTTTTCCTGTTGAACCAGACGTATACAATATAAATAATGGATCTTCTGAATCCATTGGCTCGCACTGGCATTCACTTGATGCCTCTGCAAACATTTCTTCATAATTTATATCTCTGTCTGCCACCCAATGAATCTTTCCATTAGTTCTTTTAATAACAATGCAGTGGTTCACTCCTGGGCAATCTAACAAGGCAGTATCAACATTCTCTTTTAGAGAAATTTTTTTTCCACCTCTGATAGCCTCATCTGCTGTAATAACTATGCTGCAATCTGCATCTAAAATTCTGTCTTTTAATGATTCTGGAGAAAATCCTCCAAATACCACTGAGTGGATAGCGCCAATTCTTGCACATGCCAACATTGCATAGGCTGCCTCTGGGATCATTGGCATATATATACATACCCTTGATCCTTTGCAGGCTCCTAAATTCTTTAAAATATTTCCAAATTTAGAGACATTAAGATGTAAGTCAGCATAAGTAATTTCTTGAGATTGATTTGGGTCATCTCCCTCCCAGATAAGCGCAGTTTTGTCTGCATGAAATTTTAAATGCCTATCAATGCAGTTATAGGCAATATTGATTTTGCCACCTTCAAACCATTTTGAATCAACAAACTTATTATTATGAACGCTGGTAAAAGGCTTTATCCAGGCTAAGTTTTCTTCAGCTTGCCCTCCAAAGAAAGTTTGGGGATCTTCTATGGATAGTTGATACATCGCATTGTATTCATCTAAATTTCTTATAAAGGGATTGCCGAGATTTTTAGGAGGCAGGTATTTTTTCTCAGCCATAAAATTAAATAAGTTTTTATAAAATAGAGGGCTGAGGATTGATGAAATTTTTACCTCTAGGATCAGACATAATTTTGCTAATTAGCATGTCATAATCAGAACCGTCGCTCTCAAGATCAATATCTGATGCATTAATAATTAAAAGAGGCGCATTTTCAAAATATAGAAAGAATTTTGAGTAGGCATCATTAAGTCTTTCTAAATAATCAATGGTTAGAAATTTTTCATCGGGATTGCCTCGTTTGTTTATCCTTTCTAATAAAACTTCTACGGGAGCCTGAAGATAAATAACCAAATCGGGTGAAGGTGCATCTAAGGTTAAATGTTCATAGACTTTGTCATATAAACCCATTTCTTCCTCGGATAAAGTTACTTCGGCAAACAATCTGTCTTTTTGAATTAAGAAATCAGCAACACGCACAGGCTCAAACAATGACCTTTGTTTTAGATCCTCAATTTGCTGCATGCGTTGAAACAAGAAGAACAATTGAGTGGCTAGCGC
>JGI20159J14440_10001567_pt1 | contig 16391 bp, 19 predicted proteins | sample COG_09_FD_14440 | JGI IMG/M metagenome (IMG submission 14440) | reverse complement strand
TTTAATGAGCGCGTTCGCAATTAAAGCTAGAGAAGAACTATTATTAGGAGATAAGGTAAAAGATGTATTGGTAACAGGAGCTACAGGAGGAGTTGGTAGTGTTGCTGTAATTATNTTAAANAAAATGGGTTATAACGTTACTGCNGTAACTGGTAAAGATTCTAAAGCAGATTATTTAAAATCANTAGGGGCTAAAAATATTGTAAATCGTGCTGAATTTGACAAAGATCCAAGACTTATTGACAAAGGTTTATGGGATGGTGTTGTCGATACAGTTGGTGGAAAGATATTAGCAAATGCAATCGTACAAACTAATCCTAATGGAATAATAGCGGTATGTGGAAATGTTAATACAAATGAACTTAATACAAATGTTATTCCTTTTATGCTTAGAGGAATAAAACTTTGGGGTATAGACTCTGCTAACTGCAGTATTAAAAGAAGAGAATTTATTTGGGGTGAAGCAGCAAACTTAATTGATTTCACTTTACTAGAAAAGTCAATTCAAACAGTAAGCTTAGAGGAATTAGTTGAAACTTATCCTAAGATATTAAAAGGTGAAATTTCAGGGCGAGTTTTAGTTGATTTAAATAAATAATGGATTGGGATAAATTAAAGATATTTCATGCAGTTGCTGAGGCAGGAAGTTTTACTAACGCAACTGTTAATTTAAACTTAAGTCAATCAGCAATCAGTAGACAGATACAATCTTTAGAGCAAGATTTAAAAGTACAATTATTTGAAAGACATGCAAGAGGTCTTACTCTCACTGAGAATGGAGAATATGTATTTAAAACAGCTCATGAAGTGATTTCTAAATTAAAAGAAGTTGAAACCTCTTTAGGTGATCAAAAAAACAAACCTACAGGAAAACTAACAATAACAACCGTTAGAAGTTTTGGAACCCATTGGTTAACACCAAGAATTGAGGAATTTATGAGACTAAATCCAGAAATCGAAATAGAGCTAATTTTTGAGGATAAAGAATTGGATTTAAGCACTAGACAAGCTGATATTGGTATTTTTATGAGAAGGCCAAAGCAACTCAATTATATTCAAAAAAAACTTATAGACTTAAAATACTATATATATGGTTCAAACAAATATTTAGAGAAGTATGGTATGCCTAAAACAATAGGTGATCTAAATAAACATAAATTTATCTCATTTGGTAAAGGTGCACCCTCTCCAGTTTATAATCCTGAATGGGCATTAAAACTAGGGATGCATGATGGTAAAAAACGTAAACCTATAATGAAAGTAAATAGTGTTATGGGCTTATTGCTAGCAGTCGAGTCTGGTGTTGGATTAGCAGCTTTACCAGAATATTTAGTTAGTAATTCTAGCAATATTATTAAAGTTCTACCTAAGTCAGAGGGTCCTATAACTGAAGCTCATTTTGTTTATCCTCAGTCTTTAAAGAATACAGCCAGAGTTCAAGCTTTTAGAAATTTTCTTTTTAGCAAAATAGGCGATTGGAAATCCTAATTAATCTGCGACATTATTGCAATTGATAATCATTCTCAATGAGAATAGTTCTCATTCTCAAATTATTATTATTAAAAATCATATCGAATGAGAAAATATCAATTTTAAGTTTAATTTTTATACTGTTTTCAAGTGTAGTTTTTTCTGGAGAGGTAAACATCTTTAGTGCAAGGCATTATGATTCAGATATTGAATTATATAAAAAATTTACTTTAAAGACTGGAATAAAAGTAAATGTAGTATCAGGTAAATCTAATGCATTAGAAAAAAGAATAATTGAAGAAGGCACAGATAGTAAAGCTGATCTTTATATTGTTGCAGATGCTGGAACACTTGGTGCATTTGAAGCTAAAGGAATGCTTCAATCAGGATTAACCTCTAAAATAATCAAATCTGCAGTTCCATATAATTATAGAACATCAAAATGGGTGGGCATAGCCAAGAGAGCGAGAATAATTTACTACGCACCTGAAAGGGTAACAGCTGAAGAACTTTTAGGTTTATCATACGAAAGTTTGGCTAATCCTAAGTGGAAAGGCAGATTGGTAATTAGAAAGTCAAATAATATTTACAATCAATCATTAGTTGCTTCTTTGATTAAAAATAATGGTAAAGAAAAAACAGCTGATTGGGCAAAAGGAATTGTTGCTAACATGGCAAGAACACCTAAAGGAAATGATAGAGCTCAAATTTTAGCAGTTGCTGCAGGAGAGGCTGATATAGCTATAGCAAATACTTATTACTTAGCGTTAATGTTATCTGGTAAAAAAGGAGAGGAACAAAAAGAAGCTGCAAAAAAAGTAAAACCTTTTTTTCCTAATCAAGAAGACCGGGGAACCCATATGAATATAAGTGGTGTAGGACTTGTAAAAAATTCTCCTAATAAAGAAAATGCAATTAAGTTAGTTGAATTCTTATTAAGTGAAGAAGCACAAAAACATATTGTCAATAATACTTTTGAATACCCCATGATCGAAGGTGTTTCTCCTCATCCACTTATTGTAAGTATGGGTTTAGATTTTAAACAAGACTCAAAAACAGAGGTTGTTAATTTTGGTAAAAACCAAACAGATGCATTAGAAGTAATGTTAGCTGCTGGTTGGAAGTAAAATGAGAATTAACACTTGGTATATATCTTCTTTTTTTATTTCTTTAATTGTTGCTATCCCAATAATAACAGTTTTTACAAGTTTCTTTGAAGATACATCTAATTACTTTGAAATTTTAAAAGATACTTTTCTTTTTGAATATATTTCTAATTCTTTAATTTTGTTAATTGGTGTATTATTTTTTACTTTACTAATTGGAGTTGGTTGCGCATATCTTGTTTCCTTTTATGATTTTCCTGGTTCAAAATTTTTTAAATGGGCATTAATTTTATCTTTTGCTGTTCCTGCATATATTTATGCTTATTCGTTAACTGCTTTTTTTGAAAATTATGGAACTTTATATTCAATTATAAAATCATTATTTGGAGAAGGTAATTATAATAAACAGATACCTAAGTTTGATGGAATGTTTGGTGCGATATTGTCAATTTCATTTTCTCTATTTGGATATGTCTATGTTTTAACAAGAGCTTCGTTTCATTACCAATCACAAAATCTTATTGAATTAGGACAAAATTTAGGTTTTTCAAAAAGAAAATCTTTTTTTTCAATTATTTTACCATCTGCAAGACCTGCAATTGTTGCTGGACTTGCTTTAGTTGCCATGGAAACGCTATCAGATTTTGGTGCAGTTTCTTTTTTTGGGATATCAACTCTTACCACTGGGATATACAACTCTTGGATTTCATTTGATGATTTAGTATTTGCTAATCAATTATCATTTTTTTTACTCCTATTCATCTTTGCTTTATTTTTTTTAGAAAATATTTCACGTAAAAAAGCTCAATATCACACACCTTTTAGAGGAGGCATTAAAAGAAAAGCAAAAATAAAATTAAATGACTTACATGCCCTGGGTGCATTTTTAATCTGTTTTGTTGTTTTTTTTCTCAGTTTTATATTTCCAGTTTTACAAATGCTTTATTGGACTATAATTTTTCCCAAAAATTATATTGATCTTAATATTACAAATTTATTATTAAATACCTTTCACCTAGTTTTATTAACTAGTTTAATTTTAATATTTTTTGCTTTTTTATCAAACTATGGAAATAGGGTTACCAGAAGTAAATTGCTAAGTTTTTTATCAACTTTTTCTATTTCTGGTTATGCTATGCCAGGGGTTATTTTAGCTGTGGCCTTTATAACTTTTATTTCTTGGCTTGATAACAACATAGTTAAATTTCTAGATCTAAACTCAATTAAAAAAGTATTTATAGGTTCTATAATGGGTTTAATTATTGTCTACTTTATTAGATTTTACTCATTAGCGTTTAATGGAATTAAAAGTGGTTATGAGAGAATTAATAGATCTATAGATGAAAGTTCATATTTATTAGGTTATTCAAAATTTAAAACTTTTTCAGGAATACACGTTCCTTATTTAAAAAATTCAATTTTTTTAATTGGAATATTAATAACAATAGAAATTATAAAAGAATTACCAATTACTTTAATCTTAAGACCATTTAACTTTGAAACATTTGCAACAACAGCTTATATCTTTGCTTCACAAGATTTACTTGAAGCTGCAGCTGTACCTTCGTTGTTTTTAATTTTGATTGCAAGTTTATTTATTTTAATTACATCTAGATATATATTGAAAGACTAATGACAGATAATTTTTTTGAAATAGAAAATGTTTCTTTTGCTGCTGGTGGTAAAAATAAAGTTAATAATGTTAATCTTTCGATTAAAAAAGAAGGTGATATAGTTTGTGTATTAGGACCTTCAGGAATTGGTAAAACTACAATATTACGAACTATAGCTGGTCTAGAGAAAATAAATAAAGGAAAAATATTTTTAAAAAATAAATTACTATCTTCTAAAGATAACCACGTTGAACCTGAAGATAGAAATATTTCTTTATCGTTTCAAGAAAATAGTCTATTTCCACATTACTCAGTGGAAAAAAATATTGAGCTTGGACTTAATAGAAAATCTGCAAAAAAAAAGAAATTAAATCCAAAAGATGTAATTAGATTTTTAAATTTACAAAAAATTTTAAATAAGTTTCCTCATGAAATAAGTGCTGGGGAGGCCCAAAGAGCAGCTTTAGCTCGATCATTAATTTCACAACCTGATCTATTATTACTTGATGAGCCACTATCAAATGTTGATCAAAGTTTAAAAGAAGAGATACAAGTTGAGCTTAAACAAATTTTAACCAATTTTAAAATTACAACTATAATTGTAACTCATGACTCTTATGAGGCTTTTTATCTAGGAAGTAAGTGCGCGATAATTTTAGATGGTCAAATTAAACAATACGATGATCCATATAATGTTTATCACTTCCCTAATTCTGTTGAAGTAGTAAATTTTTTAAATAGAGGAATATTAATTCCAGCAAAAGTTACTGGAGAAAATTCATTAGAAAATGAGGATCTTGGAACTATCGAAGGAAATTTTATTAAACACTATCCAAAAGGATCGAATGTTAAATTATTACTTCAACCAGAAGATTTAGAACACGACGATAAAAGTAATTTAAAACTTGAGGTAGTAGATAGGAAGTTCAGAGGAACAAACTTCATCTACACACTTAAAACACCAAGCAACACTTTAATTCCTGTATTTGTACATTCCCACCATATTCACCAACATGAAGTGGATGAAAAATTTGGCATTAAAAGACCAATACATATTGATCATATAGTTTGCTTCTAATAAAAATCTTTTAAAAGTATGAAAAGTAATTTTAAAATTTTCTTAAAAGGTATTACCGACGTAAGTCCTTTAATGATTCCAGTAGTACCGTTTGGTCTAATATTTGGTGTTTTGGCTATTGATATTGGGTTTACTCCATTAGAAACAATGGGGATGTCCTTAATAGTTTTTGGAGGTGCTTCTCAAATAGTTCTTTTACAGTTGTTTTCTGGCGGTGCTTCATCTTTAGTTATTATAAGTTCAGTTGGAGCTGTTAATTCAAGACATCTTCTTTATGGAGCAGTGGTTTCTGAACATTTGTCAGATTTAAAATTAATTTGGAAAATTATAATTTCTTATTTCTTAATTGACCAAGCGTTTGCAATATCTAATGAATACTTAAAAAAAAATAAAGAAAGCAATAGATATTTTCATTTAGTTGGTGGTGGAGTGACGTGCTGGGTAATTTGGCAATCAACTACATTTTTAGGAATTATATTGGGTGCAGCTATACCAGAAAAATTAGGACTAAGCTTTGCAGTACCTTTAACTTTTTTGGCTCTTTTAGTTAATGATTTTAGAAAGTTTATAAATGTAATTGTAATAATTATTTCAGGTTTAGTAGCAACGTTAGGATATAATTATATTCCATTTAAAGCTTATATAATAGTCGCAGCTTTAGCAGGTTTGTTTTCAGCAATGATATTAACAAAGATGATAAAAAAATAATGAGTAATTGGACTTTAATAATTTATTGTGGATTAATTACTTATCTCACAAGATTTTCAATGATAGCGTTGATTAAAAAAGAAATGTTTAATGACAGAATAAGAGAAGTTTTATCTTATGTTCCTTCTGCCATATTTCCAGCAATTATATTTCCAGCTATATTTCTAGATAACTCAGGATCATTTCTAATAGAGAATAACCCAAAGATTATTGCTGCAATAATTGCAACTGCAGTAGGTATTTTTTCAAGAAGCATTATAGCAACAATTTTTTTTGGATTAGCAGCATATTGGTCGATTATATTTATATAATAGGGCTAAATATATTGTTGCGTTTGATTAATTTTAAATGATAAGCTTTTATTTTTAAATACAACAGAGAGGAAATAATGAGAATACTAAAAAGCACACTTGTAGCTGGATTAATCTCTATATTTGTTTCTTTTTCAAGTTTCGCGGAAAAAGTAAAAATAGGAGATCCAGGTTGGACTGGTGCAACTGCTATCGCAAATTTATTAGCTGCAGTAGTTACAGATAAAATGGGTGGAGAAGCAGAACTTGTTCCAGGTAACAATACTGCAATCTACGGAGCAATTGACAGAAGTAAAGGTGAAATAGAAGTTCATCCAGATATCTGGTTACCAAATCAACAAGCTTATACTAATGATTTAGTTCCAAAAGGAACTTTAAAATTAAGTAGCAAACCTTATGAAGGAAACCAAGGTTATTGTGTTTCGCAACAGTTTGCAAAAAAAATGAATATCACTGCAATTGAAGACTTAGGTAGACCTGAAGTTGTTAAAGCAATGGATAGCGATGGTAATGGTAAAGGTGAGTTTTGGATTGGAGCGGACGGTTGGGCATCAGCAAATGTTAACCAAGTTAAATTAAGAGATTATGGTTTATATGATGCTGGTATTGAACCAATAAGAGCTGCCGAAGCAGTTAAAAATGCAAGAGTTCTTGACTCTATTAAAAAAGGTGAAGGATATGCATTCTATTGTTACAAACCACATGCAATTTGGGGAATGGCAGATGTAGTTATGTTGGAAGAGCCAAAATTCGATCCAGCTAAATACAAAATGGTTCAACCAAAAGAAGATGCAGACTGGTATAACAAATCATATGTAGCTTCAAAAGATGCACTTAAACAAATTCAAATTGGTTGGGGTACATCTTTAGAAAAAAAATCACCAGCAATTGTAGAATTCTTTAAGAATTTTCAATTAACAGCGGATGATGTTTCATCTATGGCTTATTCAATTTCAGTTGAGAAAAAAGATCCAGCTGATGTAGCTAGAGCTTGGATGAAAGCAAATAAATCAACTGTTGATGGTTGGTTAGGACTTTAGTCTAAATTTAATTATATATACTCGGCAAATAATTATTGCCGAGTATATTTTTCACAATAAAAGATTAAAATGGATTCATTGAGTTCAGCAATTAAGATTGAAAATGTTTGGAAAGTATTTGGCAATACTTCAAAAATAGCATTAGATGCAATTCAAAATGATAAAATTTCAAAAGCTGAAGCATTAGAAAAATATAATTCAGTAATTGGTGTTTCGGATGTTACTTTTGACGTAAAGCAGGGTGAAATATTTTGTGTGATGGGACTTTCCGGCAGTGGAAAGTCAACTTTAGTCAGACATATCAATAGACTTTTAGAACCAACTTCTGGAAAAATACTAATTAATAATCAAGACGTAATGGCTCTTAATAGAGAAGATTTGCAAGAATTAAGAAATAAAAAAATAGGTATGGTTTTTCAAAACTTTGCCTTAATGCCCCATAGATCTGTAGTAGATAATATAGCAATGCCTCTTGAAATAAGAGGTGTAAGTAAAAATGATAGATTGGATGCTGCAAATAAAATTTTAGATATTGTTGAGTTACAAGGTTGGGGTAATAAATTTGCACATGAATTATCAGGTGGCATGCAGCAAAGAGTTGGTCTTGCAAGAGCACTTGCAGCAGATCCAGAATTTCTCTTAATGGACGAACCTTTCAGTGCATTAGACCCACTGATCAGAAGACAACTTCAATCAGAGTTTATAAAACTTTCAAAACAGATGAAAAAAACAACTGTTTTTATCACTCATGATCTGGATGAGGCTGTAAGAGTTGGTCATAGAATTGCAATTATGAGAGATGGTAAAGTAATTCAAATTGGCACGCCTGAAGAAATAGTGATTAGTCCTGCAGATGAATATGTAGCAGATTTTGTAAAAGGCATTTCTCGATTAAAAGTTGTTCAAGCTAAATCAATTATGCAATCTGTAGAAGCTTATGAAAAGAAAAATGGTAAATTATGGGATGATCTTGAAAGTGTTCAAGAAAATGAATTATTAAGTAGAGTTATAGAAAAATCAAAATCAAAAGATAAACCTTTAGTTGTCAGAAATTCTAATAGCCAAGTCATTGGTGCAATTACCCAAGCAGATCTTTTAAAAGCAGTTGTTGAGGGTGGTGATGAATAATAAATTAACTAACAATCCATCAAGAGCAGAGTTGATTACAGATTTTGTTAAAACAAATCCTAATTACTATATAGAGCAGTTTCAAAAAATAGGTAGTAAGCCTTCATTTTCATTTTCTTTTAATTTATATGCAGCAATTTTTGGACCTATATGGTTTGGAATAAGAAATATTTGGAATTGGGCTCTTACGTTTTTGATTATAGAAACTTTTGCTGTGGTTCAAATTATAAGAGGTTTATTTGGAAATATTACAGCTGATGCCATTCAAAAGATTGAACAAGTTCAATCCACGATAGCTTTTAGAAATCAACAATTAGAAGCCGCTATAACAAACAATCCAGATAAAGTGGATGTTTATAAAAGAAACATCAAGTCATTAGAAGATGCAATGCAAGGTTATATTAATGAAGTTGATAGAATTGAAGCCTCAGCGATTTGGATTACTATTTTTGGAATAGCTTTATTAGTTTCAATTAAAATAATTCAAGGAATTATAGCAAATTCTAAATTAGAAAAAAGATATTCAGAGTGGTTGTCTGATAAAACTATCAGTCCAGGAATGCAAATTAAGAATTATATTTTGAGTAGCATTTTTACATCAGTAATCATGTTTTTTTCTGTAGTCCATTATAGCTTTCCAGGTCTAATTACAATTATGAATGAATTTCCAACACATCCTGAAATTAGATTAACATCTATTAGTTGGGTTGAAAAAATATTTAATTATGCTGTTATTAAAGGAGATGCATTATTTACAGCGATCACAATCGGTATTCGTTCTGTTTTAGATTTTCTAGAATTGTTATTTGTTAAAACACCTTGGATAGTTATTATAACAACAATAGTTATTCTAACTGGATTGTCCGCAGGACCAAGAGCTGCAATTTATTCTGCTGGATTTTTATGTTACATGGGTTTTTTAGGTTTTTGGGTTAAAGCAATGACCACTCTAGCTTTACTTGGTACAGCAGCAATTTTAAGTATAGCAATTGGAATACCTCTTGGAATTTTTTGTGCAAGACGACAGAGATTTTATTCGATGATACGTCCAATTATGGACTTTATGCAAACAATGCCAGCTTTTGTATTTATGATTCCAGTTATTGCTTTTTTTGGAACAGGAAAGGTTGCTGCAGTTATAATTACAATGATATTTGGAGGAACACCTGTTGTTAGATTAACAGTACTTGGATTAAGAGGAGTGCCAGAAACTATTAGAGAAGCTGCAATAGCGTATGGAGCAAGTAAATGGTATCTACTAAGAAAAGTTGATTTACCTTTAGCAACTCCTTCGATATTAGCAGGTGTAAACCAAACTGTTATGTTGAGTTTAGCCATGGTAGTAGTTGCATCTTTAATTGGTGCTAAAGGTTTAGGGCAAGATGTTTTAGAGGCTCTACAATATGCCAATGTAGGGCAGGGTATTCTTGCTGGTGTTGCTATTTTATTTGTCGCATTAATCTTAGATAGGGTTGTTCAAGGAAAAAAAAGAGTTTAAGAATAATCATGAAAAAAATAATTATATTAGTTTTTTTTGTATTCGCATTTAGTGCTAGTGCAATGGAAAAAGAAACAACTTTTAATAAAGAGTTATTTGATAAAGCGCAATCAGATGGCAAAGTTGTTGTGGTAAGTTCGTGGATTAAATATTGCACTTCTTGTGCTAGTCAAATGAAAGTTTTAAATAAAGCCAAAAATGATTTTAATAACATCGAGTATTTTACTTTTGATGTAACAAATAAGGAAATTGCAAAATTATTTGATGTACAATATCAAACAACGCTTTTAATTTTTAAAGATAACAAAGAAGTTTATAGAAGTATCGGTGAAACAACTAAAGATCTTATTTATAAAGCAATAAAATCTTCGATATAAAGTTAAACACCTAAATTAATATTTCTTGCAACATTTGACTCAAGTTGCGCAGGTTTTTTTAAATCTAGATTGTTCATTATATCGACATATTCATCAACACTGTTTACTTGTAATCTAGGATTTTGTTTTTTTTCTTTTCCAATTGTGCTTACTTTTTCATTTTTATAATCATGAGCAGGATATAAAAGAGTTTCTTCTGGTAATTTTAAAAGTTTGTTAAATATTGAATTATAAGCATCTTTTGCGCTGCCATTTTGAAAATCTGTTCTACCAGTTCCATTAATTAATAATGTGTCACCAGAGAAAAGGTAATTGTTCATTAAAAAACTATAACTATCAGAAGTATGTCCTGGTGTGTACATTGCTCTAATTTTTAGATTATCTAAATTTATATATTCGTCATCTTTTACTTTAATTTCCACTGAGTCTGCTGGAGTATGATCACCCATGATTGTTGAACATTTTGTAATATCTTTAAGTTTAGACGCTCCTGTTACATGATCTGCATGAATATGGGTATCAATAACTTTTACTAATTTTAAATCTAGTTCTTTTAGTACATTTATATATTCAGCAACATTTTCTATAACTGGATCGACAATTAAAGCCTCTCTACCTTTAGCTGAGGCAATTAAGTATGTGTAAGTTGAGGATTTTTTATCAAATAACTGTTTAAATATCATAATTAATTATTATCATAAAACTATGAACAGCTCTACTCTTGACTGGAATTGTAAACACACCTGGAAAAAAAGCGCCCACAATACTGCCTGGTGTTTGTTAGGGTGTAGTATCGGTGATTTTGGAACTATTTTATTTTTTCAATTGACCAAAATTCCATTCCCAGTTTTAGGGATTATGACATTAGCTATAATTAATGGTTTAATCACAAGTATTGTTTTAGAAACAATAGTTTTAATGAAACAAAGTTTAGATTTTTCAAAAGCTTTTAAGACCGCAATAGGAATGAGCTTCATCTCAATGATTAGCATGGAAGTTGCAATGAATTTAACTGATTATTTTTTAACAGGTGGAGCTATTTTAACTTGGTGGGTAGTTCCAATTATGCTTATAGCTGGGTTTATAACCCCTTGGCCATACAACTATTGGAGACTTAAAAAATTTGGTATCACGTGTCATTAAGAAACTGGGACAATAAAACCTGGCTCTCATCAAATAAATATATCCAATCATTTAATAACTTTTTATTAAAACAAATCAAATTAGACAAAAATTCTCAAATTTTAGATATTGGATGTGGAAGAGGTAAAATATTAGGTTCTTTATCTTCAAGATTAAAATTAAAAAATAAGCCTTTAGGAATTGATATTGAAAGACATTTAGATAGAGACAAAAGAATTAGTTTTAAAAAAGTTGATGCAACAAAGTATTTAAAAAAGAATAAAAAAAAGTTTGATTTAATCTTAATTAAGCAAACAATTCATTTATTACAATTTAAAGAAATAAAAAGATTACTTATTTTGTGCAAAGAAACACTTAATCCTGGGGGAAAAATAATAATATTCTCATTAAATACAAATCATAATGAAATTCCTTCCTTTTTATCAATGAAAAGAAAATTAAATGAATCATTAAATAGAGATAAAAAAATAATTAAATTTATATTAAATCTAAATTTTAAAACCTTAACCAAAAAATTTGCATTTAAGGTAAAGATAACAAAAAAAAAATATATTCAGATGATTGAGAACAGGTACATTTCAATACTGTTAAGTTTTAAATCTAGGGAAATTAATAAAGGTATTAAGGAAATTAATCATAAATTTAAAAAAAATTTAACCTTTAATGACAAACTAATTTGTCTTATTTTAAATAAATAGTTTTTTAAGGGTTCGCTCTTTCGTTCTACAACCAAAAGAGCTCCCTTTAAGTCGCCTTTTTGGCATTTAAGTCCGAATGGACTTCAAGTTTTTTGTTTTTGTTTTTATGAAATATTAAGCTACCCAGCTAAGTGTCAGGTGGCATTAGATTCATTAAAACTACCTCCTTAATTTGAAAATAAATTTTGCAAAGGTTGTATTCAAGAAATATATTTTGTTTTCATTCAAATAAATATCTTGAATACAACCTGGCTGTTTAATATTATCGCACATCTTAAAAAACTTCACTTTTTAATAGAAATTTTAAAATTGCATTAGGTTTTAATATCTATATTCTTTAAGTATGAAATACGTAACCGGATTAATAGATTTAATTATCAGTTTGGTAATTTCTACAATAATTATTTATGGAATAAATATTATTGCAGGATTTGCAGGTGCGGATTATTTATTCACGCACGGAGAAACTTTTGTAATTTGGATATTAATGGCGATATTAGTAAATAATTGTTTTAATAAATAATTCTAAACATCAAATTTTCTTTTAAGATGTTTAAGTTTTCCTTCTGTGCTGTCATAATCAATGTAACATCCTTGTAAAAAACGATTACCTTCATTAGCATTATATTCTGTTCTACCATGGAGCAGCCTGTGATTATCCATCATTAATAAATCACCTGGTTTTAATTTAAATTCAATTCTAAATTTTTCTGAATTATACATTTCAGATATTTTATTTCTTGCAGAATAATATAGTTCTAATTTTTCTTTTTCCATTAAAGGAACAAAATCTAATCTTGGGCTAAATCTTACTTGTTTAAATCTATTATTTTCATCTAATTTTATCATCTCTGCCCAATCTTCTAGAACAACATTTTGGTCAATGAATTGAAATCTAACTTTAATCTCGGTCAATATTTTATAATAATCAGGGTAGTTTTTTTTTAATTCTTCTGTTACTGCTAAACCATCTACTAGTGTAGATTGGCCACCATTAACTTCATTTTCAATACAATGAAGTATTTGTATACATGGAACTGGTTTTCTATATGGATTATCAGTGTGAGGAGCCAAAGGTAATAAAGACGTATAAGCAAGATCATTTGGATTAGGCTTTGATTTTACATTAAAATATTCCCCAAAATTTGTAGGTCTAATACTGCCAATTGAATTTGCAAAGTTAACAATAAAATTATTTTGAGTTGGAACATCTTCAAAAATTACAAAACCGTATTTATAAAAATCTAATAGTGACTCATACATTTTTTTTTCTTCAAAAAAATTATGAGAAAATTTAAATTTATTAGTTATTTTAAAATTTGAGTCCCAACTTATTTTATTAATAAAATATAGCTCATTGTCTTTTTCAAATTCTTTGAGAATATTTTCTATGATCAGTTTGGCATGAGCACCATCTTTAAAAGTTACCTCAAGAAACTTTTCTGACATTTTTAATTTTGTTATTTCAGTATTGTTTGAGAGCATGGTTGGATCAAATAATCTTTGTTGAGTTTTTTGATCTAAAAATTCCTTACTATTAACTCTTTCTCTAAGCCAGAATGGATGTATCTCTTTTTTTGAGCCTTGTTTTTCAAAAAAGACTTTATTATCTGTTAATTCAATTTTCATATAATATTAGGAGAATTATTTAAAATTTTACTTTAATCAATAGAAATTAAATAGTATTAGTCCTATGTGTCGATATTAAATTCATCAGATTTTAAAAGATATTCCAAGTTTGTTGATAGCTTAGCTAAAAAACTAACTAATTTTTATTACTCTAAATTGAATAAAACTTTTAAAATTTCAAATAAACTAAAGGGTAGAGGGTATGATCCAGTTACAACCTCTGACAAAGCATTTGAAAAGTTTATAAGAAAAGAAATCAACAAAAAATTTCCTAATCACCAAGTCATTGGAGAAGAATTTGGTCATAAGAAAACTAGAAGTGAATTTACTTGGGTGATTGATCCAATAGATGGGACAAGATCATATGTTATTGGTAATCCAACTTGGAGTAATTTAATTTCTTTAAATTATAAAGGTGTTCCAGTTGTTGGACTTGCAAATTATCCAGTTCTTAAAAAATATTATTATAATGTTTCAGATAAAATTGCTTACGTTGTAGATCAAGGAAAAAAACGAAAAATAAAAGTTAATAAAAAAGTTACATTTAAAGATATCAAAATGTCAGCTGCCTTTCATGGAATGTTATCTCTTAATAAGCAAAAGAAGATACCTAAAATTTTAAAATTGATGCAATTTCCATGTGCGGATGCTTTAAGTTATTCACATCTTGCAGAAGGTAAAGTTGATGTTGTTTTACAATGTGGAAATAAAATTTGGGATATTCATCCACTAATACCAATTATAAAAGCTGCTGGTGGAGTTGTAAGCACATGGAAAAACACTGATGCTGTGAAAGCAGGGAATATAGTTGCATCTGCGAATAAAGTTGTTCAAAATAAAATTTTAAAAATTTTAAAACCAGTTACTAAGTAGTTTTACCAAATGTATTTAAAAGAATTACACCAACAATAATTAAAGCTATACCAATTACTCCATAAATATTTGGTATTTGATTATATTTAAAAACACCAAATAATGTTACTGCTGTAATTGTAAGTCCACCGTATGTTGCGTAAGTAAAACCAACTGGAATTATATTCATTGCTTTGGATAAACAAAAAATACAAGCAACTATTGAAACAATACAAAAGATAGTTGGTCCAATATTAGTAAATCCGTTAGTTGATTTTAAAAAACCATTAGAAGTTATTCCAAGAATTATTCCTAAAAAAAGAAAGATATATCCAGATAAATTTGTCATATAAAATATTAACTAGTTTTACCAAGTAAGTTTACTATTAAAACTCCTGAAATGATTAAAATTAAACCAATTACTGTGAAAAGATCTGGCATTTGGTTAAACTTATACACGCCAACAATTGTTGTGGCTATTATACATAAACCAGCAAATGATGCATACGTAATGCCAACAGGAATAGTTTTCATAACAATTGATAATGTGAACATACACCCAACTATTGTTATCGCTGTTAATAAGCTTGGTATTAACAATGTAAAACCATTTGCACCTTTAGCGAATCCGTTTGCAGCTGTACCTAAAATAACTGCCATTATTAGAACTATGTATGCAAAGATATTACTCACAATTTAAAGAATATTATTATTTAGTAATTTTATCTACAAATTTTTGTACTATTGGAGCTACAATTGTTGTTGCAACCATTGCAACTGGTAAGCTTACCGACCAGGCTTTAAGAAATCTTTTATAATAAAGTTCATCATAACCCGTATTTACATAAGTGATTATAAGCGTCATAAGCAAACTCATCCCAAGACCCATAAAAAATATAAATAATAAGTTTGAATATTTTTTTGGAAACATTTATAGCCAGCCTGGGATTGGTAGACCTTTTTCTTGTAAAAAGGGTTTATTAAACATTTTTGAATTATATTTATCTGATTTATCACAAAGAATTGTTACTATTGTTTTACCTGGACCAAGTTCTTTTCCAAGTCTTATAGCTCCAGCAATATTAATTCCACAGCTAGTTCCTAAACTTAAACCTTCATTTTGAATTAAATTATAAAGAATAGGTAAAGCCTCATGGTCATCAATTGAATAAGCACCATCAATTTTTGCGTTTTCAAAGTTTTTTGTAATTCTACTTGAGCCTATTCCTTCGGTGATTGAATTTCCTTCAGATTTTAATTCACCATTTTTTATATAATTATAAAGAGCAGAACCTTTTGGATCTGATAAATAAATCTTTATATCTTTATTCTTTTCTTTAAGAGCATTACTAACCCCTGAAATAGTTCCTCCCGTTCCAGACGAACAAACAAATCCATCAACTTTACCTTCAGTTTGTTCCCAAATTTCTTTTCCAGTCCTTCATAATGACCTTTAGCATTAGCAGTGTTATCAAATTGATTAGCCCAAATAACTCCATTATTATTTGTTGGTTTTAATTCTTCAGCTAATCTTGCTGCAACTTTTACAAAGTTATCATTATCTTTATAAGGTTTAGCTGGCACCAGTCGAAGTTCAGCTCCAAGATTTCTTAATGTATCTTTCTTTTCTTGAGTTTGGTTATCATTCATTACAATAATTGTTTTATAACCAAGAGAATTACCTAAAAGACCCAACCCAATACCTGTGTTTCCTGCAGTTCCCTCAACAACAATACCACC
>JGI20159J14440_10001565_pt1 | contig 16410 bp, 18 predicted proteins | sample COG_09_FD_14440 | JGI IMG/M metagenome (IMG submission 14440) | reverse complement strand
AACCACTGCTCAATGTCACAGCTACGATGTATTATAAAATTTTCTAATTCTAATAATTCATTAGTTAAATTAATTTTTAATGGCTGGTTCATGCAATATTTTCACCTTTAGCTTGTAAGTCTGCATGGTAACTACTTCTAACCATAGGACCGCTTGCAACTGAATGGAAACCTAATCTTTCAGCCACAGCTTTAAGAATATCAAATTCATTAGGAGGAACATATCTTTCCACAGGTAAGTGATGTTCAGTAGGCTGAAGGTATTGGCCTAAAGTAATCATATCGACTTTATGTTTTCGTAAGTCTTTCAAAACCTCAATAATTTCTTCGTTTGATTCTCCTAAACCAAGCATCAAACCGGATTTAGTTGGGATATTTGGATATCTTTTTTTAAACTGTAATAATAAATTGAGTGAATGAAGATAATCAGAACCTGGCCTAGCTTGTTTGTAGAGTCTAGGAATAGTCTCAAGATTATGATTAAAGACATCAGGTGGCGTATCGTACAAAATTTCTATTGCTTTATCTAGGCGTCCTCTAAAATCAGGGACAAGTATTTCAATCGAAATATTCGGATTATATTTTCTAATTACTTTTATACACTCAGAAAAATGTGAAGCACCGCCGTCTCTTAAGTCGTCTCTATCAACGCTAGTAATGACAACATATTTTAATTTTAAGCGCAAAATACTTTCTGCTAGATGCTTCGGCTCTTGTTCATCAGGTGGGTTTGGTCTCCCATGTGCTACATCACAGAAAGGACATCTTCTTGTACATAAATCACCTAAAATCATAAAAGTTGCTGTGCCATGACTGTAACATTCAGAAATGTTAGGGCAACTTGCTTCTTCACATACGCTATGTAATTTTTGTTCATTAAGTAGGTTCTTAACCCTCATGTAAGCAGTTGTTTTTGGCAATTGCATTTTTATCCATGCAGGTTTTTTTAAGGGCTCTCTGGGTAATATTTTAATGGGGATCCTTGATGTTTTTTCCCTTCCTAATTCTTTATTGTTTCTCATTTAATGTCCCAGAAAATTTTTAAATTGCTCCAAAACTTCTTTTTCAACATTTTTATTTTGAATATTTGGTAAATAATCTTTCAATTGTGCCATTTTTAAACCTTTATAACCACAAGGATCTATATCATTGAACGGTTTTAAGTTCATATTTACATTTAAACTAATGCCATGGTATGTGAAACCTTTTTTTAGTCTCAATCCAATTGATGCAATTTTTTCATTTTTTACATACACGCCCGGAGCATTTTGCTTTATATGACCAATAATTTTTTTCTTTTTTAAAAATATTAAAATAGATTTTTCAATACCCGAAACAAGTTGCCTAATTGAAAGATTATTTCTATCCAAGTTTATGAGAAAATAAAAAATAATTTGCCCAGGACCATGAAAAGTAATCTTTCCTCCTCTATCTACAAATAAGTGTGGAATTGGGCTATTAGGCAATTTACTATTTTTTTTATTTAGGCCTGTAGTGAAAATAGGGTTATGCTCTGTAACCCATATTTCGTCAGATTTAGGATTTTTTTCAATATGAGCTTTCATTGCAAGCCAGCAGTCTTGGTAATCTGTTAAGCCTAAATATTTAATATTTAAAGCCATTTATAGAACAAACTTTGTTTCTTTAAGCCCTGAAAGTTCTATATAAATTTTATCTAGCTGTTTTTGTGATAAAACAAATACCTTACAAGTAAGGCTGATATATTTTCCAGCACTACTGCCTTTCATTTCAATACATGAGTTATCAAACCGTGCGTCATATTTCGTGATTGATTTAAGTACAATTTCTGAAAAATCTTCAACAGCATTCCCGATGACTTTTATTGAGAAATGACATGGAAAATTAATTAAAGGTTCTTTTATTGGGTCATCCATTTGTGTCTTAATTTATTTTTTTACTATAAATCCATTTATAAAAAAATTTTCAGATAACTCATCTTTCTTGTTGATTGCAGATTGTTTATCATCGAATGGTCCAATCAATACTTGAAATTTGTTTTCAGTTTGAATTTTTTTAATTTTAACTGAGTCTACATTGTTTATTTTTTCTATTAGATTATTTGCATTTTTTTCATCAGAAAATAAACCGGCTTGAATATAAATCTTTTTATTTACATTGCTTATTTTGAATTTATTGTCGGGATTTATTAACTCTACTTTCACAAGCTCACTCCCTTTTTCAATAATTTCTAACTTGTGTGCGGCGACGTATGATAAATCAATAATACGGTCCTTAACAAAAGGCCTCGATCATTGACACGTACAATCACAAATTTATTATTTTTTAAATTTGTAACTTTGACGTAGCAGGGTAAAGGTAAAGTTTTATGCGCCGCCGTCATTTCATACATATCGTAAACTTCACCAATAGAGGTTTTATTGCCATGGTATTTTTTTCCGTACCACGTTGCATAACCATTTGCTGTATAAGGTTTTATGGTCGTCATTGGGTAATATGTTTTACCAAAAACTTTATAAGGGCGATTTGAAAACTTATTTAATGGTTCTTTTTTAGGAACTGCGTTGGGGATACTGGAAAGATTTTCTGGAATATTTTCCTCAGGGCCATCATCAAGGTAATAGGCTCCTTTTGTATCTGCGTCTACTACAGGCGCCTCACTATTTTTGTCAATATTATTTGCTGTACATCCTGCAAAGCTTAAAACTGATATCAAAAAAATAGTTATGTTTGTTTTATTCATCCTTCTCCAGGCTCATATTTGAATCAAGTTGATTGATAATTTTTTTGTATTTAGTCATCTCATCACTTTTACTATTTAATTTAGCAATTTTATACAAGTATAAATAAGAAAGTGTATGTTTTTTATTTTGGCTAACAACTTTTGTAAATAACCTATAGGCTCTATCATGATTTTTTAACTGGTAGTTTGCTAAGCCTAAATGAAAGTTTGACTCATCTGCATTTGGTTCATCTTTAACCCAGGCTTCAGATATTTTCGAAAGCTTATTCCAATTTTTTTTATTTAATGCACTCACAACTCTCATAAAATATGGCTGATTTTCTTCTGGTCTATCCCAAAAAGCTCTCTCAGGAGCAGTAGTCACCGAAATCTCTTCCCCATTCGCTAACATTTCTTCAATAATTTCTACTGGCATACTGTAATAAAAAGCTGACCTACCTGGTGTTTTAAAAGTCGTTATGCCCAACAATTCACCATCATAATTAAAAAGGCCTCCCCCACTTGCTCCTAAGGAAAATGATGCAGATGACTGAATTATTTGACGACCATCATAATCAAATTTTGCTTTGACTGTGCCAAATGAAGAACCTGGTCTCGCAGCATTGCCACCATAACTTTTAGTAAAAACATCAGTTTCATATTCTACATCTGCTGTGCTTGTCATCACCACAGGCTTTAATTCAAGAAACTTAAATTTTAAAATGCACAAATCACTTTTCCAGTCTGCAATTAGCGCATCAGGAGAATAACTTACGCCATATTTAGTAACATGAATGCCTTGTGAATTAGCAATAACGTGACAATTAGTTACGATGTAATTCTTAGCAACAACTACGCCTGAACCCACGCCATGATTTCCCTTATTATTTGCCACATGAACTTTTACAACTGATGGGTTAGTGTTAAACAAAACTTCAACACTCGGCGTCGCTAGACAAGATAATGGAAACCATAAAGTGAGCAAAAAAGATTTTTTAATCATAACTGAGGAACAACAAGTAACTGAATAGGCAGTAGACAATAATAGCTGCCTAAGTTCATGTTATTTTAGCCGCACTTACTCTCGCCGCAATTAAGACAAGTCAAACATCCATCCATCATAATTGCTGCTTTTGTCTGACATTTATTACATAACTGGGCATCCTTTGGAAAACCTGCTTCATCTAATTTTTCAGGATTTTTTTTTAAATACTCTGCCTTTTTTTCATCAATTAATTTCTGTTGATGTTCTTCTGGCTCTGTTACTTTTAACATGCCAATATTCTTTAGATGCTCCTCTAAAACTTGTCCCAATTCAGCAACCAGACTGGGAACATATTTACCCCCTTTTTTATAATAGCCTCCGTTGGGATCAAAAACACTTTCTAACTCTTCTATCAAAAATGTTAAGTCTCCTCCTTTTCTAAATACGGCTGACATCACTCTCGTAAGACCGACTATCCATTGAAAGTGCTCCATATTTTTAGAATTCACAAAAATCTCAAAAGGTCTTCTATGCTCTTGCTCTGTCCCCTCGTTCATAATGACATCATTAATAGTTATATATAATGCATGTTCAGTCACAGGCGTTTTTACTTTATATGTCGATCCCGTAATTTTATCTGGTCTTGCTAAGGGCTCACCAATTTGAACTACTTCAGCGGGGGCTTCTTGCGTTTCTTCTTTTTTATCAACAACAGAATAACTTACGATTTTCTTTTCAATCTTGATTGACATCTACTAACTCCTAAAATTTTCCGTAATAGCCTTCTTTCAAAGCATCATACAAATTGGCTGCTGAATGTGTTTCCCCATCATACTCAATTTCTTCATTACCCTTAACCTCAACTTCTTGTCCATCATCAAGTACGAATTTATAGCTTGTATTTTCTAAATCTTTCTCCGTTACTAATACCCCTTGAAATGCCTCAGGATTAAACCTAAAGGTTGTACAGCCTTTTAAACCTTTCTCATATGCATACAAGTAAATTTCTTTAAAGTCTTCATAATCGTAATCAGTAGGTACATTAATTGTCTTTGAAATTGAGCTATCAATCCATTTCTGAGCTGCGGCTTGAATATCGACATGTGCTTTTGCTTTAATTGTTGATGAATCAATAAAATATTCTGGTAATTTTTCATCTTCATTTTCAGAAAAAGGCATCGCTTTCGGGTTTACAAGTGCCCTATATGCAAGAAGCTCATAAGAAAAAACATCGACTTTTTCCTTTGATTTTTTTCCTTCCCTAATTACGTTTCGACTGTAGTGATGGGCAAATGAAGGTTCAATTCCATTACTTGCATTATTAGCTAGGGACAATGAGATTGTGCCAGTTGGAGCAATAGAGCTGTGATGCGTAAAACGAGAACCAAATTTAACAATTTGGTCTTGGATAGAATCAGGAAACTGTTGCATATATTTGCTATATTTTCCTAACAAAACTTTTCCTTTTACTTTATCGCCAACCTTAATTCCATCTTTCTTCATTTCGGGTCTCATCAAAAGCATCGAAGCAGTAACCTCAAAGTCTTCATTCATGATTGGTGCTGGTCCTTTCTCTTTAGCGAGTTCAATACCAACCTCCCAGCCAATTTCAGCTAGAATTCGACTAACCTCATCTGTAAATTTTAAGGACTCTTCATCTCCATAAACTATTCCCATCATTGATAAAGCTGATCCAAGACCCAAATATCCCATTCCATGTCGCCTTTTTTTTGCGATCTCGTCTCTTTGCTTTCCAAGTGGCAAGCCGTTTATCTCTACAACATTGTCGAGCATTCTTGTAAATATACCCACAACTTCTTTGTACTTGTCCCAGTCAAAATAAGCTTCTTCAGTAAAAGGTTTTTTTACAAATTTAGTTAAATTAACCGAACCTAAAAGACATGCTCCATAAGGTGGAAGCGGTTGTTCGCCACATGGGTTTGTTGCTCTAATATTCTCACAAAACCAATTGTTATTCATCTCATTAACGCGATCAATCAAAATAAAACCAGGTTCAGCGTAATCATAAGTAGATGACATTATGATATCCCAAAGTCTTTTAGCTTGAATCACTTTATAAACCTTACATGCAACTTTCCCGGCATCTTTTCCTTCACTTTTTGATAAATATTTTCCTGGAGTAGGCCAATTGCGCCACACTACTTGATCTTCATTATTTAAATCTAAATTTTCATCTTTTGCTTCTTTAGATGTTATGGGAAAAGCTACCTTCCACTTTTGATCTTTTTTAACAGCCTCCATAAAATCTTTTGTGATAAGACAAGATAAGTTGAACTGCCGAAGTCTGCCATCTTCTCTTTTTGCTTTTATAAAATCCGTTACATCAGGGTGAGCAATATCGAAAGTGGCCATTTGAGCCCCTCGTCTTCCACCTGCACTTGAGACTGTAAAACACATACGGTCATAAATATCCATAAATGAAAGTGGGCCACTCGTATATGCCCCAGCACCTGCAACAAAGGCACCTTTTGGTCTAAGAGTAGAGTACTCGTATCCAATTCCACAGCCTGCTTTTAAAGTCAGTCCCGCCTCATGCACTTTGTCTAAAATATCAGTCATACTGTCTTCGATGATTCCTGATACCGTACAATTTATTGTGCTTGTAGCAGGCTTATGCTCTAAAGCCCCTGCATTAGAAGTAATTCGACCTGCAGGTATAGCTCCATTTTGTAAAGCCCATAAAAATTTAGCACTCCATTCTTCTTGAACCTCTTTTTTTTCTACTTCAGAAAGTGCTCTAGCAACTCTTAAGTAAGTGTCATCAACGCCTTTATCAACAAATTCCCCTTTCTTTGACTTAAGTCGATATTTTTTATCCCATATATCAAGTGAGACTGGCTGGACTGGAATCGAAACCTCTTCAGGTTGATCATCATTACTTGGTAATGCTTTGAGCATTGCAAACCCCCTAGTTTTAGTACTAAATTACTTAATTTAACGAATAATATTGATTTTTTTTAAAACCACTACATATTGTGGCATATGTGAAAATAATATCACCTGATTGTGTCTGGTCAAGTAATTTTTATTAAAAAATAATAAAAACTTCACTATTAAAAAAAAACTTATTTAAAACCAAAACTTTACATTTAAAATAAATTTTTTAAGGCATTATTTTTATGAGAAAATGAAAAAAATGCAGCTATTTTTATATAATTTTATTGTTTACCTTATTTTACCCCTCACCATAGTTAAACTCCTTTACCGTGGAATAAAAAATAGAGACTATTTAAAAAATTGGGCCGAACGTTTTGCAATCTATCCAAATCATCAACGAGATATATGGAAGAAAAGAAAAACTGTATGGATACATTGTGTTTCTGTTGGTGAAACAAAAGCTATTTATACGCTTTTAGAAAAATTTCAAAAAAAATTTCCTAGTTTCCATTTCTTAATAACAAATGGCACTCCAACAGGAAGAAAGGTAGAGTTACCCTCAAGCAAAAAAATTCATAGAAGTTATTTGCCTTATGATGCAAACTTTTTAGTTTCAAGATTTCTGCAAATTTACCAACCAAAAATTGGAATTTTAATTGAGAAAGAAATTTGGCCAAATTTAATAAATCAGTGCGATCAAAAAAAAATACCTCTACTTTTAATAAACGGAAGGCTTTCCAACGAATCCTTTAAAAAATATTATGAATTTAAAAAATTTTATACGCCTTTATTTAATAAACTTTCTAAAATTTGCGTACAAAATTCATCAGATAAAAAAAACTTTGCAAAATTAACTTCTAATGAAATACGAGTAATGGGAAACTTAAAATTTGATCAAGCACCTCCCACAAATACATCAGAAAAATCAAAGTTGCTAAAAAAAGAATTAAAAATCAACAAGCAAATTGTCATCGTCGCAGGAAGCACTAGAGATGGAGAAGAAGAAATCATCCTTGATCAAATTGTTTCTATGAAAAGGCAAAATATTACTCTAATCCTTGTACCAAGACACCCAGAGAGATTTAGTAAGGTTGAAAGTTTACTCAAATCAAAAAAAATAAAATTTGTAAAAAGAAGTCAATCCTCTTGGGTGAATTCAACACCCAATGTTGTGCTTGGTGACACAATGAATGAAATTTATATTTACTATCAATTAGCTGACATTGTAATAATTGGGGGAAGTTTTCTTAACTATGGAAGTCAAAACCCTATTGAAGCTCTAAAAATGAGAAAGCCTACAATCATTGGTCCTTCTATTTTTAATTTTAAAGATGTAGTAACCGATGCAATTAAATCAAATGCATTAGTAAAAATTAATCGTATTGGAGAGTTACCTTTAGTGATTAAAAAATATGGGGATAAGAAAAATCAAAAGTTGCTAATTAACAATTCAAAAAAATTTATTTCAAAATCAGAAGGCAGTTCAAACCAAGCATTAAAAATCATCAGTCAATATTTTTAATAAGCGGGGCTATCTCCTTAAATATGGGATTTTCTGAAGAACCTAACCATTCAAAGACGACTGACTCAACGTTTGTGATAATACAACCCGCACTTTTTAATCTAGCCAAAGCATTTTGTTTGTTTAAAATATTTCTCGATACGACAGCATCCTCAATTACATAAACCTCCTTCCCTGCTTTGAGAAGACCAAGGGCAGTTTGAAGAATACAAATATGTGTTTCCATTCCAGTTAGAAAAACTTGTGGTTTTGTACGAATTAAATATCTGTTAAAAATTGCGTCATCTGTACAAGCAAAAACTTTTTTTTCTATATAACTTGCCTCGCTTACAAAAGCTTTAATACTCGGCAAAGTTTGTCCTAATCCCTGTGGGTATTGTTCGGTAATGATTGTAGGAATTTCTAATTTTTGGGCGACAGTGAATAAAAGCTCACATCTTTTAGTAATTTTATTAATAACTTCTTTTGGCATTACAGATGCCAACTTTTCTTGCATATCAACTAAAACTAATTGGCTTTTATTTTTTAAAGCAATCATGAAGTTATTCCATTATTAAATATTTATTAATTTCAACTATGTCCTGCTTCGTTAACATACCGACAGAAAATTTTAAATTAACCAAGTTCATTAAATAATCATACTTATTGTCTAGTATATCTTTTTCAGCATCAAAATAAACTTGTTGGGCTCTCAAGACATCTATGCTGTCCCTTAAACCCGCTTTAAACCCCAAATTGGTTGAATCGAGTGTTAATTTAGCACTTTTTAATGCAACGTCATAAGCAGCTATTTCGGCAAAATTTGTTTGGAGATGCAAAAAATTTTCTCTTACCTCCAACTTAACTTGTCTTTCTAAATATTCCTCATCTTCTTGTAATTTGAGCTTAAGTAACTTTCCTTCACGTACCCTTGAGCTTTTGAATCCACCTTGATAAATGGGAATATTGATTTCAACACCAATCGCATCAGAAAAATCACTCCCCCCTTGGTTTTTTGTTGCNCCGTANGGNTATCCACCACTATTCCAATTTCTTGANCGAGAAGCAAATGCATCTATGGTTGGNTACCTATCCCCAGCGCGAATATCTATCTCTCTATCAGCAATTTTGACTTCATCTCTTCTTATTTGAAGATCTAAATTATTCTCAATAGCGATATCAATCCATTCTTCGGCTTTATTTTCAACTTCTGTAAATGTAATTACTGGATTTAATTTTTTTAACTTGCCCGGTAATGATCCAGTAATTGTTTCAAATTCTCTTTTTTTTATTTTAAAAAGTTGGACGGCATTTAATTGCTCAACTTCAATTAGTGCAGCTTTCGTTTTTGTTTCATTCACATCTGTTATGGAAACGAGTCCAGCTTTGAACATGGCTTCAGCTTCAGCAAGCTGTGCAAGAATTTCTTTACGTTGTGCTTGAAGTAAATCAATCTCATCTGAAGCTTGGAGTGTTTCAAAATATAACTTTACAACTCGATAAATCAAGTCTTGGTGTGACCAAAGCAGCTGTTTGTCACTTAAGCTGGTTTGAAGTAAATTTTGTTTATATCGATTATAAGAAGCGTAGTTAAAAACAGGTTGTCTTACCACGACGCCATATTCATAATTTTGATAGTCTGCCTTATCCCCAGATAAAAGAACATTACTAATTGGCGTATTAAATTTCCTTTCATTATTAAGATCTGAATAACTTCCTGAAGCAGATATATTNGGTANTAATAATGATAAGCCTTGATCAATTAATTCTTGTGTTGCTTGATTTTGAATTGTCGCAGCAGATAAAATTGCATCATGCCTTAATGCTTCATTGTAAAGAGTCAACAAATCACTTGATTTTTCAGCATAGATAACTGAAGAAAATCCCATTAAAAAAAAGATAGAGCATAATCTTAATTTTAAAAAATTTATCGGCATAGATTAAGAATATCGTTTAGTTAACTTAAAAAACAAACTTTGAAGATTTACTTTTTGAAACCAACAAAGGTACAACATCTTCAAAAATTGATTTAACCTCATATTCATTCGAACCAACTTTTTCAATTAGGTTCGCTTTCATTAGCGTTTTGTTTCCTTCAAATAAAAACAATTTGCCGCCTATATTTAATTGCTCTCTTAAACCAACAGGTTCTTGTTGTAAGCCGCCTGTAAAAACTATCACATCATAAGGAGCAGATTCTAAATGGCCAAAAATACCATCATCATTAATATAGGTTAAATTATATAGGTTGTCTTGTTGATGAATTAATTTTGCCTCAATTAAAAACTCATCAAATACATCCATTGTCACAACATGCTTTGAAAGTGAAGCTAGCATGGCCGCAAAAAAACCTGATCCCGTTCCAACGTGTAAAACTAGATCAGAAGACTTTAACTTCAAAGACTGTAAAACCTTTGCCTCTTGTTTTGGGGCAAGCATATATTGCTCATTCATTAGCGGAATCTGCACATCAGTGAACGCTAATTTTTTATAAGCACTTGGAACATAATTTTCCCTCTTTATTTTGTCATACAAATTTAAAATTGTTACGTCAAATATGTCCCAAGTTCTTATTTGCTGCTCGATCATATTAAAACGTTTTATATCTGTAAGGGTTTTCATAAGTTTGATAAATAATGGAAAATAATTAGGTCTATCTTTTACCCAATTATAGCTGAGAAGGCATCTTTTTCTTTGCATATTTTCATTAAAAAGTGAATGGTCACCTTGCTATAAAGATGATAATCAAGTAATTTATAAGTATTGCTAGGGGTCCGCTTTCAAGCGGTGAGAAAAACTCTTTGAACCTGATGTGAATTAAATGTCGCCGTAGGGAATGCATCTTAATAACTGCTCCTTACAATATTAAAAAATAAATGAAGGAGTTAGTAGTGAACGCTTCAGATAAACAACTAAAAATAAATGCCGATAAATTTGTTAATAAAGATGCTGACCTGAATGGAGAGGCTTTAGAATCTTTTGAAAACTCAAAAAAAATCTATATNGAAGGTTCATCACCCGANATTCAAGTCCCCTTTAGAGAAATAACAATCTCAGATACCCCTTCAGAATTTGGTGCAGAAAAAAATGCACCCGTTCTCACTTATGATACTTCTGGTCCTTACACAGACCCCAAAAGTAAAATTGATATTAAAAACGGCTTAAGCCCCATGCGCAATAAATGGATAGAAGACCGAATGGACACAGAGCAACTAGATGGGCCTTCTTCAATATATGGAGAGAAAAGAAAAACTGATCCAGCGTTAGAAGATATGAGATTTAATCTTAAACGTAACCCAAAAAAAGCTATCCTTGGAAAAAATGTCTCTCAAATGCACTATGCTAAAAAGGGTATCATTACGCCCGAAATGGAATTTATTGCAATTCGAGAAAATCAAAGGCGTGAAGGTATTTCAGAAATACTTCAAACGCAACACCCTGGAGAAAGTCATGGCGCAAAAATTCCCAAAAAAATAACTCCAGAGTTTGTAAGAGAAGAGGTAGCTAAAGGTCGAGCAATCATTCCAGCAAATATTAATCATCCAGAAACTGAGCCGATGATTATTGGTCGTAATTTTTTAGTAAAGATCAATGCAAATATAGGTAATTCAGCACTAGGGTCTAGTATCAGTGAAGAAGTAGAAAAAATGGTCTGGGGAACCCGATGGGGAGCCGATACTGTAATGGACCTCTCAACCGGAAAAAATATACATGAAACTAGAGAATGGATAATCAGAAATAGTCCTGTTCCAATAGGTACGGTACCTATTTACCAAGCTCTGGAAAAAGTAAATGGAAAGGCTGAAGATTTAACTTGGGAAATATTTAGAGACACTCTTATTGAACAAGCTGAGCAAGGGGTTGACTATTTTACAATTCATGCAGGCGTTAGATTGGCTTATATTCCAATGACGGCCAAAAGAATGACAGGCATTGTAAGTCGTGGTGGTTCAATTATGGCAAGTTGGTGTCTCGCTCATCATAAAGAGTCATTCTTGTATACCCACTTTGAAGATATTTGTGAAATCATGAAAGCCTATGACGTTAGTTTTAGTTTAGGGGACGGATTAAGACCGGGTTCAATATATGATGCAAATGATGAAGCACAATTTGCTGAATTAAAAACCCTAGGCGAGCTTACTAAAATAGCTTGGGAGCATGATGTTCAAGTAATGATTGAGGGACCTGGTCATGTCCCGATGCATATGATTAAAGAAAATATGGATTTGCAATTGGAACATTGTGACGAAGCCCCTTTTTACACACTGGGCCCTTTGACGACAGACATAGCTCCTGGCTATGATCATATTACTTCAGGAATTGGTGCTGCGATGATTGGTTGGTATGGTTGCGCCATGCTTTGTTATGTCACACCAAAAGAGCATTTAGGGTTACCCGAAAAAGAAGATGTCAGAACAGGTATTATCACTTATAAAATTGCGGCTCATGCTGCAGACCTTGCTAAAGGTCATCCTGGATCTCAAATTCGAGATAATGCTCTTTCAAAAGCAAGGTTTGAATTTAGATGGAATGATCAATTCAATTTAGGGCTTGATCCTGAAAAAGCAAAAGAATTTCATGATGAAACACTTCCTCAAGAAGGAGCAAAACAAGCACACTTTTGTTCAATGTGTGGCCCTCACTTTTGTTCAATGAAAATATCTCAAGATGTCAGAGACTACGCTGCTAAAAAAGGAATTTCAGATACGGAAGCCTTAGAAAAGGGCATGGAAGAAAAATCAATTGAATTTATTAAAAAAGGTGCGGAAGTTTACCAAAAAATATAACTGTGCTTTTTAAGGATTAAAATTGGATTTATATCTTTTATGGGTGGCTTTTCTTCTCGGTATCGTTGAAGGTGTCACTGAGTTTATCCCTGTCAGCTCAACCGGTCATTTAATTTTAGCAGCCGAACTTTTAAATTTTAATGATGAGTCAAGCAAAGTCTTCGAAATTTTTATTCAACTAGGTGCCATATTAGCTGTGATGGTTGAATATAAAAAAAAATTAATTCAAACATTTAAAGGGGCGCTGTATGAAAAGGTATCACAGAACTTTATAGTGCACCTCTTTATTGCCTTTCTCCCGGCAGCCATTATGGGGCTCTTATTCCATAAAATGATTAAGTTTTATTTATTTAACCCCATCATTGTAGGCATTAGTCTGTTATTGGTGGTTTTATCATGATTTTAATTGAAAAAAAATTGACCATTAAAACAAAAATGAATGTTGATCAAATAACGAAGAAACAGGCTTTAATTGTTGGGATAGCTCAATGTTTTGCTTTAATCCCNGGTGTTTCAAGATCAGCATCGACGATAATGGGAGGATTAATATCAGGTCTAGATCGAAAAACTGCGACCGAATTTTCATTTTTTTTAGCTATACCTATTATATTTGCTGCCTCAATATTTGATCTAACAACAAATTTTTCAATACTCAATATACAACATGTTCCTATTTTTTTAATAGGCTTCATTACTGCGTTTATAAGTGCTTATTTAATAATTAAAATTTTTATTAGATATGTTGCAAATCACGATTTTGTTATGTTTGGTTGGTATAGGATCTTTATTGGGATTATTGCAATTTATTATTTTATTTAAATTGAAAAATTATTATGGGGTTCATTTCAGACCAATTAATAAAATGGCATAAAATATCAGGACGTCATAACCTCCCTTGGCAAAACACAAAAGATCCTTATTTTGTTTGGCTTTCTGAAGTAATGCTGCAACAAACTCAAGTCAATACCGTTTTGCCTTATTTCAAAAAATTTACTAAAAAATTTTCAAGTATTGATCTCCTCGCTAGTGCTACTGAGGAAGAAGTTTTAGAGCTATGGAGTGGACTTGGATATTACGCTCGTGCAAGAAATTTACATAAAACAGCCATCATAATCACAGAAAATTTAATGGAATATTTCCCTCGTCTTGTGAAGAACTTTTAGCTTTACCAGGAATTGGAAGATCAACTGCAGGGGCCATTTCAGCAATTGCCTTCAAAAAAAGAAAACCTATCCTTGATGGAAACGTTAAAAGAGTTTTCACGAGATACTTTGGCATTAGAGAATGGGCAGGAAAAATTTCAGTTGAAAAAAATCTATGGAACCTAGCGACTAAAAATTTACCAGAGACAACTACGCACATTCATACCTATACTCAAGCACTGATGGATTTAGGAGCAACCATTTGCAAAAGAAGTCAGCCATTATGCAACCATTGTCCTTTGCAAGAGCATTGTATTAGTTTTAATAAAAATTGGACAAAAGAAATTCCTATCTCTAGACCAAAAAAGTTTCTGCCTACAAACGAAATCTTCATATTAGCAATTGATTCAAATGATCATTTTTTGCTTAACAAAAGACTGACAGAAGGCGTTTGGCCTGGGCTATGGTCAATGCCTGAGGTAAGAAATTTCAAAAGTTCTTCAAGTTGGTTAAAAAAAAATTTAACAACAGAAAATTTTCGAGTCATTAAAGAGGGTATTTATAAAACTTCTTTTACTCACTATAAACTTAATATCCAATATCAACATATAATTGTTCATTCATCCAAGCTAAATAAAGTCAAAAATTATAAATGGATTAGTAAGAACAATATTAAAAATACAGCTTTACCAAGCCCCATTAGAAAAATTTTTTCCACTCTTTAAAGTCGGTAAAGCTTGCACAGTTTTATATAAAAAGGCATTATTCAAATTAATATTTAAATTATTATTTAAGGAACATTTATTGTGGGTAAATTTTTAGGCTTATCAGCTCGTGTGTTAATGGCACTCATCTTTTTTGTATCCGTTATTTTTATCATAAACAATATTTACAATACTCCAAACGGGTATAGCTTATATCAAGATTTATTAGGTGCACGGGGTATACCTGGAATTTTTGCCCCAATCAGTATTCTGGTCCAATTGATTGCAGGCTTTACGCTTATTATCGGTTATAAAATAAAGATTACTGCTTATGTGCTCTCGATCTACTCATTCATATGGGCATTAATTTACTTTATGAATGCTTTAGGAGGCCAACCACTCTTATTAATGTCACTTCAATACCTTGCTATTTCTGGGGGTTTGCTTTATTTGGCAATAAATCCTGATACCGGTTATAGCATTGATAGCTGCAAAAAAAATAAGTAAGTAAACATCCAGATATAAGCAATTACTTGTATCTGGAATTATTCCCACTCCATCATGGGAAAAATCTTGTTTATATTTCTTGCATTTTGTATTTCAAATAATTCCCATTTTTTTGATTCTGTTTGACCTGCAGTTTCAATAGTTAATTGAAGGTCTTGGTCATCATCAATCGCCAACCTTACCTCATCTCTCAAAAGCTTAAAGTAATCTTGCTCTTTTTTAAAAGCTTCTCTCCACTCTTTCGTTGGTGAGCCATGTCCTGGAATAACTTGTATTACATCTAATTTTAAAATTTCATTAATAACTGCTATAAATCCATGAATATCGCCATCTATTACTGGCGTTCTCTCAATAAATAACAAATCTCCAGCCCAAAGTGTTTTCGTTTTTAAATCTTCCACCGTGATGTCAGTGTTTGTATGTGAAATAGGGTAGCCTGTTATCTTAATTATTCTGTTACCTAGATCAAAATTTTTACTTTGATTAGGCTTAATCAAAATAGTAGGGGGGATTTGAATTGATTCTTCGGGTGGTATTTCTAGATACTGTAAGTTTGTCTTCTCATAGAAGTCCTTTCTAGCAATCATGGCTCTTGGCAATTCTATATGTCCTATAAAATCTGTACCCTTTTTTTTAAATATTGCATTTCCATAAATGTGATCTAAGTGAACATGAGTATTAATGACATACTTTATAGGTAAATTAGATATTTTTTTTATCGCAAGTTCAAGCTCACGCCCTATTTCAAGTGACCCACCTGTATCAACAACTGCAATAGCTTCTTCACCGACTATAAAACCAATATTAGCAATATCACCGTGATATGTTTCATCAACATCTAAATGCTCACCTTGATGTACAAAAATACCAGGAGCCACTTCCTCGAAATGTATACTATGGTCAGAAGCATAAAGAAAAGAACTAAAGTAAAAAGAAAAAACTAACCATAAGAAATTTTTCATATAAAAGTTTTCAATGTATCTAATCATATGGATTTATTATAAACTTTTAAAAAAGAAAATTTTAAGAAAGTCATAAAATGATTAACAACTCAAAATATACAAATGTGGCAATTGCTTTACATTGGCTTATTGGTATAGCTATTTTATTTATGTTCATTCTCGGTTGGTTCATGACAGAACTCCCTAGAGAAACCCCAAAAACAACAAGTTTTGATATATTTCAC
>JGI20159J14440_10001564_pt1 | contig 16412 bp, 15 predicted proteins | sample COG_09_FD_14440 | JGI IMG/M metagenome (IMG submission 14440) | reverse complement strand
AAATCTGCGGACACGCCGCCGCCAGGCTTCATAGCTACCGCGTTTCAGATTTTGGCGCATAATGCGCTTTACATCATCCGCACTAAGCCCATACAGCTTTTCGATATCGCCAAAGCTGGTATGGTCGGACAAGGCCATCTCAATCACCTCGTTGATGTCATAATCTTGTGACAAATCTTTGTTCTGCAATCGTTGGGCGTTATGCGATGATATCTCGTTCATGGCAAAATAACATGGAATAGCGGCTTATGGAGATAAAAGCGTGTTTTCGGTTTTTCCACCGTGGCTTGGCTGAAACGGTCTGGACATAACAGGGATGTTTGCGACAAGGGCAACCAAACATCCGGTTTAATCCAGCATTCAAACCCTGACAAATTAACTCTCATAGCGGGTTTCACCACGCTTTGTTGTATCGGTGTTGAGTTCAATGAACAGCGGGTCATGCGCTCGTTGTGAACAATTATGTCTTAGGCATAGATGACAGTTAATGCCAATCTTGCTGAAGGCGTCATTGGCTGGCTTTGGAAAGGCCGATGTATAGATCAATTTACTTGCATGTTTGATATCGCAACCAAGCGATATCGCCAGTCGGCGGTCTTGGGTCTGCATTGAAAAAACAGGACGTTCAGTGGTTCGTGCTAGGGTAAAAAATTTCTCCCCATCGGTTAGTTCCACATATTGTGGCAGAATAACCCCGGGCGTCCGAAACGCCGTGTGCAAATTCCAAACCGGGCATGATCCGCCATGTTCAGCAATGTTAAAGCTTGTGGCATTAAACCGCTTTGTGACATTGCCAGCCTTATCAACCCGCAGAAAGAAAAAGGGAACCCCTCGTTTGGTCTCGCGTTGCAAGGTGGTCAAACGCTGGCATACCTGTTCGAATGAAACAGCAAAGGCCGAGGCCATTCGGTCAATGTCATATTTGCTTTGTTCCGCCATCGCATGAAAAGCATCATAAGGCATCAATAAAGCCGCTGCAAAATAATTTGCAAGTTCAACATGACACCGCGCAACGGCACGTTGTGATTCAAAATTACTGTCAGATGTGATGTCATTTAAGATAGTTTCAGATTCAACAAAACATAGAATATGGGCTAGCTGAAATGTGCGGTTTTGATAATCCAAAGCTTCGGAAAGTTTGATGATGCCCGCTTCAGCGTCAAAGATACGAAGTGAGTCCTTCATTTTTTCAACAGGCTGTGTCTCAACAATGATGCCATGTTTGTTAAGAAGCCTCTGTTGAAGCATGCTTTGCATTTCATATGGTTGGCTTGGCGTTTCTTGTCGAAGCGCTTCGGCGGCTTGTTCAAGGACATCAAAATAATTGAAATGATCTCGAAAGAAATCGTGAATGATTGCCTCAGGCGAGGCGGTCAGCAATTCCGTTGGCATGCGTTCATTGCCGAATTTCATTATATTGTCCATTGCCGTGCGATGGCTTTGGTGAAGTTTTAGAAAATTCTGGACAAGAGATGGCGCATGATCGACCGCAGCCCGCATTTCTTGAAGGTCGGGTTGTCTTGCTGCAAATAGAGGGTCCTGCATCGCGTTACGCAAGTCAGATAGCAGATTTGCGCTTTTGTCCATTACAACATCGCGCCAATCGACATTGTAGTTATCTGCCAAGGCCATCAAAATTGAAACCGATAGGCTTCGCTGGTTTTTCTCAAGAAGGTTAATATAGGCGGCGCTGACCCCAAGCACCCGTCCCATTTCAACCTGCGTCTGGCCTTTTTCGCGTCGGAGCTGACGTAATTGCGTTCCAATAAATGTTTTTTGCACGGTTTGATGACTCCCGTCAGCATATTAACAAATTAACAAAAAATATCTTTGTTAAATAAACACAATACACAATAACACCATTTTTCGTGATATCAAATAAATTTTGTTTCATGGTGGTTAGTCAACACCACGGAGGAAGTTATGATTGGCTACAAAACATTGGCTGTACCTGGCCCGACCAATATGCCCTATGAAGTGCAGCGCGCAATGGAAGTGCCGCTTGAAGACCATCGCGCCCCTGATTTTCCAAATTTCACGCTGCCGCTTTTCGCAGATCTGAAAACGATCTTTCGAACTGAAACTGGGCGCGTTTTCGTGTTTCCAGGTTCAGGAACAGGCGGTTGGGAAGCTGCAATCAGCAATCTTTTGTCCGCTGGCGATAAAGTTCTAACTTCTTCATTTGGCCAATTTTCGACACTTTGGGTGAAAATGTGCCGAGATTTTGGACTGGATGTTCAGAATTTTGACGTCACATGGGGCATGGGCGTTCCGCTTGAAGATTACAATACTGCGCTATCGGCTGATAAGGTGCACGCCATCAAGGCAGTGCTTGTCTGCCATAATGAAACCGCGACAGGTGTTACCAGTGATGTCAAAGCGGTTCGTCAGATATTGGACGACCTTGGCCATCCAGCATTGCTTTTTGTCGATGGAGTCAGCTCGGTTGGAAGCCTTGATTTTCGCATGGAAGAATGGGGTGTCGATGTAGCCGTATCAGGGTCACAAAAGGGCTTTATGATGCCAACGGGGCTTTGCATTGTCGGTGTTAGCCGCAAGGCGTTAGAGGCATGTTCGGCATCAAGCCTCCCGACAGGTTACTTCAGTTTTCAAGACATGATGAAAATGAATGATCAAGGCTATTTCCCTTACACGCCAGCGGCAACTCTTTTGCGCGGGTTGCGGGCTTCAGTTGATCTTTTGCACAGCGAGGGATTGGCAAACGTCGCATTACGCCACAACCGGTTGGCATCGGGTGTTCGGGCTGCGGTTGATGCTTGGGGCCTTAAAAATTGCGCATTAGCATCAAAATGGCACTCTGATACGGTGACAGCGATCGTGGTTCCTGAAAAATTTGATGCCAATGATATTATCAATGCGGCATATTACAATTACGGCGTTTCGCTTGGCGGCGGTCTTGGTAAAGTCGCTGGCAAGGTATTCCGTATCGGTCATTTGGGCTGGCTAAATGAAACAATGGTTTTGCGGGCATTGGGCGGTGTTGAGATGGCGATGCGCGATGCAGGCATTCCGTTCCAAGCTGGTTCAGGTGTTGGTGCTGCGGTGGAGTATTACACCGATACCCGTCAACCGTTAAGTCTGGCAGCTGAATAGTCTTATAAATAAAGCGTAAATAATCAATGGGCTGGGAAGGCCTGGTCGGGTTTTATGCCTGAAACGCCTTTTCCCAGCCCTTTTTATTATAAATACACCAGCACGCGCCGGCGAAGGGAAAGGTGAAACGAATTCACTTTCAAGACACGGTGGTTAGCTCCAACTCACAGTGTCCTTGGCGTCAAGCGCGGTGATCAGCGTTGTTGTGTAAACAACTGTATAATCAAATAAATCATAGCGGCGGCTAAGTTTTTCGGGGGTGTCTTTTTCTTTACTTGTTTTTGGTATTTTGGATCTTTCCCACATTGATAGATCGGGTCTTCGGGTAAGCAGAAGGGTTTATACGCTATCTTTGTCAATCGGTTGTTGCCGCCAAAGTCCAATCACTTGCGAGTCAAAGCTGCTTTCAAAAGATGGCCAAGCACTCTCGTCAAGCTGTAAAAATTTGTCATAATTTTCTTTAGGGGTTTCGAACTAACGAAAGGCATAACTCCCCTGCTTGACCGGTGGTTCACTGGTTTTTGGGCGTAATGTTGGGGCAAGAAACTTTGTTTTGGGGCTGTTTATGAAACTTAAATCGCTCAGAATATCATCTGATCTTGATGTTGTGCTGTTCCTATATCTGGCCAAACAGAAATCATCGTCAAAACATCTCTTGGAAGACCAATTTGGCTCCGCCAGATCCCATAGAGAAAAGCGTTTCCATCAGTGTTTTTGAAATGGCTGGAATTTTGAACCTGTTCGGCAACGTCAAACCAGTGCCGTGGTTTGCAGCAAATCTCATGATGAACGTAAATTTGGGATATTGTTGCATCAACTCCGATGGCACCAGACATCGTAAAACTTCCCATTACTATTTCAATCAATCGAAACCGACATCATGCATGTGGGTTAAATCTTATTGCCGCTCATGCTGGATAATAAGTAATTATCTGCCTTTTCCTTTAGGGATTTTGCAGACATTGCCTCACAAGCGCGTTTGCCCGGATTGGTTGAAAGTTCCAATGTTGAACGATTTAGCTGATAGCGCGTGTTTGAAAAGCCTTCTCGGTCAAGCCAAGAAATTGAATTTGCGCTGATCTCAGTTTTAAGGGTTTCGCTCAAACGGATATGATTTTTTTCAAATCTCAGACGGGACACGCTCTGGCGGTCTTCAGCAAACAAAAAGAACAAGGGCTCTTTGTTATCTTTTGGCTCGATGATTTTGCAGAGGATTCCAACGCCATTCTCGAATGGTTCAAATGTATTGCTGCTGACCGACTGTATCCCCGCAAAAAAAATCAATGCGATCTCAAAAACACAAACAGAGAATAGGGTAAGTTTGCGGATCATTTGATTGCACCTAAGTTCAACGATCATTTAGTCTGCCGAGTAATAAAATCAAAGTCCAGACCTCTAGTTAATGCAATTAGGTGTGAATGATGAACGCCAAAAGTGGTTCTTATAAAATGTTGATTGTGATTAGGTGTAAACGCTCGCCAGAAGTTGCAAACCGATAACACCCAAAGCAAAATGTAACAAAAGATAGAATTGCTGATCTGTCATCAGATCACTTATTTTGCGCCCCAGAATCACCCCAATAGGTATCGCTGGCAAAAGCAATAGCGAGATAATGAGGCTTGATTTGGACAAAATATCAAGTTCCCAATAAAGCGGGACTTTGGTGAGGTTCAATATAAAGAAAAACGCACCTGCTGAGCCGATAAAAATAGTCCGTGGCACCTTGCAAGATAATAAAAATATTTGCAATGGGATGCCGCCTGAAACTGAAATAAAGCTGGCAATGCCTGAAAGTGTGCACCAAAAACCGCCCCAGCTCCAAAGCGCAATTGGCCTGTTTTGAAGAGGTGGAATGGCGACAAGGTCTATTTTGACGGGTAGAAAACGTTTTTTGAAATATAAAAAAGCTGTCAACAGCGACATGCTGCCAATAAAGGTAACAAGCGCAGCGTTCGATATGTAATCGAAAAAATACCAGCCAAGGCCATGCCCCAATAAACCAAAAACCAACATGATCACAAGAAGTTTGTAATTGATTTTATTGTTTGAAAAAAACACCACCCAGATATCGATAATCAATAAAATAGGCAGCGTGACAGCCAACGCAACGCGTGGCGATGTGACCAGTATAAGCAAGGGAATGCCGAGTGCGACGGCGCCACCAAAGCCGGATTTTGAAACCGCAGTGATAAGCACCGCGATAAAACCAATAGCGTAGAACAGGAATGGCGTGGCAACGCCAACTGCGCCAAATAACTCAGTGAAATAGGTCAAGCCATTGTTCCGTCCCAGTTTGAGGCAACCTAGACTTTAGCCACATTGCCTCACTTAGCAAGGTCTAACCATGCTGTGATTTGCGCGCTTTACGAGCATCAATTCAATAAATAAATAGAATATTGAATTTTATAGAAAAATCGCTTCTCTAAAATTCTAAACCGCGTCATCACTTGCTTTGAAAGTAGTATTCCCAGGCCAAGATTTTACACTTTTTTGTTAGGGTTTTTCTATGATGTTAAGATTGTGCTAGGCTGTTATTCCGATGGTAAGGGGAAGGTGGTTGCAATGAATATTTTAACCAAACTCGGACTTGGTGCTTGCGTAATTTTCGGCGTCTTGTCGGGCGGTTACTATCTGCTGGATCACAGGGCAAATGCGGCTGCGCGGCTTGCCGTTGAGGCTTTCAAAAAAGATTTTGAAGCTAGCGTCCCATCCAGCACAGTTGATATTGGACCTGTAAAGGCAACCATTTTTGATCAAAAAGCAACGGTTGGGGATTTTTCAATCAGAATTGGAGAGTCGGTCAAACTGTCTTCACAAGCCATTGTTTTAACCTTGAAAGATGGCGAGATATATTCAGGTGAATTCCGTGATGTCAGCTTTAAAGGCTATTTAAGCAAAAATGAAAATATTGATGGTAAGGCTGACAGCTTGATCGTCAAAGACATCGATGTCGCGCAAATAAGATCGATTGCAGAATCGATAATCGCCAACGCTAAGTCGGTTCCGAATCAAATCGATCGATTGGCGTTTGGGCAAATCAAAATTGAGGATCTGCGGTTTGATATTTTTCACAAAGGTAAGCCAAAGCTGGCATTAAAACCGTCTTCGTTTGATTTCCTTGGCGTAAAAAACAGTCAAATCGAAAAGCTGACCATGGCTGGTGAAGTTGAAGTGAGCAAAAATGGATTTGCCGAATATCAAGCGCGTTTTCATGTTGGAAATTTAACCTTAAATAAATTTGATTTTTCCAAAATCGTCACAGCATTCGTTTATGACAGGGAACAAGATTTGTTGGTTGGGCTGAGTGATGGATTTGGGTTGAATGATTTGCACATAACTGATTTGCACTTTTCTGACGGCGAGGATGAGGCTTATCTGTCCTCTGGTAAAATCATGGTTTCAAAACAAAAAATGGCCGATTTGGAGGTGAAAGGATTTGCGGTCAANAATAGCAGCAAAACCGGGACGATAAGCATTGGCTCGGCGTCTTTAATGACGCTTGATCTGACGATGCTTGACCCTTTGGTTTTGACCGTTAGGGGGCGTGCCAAAGCGATTAGCACCTATTTAGGTGTCACTGAATTTAGGCTGAAAGATGCCTTTGCGCAAAGCGCGGATACCGGTCAAAAGCGGATGGGCGTGATGGGGATTACCCTTGATAATATTTCTAGACATGAAGGTCTGGTCACGGCGGCAAACCTGAATATTGAAAAATTTATTGTTCCTGTCGACCTAATAGCGCAGGAAAACCAAGATTTTGCCCTAATCGCCAAAGAGGTCACTGGTTCCGATGAGGTGATGGTGAGCCTTGAGGTGGGAAGTGATTACGACGTAAGCCGCAGCGCATATGACACAGTTCTTGGTGTGGATATTGCCGCGTTTGGCGATCTGACGCTAAAAGTTAGTCTGGAAGGTGTCCCTTTTGAGAAGCTGAAGGCGCTTTCTAATGCAAATGACCCGTTGAACACATTGACAACCCTTGGCGAACTCAATCAAACCGTTTCCCTTAAAGGGGTTTCGATTGATTATGTCGACGGAATGCTGGTGGATAAAATATTGGAACAAGCGCCGCCAGCAAGCCAGTTGAATGCAATCATCAGTCAACAATTAACCTTGTTTCTAATTGCCTATCCGGCTGAGCGCGAGCAGATACTTGCTGCTGCTGCTGGTTTTCTTGAGGGCAAAAATGCCTTTTCGATGAAACTGAAGGCAAGCACTCCAATTCCGCTCAAAGATTTGCCGGAAAAATTCGCATCAGGTCAAATCAACAGGGATTTGGCGGTTAGCGCAATTGGTAGGTAACGCAATATGAATCGTCACCGCTGGATAAGGCGGTAATAGGTCAGCGCTGATGAAAAATAAAGAAAATGGCGGAGAGGATGTTTGCCTTATAAATAATCAAATTATTGATTATGTTGTATTTTATGGATGTGGAAAATCCAACTCCACATTTTACCCCGCATAAAAGTCAGGGTTACTGAGGGNGTTTCTTTGTCACCTATGGACCTGATTATAGGGAGTGGGGCCGTAGGACGNATGGGCTTGGATCTCGGTCCGNGAGCCTGCTTGATTGNTTGGTGGACGCAACAGGGGGTGATACCGTTTTAATTGAAGTGAATAACACTAAAGAAACCCATGGTTATGTTTATGCGGAATTCTGGCATGTGTTTTTTTGTATGCAGCCACTCTAAATTGCGCCAAGGTTACAGTAAACTAGTTGCAAATTATGCCCTAGCCGGTCGTTTCGGCTTTGCCTATCATGCCCTAGCCGGTCGTTTCGGCTTTGCCTATCACTAAAGACAGCGGCAACAGGGGTGATGTCCGGTCCAATAAAGGTGCCGGGGGATAAAGGGAGCAAAATACATGATAGCCAGTGCTTTTGAATATCACAAACCTGACACAGTCGATGGAGTTGTCAGTCTATTGTCAAAATGGGGTGATGATGCGCGCGTCATTGCTGGGGGCCATAGCTTGATCCCGGTGATGAAACAGCGGATGACCGATATCAGCCATTTGATTGATCTTGGTGGCATTGCCGAATTGAAAGGCATATCTATCGATGGAGATATGATCACCATAGGGGCAATGACAACACAGCACGAGTTGATCACGAGTGAAGCGCTAGCCAAAGCGGCGCCATTGATCCATGAGGCGTCACTTCAGATCGCCGACCCGCAAGTTCGCTATATGGGGACAATTGGGGGAAATGTCGCAAATGGCGACCCAGCCAACGACATGCCCGGTTTGATGCAAACGCTAGATGCGACCTATCATCTGGCAGGGCCAGAGGGCAGCCGTACGGTTAAGGCGCGTGATTTTTACGAAGCAGCTTATTTCACCGCGCGTGAAGATGACGAAATCCTGACCGCCATTTCGTTCGCAAAACCCTCGGGCGGCTTTGCCTATGAAAAGCAAAAGCGCAAAATTGGAGATTATGCAACAGCAGCCGCCGGGGTGATGATCACGATTGAAGGTGGTACATGCATAGCAGCGTCGGTGGCATTGACCAACCTTTCGGATACACCCGTTTATTGCGCTGCTTCGGTTGACGCACTTTTGGGTAGTAGCCTTGACGATGCAACGATTAAAGCCGCGGTCACAGCGGCCGTTGACGCGTCNGATCCGGTAGCCGACACACGCGGTCCGGTCGATTTCAAAAAACATGTGGCTGGCGTCATTGTCAAAAAAGCCATTANCAGCGCTTTAGCGCGGGCTTAGTTCGGGAGACTGACATGGGAAAAACACACTTGAAAATGACCGTCAACAGCAAAGAGGTAGAACTCTTAGTCGAACCGCGTCAGTTGCTGATCCACGTGTTGCGCGAGGAACTCAGCCTGACCGGCGCACATATTGGTTGTGAGTCATCGCATTGCGGTGCCTGTACGATCGATATGAATGGCATGTCGGTAAAATCATGTACCGTTTTTGCGGCGCAAGCCCAGGATGCAGAAATCACAACGATTGAAGGGCTGGGATCGCCCGATGGGCTGCACGTATTGCAAGAGATGTTCAAAGAGCATCATGGCTTGCAGTGCGGCTATTGCACCCCAGGAATGATCACCCGCGCACACCGGCTTTTGCAGGAAAATAGCAACCCAACTGAAGAAGAAGTGCGGTTTGGCATTTCAGGCAATCTGTGCCGGTGCACAGGCTATCAGAATATCGTCAAAGCAATTCTGGCCGCGGCGGCCAAAATGAACGAAGTGAAGGAGTCAGCGTAATGAATGAGTCTACACCTCCAAAAGAAGAACGTATGGCCGCGCTTAGCGGTCTTGGAACGTCACGCAAACGCGTTGAGGACGCGCGCTTTACCCAAGGTAAAGGTAATTATGTTGATGATTTGAAAATGCCGGGCATGCTGTTTGGTGATTTTGTTCGATCTCCTTATGCGCATGCGCGGATCAAATCAATCAATACCGAAGCGGCATTGGCGTTGCCAGGTGTGCATGCGGTGTTGACTGCAGCCGATTTGGAGCCTCTTGGCTTGCATTGGATGCCAACGCTAGCTGGCGACAAACAGATGGTGCTCGCCGATGGCAAGGTATTGTTTCAAGGTCAAGAAGTGGCCTATGTTGTCGCTGATGACCGCTATGTCGCCGATGACGGCATTCAGGCCGTTGTGGTCGAATATGAGGAGTTACCAGTACTGGTTGACCCGTTCAAAGCGGAACTGGATGACGCCCCCGTATTGCGCGAGGATATTGCTGACCAAAGCGAAGGGGCGCATGGGCCACGCCGCCATCCCAATCATATTTTCACATGGGAATCGGGGGACCGGGCCGCCACCGAGTTAGTGCTTTCAGAAGCTGAGGTCGTGGCTGAGGAAATGGTTTATTACCATCGTACGCACCCCTGTCCGCTTGAGACGTGCGGCTGCGTGGCGTCAATGGACAAGGTCAATGGCAAGCTGACCGTTTGGGGTACATTCCAAGCACCGCATGCCGTGCGGACCGTGGCGTCATTGATTTCGGGCATTGCCGAGCACAACATCCGCATTATTTCGCCGGATATCGGCGGTGGCTTTGGCAACAAGGTTGGCGTTTATCCGGGATATATCTGTGCCATCGTGGCATCGATTGTAACAGGTGTGCCGGTCAAATGGGTTGAAGATCGCATGGATAATCTGATGGCCACGGCATTTGCCCGTGACTATTGGATGCAGGGCAAAATATCAGCCACAAAAGAGGGCAAAATTACAGGATTATGGTGTCATACGACAGCTGATCATGGTGCCTTTGACGCGTGTGCCGATCCAACAAAATTCCCAGCAGGATTCATGAATATCTGTACTGGTTCGTATGATATCCCAACCGCCTATTTGGCCGTTGACGGTATTTACACCAATAAGGCGCCAGGCGGCGTTGCCTATCGTTGTTCGTTCCGGGTGACCGAGGCAGCTTATTTCATCGAGCGTATGATCGAGGTTTTGGCGATTAAGCTGGGAATGGATGCTGCCGATTTGCGGGCGAAAAATTTCATCCGCAAGGACCAGTTTCCTTATCAGTCCGCTTTGGGCTGGGAATATGATTCGGGCGATTATCATACCGCATGGGATAAAGCCCTGGCCGCTGTCGATTATGAGGGACTGCGCGCAGAACAGGCCGAGCGTCTGGGGGCATTTAACCGCGGCGAGACCCGTAAGCTGATTGGTATTGGGCTTAGCCACTTTACTGAGATTGTTGGCGCGGGTCCGGTCAAGAATTGTGATATTCTCGGTTTGGGTATGTTTGACTCATGCGAAATCCGGATCCATCCAACCGGGTCAGCGATTGCCCGATTGGGGACAATTTCTCAAGGGCAAGGTCATGCAACAACCTTTGCACAAATTCTAGCATCGGAGATTGGCATTCCAGCAGAGGATATCACGATCGAGGAAGGCGATACCGATACGGCGCCGTATGGTCTGGGGACCTATGGGTCCCGCTCAACGCCCGTAGCTGGTGCCGCAACAGCCATGGCTGGTCGTAAAATCCGCGCCAAGGCTCAGATGATCGCAGCCTATCTGTTGGAAGTGCATGATAATGACGTGGAATGGGATGTTGATCGCTTTGTTGTCAAAGGCGCCCCTGAGCGCTTTAAGACAATGAAAGAGATTGTCTTTGCGTCCTATAATCAAGCGATCCCAGGTGTCGAACCAGGTCTTGAAGCGGTCAGCTATTACGACCCGCCAAACATGACTTTTCCGTTTGGAGCCTATGTCTGTGTAATGGAAATCGACGTCGATACCGGCACAACCGAAATCCGGCAATTCTATGCACTGGACGATTGCGGTACCCGGATCAACCCGATGATTATTGAAGGCCAGGTGCATGGTGGATTGACCGAAGCATTGGCGATCGCCATGGGTCAAGAGATTGCCTATGACGAGCAAGGCAACGTTACCACTGGCACATTGATGGACTTTTTCATCCCAACCGCGTGGGAAACCCCAAACTACCAGACTGACTTCACCGAAACACCAAGCCCGCACCACCCAATTGGTGCTAAAGGTGTGGGGGAAAGCCCTAATGTTGGCGGTGTGCCAGCTTTTTCAAACGCCGTGCATGATGCGTTTAAGAGCTTTGGCTTAACGCAAAGCCATATGCCGCATGACCATTGGCGGATCTGGAAAATAGCGAACAGCCTTGGGCTGCACGACTAAACCAAAAGAACCGGCAGAGGGAATATTTTCCTCTGTCCGTTAACTTTTTTGCGCAGGCATTCATGAATTGGCAAAATCTACAAACTAAGTTGGCGGGCAAAGGTTATATCGCATCGTCCGAACTGTCGATGGCGCTGCATATTTCGCTGGCATTGGAACGACCCATTTTACTAGAAGGCGATGCAGGCGTCGGCAAAACTCAGATCGCAAAGACTCTGGCAGACATCCATGATACCGAATTGATTCGTCTGCAATGTTATGAAGGGCTGGATGCGTCGGCGGCAATCTATGAATGGAATTACCAGCGCCAGCTGCTGTCGATCCGGGCAATGGCCGAGCGGACTGGTGAGCGTGACGGTGATAGCCGTACGGCTATTGATGATATCGAAACGCGGATATTTTCGGTCGACTATCTGTTGGAGCGCCCTCTGTTACGCGCGATCCAGCAAGAAAAGCCACCGGTTCTGCTGATTGACGAGGTTGACCGGGCCGACGAGGAATTTGAAGCCTATCTGCTGGAAATACTATCCGATTTTCAGGTGACCATCCCAGAAATGGGCACTATCACCGCAACGAGCAAGCCGATCGTAGTGCTGACCTCTAATGGTACGCGCGACCTGTCGGATGCGCTGCGGCGGCGCTGTATTTATAATTTTGTTCCCTATCCTGACCGCGCAACCGAATTGGCTATCCTTGGGGCGCGTTGTCCGGCAGTTGAACCCGCATTGGCAGCGCAGATTGTCAGCTTTGTGCAAAGCTTGCGCAAAGAAGATCTGGAAAAAAAGCCGGGCATTGCCGAAACACTGGATTGGGCCGCGGCGCTGGGTGGTTTGGGGGTGAATGATATCACCGCCGATCCAGTTGCGTTGAAGGCATCGCTCGTGTGTTTGCTGAAAACTGAGGCCGATCAGGCGGCCATTCCCAGCGAGGTTGCCCAGCGTTTGGCTGGCGGAGCAGGATAATGGCTGTCACGCGTTTTTTGACCCGCGCCAGAATCGCCGAGCGCATGGGCGATTTTATCCGGCATCTGCGCGCGCACGGCGTGCGGGCAGGCATGCCGGAAACCGAGGCCAGCCTTGGGGCGTTAAGGCTAGTTGATGCCGGCGATCCAAACGATGTGCGGCTTGCATTAAAGGCCATTTGTGCCAGTGATGTTGAGAGCTTTGCTCGGTTTGACGAATTATTTTCCGCCTATTGGTTGAATGCCGGCAAACAACGTCATGATCACACATCAACGCAAAACCGCAGCCACCAGAAAAACAGCCTGACCAATCTGTTGCAAAAGTCCAGTTTGCCGTCCGCCGACGGCAGTGGCAGCATTGATACTCCTGATAACGATAATGGCGGTGAGGCCGAAAGTTCTGGCGAAGGCAAACTGATAGCGACGCAGGTGACCAATCGCAATGCCGTTGATATGCGCGAATTTATTCTGCCTGACGATGAAGCACGCGCCACCGAAACTGCGCGCCGGATCGCCAATGCAATTCGTCATAGGCGGTCACGCAGACGCAAAGCCGCGCGGCAGGGTGATGGGCTGGATATGCGGCGAATCATGCGAAAATCAGTGGCCACAGGGGGCGAGCCGCTGCAGTTGTTGCGCCTCCGCCGCCCTGGACGGCCCGTGCATTTGGTCAGTATTCTCGATGTGTCAGGGTCTATGCAGCTTTATGCCCGGGTATTTTTATCCTTTGTCAAAGGGTTGATTGGTAATGACCAGCGCACCGATGCGTTTTTGTTTCATACCAGTTTGATGTGCGTGAGTGATGCACTTCGCGATAATGACACTTTGCGGGCGGTGAATCGGTTGTCTATGATGGCGCGAGGGTTTGGCGGTGGCACTAAAATCGGCGCCAGCTTGCGCACGTTTAACAACCAATATGCCAGTCGGATGGTTGGACGCAAAACCGTAATCATTATTATGTCGGATGGTTATGACACAGGTGAAGCCCAAGAGGTAGGGGACGCGCTAGCGCGATTAAAACGCCGTGGATGTAAAATTATTTGGTTAAACCCACTATTGGGTTGGAAGGATTACGCGCCAGTAGCCGCTAGCATGGCCGCTGCGTTGCCGCATGTTGATTACTTTGCGCCATGCAATACGTTAGGCAGTCTGGCGGCCATTGAAGGGGAATTGGAGCGCCTATGACACGTCAAAGCAATACATATCTGGCGAATGCGGTTGCTGACAAATTACGCGCTGAAGGCACCCCTTTTGCCGTGGCAACAGTGGTGCGGACATTGGCATCAACCGCCGCAAAACCAGGGATGAAAGCCTTAGTGCTGGGCAATGGTGATTTCGCCGATGGCTGGCTGGGGGGTGGCTGCGTGACTGCAGCGGTCAAAAAAGCAGCAATCACAGCAATCAAAACGGGCGAGGCAACGCTGGTTTGCCTGCGTCCTGAGGAATTGCTGGCTGATATGGAAGGTGCCACCAAAGATGAGACATTGCACGTGGCGCACAATGGCTGTCCAAGCAGGGGATCAATGGACATTTTTGTCGAACCGGTGAAGCCGCAGCCCGAATTATTGGTATGCGGATCGGGGCCGGTGGCATCGGCCCTATTGCGGATAGCAGTGTCATTTGGCTTTAGTCTTGTGCTGTGCGGGGAGATTGAACATGCCATCGCTGATCGGAAATATGCCTCGCTTGTGGAGATGGATAGCGCCGTCCCAGCCGCTGTTGACCGCTATGTTGTGGTTGCCACTCAAGGCAAGGGCGATGTTACCACGTTGACGGCGGCGCTGAAAATGGCGGCGAGGTATATCGCTTTTGTTGGCAGCCGCCGCAAATTTGCGAGTTATGAGGACAAGCTGACAAACGCTGGCTTGTCCGCTGCAAAAATTGCCACAGTGCGATCGCCCGCTGGCGTACACATCAATGCGGTGACACCTGATGAAATTGCGCTGTCGATTATGGCTGAGATTATCCAAACACGCCGCACAGGCGGACAACAACGTACCACCGATGATGCTTGTTGATATGATGCCCGAAATCACAGCCATAAAGCAGCCTACACCTATTTTACTGGCCGCAGGCATGTCAAAGCGTATGGGAGGATTAAACAAGCTGTTATTGCCGATAAACGGGGTGCCGATGGTCCGGCACATGGCGCTAACATTGGTAGCGTTTGCCGATGTGCCGCCGGTTGTTGTGCTAGGACATGAGGCAAAGCGGGTGGCGGCAGCGTTAGATGGGATTGCGCTGACCATGATTACCAACGTGCAGTATCAATCTGGGCAGATGAGTTCGGTTACAGCGGGTCTAATCGCCGCAGGACAAGCAGCGGATTATATGATCTGTTTGGCCGATCTGCCGTTATTGACGGCTTTAGATTGCGCGGCATTGAGTGCCGCGCATAAAAAAGCTGGCGTTGGTCAGATTACCGTCCCAGTGCAGCGCGAGGATGGTATATTTGTACGCCGCGGGAACCCGATCATCATGCCCGCATCAGCGCGGCACAAAATTATCAAAGGAGAAACCAACCTTGGATGCCGAGGATTATTGAATAATCATCCCGACCTCATCTACCCGTTTGACAGTTGCGCCAACGGATTTTATGTCGATATCGACACACAAGACGCCTTTCGTGACACCACCGGCCAGACGCCAGATGTACGAATGATTGCTTCCTGACAGGAGAGACTAATGGAACTAGCCGACGAAATCACAATACACGCCCCATTGGATAAGGTTTATGAGGGATTAAATGANATAGCCATTTTAAAAGCCTGTATTCCGGGATGTGAGGCGCTAAATTGGACTAATGAAAATGAGCTGGAAGCCAATGTGATATTGAAAATTGGCCCCGTAAAAGCAAAATTTAGAGGTAAGGTGACGCTGGATACGACGAATGCACCGACGGGTTTCAGCCTCGCTGGTGAAGGCGATGGTGGTTTGGCCGGATTTGCCAAAGGCGGCGCTGATGTCGAATTAATCGCCGATGGGGACAGCACATTGCTGAAATATGTGGCCAAGGCCGAGCCAGGTGGCAAAATTGCCCAGCTTGGCGGGCGTCTGATCACCAGCACCGCACGTAAATTATCAAAAATGTTTTTCACCAAGTTCGAAAAGATCATGTCCGGCGAGGAAAGCCCACCTGACGAAGACGACGCCGGCGAAACGGCACCGGTTGATCCTGTGTCTGCGTGATCTGGTGTCGACCGGGTTGCGCCCAATGAAGACATCACGGGCACATTAGCGCATATCAGAACGCATCCAGATATTCTGAGTCGCCATCTTTGAAACGTTTGACCGTTCATGCACATGTTCAAGGTTCACTTGAAACTTGAACGATCAAGGCAATCTGGGTGTTTGCAGATGTTCAAAATTGAACACGCAAAAATAAATGCCATATGCTCACGTTCTTACCCCTAAAAGGGTGTCTGCCTCACAAGGATTCAAGTATTTGATTGTGATTCATTTTTTCTGCCGAAGAGAACCTCACTCCATGTTTTAGCGAGGATTTCCGCAGATTGTAAGGAACAAACTAGTTTAGGTTCCCTCCATAAAATCCTATAATATATAAGATATCAGGAGATGAAAGTGAATAAAAGGTAGTTTTAGTTAAGGGGTGTGGCGGAGAGGGTGGGATTTGAACCCACGAAGGGCTTTCGCCCTTGCCGGTTTTCAAGACCGGTGCATTCAACCGCTCTGCCA
>JGI20159J14440_10001560_pt1 | contig 16423 bp, 12 predicted proteins | sample COG_09_FD_14440 | JGI IMG/M metagenome (IMG submission 14440) | reverse complement strand
TCTCAAGCGATTGTGTTGGATTTGTTTTGCGAGATTCCACTGCGCGCCGATACAAGCGGCGTTGTAGCGTAAGATTTTCAATCTAAGACATTGAAATAATGCGTTATGGTATAAAAATCGCCCCGTAAAAAATGGCATCGGAGCCGCGGTTTTCGAGAACTGAAATAAGGGGCAATGGCCACGTATGACGCGGGCTGTCAAAATGCGTCGAAGACTTTGCCTGGATTTAAAATCGACTTTGGATCAAAGGTTTTCTTGATCGAGCGCATCAAGGCAATTTCGACCGGTGAGCGCGAGTAGGGCAAAAGCGATTTCTTTAGAAGGCCGACGCCATGTTCCGCGCTAATGCTGCCGCCATATCGGGCTAACAGTTCACCGATCTCAAGACTCACGATGCCGCAGCGTTCAAAAAACTCGGTTTGCGGTAGATCCTCGGGTTTCAGAATATTCAGGTGCAAATTGCCGTCGCCAATGTGGCCATACCAAACGATTTCAAAATCAGGATAGCGTGCAGCAACCAGTTGATCGACCTCTGTAGGAAGTCAGACATCTTCGAAACCCGCACTGAGATATCGTTCTTATAGGGTTGCCAATGCCAAAGCGTCTCTGAAATATCCTCGCGGAGTCGCCAGAGCGCGCGCGTCTGAGCGAGACTTTGACTGACAACGCCATCCAGCACCCAGCCTTGGGCCGCGCACTGCTCAAACAAGGCCAGCGCAACGCTCGTGACCTGCGTCCTGGTCTCAAATTCAATTAGGGCGTAGAAAGGCGCCTGAGTTGCAAAAGGCGCCGAATGACCTTGGCGCTTGATCACCTTATCCAACGCGGCTTGGGAGAAAAACTCAAAGGCGGTCAATTCGATTTTGGTTTTGAAGACTTCCAAGACCTCGACAATGGCAGCAAAGGTTTCGATCCCCAGGACCATCACGGTTGTGTCAGCTTGCGGCCGTGTCAGCTGCAACGTCGCCTCACAAATGAGGCCAAGGGTGCCTTCGGATCCGATAAAAAGATGCCGGAAATCATAGCCGGTATTGTTTTTCAAAAGGCCCTGATTGAGATCCAGAATATCGCCGGCGCCAGTGACCACCTTTAAGCCGATGACCCAGTCTCGGGTCATGCCGTAGCGAATAACATTGATGCCGCCGGCATTGGTTGCAATGTTGCCGCCGATTTGACTTGATCCGGCGGCCGCGAAATCGACGGGGTAGAGTAGATCGTGCTTTGCTGCAAAGGCCTGAAGGTCGGCCGTAATCATGCCAGCGCCAACGGTTACGGCGCGATCAATGGCGTTGAAATCAATCACGGTGTTGATCCGGTCCAGCGCAATGATGAGCTCTCCGTCGCTGGCTACGGCGCCCCCACTTAGGCCGGTTCGACCGCCCGATGGCACGACGGCTAAGTTGCAGTCGTTGGCGAGACGGATGATTTTTTGCACCATCGTCACCGCGCTCGGCAGAACGACCGCGCAGGGATTGGCTTGCCAAAGGGTGGTGCGGTCAACCCCGAAGCGTTGCAAATCTTCTGATTCTAGTAGGACATGCTGTGGCCCAACGATCGCTTTGAGCTGAGACAAGACTTGATCTGGCAACATATTAGGCCTGTTTTCTCGATGGTATTGGGCGCGGATCACGCGTCACGCGCAAGCCCATTGTAAGGCACTTTTTAATATCCGATAAGACGCATGGTCTGAGCGTCCGGATCATCGCGCAAAGCGCTCGAGGCGCTGCCCGACAGGTGATGCGTCATACCGCTTAGCGGTCGAATAAGCACAAGGCGCGCATTTCAAGACTTTGCCGCGCCTGGCCGCTTGCTTCCGGGTCGGGGTTTACGAAGGCGCAGTGGGGCGTCCAATAGGGCTGCCCGGTTTCTTCGAGCTGGCTATCATAGGTTCGGAAAATGAGCACCTCATCGTGCTGCATCTTGGCGAAATGGTGCCAGCGATAAGCGTTCGGAGTTGCGGGTGGCTTGACTAGAAACGTTTCAAACTCGAGGGTATCGCCGCCGTACTGCGCGACCGTTTCACGATGGAGCGCCGAATAAGGCACTGAGCTTGCATCGGCAATGGCCAGCGGTAAATCCGCGTTGATGGCGCCCGTGTTGCGCCAGAATTGCAACACCAAAATCCGTTTGGCGGCATTGATTCGTGTGTAGGAGCTGCCGGCCTCGGCAAGCAATGGGCTTAAGAATTTTGCGTAAGCTCGAGATGGGTTTAATACCATCGGACGATAGTCATCGGTAAAGTCGGAATGGGCAACTTGAATCGGTAAATGATCATCATGGTCGACTAAAGATTTTGGGCCCCGGACGATACCAGGATAAACGATGGCCTCATCACAATGACTAAACTGCATCGCCAATTTTCGGATATGGCAACGGTGGGTGTCATTGATCCAGTTGGGATCCGTCCAATCGGGATTGCTGATGATATTGCGCTGTAGGGTAAATCCGGTCGCGGCAAACTCAAGGGTTGGTAAGGCGGCTCGGCCATCCAAGAGCGCAGTCGGATGCGACTCAAGGGCCCCATTAGGGGTGGCATAATGAATCTGAACGGGGGCGAGCGGGTGCAACATTTCAATTGGCCTGTGTTCTAACTGATACCGAAGTAGCGTACTCTATTTCAAAGAAAAAGACCGGTCGACTGTAACCGTTGATGGGCCTTTATCACGTCGCCGTTGAGGGTGACGGCCCGCGATATAAAAACGGCGCGGCGATGCCGCCGCAGGCCTGGTATGGCTTTCCAATGACATTATGAAGGAGCGCATAGATGATAAATTCGAATGAACAACACGGCATGGTTGTTGATTGGCTCGGTTATAACGCGGGGCTTAAACCCAATCAGACGGCGTTAATTGAGTTGCCCTCAGGGCGGCGGCAGAGTTATGTCGAGGCGCACGAACGCGTGGGACGGGTAGCGACTTGGCTGTCAAGTTTGGGCGTAGGTCCTGGTGATCGGGTTGGCGTTCTGGCGCTGAATTCGATGGACACCCTAGACATTGTTTTTGCGACTTGGCGTTTGGGCGCCGTGCATCTTGCGTTGAATTTTCGGCTCACCGCGCCGGAGCTGGATTACATCATCGGCAATGCAGAACCGATGGTGATGATTTATGACCAGGCGCTTAGCCAAACGGTTGATGCCTTGACCGTGCAGGTCCCGCACGTCATCGAAACCCAAGGCGAAGGCGGGCCCTCGGCTTTTGAGTCTGCGATAATCGATCTGACGCCAACGCTCGAGATGGTCCCGCTGACGCCGGATGCGCAGTGCATGTTGATGTACTCCTCGGGTACGACGGGGCTGCCTAAAGGGGTCATCATTACCCATGGGATGATGGTCTGGGCGCAAATCAATGCCAGCAGTATGCATTGCAACAGCGATATGGTGGGTTTGACGGTCATGCCGTTGTTTCACATCGGTGGCTTACAAGTGTTTACGTGTCCCGCGTTATTCTTTGGCGGTACGGCCATCATTATGCGCGCTTTCGATCCGGGTGCGGCGCTCGATGCTTTTTCAAATCCTGAATTGGGGATTACGCACTTCCTCGGCGTGCCGGCGATTTTCAATGCCCTGCGGGATCACCCTAAAAATCGCGATGCGACGTTTGATTCCTTAAGGGTCTGCATTGCCGGCGCTGAAGCCGTGCCAGCGGCGCTTGTGAATTGGTGGTACGAGCGCGGGGTCGTGATTCAGGAGGGTTATGGCATGACAGAAAATATGGCGAGCTGTTGCATCTTAGGTTACGACGATGTGCCTGCGCGGGTCGGGTCTGCCGGAAAAGCGTTACGGCATACTGAAATTAAAATTGTTAGAGAAGATGGTGAGGAGGCAGCGCCTGGAGAAGCGGGTGAACTGTGGTGTCGTGGCCCGGTGGTGACGCCAGGCTATTGGCGGCGTCCGGATGCGAACGCGGAGACCTTTGTTGATGGCTGGCTGCGTACAGGCGACATCGCAAGTCGCGATGAAGACGGCTATATCACGATTGAAGACCGCTTGAAGGACATGTATATCTCAGGCGGTGAAAATGTTTATCCGGCGGAGGTCGAGAACATTTTGTATGAATTAAAAGAGATCCGAGAAGTCGCGGTCATTGGGGTTGCCGATGAGCAATGGGGCGAGGCCGGCTGCGCTGTGGTTGCGCTGCAGGACGGCGCGGTACTGGATGCGGATCAGCTCAGACGGCATACCCGCGATCGGCTCGCGCGATTTAAACAGCCGAAATATGTGATCTATACCGATGCCTTACCGCGAAATGCAACCGGCAAGGTTCAGAAGTTCGTGTTGAGAGACTCGATCGACCTTACTCAGGCGCAGTGATGGACAGCTTTGTCCGACTGAAAGCGCTGTATGACGAGCAGGGCGACCAAGATTATATTGGAGAACCGGTCAGTCAACGGGAACACGCCTTACAAGCCGCCGCTCACGCGCGGGCCTCGGGTGCGCCCGAGGCCGCGGTGCTGGCGGCGCTCCTGCATGACGTGGGCCATTTGCAGTACCCAAAGCAAGACTCGATGGCGGGGTTTGGTACGCGAGCCCATGAAGTGCTGGGCGCACATTTTTTGGCAAGCCTGGGCTTTTCAGCAACCGTAAGTGCGTTGGTGCAGCGCCATGTCGATGCGAAACGCTATCAGGTCGCACGGTCAGAAACCTACAGGGCGGGGCTCAGTCAGGCCAGTCAACAAACCTTGCACTTTCAAGGTGGGGCTATGACGCTTGCAGAGCGGCAAGCGTTTGAAGCGGATCCTCACTTTGAATTGGCGCTACGCGTCCGGCATTGGGATGAGCTTGCGAAAGCGCCGAGGGCAATGGTCCCCGAGTTCGAGGCCTATGAGGCGCAGATTCAGGCCGATCTAAATTCGACACAATTAACAGGTAATCAAATCGCCGAATTTAAGCGAAGCGGTTACCTAGTGATCCCACAGGCCTTTGACGCGAGCTTTACAGCTTTGTGGCTGAATGAATTGCAGGCAATGATCGCAAGCCAAGGGCCGCAGCGCTGGATGACGTATTTTGAGGCGAGTGGGACAGGGCAGCAGTGCTGCCGGGTGGAGCATTTTTTGGAAGATGCGCCTCGCCTGCAAGAAGTGTTGGCCGGTAACAAGATGATGGGCTGGGTGGCGCAATGCCTCGAGGCGCCAGGCATTTTGTTCAAAGAAAAAATCAATCTAAAACTGGCAGGTGGCCAAGGCTTTGCGGCCCACCAAGATGCGCCGGCCTTTGACTTGTTTGGTCAAAGCCAGCATGTAACCGTGATGGTGAGTTTAGAGGCTGCCAATGAGCGTAACGGCTGTCTAGAAGTTGCTCAGGTCGAGCACTGCGAGGAAATCTTACCGATGAACGCCGATCGAACCCTCACCGACCCCGTTATCGAGTCATTGACCTGGCAATCGATTGAAACAGCGCCAGGCGATATTGTGATTTTTAGTAGCTTTTTACCCCATCGCTCCGGCGTCAATCAGAGCCTGCAGTCGCGCCGCGCGGTCTATGCCACGTATGCCTTAGCCAGCGAAGGAGATCATCGAGCCGAGTACTTCAGGCAAAAACGCGCGCTCTTCCCACCGGATGCTGAACGCGAAGCGGGACGAGCCTATGACGGTGGCATCTTCAATGTCGGCAATCCGATTCGATGAGGGTTAAGGGCGCGTCGCTTGAGACTCACCGGACCTGTGCCAAACGTTTTAGCCGTAAGGTCGCAAGCGCAAGGCCCACGCTGATAAGGGTTAAAAGCGTCAACGCGAAACTAAAATTGCCCGAGAGGTCATAGAGCACCCCTAGGGCAATCGGTCCCATCACGCCGCCGACCTCGGCCGCTGAAAAGAATAAACCGCTGGCCATCCCTGCATATTTGTCGCCAATCCCGGGCAACTCGACCAGGGTCAAGATCAGAACGGTCATCAAGCTGGAGCGAGCAAGGCCTTGTAAAATTAAGCCGCTGGTTTGCAGTGCTGGATGGGTAAACTGCAATAGGATGGTCGCGATGGCTGCGGCCAGACCCAAACCCAATAAAATCTCGAACCGCCGACCGGGTGTGGCAAGGCGTGGAATGGTGAGTGAGCCGAGTATTCCGATGACGGTTGGGATGGCAGCCCAATAACCCGCCTCGATCAGGGTCATGCCAGTGGTTTGCAAAATGGATGGCAGCCAATTGTTTAGGCCATGATTCACCATAAACACGCCGACGCTCATGATCAGGACCAACTGCACGGCAGGTTGTTTTAAGAGCGTGCCAATCAAAAGCGGCTGTTTGTCTTGAGTGGATCGCGTTAAGGCCTCAGCCGAGCGCATGCTGGACCGACTGGCGATGACGAACCAGAGTAGGGCAACCAAGAGTGCGATCCCTGCATTTAGAAACATCAGGTTTTGCCAAGAACCCAGCAACGGGAGTAGGACAGAATGGGTGAGGGTTAAGGAAATGACGCCGCCGATGGCTGGGCCTGTCATGTAAATGCCCATGGCGAGGCCCCGATCGGATCCTTGGAACCAGCGCGTAATAATTTTAGGCGCGCCCGCCGAGACGATGGGCCCGCCCACGCCAAAAAGCATGACGGCAAAGAGCATACTGAAATAGTCGTCACTTAAGCCCCGCAGCATGGCCGAGCAAGCGATGATCAGCACGCCTGTCGTGAGCGCAAAACGAGAACCGATTTTATCGAGGAGGATGCCCCCCGGGATCGCAAAAGCGATGTAGGTCAACTGCCAAGCGCCCATGATGCTACCCATCGCCGTATGCGAAATCGATAGATCGGCTTCGATTAAGGGTACGAGCGGCGCGAGGCTGGTTGCGGTTAACCCAAAGGCCGCATAACAACTCCACACCCCGAATAAGATCATCCAGCGGTAGATAGCAAATCCCCAAGAAAAAAGCGGCTAAGCCTATCACAATCCAGGGGTTTGTCATGAGGATCTAAAAGGCTGTGCTAGAGTTCAGGAAAATCAGGGTAGTGCAGCATGTTCTATGGATGGCGACTGGTCGCGGGATTGTTTGTCATCCTGGCATTCAGTTCGGGACTTGGGCTTTTACAATCACGCGGTGTTTATTCAGGCGCTGGCNGACTCTNATCGTTATTCGATTACCGCCGCATCCNCCGCCGTGTCGGTGTTTTTCTTAGTTAGTGGGGTCGCGGGCTTGGGGATCGCGCCGCTCCTAGATCGCTATGATGTTCGCTTAATTGTTGTAAGCGGGGCGGTGCTGGCCGCCATCGGTTTGCATTGGATCGGCCAGATCACAGCGCTTTGGGAGTTGTATGCAGTCTACGCCCTGTTCGGTTTGGGTTTCAGCGCCTCGGGGTTGTTACCGGCAACCACCCTGATCTCCAGATGGTTTGTCGTGCATCGTGCTCGGGCCCTGTCGATCGCATCGACCGGGTTGTCAGTTGGGGGCATGATCATTACGCCTTTCTCAGCTTACTGGGTTTCAGCCTTTGGCCTGCCCCAAGCCGCGAGTTTTCAAGCGGTCTTGTATTTGTTGGGGGTTGTACCGATTGCACTGTGGCTACTGCGTTCGGCCCCAACTGAATTACAACTGATGCCTGATGGCGGTGCCTGGCAAGCGCGCCCAAGCGCGCCAGTTGGGGTGTCGTTTGACAAAGCGATTCGAGACCCTTTCTTCCTTTGGTTAAACCTTGCTTACAGCTTTGTGATGCTGTCTCAGGTGGGGGGCATCGCCCATCAATATGGCCTAATCACGGAGCGCGTGGACCTGATTCGGTGAGTCTGATGATGATGGTATTGCCGCTCGCAAGCGTTTTCGGACGCTTAGCCGGTGGATTTTTGTTAGAACGGGTGCCGATGCTTGGCTTCACGGCAGTCATGATGTTTCTTCAGGCGGCAGCGTTAGTCCTTTTGGGGCTCGCGCAATCCGCGGTGCTGATCTGCTTGGGGCTTGCGCTGCTGGGGGTCACGGTCGGTAATCTGCTTATGTTGCAACCTTTGATCATTGCCGAACGATACGGTTTGCTCAGTTATAGTCGGCTGTTTTCTTGGGCGAACTTGGCGAGCGTCGCCGGGGTCGCCGCAGGTCCGGGTGTGCTGGGTTGGTTGGTGGGCGTGCATCTTAGTTATGAAATCCCGTTTTTGGTGGCCGGGGGATTTGGCGCGCTGGCGGGGACGGTCTTTTTGTTATGCTTGAAATTGCCAGCAGCAGCGAAAGGGACGTCCTTGATTGGTGGGTGAGCGGTTTGTCTGCGAAGATCGCATTGCACCACTCGCCGCCCAAGAGATTAATTGCGCCAGCAGTGTTGTGAGGTTATTGAATCTAAGCAAGCAGTGGAATTAGGTAGATAAGGAGCGTGGTAATGGGAGAGCTATTTAAAGACAAAGTGGTATTGATTACCGGTGGTAGTCGCGGCTTGGGCCGGGCTATGGCGGAAGGCTTTGCCGCAGAAGGCGCCAAATTGGCGATTGTTTCTCGAAAGTTAGACAGCTGTGAGCAAACCCGTGCGGCGCTGGTTGAAGCTTATGGCTCGGAGGTGTTTGTTCGGGCGACGCATGTTGGTGATTGGGATGACCTAGGGGTGATGGTTGACGACGTGATTGCGCATTTTGGCCGCATCGATGTCTTGATCAATAACGCCGGCATGTCGCCCTTGTATCCCGCGTTATCAGAGATCTCCGAGGTCTTATTTGACAAAGTTGTTGGGGTGAATTTGAAAGGACCTTTTCGGCTCATGGCGAGCGTTGGCGACAAAATGATGCAGGGCGAGGGCGGCAGTATTATCAACATCAGTAGCTCTGCCTCCGTTACCAAAAGCCCAAATTCAGAGCCCTATGGTGCGGCAAAAGCAGGCTTAAATGCCTTAACCCGATCGTTTGCTGCGGCTTACGGGCCGAAAGTCAGGGTTAACTGCATAATGGCAGGCCCTTTCTTGACTGATATTAGTGAGGCTTGGGACATGGCGGCGTTCAATGAGCGCGCAAAGTCCAGCATACCCCTGCAACGGGGCGGTGAAGCGGCTGAGATTGTCGCGGCTGCCTTGTATTTCGCCGGCCCGGGGGCAAGCTTTACGACGGGCGCCATCTTGGCCGTCGACGGTGGATCGCATTAGGCGACCCTGGTGGCCCTTTATGACGGTGCCGCTCGTGCAGCAAGTGTCACCGAGGCCAGGGATCAAGCGTAGGTCTAAGGCTGTCCTTCGACAATTGAAGGTCGCTCGGTCTTTCCCTCGTCAGATTAAACAGGCATAGTTGCTCGCATCTAACGTTGGTTCAGCAGCAAAACGAAAACGCATAAGGAGATGGTATGAAAGCGGCGATATTTAGAGAAATTGGTGCACCCCTCACGATCGAGAACATCTCGATTTCAAAGCCCGGGCCGAGAGAGGTCTTGATCCGAACCGCCGCCGCTGGCGTCTGTCATAGCGATTTACATTTTATTGAAGGCCTGTATCCAGCCGTGACCCCCATGGTGTTGGGACATGAATCCAGTGGTATTGTCGAGCAAGTGGGTAGTGATGTGACCTACGTGAAGCCGGGAGATCATGTTATTACGTGTCTTTCTGTCTTTTGTGGTCATTGCGAAGATTGTCTGACGGGTCATATGTCGCTATGCCAGAATCCCGAAACCAAACGCGGACCAGATGATGAACCGAGGCTCGCTCACAATGCGCAACCCGTGCAGCAGTTTGCCAATTTATCCTCCTTTGCCGAGCAAATGTTGGTGCACGAACACGCCATCGTCAAAATCCGTGAGGATATGCCGATGGATCGCGCGGCGCTCATAGGCTGCGCGGTCACGACGGGGGTTGGCAGTGTCTTTCACACGGCTGCAGTTGAACCGGGCACAACCGTTGCGGTAATCGGTTGTGGTGGGGTTGGGTTGTCGTGTATCAATGGCGCGGCACTTGCCGGTGCGGGCCGAATTATTGCGGTTGATACGATGGCCAGCAAGCTGGAGATGGCTAAAACCTTTGGCGCGACCGACGTGGTCAATGCCGCGGACGGCGACCCGGTTGCGCAGATCATGGAAATGACGGGCGGCGGCGTACACTACTCATTTGAAGCCATTGGACTCAAAGCAACCGCAGAGCAGGCCTTTGCCATGCTCCGTCGTGGCGGTACCGCAACGGTGATTGGGATGATCCCGGTTGGCGTCAAAATTGAATTGATGGGCGCCGCTTTTTTGCAGGAAAAGCGTATACAAGGCTCGTTTATGGGATCCAATCGGTTCCGAATCGATATGCCGCGCTTCGTTGATTTTTATCTTGCTGGCAAGCTTCATCTGGATGAGATGGTGTCGAAACGCGTAGGGCTTGAAGACATCAATCAAGCGTTTACCGACATGAAGTCAGGCGCCGTTGCGCGCAGCGTGATTGTGTTTGATGGCGTAGCATAAGCTCGCGAGTCTCAGAGGCGGCCGTCGAACAGAGCGCATGCTGTTTGGCGGTTGTCAGCTCGGATCTTTCGGCGGGGCTGTCGGCGTCACGTCAGACTCCTCTTCCAAGCGGATGGTGCTAGACAGGGCTGGAAACTTACCAACCTTGTCAGCATAAAACGCTCGAATCCGATCCATATCTTCCTGTAATCGGCCACTGAGCGGCATCGCCTCGCTAATGCCCGCCAGCTTTTTAGGGTAATCCAAGAAACCAAAAATAACAGGTACTTTTGCGCTCTGAGCAATGTGGTAAAAGCCTGAGCGCCATCGATCTGTATGCGCTCGAGTGCCTGCCGGCGGTATGACCAAATGCAAACTCACCTGACTTTGAAAGCGCTCAGCGATTTGGCTGACGAGGCGGGTGCGCTTTGAACGGTTTACAGGGATGCCGCCCAGCCAGTGCATGATAAAACCCAGGGGATGATTGAATAAGCTGTCCTTTCCTAACCAATGAATGCGGACCCCCAATGCCGAGGTGGCGGCGATCAAGAATACAAAGTCCCAATTGCTGGTGTGAGGCGCGGCAATGATCACGCTGCGCGGCTCGACCGGCAGCACGCCAGAGACTTTCCAGCCGGTGATTTTGAGAACCAGGCGACCAAGTGTTTGTGCGAGCCAGGAGTTACGAGGGTGTTGTGACATAATTTGTTGTCTCTAGTTGTCAAGGATCGGTGCATAATCCCTGTGCGGGACGTTTTTATATCACGGATAAGCGATAAAAGAGCGTTGACGATATGGGATAGATCGATTAAACCTTGAAAAAAGAGACTTATGCCGATGCTTCGAAATCACCATCAGAGAGAAAAAATCGCAGGGTTCCGGTGGATGCTGCAAAGTGTGGTTGGGGCGTTGCTACTTGGCCTTAGTTTTGCCAAGGCTGATGCGTTTTCTGAACTGGAATCTGCGGTCGAAGCAGGTCGGCTCGATCAAGTGGCCGAGTTGCTGGAACGCATCGGGCAATCCCAAAGCGCGTTACCCCCGCCGTTATTGGACGCCTTAACGACCGCTCGGTCCGTGCCGCCGGGGATGGAGGATATGGTCGGCGCGTTCGATGCGTTGACCTTGGAGGCGGAAGCCAGTTTTGAGTCAGGGAATCTGCAGCAAGGGTTGGTAGACCAAGAAGGCGTTGTGATGTTTGCCTCCGATGTCATCGGGCCGACGCATCTTCTCACCGCCGATGCACAATTCCGTTTATTTCAGAAACTGCTCGCAGCCGGGATCCAACCCTATGCCGAAGCCATGATTGATGCGGCTTACGGCATCTATGCAGAACAGTTAGGGCCAGCGCATCCCAGTACAGTGCAGCTGTTGGCGCAGTCGCACTGGGTCTATTTGATGAAGGGTGACATCGAAACGGCTTCTGATATTTTGGATATTGCGCAATCGCAGATGCAAGCGGCGCTGCCGCCGGGCCACACGTTTAATCAATTAATTGCCGAAGATCAAATCAAAATCCTGAACCAGACGGGTCGTTCTGAGGGTGCGGCGGCAGCCCAGCAAGCCCTTTGTGCAACCTTGGCAAATGCCGTGTCCGTTTGGCACCCACGGCATCTGGCCTGCTTGGACTATCTTGCGATCATTGAGATGGACCGCGGGGCGTTAACCGCCGCAGGGGAGCATCTTCGCCTCGGCATTACGCTGGCGACGGAGTCCGCAGGCGCGACATCTGCGCGCGCGCTGAATATGACCTTGCGCCAGGCCGATGTGCTTCGAAAAACGGGTAATGCCGACGCGGCAAAAACGATGCTGACCAAGCACTCGACGTCATCCCTGTTGGCTCGGAAATGGCGCTGCGGGCAAAAGCTTACCTGGTCGATACCTTGATTGACCTTGCGGCCTTTGATGAAGCGTTAGCGGTTTTAACGGAAGTTGAACCCAGTGCCCGGCAGATTTGGATGAATAATCCACAGAATCTTTACACTTTGGTGGGTAAGCGTGGCGATTTACTGCAGCGCCTGGGTCAATACAACGACGCGGAAGTCGCTTTTTTGGAGGTGCTCGCGGGGATGCAGGCGGTGGTTGGCGAGTCGGACCCGATGGTGATTGCGTTCATGAACAACCTTGGCAATCTCTATGAAACCATGGGCTTGTTTGATCAGGCGGAGCCGCTGATGAAGCGCGCTTTGGCGCTGGTGGAGGGGGTGCGCGGCGCTGATGGCCCAGAGGCTGCGCGCCAAAGTAACAATTTAGCGTTGCTTTATGAGAGTCAGGGGAGCTTCAGGGAAGCCGAGCCTCTGTATAAGAAAAGCATTTTGGTTTTACAAGGTTTGTTCGGAGAGGATCATCTTGAAACCATCGCGATGAAGAATAATCTTGCGTTTCTGTATTTCATGATGAACCAGTACGATCAGGCAGCGCCGGCGTTTGAGGATGTTTTAACGCGATGGACTCGGACGTTGGGTGAAGATCATCCTTTTCGGTTAAAAGCGCTGAACAATTTAGGGCGGGTGCAGCTCAAGAGCGGCGCCTTGGTTGAAGCCGAGCAAACGCTGTTGCTGGCGCTCACGCTGCGACAAGGGAAATTGGGGGCGGATCATCCGGATGTCATTCGGTCGCTGATCGATTTGGGTGGGGCTTACCTTTTACAGGATCGCCTGGATGAAGCGATGGCGATGCTAAAGGACGCTTTGGCGAAAGCCGAGGCGGTGCTTGGAGAGCAACATCCCTATACCTTCGAAGCGCTGAACGGGTTGTCCGATGTCTATGTTGCTCAAAATCGTTAACGGCAGGTGTCGAGCTCAAGCGCCAAGGCTTTCTGCGCCGCAGTGCGTTTCTGGACAGAATGCTCTGGGTCACGGGCGAGAATGCTCGAGAAGGCTACATGCGATTGCATCGGCCAGAATTTATGTCCTACCTGCAATTGCTTGCTCAGGTAGGCGGCCCGGACAGTGCCCGCTTGGGGCTGGAGGCCAGCATGCATCGCAAGGGCTTGCTGCTTAAAATTACCTCTGAGATTCAGCAGATTGGCCGGATGACGCAGAACCCAGCGCTCGCCAGTCTTGCGAATGAGTTGCGCGTTGCGCGGGAGTCCTTGGCGAAGTTGACGTTAAGTGGCCCGACAGCCGAGACCGCAGGCCGGCATCCCGAGGCGCTCTATGCGCTTGAGCAGGCGGTTAATGAATTGCAGGGCGAGTTGGGTCGAGCGAGCGCGCAGTACCGGACCTCGATTGCGAAAATCAGCGTCGAGGCCTTGGAAGCAGAAATCGATGAGGGCAAGGCTTTGGTCGATTTTCAGTCTTACAGCACTGAAGACGGCCCGCACTACGTGGCCTCGGTCGTTGCGCGAATCGATGGTGAGCTGGAATACGCGCTTGTGAACTATGAGGATGCAGCGGAAGTTGATGAGCTTATTGGCGAATATCGGGAGACCATCCAAGATCCTGCCGCCGATGAGATCGATTTTCTTGAGGTGGGTCAAATGGCCTATGAGGCGATTTGGGAGCCGATTGCCAATGTGACTTCGGGGATTGAGTATGTTTATCTGATTCCCGATGGCTTGCTGAATATTTTGCCTTTTGCGGCGCTGGTTGATTTTGATGATGCCTATCTGGTTGAGACGCTGGATTTTCACTTCCTGACCTCAGGGCGTGACCTGCTGCCGAGTTTCCTGAGTTTGTCTGAGGGGCCCTACATGATTGTTGCGGGCCCGGATTATGATGCGGCGGAGGTTGCCGATCCGGAGGAATATCAACAAGCTGCAGCGTCTCGAGCAGCGCAAGGTGATACGTTACGCGGTGCGGGCAGTGGCCTGCGTGGGCTGAACTTCTTACCGTTGCCTGGCGCACAAAAAGAAGGTGAAATCATCCTGGAGCAGGTTGATGCGCAAAACGAGGCGCGGAGCGTCTTTAGTCAAGGTGCAGCGGAAGAACAAGTCATTAGCGAACTCACCGAGATTCCTGAGATTTTGCATATTGCAACCCATGGCTTCTTTCTGAAAGCGGATGAAAACCTAAAGAAACGATTGTTAAAGCTGCAACGGGGTGCGGATTTACAAGTGCCGCCGCCCGGGGATAATCCGCTTTTGCGAGCCGGGCTGGCCTTCGCTGGGATCAATAAAAATGCGCAGTTTCTGGGTGATATCGATACCCGAAATGATGGGGTGTTAACGGCGCTTGAAGTGCTCGATCTCAAATTGTCAGGGACCAAGTTGGTCGTGCTATCGGCATGTGAGACGGGGCTGGGTGAAATTCATGAAGGGGAAGGGGTTTACGGCCTACGGCGGGCTTTTCAGGAGGCTGGGGTCTCTGAAGTTGTCAATTCATTATGGGAAGTCAGTGATGCTGGAACCCAGGCCCTGATGATCGAGTTTTACCAGCGGATCCTGACCGGTATGCCAGCGCGTCAAGCCTTGCGTGAATCGCAATTAGCCTTGAAGGCGTCTCCTTTATGGGGGCAACCCTATATTTGGTCTGCTTTTATGATGGTGGGTAGTTACGAATCTGCCGGTATCGCTGAAACATGATCTTGGGTAAACTAATCGCGCTTGTTTTTGAAGAGTTTCCATAATTGAGACATCCAACGCTTATAGCGGCTTTTTTGTTCGGGATCAGTTCTTTGTGTTCGGGCCAGACGCTCGTTGAGGCCATCGAGCAGACGCTGCTGACCAACCCAAACATTCAATCCTCGGCCTACAACGTGGACGCAGCCGATGCGCTGCGCCGTCAAGCCGTTGCCGGGTATCTGCCCAGCATCGATTTAGTGCTCGCCCGTGGCCTTGAAAAATCGGACAACACGACAACTCGAGCCACGGGCGATGCGAATCGAAATTTCGATCGTTTTGAGCGCTCCATCACATTGAATCAAATGCTCTATGACGGCTTCAGCACAGCTGCTTTTGTAAAGCAGCAAGAGGCGGTTTTATCCGCAACGACGCAGCGGCTCGCAACGACCCTTGAAAATACGGCGCTTAGATCTGCCCAGGCCTATTTAGAGGTGCTGCGCCGTGATCAGGTGGTTGCTTTGGCTCAGGTTAATTTGGCGCAACACGATGAAACCCTTCTGAAAATCGAAGAGCGGTTTGAAAGTGGTGTCGGGACCAAAGTCGATGTGGTGCAAACCAAAGGTCGACGAGCGCAATCAAAAAGCTCGGTCTTATTGAGCGAAAAAGATGCTCAAAACGGTCGTGTTGAGTTCTACAGAGTGGTTGGTGAAAGTCCTCGTGAATTGTCGTTGCCGGTTCGCCCAAAAGGGTTGCCTGAGACGCTTGAGCAAGCCGTGCAACTTGCCTTTCGGAATAACCCTCAAGTTAAAGCTGCGCAATTCGACTTAGAGGCCTCTCAGTCGGCTCGCAAGCAACTTTTAGGGGGATATCATCCGAGGGTGGATTTGGCGCTCGGCGCGACCCGAAACGATGATATGGACGGCTCGCCAGGCGCGAATGACGATGAAACGGCTGTCATTAAAATGAGTTATAACCTCTATCGTGGTGGTGCGGATCGCGCAAAGATGAAAGAAGCGATCGCGAGAATCAATGGGGCAGAACAAGCGTTGATTGCGCTGCGGCGGTCAATTACACAAGATGTGAGTATCCTCTGGAATGATCTTGAAGATCTATCGATCAGAATCGAGTACTTACAGCTGCATGTGACCTCAACCGAAGAAGTGCTAGCGGTTTACTTAGAGCAGTTGGCCATTGGCAAACGGACGCTGCTCGATGTGCTCGACATTCAAAATGAACTGTTCCGAGCGCGCTCTGGTTTAGTCTCAGCCGAGTTTCAATTGCGCTTGGCTGAGTATCGCCTGCTGGCAACCGGTGGGCAATTTTTAGGCAGCATGGGGCTGACCAATCAACGTGCGGCTTTAACTCGGCGCTAGTCATCTTCTCCCGCGGCATTTAAGGCGGGTTGCTTGCACCGTTTAGAGGCCAATCCGTTTATAATCCGCCCAATATTTTCAGGCAGCGTGCGTTGTGACTAGAAACGAATTGGCTTTTGGCGTTGGGTTAGACTTTGGGACTTCAAATTCTGCAGCGGCCTGGTTTGATGGGCAGGATGTCCACATGATTGCGCTGGAAGAAGAGACCGTGGTGATGCCAACCGCGGTTCACTTGGACCGCGTCTTGC
>JGI20159J14440_10001557_pt1 | contig 16430 bp, 7 predicted proteins | sample COG_09_FD_14440 | JGI IMG/M metagenome (IMG submission 14440) | reverse complement strand
GTTGCTAAATTGATGGCAACTTCATCAATTTTTATTGCACCTTTTACTGGGTCGTAAAACCTTGGAAGTAAATCCGCTAAAGTAGACTTGCCACCGCCGCTGGCGCCAACTAATGCAACAGTTTTACCTTTTTCGATTTTGAACGAAACATCTTTAAGCACCAAGTCTTTGTCGTACTTAAAGCTTACGGAATTATATTCAATTGCATCATCAAATCCATTGAGAACTGTTGCATTTGGAATATCTTCAATAACATTTTTTGCGTTTACCAAGTCCCCTAATCTATCTGCGCTTGCAGCTCCTTTTTGAACATTATACCACGCTTTTGCCAAAGATTTAGCTGGTGAAATAATTTGTGAAAACAGCATAATAAATGCGATAAAGACGGAAGAGTCCATCTCGCCATCCAAAACAATTTGCCCCCCAAACCAAAGAATTATCACCAGAATCCCAACACCTAAAAACTCACTCATAGGAGATGCCAAATCTCGTTTGCGGTACATTTTTACCATTAAATTGAAATACTTTAGGTTCAGTCCTTCAAATTTCCGAATGCTACTGTCTTCTGCGTTAAAGGCCTTGATAATTCTTAAACCGCCTAAGGTTTCTTCCAATGCAGCTATTATATCACCTGCCATCTGCTGCCCTAGTCCAGATGTTCTTTTAAGCGAATTACCTACTTGACCTATTACCAATGCTGTAAGCGGTAGCATGAGGAATACAAAAATTGTAAGCTTGGGGCTCATGTATACCATTGTGCTCAAAAATAAAATGATACTCAAGGGTTCTCTAAACACCAATTCAATTCCAAGTAGCACGGACCATTCTATTTCCACGACATCATTACTCATCTTGGAAATAATATCTCCCTTTTTTTCTTCACTGTAATAAGAAAGTGGCAAGACCAAAAGCTTTTTGTAGGTATTCTCTCTCAAATCCTTTAGAACTCCGTTTCTAACTTTTGCCATTACAAAAAGTGCGAGGTAGCCAAAAAGATTTTTAAAGAAAAATGAAAAAACAATGACAATGCACAGAAATAGCAGGGCACTTGCCTTTCCTTCAGTTATGGATGGCGCTTCCATTATTAGTTTGCTGAGGTGGTAGTTGAACAAGTCGATTGCGCTTTCGATCGAAAAATTAAAAGCGCCAACTCCATTCTCATAATAAGTTTTAAACTCATCGTCACCTTTTACGAATATCAAATCCAAAAAAGGAATTAGAAGCGTCATGGAGAATAAGGAAAAAATGACAGCTAATAAATTGAAAAACAAATTCATATAAGCGAAACGCTTATAGTTTTTGATAAGGCTTAGTATTTTTATCAGATTCCTCAAGAGAGCAAAATTAAACAAAGACCTAAGGTCCATTTGTTATTGATATTTAATAACTAACACCTTTTCGTTTGAACTATGAGGAAAGCGTAAGAACATTAACTTTGCCGTATGAGCGGATTTAGACAAAACAAGGTTGAAAGTCTTTTAAAAAGAGATTTAAGTTCAATTTTTCAATTGGAAACTAAAGGAATGGGAATCAATGAAATGGTTTCTGTTACGGTAATTCGTATCAGTCCAGATTTATCTTTTGCTAAAGTTTATTTGAGCATTTTTCCTAGCACCAATGCAAGCACGGTTATAGAAATTGTGAAAAAGCATGGATCACAAATACGGGGAATTTTAGGAAAAAAAATTGGGAAACAAGTCCGAATTATTCCGGAGTTAGCTTTTTATGTTGATGATAGCTTAGATTATAGCGAGCGCATAGAAGAATTACTTAAAAAGTAAATTTGAATCTTCCATTTTTAATAGCTAGACGTTACTTTTTTGCGAAGAAATCGCATAATATTATAAACGTTATAACCGGTATTTCCATGTTGGGTGTAGGTATAGGAGCAATGGCTTTGGTTGTTGTTTTGTCCGCATTTAATGGTTTAGAAAAACTAGTAGGAAGCATGTATTCTAGCTTTCAACCAGATATTAGAATAGAATTAAAAGAAGGAAAAACATTTCATCTTGATAGTCTTCCAGCTGAGCAAATTCGTGCAATTGAAGGCGTGAAATTTCTTTCGCCGAGTATTGAAGAGACCATCTTATTAAAATATAAAGAGGCACAGTATTTTGTTACTGCTAAAGGAGTTACCGATGAGTTTTTAGATATGAGTGGTTTGGATTCTATGATTTACGATGGAACGCTCAAATTAAAAGAGGGTAATGTTAATTTCATGGTATTGGGCTATGGGGTTGCAGACCAACTCAATGTTTTTCTTAATCATGTCTTTGAACCAATTAAAACATACGCAGCAAAGCGCGATGCAACAGTAAGTACCCAAATTCACGAAGCGTTTAACACAGATTTAATTTACCCTTCTGCTATTTTTAGTATTAATCCAGAGTTCGATTATCAATATGTTGTGATGCCATACGATTACACCTCAAAATTACTCCAACAAAAAGATCGAGTATCTTCCTATGAAATTGGAATTGAAGATGATGAAAACGCTGAAAAAGTTGCGGAATTAATTCAATCTAAAATTCCTATTCAATACAAGGTTAAAACGCGCTACCAGCTTAACGAATTGTTGTATAAAACCAATCAGACTGAAAAGTGGATAACCTTTTTCATTCTCACGTTTATCTTAGGTATAGCTTCTTTCAATATGCTTGGATCCTTGACAGTATTGATTTTAGAAAAGAAAAAAGATTTACACACCCTTAGTGCAATGGGTTTTACTAGGTCAGCGATGAAAAAGACTTTTCAATTGGAAGGAATGCTTATATCCATCATTGGCGGGGGAGGTGGAATTGCTGTTGGTCTTATTCTTTGTTTAATTCAGCAAAATGTGGGCTTACTCAAGCTGCAAGAAGGTGGAGTTTCACCGTATTATCCAATTGAAATCCAATTGTTGGATATTATTTCTGTGGTGCTGATTGTTGCAGTAATTGGTTTTATTTGTTCTTGGTTACCTACTCGGTGGTTGTTAAATAAGAATTCTCAATTCGAAAGAAATTAAAATAGTATGAAAAAATTAGGATTACTTTTAAGTTCACTTTTGTTCATTCAATGCTTAGTTGCTCAGGAAAGTAAAAAAGAAAAAGTAGCTGGTTACGAGTTTACAAATTGCACGCAATTGGAAGCTATGCCTGTTTCAAATCAATTCAAATCTGGCACCTGTTGGAGTTTTGGAGGCCTCAGTTTTTTTGAATCTGAAATAATACGAATGGGCATGCCTGCTATAAACCTTTCTGAAATGTACATTGTTCGACATGCTTATGAAATGAAGGCGCAACGCTATTTGAGCATGCAAGGCAATTTTCAGTTTGGACCTGGGGGTCAATTTCATGACGTTGTCAAGATTGCAAAACTGCACGGATTCTTGAGTGAAGCTGATTATGCTGGAAACCCAGTTTCTTATGGTTTACCTGTTCACGCAGAATTAGATGCAATTACAAAGTCAATGGTTGGTGTAGCTGTAAAAAGACCAAATAAAACCCTGTCTGAAAGTTGGTGGCCATCCTATAATGCTACTCTTGATAGCTATTTGGGCGAAGTAAATGAAGAGACTGATAAAAAGGGAATGGAGACTTTAAAAGCCACAGGCTTAGTCCTAGATGATTACATTGAACTAACTTCATTCACTCACCTAGAGAATTATAAAAAAAATATTCTTTTCATACCCGATAATTGGACAATGTCTAGCTATTATAACTTACCGTTAAACGATATGTTGGCAGTATTGAATAACGCATTGGATAAAGGATTTACAGTTGCTTGGGATGCTGATGTTAGTGAAAGAGGATTCTCATTTAAGAATGGATTAGCTGTGGTTCCTTCAACTCCATATAGTCAAATGTCAAAAGCTCAGCGAGATACTCTGTTCAACTCAACAATTGATGAGGTGAACGTTACAGCCGAAATGCGCCAAAAATTATTTGAAAATTTTGAAACGACTGATGATCACTTAATGCACATTACCGGGAAATGTAAAGATCAAAACGGAAATAGTTTTTATTACACTAAGAACAGTTGGGGTACAAATAGAAACAGTTGTGGTGGTTTTCTGTACACTTCTGAAGCCTATTTCAAGTTAAAAACGGTTGCAATAATGGTGCACAAGGATGCTATTCCAAAGGCGATTCGTAAAAAGCTGGGTATTTAGTATTTAACCAACTTAATAGATTGAGAATGAGATGCGTTGCGTAGTTGTATAAAGTATACGCCACTTGTTAAATCTGAAATGTCTAATTGATTTATTGGGTTTATGTTTTGCGCTTTCAAAACAGTTTGGCCATTTATATTTTGAAGCAAAAGTTGAGTATTTGATGCTTCTTGATGGTCGATTATTTCGATAGTAACTTTATCATTAGCAGGGTTAGGGTAAACTTTCCACAAGGTTTTTTGATGGGAATTATTTTCCATTACTGTTGTGGTATCAATTATCTCTGGGTCTTTGTCTTTTTCTTTTGGTTTTGGTATAATGAATCCGGCATCTTTCATTAGAATAGAAGCTCCTCCTGTATTCATCCCAAATATCATATCTGGCTTGTTGTCACCGTTTAAATCACCAGAAAATGGCGTGACGTATCGGTTGTATAGAAATAAACTATCACGAAGTTGATAATCGTCAAAAGTAGCAGCGCTATCGTTTACAAATTGATATAACCAGCCGCTGGCGGTTCCGATATATAAATATGTTTTTTGATCTAATGTGTTGGTGTTAACCCCAGTAGAATCTGAAACAATAACTGTAGGTTGTAAGTAGCCATTACCAAATTCATCTGCAAGACTTATTCCGGAAAAGTTCTTTTTTGTGATTGCCTTTTTAAATTCTGGATTTCCTCTTAGTCCCGTATTTTCATAATAGTTTAGGTATGTTTCTTTTGACCCAGCTAAAAGATCGGGCAAAGAGTCGCGATTAAGATCAAAAAAGGTGATCTTAGGAAATGGGTCAAGTTTCAGCGAATCAAGCGTAGAAGGTGTCTCAATAAATTGACAAGAGTCACCAGGTAATGCAATATTTTTCAACCATTTTAGTCTGCCATGTTCGTTTGATAATACAAGATCTATTGATCCATCTGCGTCAAAATCAATTGGCTGAATGTTTATGTCATAATTATTGGTGAAGGGCAGTGGTAGAAAGCTTTCAGAAATCAATTCAAAAGAGGGTTGAATTCTGGTGCCACAGTTTTTCCAATAAAAGATTGAATTCCAAACAGTGTCTCCATCGTTCAATTTTAAACTGGAGCCTAGAATATCTAACAAACTATCACCATTTATATCAATTAGCACAAATCGAGATTGTTCTCCAATATCGATAAGTTCTTCTGAGATAAAACTTCTTGCAGGAACATAATTCATTTTACAGCTGGTATCTGGTATTGATTCGTAATACTGAACTTGTTTATGGTTAGCTCCACTGACATCATCCAATGGAGAAACCAGGAAATCATCAATTGAATCGTTATTTATTTTAATAGTGCTTAAATGAGGGAAAAGGTTTGATCTAATTGTTTTGCTGCTTTTTGGAAAAGAAGTGTCTTGTTCGGTCATTCGAGCAACATTACTTGCGCCATTATTAAATAAACCTATTACTTTTTGTTCACCAACAAATCCAATCATTAAGTCTGGTAGCCCATTACAATCTAAATCGGTAGTTGATAAATTTGCACCTCCATGTCTAGACCCAGACGGTAAAAATTTCCCAGCACAACTACCCATGTTAATAAAAAACGCAGTAGGGTTATCGATAAAACCTCCCCAACAAAAATTCGTGAGTGTAAACTCTAAGCTATCCAAACTAGAGTGATTATTTGATCCTGTGTTTTCATAAAGGTAAGCGGAGCCTAAGCCCACCGCAAGATTTACAAAATCAATGTCGCCGTCTCCGTCGAAGTCAGCAATTGCCGGTACTTCTGAAGCTCCAACAGTAAATGGCAACATATTGTTGTCGTATGAGAAGCTCCCTTTTATCGATTTTCGATTTTTGTTATTTACGTCATTAAAACGTAGGCGCTCAAAAGTTAATTCATTGCCATTTGAAGAAGTATTTTTATTCACCCCAATGATGCCATTTTCATTAAAGAATTGGTCCTCCAAACCATCTTGATTATAATCTACAAAGAGGCTAAAAAACCTGCTTGTAGCTATTTGCGAACTATATGTTCTAACTAATTGGTAATTAGCGCCAGGTTTACTGCGAATGAATGTTCTATGCTGAAACGAACCTTTGTCAAATACAATTAAATCTGATAAACTGTCCTGATTCAAGTTTATCTCTGAAAAAATAGGCTGCAGAAAACCTCCAGCCCAAGGAAATGAAAGGGAATCTGACCTTTGTTTTACAACAACTGAATCAAATAATCGATAATCATTTAGTTTGGTGTATTGAGCGTAACCCGAACTTGCTGTAACCGATAATAAGAAAATAAAGCTTACTAATTTCAGCATGCAGTAGTTACATTGTTTAGAATCTAAGAAATTAGTCCAGACCAAAGTAGTTGTTTAATTATTTAAAAAGCAACTTAAGCGTGCTTCTTGTTTTTTGCTCGATTATCAAATCTTTGTTTAATAACAATTCTTCAAGTAATTTGGTTTGGTAGTGCCGAACAGTTAGAAGCTCTAAATTTTCGTTATACCGAACTTTGAAATGCTTACCAAATTCTTCAATTAAAGAAGCGGTTTTGTGAGGGTCATTATCGACGCAAATGGAACAGTTTACTGCTGAATTTTGAACCAAATTGACTTCTAATTTATGCGTAAACAAGGAGTGGTAAATTTCACTCATTTTAGCCTCTCCAAAAAAGGATAAATCTTCTGACTCTAAAGTGATTAACAATTGATTGGGTTTGTAAATATATATGGATTTACTGCCGTTGAAATCAGCTGTTGAGTTTATTTTAGTTCCCTTACAATCAGTATTTTGGAAGGACCTTACACTTAAAGGAATATTTTTTTCTGCAAGCGGTTGAATGGTTTTCGGGTGAATGATGGTAGCTCCATAATAACTCAATTCTATGGCTTCTTTGTAGGATAAATTGGGGATTAATTCTGGAGCATTAAAATACCTTGGATCGGCATTTAAAACGCCATCCACATCCTTCCAAACCACCAGCTCATCTGCTGCTATAAAATTGGCAAATAAGGCCGCTGAATAATCCGACCCTTCTCGGCCAATTGTAGTCATTAAATTATTTTCTGTTCCACCAATAAACCCTTGGATTAAATTAGCAGCAGAAGCGTCTATTTGGCTTAACAATGCTTTTTTTGAATGCTCTAAATGGGGTATCGCTTTTCTGAACCGGTTATCGGTTTTTAGAATTTTACGCGCGTCCAACCATTTTAAGTTGTGGCCTGTTTCCTCAAGATACGCGCCCAATATTTTTGAAGAAAGCAGTTCGCCGGCAGGAATAATTTGATCATAAATTTCATCAAATGCTTTGTCCTTGGAATGGTCTAAATAAGCTTTGCAATAAGCCAAAACTTTGTCTAAGTTTTCTGATGCCTCATTTTGTTCTTCATCAAAAAGGTTAGTTATTATGTTTTGGTGAAAGGTTCTGATTTTATCCAATTGATCACCGATTTCTTCACCCTTCAATTTTGATTCAATGAGTTTTTCGAATGCATTTGTTGTTTTTGCCATGGCCGAAACAACAATCAATTTAGGCTGAAATTCAGCAATAATTTGTTCGATATTCTTAATGGATTCAGCTGATTTTAATGCTGCTCCTCCAAATTTAAAGACAACGTTTTTCATTATACTTTTTATAAGTTATCAAAAGTAAGTTCTTGAATAGTTGATTGTCAAACAATTAGAAGGGGTTGTTCACAAATTATATTTGAGAATTAATAAATGCATAACCTGCACATATACAACTCTTAACGGGTGTTAATTAATACCTTCAAAAAGGTTGTATTTTTACGGGTTATATTATATGCATGGTTTGCCCAACTTTGGGAGTTTTAACTGTGTCTTAAACTTGAATAACTAGAACAAACATATTTTATATGAATTCATTTTTACGCAACCTCAAAATTCTCATATTAGTTCTGACCTTAGGAGGTATTTCGAACCAAGTTCATGCTACCCATGCAGCTGGGGCAGAAATAACATACCGCTGCCTTGGTGGTGATACATTTGAACTTACTTATAAATTCTATCGAGATTGTGGAGGTGTTAACCCGCCCACTGCAGGGCAGCTTAATAGTGGTGGTGGAACCAGAACGTTTATTTCCTGCACAAATGGCGGAACTAGGACGCCCTCTTGGACAGCAACTGATACCAATGATGTAACCCCAGTCTGTAACGGATCTAATAGCGAATGTAATGGAGGCACGATTCCAGGTATTGGTGAATATGTTTTTATGGATACCATTGTTCTAAATCCACAATGTAACAATTGGACAATAGGCGTGCGGGTTGCAGATAGAAATACATCCACGAATATTACTGGAGGCAGGTTGTATGTGGAAACTACTATTTTTAGCACAACTCGAAGGTGCAATGCAAGCCCGACATTTACTAGTGCGCCAGCTCCTTATTTTTGTATCGGTCAGAAAGTAAACTACAGTTACGGTGCAATTGATGCTGACGGTGATAGTTTAGTGTTTTCATTTGAAAACCCAAAAACTGGACCTACCACGCTATCCACTTTTCGAACTGGCTACTCAAAACTTCAACCTATCCCTGGTATAAGTATTAATTTTAGAAATGGCGATTTAGCATTTACGGGTCCTACCACAGGTACATTTACGCTTACTATTTTGATTTCAGAGTATGATAAAGCTACTGGTAATTTGCTTGGGACCATTATGCGAGATATTCAAGTTGCCTCAACATCTACGGGATGTGCAGGGAACAGTACACCAACCATTGACCTTGGGGGTGTTACGAATTTTCAAGATGGTGCCGCGCAAGATTCTTTGACGGTTATTACCAAAGCAGGAGCCAACCTTAGATTTGACATGCCTTTTGTAGACGCAAATTCTGGCGATACCTTGACAACTGCAACAAATGCGGCAAGTGCTTTACCTGGAACGGTGACAACAAGTCAAATTGGTGTAGGTAATTCTGTGAGCAGAAGAGTGAACTGGACTGTTCCAACTGCTGCGACTGGATCTTTTAATGTAACTTTTGAAGCGCGAGATAATAATTGTCCAATTAACGCAAGTGTTTCAGCTACAGCAGTTATTAAAATTGTTGGAGACCTTACAAGTGCAGTTATTACAGGCGTTAAAGAATCGTGTTTTAATGGAGATGATGGATCTTTGACCGTTGATCATGTGGGTGGTATTGGACCATTTGAGTATCGTTGGGATAGCGCAGGAGTTCGGATTTCTGCCAATACAAAAACAATTCTGAATATTCCTTCGAATATTTCATACGTTGCTACAGTGGTTGATTCATTCGATTTGGATTCTATTAAATCAACTGGTTTCAACCTTGCACAAACACTTCCAGTCTCGGTTGCAATAAGTAATACAACAAATATCAGTTGTGCTGGCGGATGTTCAGGAGAAATCAACATAACCTCAGTAACGGGTGGAAACACTACCGTTTCAGGTGTTGGCGTTTATGGTTACAAATGGTCTCCGAGTGGAGATACTATTGCCAATCCAAAAAACCTTTGTGCGGGAGAACAGCTCGTTACAATTAGTGATGACAACGATTGTGATACCGTGTATAGTTTTAGCGTCAGTCAGGATCCATCGGTTGCCGTCGAAATTATTGATTCTACCGATATATCTTGTAAGGGAGGTCGCGATGGAGACGCTACTTCTACAGGAAGCATTTCTGCTTGCGGAGTATATTCTTCAACAGCGGCTAAATGTTCTACTACAACTACTGCAACAGTTGGTACTGGTACTTCTGCCAATGCTTTCAATGGCTACCCTGCTCCAATTGGCCAGCTTGACAATGCAAAACAACAATACTTGTATTTGGCATCAGAATTAACTGCCCTTGGCTTTAGGAAAGGAAGAATATCAAAAATCGCATTTGAAAAACTGGCCGGAGTAAATCCATTTTCTGCAGTTAAGAATTTTAGCTTGAGTATCGGTTGTACGGATTCTACGAGTTTAGATAGTGGGTTCGTTGGCGGACTATTTGAAGTTTTCTCTTCAAGTAGTTATGCTTTTAACCCTTTCATTACGAAGATTACTGTTTCTTTTAATCAAGAATTTGTTTGGGACGGAAATACAAATATTGTTGTTCAAATATGTCACGAACAAGAAACTTCAGGTTTTCCTTCAAATGCTACCACAAAGTATACGACTACTGCATTTAACTCCGTTGCTTATTACACCTCAAAGACGGCAAATGCTTGTTTGGAAGATTCGGCCACGGTTATAATCAAAAATAGACCAAACATTGATCTCTTGTATTGTGATGCTGGTATAACCTATTCTTGGAATTCTACTCCTGTTCAAACAGATAGTGCTGCAACTGGTCTTCCAGCTGGAACTTATATTGTTACTGCAAGTAACATAGCAGGTTGTGCTGCAAAGGATACGGTTACATTGACTGAGCCTCCTGTTGGGTTAACGCTTAACAGCACAATAGTTTCCACATTAGATTGCGCAGGAGACACAAATGGTTCAGCTAGTATTCAGGTAACTGGAGGAAGCCCAGGCTTTTCTTTCTTTTGGCCAACAGGTGTTAATAAACAAGCAGGTGCAGATAGTATAGCTACCAATTTGAGAGGCGGTGTGAAATATAGAGTGACGGTTGAGGATAGTAAGGGCTGTGAGGATACGATTACGGTATTATTAACCGAGCCAGCGTCTATTGTATTCAACAACTTCACTTTGGGAGAAGTATCCTGTAAGGGTGACAATGATGGAAGTATTTCAATAACTCCAGCAGGCGGTTCAGGAGTATTTCCAGCAAATAAGTATTTATGGTCCCCAGCACAAACGGGTTCATCTCCAATAAGTAATTTGGTAGCTGGGACTTACAGATTGACAGTAGAGGACAGCAAGGGCTGTGAAGCTGACACTTCCTTTATTATTACCGAACCATCCGACACGATTACATTTGGGAACTTTACATTGGGAATGGTAGCTTGTAAAGGCGTTGGACGGGAACAACAAGTACGAATGATACCGCAAAGAATTTAGCAGTAGGCACCTATACAGTAACAGTAGCAAATGGCGTATGCGATTTTGATACAACATTCTCAATTACTCAGCCAGCAACAGCATTAAATGCTACTGGTACAACAGTAATTTCAGCACTAGATTGTGCGGGCGATAATGATGGAAGGGCGAGTGTAACGGTAAGAGGCGGCACGCCAAGTTATGGCTTTGCCTGGCCAACAGGAGTAACAACTTTAGCAGGATCAGATAGTATAGCAATAAATTTATCAGGAGGAGTAAAGTATAAGGTAACGGTAACCGATGCAAACTTATGTGAGGATACGATTACGGTATTATTAACCGAGCCAGCTGACATTAATTTCAGCAATTTCACAATAAAGCCAGTATCTTGTAAAGGCGGCATTGATGGAGAGATAACTGTAACCCCATCAGGTGGAACGGGAATTTTTCCAGCAGCAGATTTCATATGGAATCCAGTACAGACAGGCACAACAAATATTACGGGATTAAAAGCAGATACGTATCGTGTAACAGTAAAAGACAGCAAGGGCTGTGAAGCTGACACTTCCTTTATTATTACCGAACCATCCGACACGATTACATTTGGGAACTTTACATTGGGAATGGTAGCTTGTAAAGGAGCAAGTACCGGTTCAATAACCGTAAATCCAAGTGGAGGGTCTGGAGTTTATACTACTTATGCATGGAATCCAGTTCAAACAGGAAAGACGACAAGTTTGACTTTATTAGCCGCAGGAACTTATAGGTTAACAGTAACGGACAATAAGACCTGTACAGGAGATACCAGTTTTGTAATTACCGAACCAGCCACAGGGGTAACCTTTGGTAATAGTATAGTAGATCCGGTAAAATGTTTTGGAGAAAGTACTGGAAAGATAACTGTTATACCAACTGGCGGCGCAGGCCCACCATATACGAATTATCGTTGGACGGGAACAACAAGTACGAATGATACCGCAAAGAATTTAGCAGTAGGCACCTATACAGTAACAGTAGCAAATGGCGTATGCGATTTTGATACAACGTTTTCTATTACTCAACCAGCGACGGGAATTTCAGCGTCTTTTACTGGTAAAAAGAATCCAACATGCTCAGGAACCGGTAATAATGGTGAAATTCAGGCAACTGTAAGTGGAGGTCTTAAACCTTACTCCTTTGTTTGGTTAGGTTCGGGGACGAGTTCTAGTGCAGCAGATAGCCTTAGAACAAGTATGGTTGCAGGTCCAATTGAAGTAACTGTTCGTGATGCGAATGGCTGTGAATTTATAGTTCGAGATACATTGGTTAGTCCAAGTATCATATCAGTTAGTTTCACTATGACGGAAGAACCCCTGTGTTACGGTGATTCTACAGGTAAAGTTTATGCTACCATAACAGGTGGTACAGGTCCAAAAATGTATGCTTTTGTTGCAAAAGCAGGTCAAGTGGGAAGTTCTGATAGTATTTGGGAAAAAACAACAGCGGATACAATAACCGTAAATGTTGAAGATAGTCTTGGTTGTAAAGCAAGTTCAACAGTTGTTCTGGATCAACCTGATTCATTAAGTTTTGTATTTCAAATAATTCAAAGTGTTTCGTGTGCTAGTGATACGACGGGTCAAATTCGTGCTTTAGTAACTGGTGGAACTAGAGGGTATACCTATAATTGGAATGGATTAGGTGCGACTGCAGCTGCAGATAGTTTGCGGGACAGTATTCCAGTTGGTTCTTTTCAACTTAATGTTACTGATACTAATAGTTGTCCAGATTCAGCAATATATAAAATGACTGGACCTACTAATGCATTGACAGCTAACCTTACAAAAGACACTATAAAATGCGCTACTGATACCAATGGTACTGCATTTGTAGTTCCTTCTGGAGGAGCTGGTGGATATGTTTTTAATTGGAGTGCCGGTAATGGTGGTGTTAATGATGACACAAGTAAATTCATTCCTGCTGGCGTGTTTAGAGTAACCATTACTGATGCTAATACTTGCGAATTAATTTTGGTAGATTCAATAGGATCCCCCGATACATTAAAAGGCTCATTTACCAATGTTTTACAGCCTGGTTGTGGCGGTGGAGGTACTCTAGGTTCTTTAACAGTTACACCAACTGGTGGAACAGCAAACTCAACTAACCCACCTTACACTTACAATTGGATTGGAGGCGGAGTTAACGGAGCTAGCGATAGTATTAGAACCAATATTCCAGTTGGAAATATTAAAGTAATTATTTCAGATGCCAACGGATGTGCATCAGACACCCTTTCTCAAGACCTATTCCCTCCTGGAAATATCAACCCTAATTTTACATTAATCCAAAACCCGACTTGTAATGGAAAATTAGATGGAAGACTTATTTCAACGCCCACAGGTGGTAATCAGCCTTATACTTTTACTTGGTCTCATGGTGTAACAGGTATATCTGACAGCGATAGAACAAATTTACCTGCGGGTGTCGATATTATTGTAACAATTCGAGATGGGGGTGGTTGTGAAGAAAAGGATACCATCCAGTTGAAGGATCCAGATTTACTTCAAGTACAATTTACGGATTCAGTCAAAATACTTTGTGCTGGAGGAAACAATGGAAGCGTAACCGCAACTCCAATTAATGGGGTAGCACCTTATTCTTTCAATTGGACAACGGGTGTTTCAACTCAAACTGGAAAAGATAGTGTTGCTATTGGATTGAGTGGAAATACTGCATACAGCGTTACAATTACTGATGATAATAAGTGCACAGTTTCTGATACCATTATACTTAGTGAACCAAGCGGATTGTCATTGAGCTTTTCAGATTCCATTGAAGTCAAATGTTTTAATGAACCAGATGGAAGTATTACGGTTACACCGATTGGTGGTAGTGGAATATATACATACGCTTGGAATGCTTCAGATGGTTCTACTGTTAATACTTTAGCAACTAGCGATAGTGTAGCTATTAAGCTCGTTGGCAATGTTGCATATACAGTTGTGGTGACTGACGCAGTAGGTGGTTGCTCTGCAAGTGCAACCTATACTATGGACCAACCTACTGATTTGAGAGCCTTTGTCCGTCAGCGAGGTAGTGCTACTTGTGGTGACGATAACGGAATTATACGTATTAATGTTTTTGGAGGCGTTCGAAATTCAACTTCCCCTTTTTATAACGTGATTTGGGATAGTGCTGGAGTGATAAAAACTGGAACAGGAACAAACAATATTTTTACGCTTAATAATTTGTATGCAGGAGTATATACATTTACTGCAACTGATGCCAACGGTTGCTTCATGCAGGACACTGTTTCTGTAAACGATCGTGGAGCTCCAATATTAGTTCCCACTGGTGGTGCAAATAATGGGATTGTAGATGCCGCTTGTAATGGTGTTTGTGATGGAGAAGTAAACTTAACATTAGTGTTTTCTCGAGCGCCAGTTTCATATCTCTGGTCGAATGGAGATACAACTCAAGACGTTGACTCATTATGCGTAGGTCAGTATAATTTGGTAGCTACAGATACAAACGGATGTAAATCATTTTATGATTTTGAAATCAAAAACGATACCAATATCGATGTGAGTACTTCGGTTTCTCCATTGAGCTGTAATTCAACAGTTTGTGATGGTGTTGCCCGGGCGCAAGGAATAGATGGTGTTGCACCCTATAAATACCAATGGACTACCTCTCCACTTGATACATTAGATAGCCTACCTAACCTCTGTGCCGGTAAATATTATGTCGGAGTGCAAGATGCAAATGGTTGTGTTGCAGTAGATTCAGTTACGCTATTGGTACCAACGACATTTAATTTTACAGTATCACAAGATAGCGCTCGATGTAATGGGGCTACAAATGGCTCAGCTCGGGTTAGCAGTGTTACAGGTGGATCAGCTCCTTACTCTTATCAATGGAGCAGTGGTGCCAATGACACTTTATTTGCAAAAACAGGACTAGGAGCGGGAGATTATTTTGTAACCGTATTCGAAAACGGCGGCTGTTCTGTAATAGACACTATCTCGGTGCTTCAACCGGATACTATTGGAAACTCTTTTGCAGTAGTTGAAGCAGATTGTGGGTTTTCAAATGGTTCAGTTACAGCGACCCCAGTTAATGGTAAATCGCCTTACTCTTACAATTGGCCGAATGCAGGAGCTACACTTGCAAATACGGATAACGGATATGCTGGAGGTAGTTACAGCGTGCTAATTTCTGACGCTAGAGGTTGTACAATAAACAAAACATTCAATATTGGAAATAAAAACGGACCTTTAATTGTACTTGACAGTACTCGAAATGAAACTTGTGTAAACTCTTGCGATGGTGCAATATTTACTACAGTAACTGGAGGAAATCCGTTTTACATTTTTGATTGGTCATTGGGAAATGGTAGCAGTGATGATACTACGAATGCATGCGCCGGGACTTATACTCTTAAAGTAACAGATCAAAAGAACTGTCTGAGCTTTCAATCGGCAACGATCGATCCGGGAATTCCATTGTTGCCCAATGCAAGTATCGTTAACAATGCCAGTGCTCAAAGTGTTTGTGATGGACGTGCAACCTCTGCCCCAACAGGTGGAAGTGGAAGATATGGTTACAATTGGATGCCTGGAAGTTTGACCTCTCAGTCGATTTCTGGCCAATGTGCAGGCACTTATTTCTTAACAGTTACCGATTCTGCTTCTGGTTGTATTGGATTAGATACTATAGAAATTACTGAACCTAATGGTTTTGCTTTAGATTCTACCGATGTTAAGGAACCGACTTGTGCAGCTTCACCATGCGATGGTTTTGTCTTTGTTAGTGTTACAGGAGGCACTCCTCCCATAAAATATTTGTGGGACAATGGAGATACTACACAGTTTACAGCAAATAGATGTGCAGGCTTAGTCAGTGTTACTGTTTCAGATGCGAATAGTTCTTCAACATTTCCATTTATTTTAAATAATCCTTCAGGGCCTACTATTGCAACAGCAAAAGTTGATATTAGCTGTAATGGAGCCGGTGATGGTATTGGCGTCGGAATTGGTGCAGCAGGACTTACATGGTCTTGGCCTTCATTATCGATAAGTAATGATTCTGCTACAGGATTAACTCCTGGGTTATATCAAGTGCAAGCCGAAGATGCTGCCGGTTGTATTACGGTGGATACAGTGCGAATTGAAGAACCAGATTCGTTAAAAAACACATTTGCAACCGTAGAGCCTAATTGTAATGCATCAGATGGAAGTATTACTAGTAATGTTACTGGTGGAACAATAAACTACACTTATGAGTGGTTAGACGGAGCACAAAGCGCACTAAGCCCGCCTCAATCGGGAGTTGCACTTGCAAGTCGCAGTTCAGGATTGTAT
>JGI20159J14440_10001553_pt1 | contig 16445 bp, 19 predicted proteins | sample COG_09_FD_14440 | JGI IMG/M metagenome (IMG submission 14440) | reverse complement strand
GTAAGAAATGAAAGGCATTACGATGTCCAAGTTATTGGGGGGGTTGTTTTACATGAAGGAAAAATAGCAGAGATGAGAACTGGTGAAGGTAAAACCTTAACCATCACTCTTGCAGCATATCTTAATGCATTAAATGGTAATGGAGTACATGTCGTAACAGTAAATGATTACTTGGCTAAACGTGACTCAATTGAAATGGGAGAAATTTATAAATTTTTAGGTTTATCATGTGGTTATATTAATAATGAACAAGATGATTATGAGAGAAAGAAAAACTATTCTCGAGATATCACTTACGCAACTAATAGTGAATTAGGCTTTGACTATCTAAGAGATAACATGAAATTTTCTAAAGAAGAAATGGTTCAAAGAGGACATTTTTTTACTATCGTAGACGAAATTGACTCCTGTTTAATTGATGAGGCTAGAACTCCACTTATTATTTCAGGTGCAGCAGAAAACAAAACTGAGCAGTATAATGCAATTGATAAATTAGTAAGAACATTAAAGCCTGAACACTATGAAATTGATGAAAAAGATAGAAATATACTATTAACAAATGAAGGAATAGATAATATAGAAAAAATATTTAATGACGCTGGCATTTTAAAAAATAATAATTTTTATGATCCACAAAACTTAAATTTAGTTCATCACGTAAATCAATCTTTAAGGGCAAATCAATTATTTGAAAAAGGGAAAGATTATATTGTTAAAGATGGTTCTTTAAAGATTATTGATGAACTCACTGGTAGAATTTTGGAAGGTAGAAGATTTGGTGATGGACTTCATCAAGCTCTAGAAGCCAAAGAAAAGATAGATGTTCAAGCAGAAAACCAGACACTTGCATCTATTACATATCAAAACTACTTTAAGTTATACAACAAAATCTCAGGCTGTACAGGTACAGCATCAACTGAAGCAGAAGAATTTTTTGAAATTTATAATCTTATTGTTGTGATAATTCCAACCAACAAAGAAATGGTAAGAAAAGATTGGAATGATAAAATTTTTAGAACTGAATTAGAAAAAAATGAAGCAATAACTAAAAAGATTTGTGAACTTCATAAAGTTGGTCAACCTATATTAGTCTTCACTTCAAGCATAAATAAATCTGAAATTTATTCACAATTCTTAAAAAAAGAAAATATAAAACATACTGTTCTGAATGCTAAGAATCATGAAAATGAAGCCGAAATCATAGCTAACGCTGGTAAGTTAAACTCAGTCATAATAACAACTAGTATATCTGGAAGAGGTGTGGATATCCAATTAGGTGGGAAAAAGGGAAGTGAGCCAAATGAGCAACTAACTTTAAATAAAAATAAAATTAAGTCACTAGGTGGTTTATTTGTAATAGGTACCGAGAGAATGGAGTCTAGAAGGGTAGATAATCAAGCCAGAGGGAGAGCAGGTCGGCAAGGTGATGAGGGGAGTTCTATTTTTTATGTAAGTCTGGAAGATGATTTAATGAGAATTTTTGGCTCTGAGTCCATGAATAATATTCTTCAAAAACTTGGTTTAAAAGATGGTGAAAGTATTGACCATCCATGGATAAATAAAGCACTAGAAAGAGCACAACAAAAAGTTGAAGCTAGAAATTTTGACATAAGAAAAACTCTATTAAAGTTTGATAATGTATTAAATGACCAAAGACATGTCATTTTTTCTCAAAGAGAAAAAGTCTTAAATAACCAAGATATATTTGATTATTCAAATGAATTTTTATCAGAAATATTAGAAGACTTAATAAAATTAAAGAATGAGGGTCTGTCAAAAAGTAAGAATAGTGAGTTTTACAATCAATTAAAAATTTTGCTCGGAAAAAGTGTTAATGATGAAGAATTTGAAAATTTGGTAAATTCAAAAGAAGATGATGTTAAAGAAAAAATCAACTCAATATTTTTGTCTTCAAGAAATGAGAGAATTAAACTTTTAGATATCGATAAAGCTAAAGAAATTGAAAAAAGAATATTTCTCCAATGTATTGATCTAAATTGGAAATCTCATATTCAATATCTAGAACAGCTTAGACAAGTCATTGGTTTAAGATCTTATGGACAAAGAGACCCTCTGGTAGAATACAAAAAAGAAGCTTTTAATCTTTTTGAAAATTTATTAAATAAATTGAAAATTGATTTAGTGACAATTTTAATAAATTTAAAAGTAGTACAAGAAAATAATAGCAAAGATAATAATTTTAAAAAAAATACAATCAAGGCCTCAGATAATCCTAAATGCCTAATTCTTTTAAAAAAAGGCAAAAAAATTTCAAGAAATGAAAAATGTGAAGCTACTGGTAAAAAGTTTAAACAATGTTGTGGTGCTCTATAAATAAAATATTAGGCATCCAATCAAAATTACCACTAAAAATATAACACCAATATTTATTTTTGATGTAAAAAAGTTTTCAATCAAAATGTTAATTTTGTTTTTTTTCATACTTAGTGAGCTCAAATCATCTAGTTGACTTACAAAACCTTTATTTCTTCCGATTGTTAGAAATTTATTTTTTCTATGATTTAAAACTTGTTCACCTGTCATATTAAGAAACTCATTGAGATTATTTTCAATTGAACTTCTGACATTTTCTAAGATTAAATCTCTATCTCTATGAGCGCCTCCAACTGGTTCAGGAATTATTTCATCTATCACTTTTAAATTTAAAAGATCCTTAGATGATAATTTCATGGCTTCTGCAGCGTCTAAAGTTTTCTTTGGATCTCTCCACAGAATTGTGGCACATCCCTCAGGTGAAATTACAGAATAAATTGAATTTTCTAACATAATAACTTTATTGGATGAGGCTAATGCTATTGCTCCACCTGATCCTCCTTCCCCAATGATTATTGAAAATGTTGGCACACTCAGCTCCATGCAACATTCAATTGATTTTGCAATTGCCTCAGCTTGCCCTCTTTCTTCAGCTCCAACACCTGGATAAGCTCCTGGTGTATCTATAAAAGATATAATCGGAATATTAAATTTATTTGCTAGCCTCATTAATCTAATTGTCTTTCTATATCCCTCAGGTCTCATCATTCCAAAATTTCTATCAATTCTTGTTTCAAGGCTGTCTCCTTTTTCTTGGCCGATAACTAGAACAGAATTTTCATTAAATTTTGCAAAACCTGCTAAAACAGATTTATCCTCACCATAAAATCTATCCCCTGAAAGAGGAATAAAGTCTTGGAATAAATTATCTATGAAAAACTTAGCTTTAGGTCTGTCCTCATGTCTTGCAACTAAAGTTGTTTGCCATGGATCAAGATTAGAATAAATATCTTTTAATTTTTTATCTATTTCTTGCTGGGTATCAGAAATCTTTTTTGTATCAACCTCAGAAAGTCCATCTTCATTGTATGGGTCTTTTAGTTTATCAATTTCTGACTCTAAATTTTTAATGTCTGTTTCAAAATTTAAATAATTTTTCATTTATTTTTTTATTATTAATTAATTATCAAAAAAGGCAATAAAATGATTTAAATGTATAAAATTGAAAGCTAAATAATCATTCATTTATTTATTATTTGACTTAGTAAAGTTTACGTTTTAATCTATTACTATCGGGAGAGACTATTATTTAGCGCCGAAGGAGCAACAGCCCCGGAAACTCTCAGGCAAAAGGACCGATTGTGCATAACACTCTGGAAAGAGATTTTATCTCGCCGACGGAGCAAAACTCTCAGGCAAAAATACAGATGGGGTTAAAAGAGTGCTATGAAAAAAAAATACATTAAAATCAATAATCTTTCAGTATCAAGTGATCTTTTAAATTTTATTAATAATGAGCTTCTCAAAGATACAACAATATCTCCAGAAAATTTTTGGAAGGGTTTCGATAAAATTGTTCATGAGTTATCTCCAATAAATAGAGAATTAATTAAAACTAGAGATGAATTACAAAAAAAAATAGATGCCTGGCATATTAAGAATAAAGGTAATGAAATTAATATAGAAGAGTACAAGAAATTTTTAAAAGAAATTGGTTATTTAAAAGAAGTAGGTCCAGATTTCAAAATTAAAACTAAAAACATCGATGAAGAAATATCTAGTATTGCAGGGCCACAATTAGTGGTTCCAATAATGAACGAAAGATATGCGCTTAATGCAGCAAATGCTAGATGGATGAGTTTGTATGATAGTTTATATGGAACTGATGTAATTGAACAATCTGAGGATAGTGTATCTGAAAGATATGATCCACAACGTGGACAAGATGTTATAAAATATGTTAGAGAGTTCTTAGATAAACATATACCAATTGAGAATACTAGCTGGAAAAATATATCAGGCTTAAATATTAAAGACGGAAATCTTATAATTAAAAAAGATGATAATGATTATAAATTAAAAAATACAGAAAAATTTATTGGTCATAGGGGGGATATTACAAAGCCATCTGGAATAATATTAAAAAATAACAACTTACATATTAGAAATAATAATTAATCCAAGAGCATTTAGTGCGGCTCATGATATCGCAGGTATAAGTGATGTTATTGTTGAAGCTGCTGTCACAACTATATGTGATAATGAAGATAGTGTTGCTGCTGTAGATGCGGAAGACAAAGTTATTTGCTATCGAAATTGGTTAGGGTTAATGAAAGGTGATTTGAAAACAACTTTTGTTAAAAATGGAAAAAAATTAGAACGTAAATTAAATCCTGACAGAAGTTATATATCCAAAGATGGTCAAGGGTTAAAACTACATGGAAGAAGCTTGTTGCTAGTAAGAAATGTTGGTCATCTTATGACAAACCCTGCAATTACTTTAAAAGATGGTTCAGAAATACCAGAGGGGATTATGGATGCCTTTATAACTACGGCAGCATGTTTGCATGATTTAAAAAAAAGAAGTAACTCAAGAACTGGTTCTATTTATATTGTAAAACCAAAAATGCATGGTCCAGATGAAACTTCATTTACAAATTTAATTTTTACCAAGGTTGAGGAACTTTTAGGGTTGGAAAAATATACATGTAAAATTGGCATAATGGATGAAGAAAGACGAACTTCTTCAAACTTAAAAGAATGTATTAGAACTCTAGAAAATAGAGTATTTTTTATCAATACTGGTTTTCTTGATAGAACTGGTGATGAAATGCATACATCTATGGAAGCTGGTCCTATGATTAAAAAAGGTGATATGAAAACCTCTAAATGGATTGGTGCTTATGAAAATAACAATGTTGATATTGGTCTTGAATGTGGTTTCTCTGGTAAAGCACAAATTGGAAAAGGAATGTGGGCTATGCCAGATAAAATGGCTGACATGATGCAGCAAAAAACTGGACATCTAGAAGCTGGTGCAAATTGCGCTTGGGTTCCTTCACCTACTGCAGCAGCACTTCATGCTCTTCATTATCATGAGATAAATATTTTTGATAAACAAAAAGAAATACAAAAGAGAAAAAATGCAAAATTAGACGATCTTTTAACTATACCTGTTGCTGATAGGCCAAATTGGTCTATTGAAGAAATCAACTCAGAAATTTCCAATTCTGCACAAACACTTTTAGGTTATGTTGTTAGATGGGTTGATCAAGGTGTGGGTTGTTCTAAGGTACCAGATATTAATAATATTGGATTAATGGAGGATAGAGCTACTTTAAGAATTTCATCACAACACATTGCAAATTGGATTCATCACGGAATTTGTACAAGCAAACAAGTTTTAGAAATAATGAAAAAAATGGCTAAGATTGTCGATGGACAAAATATGAATGACAAATCGTATCAAAAAATGTCTCCCAACTTTGATAAGTCTGTTGCTTTTAAAGCTGCTTGTGATTTAGTATTTCACGGCCGAACACAACCCTCTGGTTATACAGAGCCACTATTACATTTAAATAGATTAATTAAAAAAAATTAATCTGAGCTACTTTTTATTCCAGTTCTATTTTTAAATGCTGAATATAATGTTCCATCATCAAGGCTTTCTATTTCTCCGCCAACAGGCAAGCCTTGGGCTAATTTTGTAATTTTTGCTTTAGTTTTTTTAAGACTATCTTGAATATAGTAAGCTGTAGTTTGGCCTTCAACTGTTGCACTAGTGGCAATTATAACTTCTTCAATCTTATCTTTTACAACTCTTTCAACTAAAGAATTAATTAAAAGATCCTCTTTTCTTTGTCCTGGTGACGATATTGTTCCTCCCAATATGTGAAAATAACCTTTAAAAATATTTGAATTTTCAATCGACCACTGGTCTGCTAAATCCTCTACTACACAAATCTTATTATATTTATCATTAACATTTTCACAATTATTACATCCTGAAGAGTTTGATTTTAAAGTGCCACATGATTGACACCTAACTACATTTTTGTAAACTTGAGCCAATGTATTTGCCATAGGTTTAACTAACTCATTTTTATTATTAATTAACTTTAATACAATTCTTTTCGCAGATTTTGGTCCAAGGCCTGGCAGTTTTGCTATAAGTTTAATTAAATCTTCTATTTCATCTATATTTTGCATTTTTTATAATGGCCATTTAAAACCAGGGATGCCCATTCCACTTGTGGATTTTGCTATTTCTTCAGATGTTTTTGTTTTTAATTCAGCTCTCGCATTATTATGAGCTGCTAAAATAAGGTCCTCTACAATTACTTTATCTTCTTTCATAATTTCATCTGATAGGGATACCTGGACCATTTCATTTTCACCATTGAGTATAACTTTTACTGAATTAGATCCCGCCTTACCCTCTGCTGTAATATTTTTTATTTTTTGTTGGCTTTCTTTCATTTTAGATTCAAGCTCTTTGGCTTTGTCTAATATTTTTGTTAAATCAGTCATCTAATTCTTCCTTTTCAATATTTTTAACATCAATTAATTCTGCATCAGTAAATTTTGATAGTACATCTTTATAAATTGAAGTGTCTTTGAGTTCTTTAATCAAATCATTTTTTAAATTTATTTCTTTTTCTTTTTTTGATGGTTGCCCCTTAATTTTACTAAGAGTGATTATCCACCTTAAATTAGTCCAATCGTAGAGTTTTGATGACAAATTTTTTATAAAATCTTTATCGAGATTTTCATTAAAGGAGATTTCGATTCTTTGTTTTTCAAAACTTACTAGGTTGACATTTTTTTCCAGTTCATACTTAAGTTTCATCTCTTTTTTTAAGGAGCAAAATTCAATTAATTGTTCAAAAGAATTAATAATATTTTTTTTATTATCTATATCTTCATTTTTTTCTTCTTCTATATTTTTTTCCTGTATAATACTTTTCATTTGTCCAATAGAACTAGCTTTATCTTTTAAATCAAATAAATCATCTCTTTCATTTTTGTTTTGAATTAATTTTGATTTAATATTTGTTTTAGTTATATTTTCATTTTTTATGTTTTCACTATTTATATTTTTGACGTCTTTTAAATGGATCAATCTTATTAAGAGCATTTCAATTGATAAATGCTGATTAGACACAATTTCAAGTTCACTTAATGATTTTACACAAAACTGCCAAAATAAAATTAAAATTTCATTTTTGACATTTTGAGAAATTTCTTTAATTTTATCAAATTCATCATCATTCAATTCAAAATTTGTACTATCCATGCTTAAAGAATTTGCATTTTTAAAATAGTATAAAATTTCAAGAAAATCATTTAGAAAAACTTTGGGTTCAACTCCTTGATTGTAGATTTCTCTATAAATACTTAAGACTTCTTTTTCATTTCCTTTCAATATAAATTCAAATAAACTAATCAATTGTGATTTATCGAAGTAACCAAATATTTTTTGTGCTGACTTAAGATCCAACTCCTTATCTTTGCTTAAAGTAAGTAATGCTCTATCCAATAAAGAAAGTGCATCCCTAACAGAACCTTCTGAAATTTTAACTATTAATTTAAGAGCTTCATCTGATACATTTCCATTTTCTTTATCTTTAATCTTTTTAATAAAATCGAATAACTCTAAAGATTTAATTCTTGATAAATCAAATCTTTGACACGTGATACTACTGTAATTGGAATTTTTTTGATTTCTGTAGTTGCAAAAATAAATTTTAAATATTCTGGTGGTTCTTCCAAAGTTTTTAATAATGCATTAAATGCTTGCTTACTAAGCATATGAACTTCATCAATTATAAATATTTTGTACTTTGCTGTAGTGGGTCCATACCTTGAAAACTCTATTAAATCTCTAACATCATCAACACCTGTTTTGCTTGCTGCATCCATCTCTAAAACATCAATATGATTTGAATTGGAAATAGATTTACAATTTTCACANAAATCTTCTTTGCAGATTTTACCTATCCCATTTGAGCAATTTAAAGATTTAGCAACTATTCTTGCGATTGTCGTTTTGCCTATTCCTCTAATCCCTGTAAAAAGATAAGCATTAGGCACTTTATTTGCTTCGATTGAATTTAAAATTGTTTCAGCAACAACATTTTGACCAATTAAGTCTGCAAATGTTTGCGGTCTATATTTTAATGCTAAAACTTTTGTATTTTTATTCATTTTAAAAAGGAGACTAGAACCTGAAAAACTGTCTCTACGACTGCTTCTGTTAAGATCTGGTCGGGTTCAAGCAGCTTTCACCTCTAGCCTCCAGAAAACTATTATAACAGTAATGTTTTCTATTCTACAAGAAAAGTTTCTTATTTATTTTGTCTAAACTTATCAGCTTCAAAAACACCTAGTACGTGAAAATCTTGACAATGAAGTCCTAATTCTTCAAGAGATTTTTGAACTTTGGGATCTTCTATATGGCCATCTAAATCACATAGAAAAAAATATGTTTCAAAAGAATTTTGTTCTGGATAACTCTGCAGCTTTGTAAGATTAACCCCATTAATAGCAAAGCCACCTAAAGACTGGTAAAGTGCAGCCGGCTTACTTTTTAATTTAAACAAAAAAGAAGTTATATATTTCTTTTTTTCAAAATTGGGTTGAAAAACTTCCTTTCCCATCATTAAAAATCGAGTTGTATTACCACTTTCATTTTCAATATTAGGTGCAAGTATTTTTAGATTATAAATTTTTGCACTCAGTGATGAGGCAATCGCTGCCTCACTTTTAATTTTATTTTTTGAAATGGCCTCTGCAGATCCTGCAGTGTCAGCTCTTATATGTTCAACAAAATTATTCTTCTTAATAAAATTTGAACATTGTGATAACCCTTGCGAATGTGAAAAAACATCTTTGATATCACTTAGTTCGCTTTCAGGCTGTCCTAATAAGTTGTGTTCAATTTTTTGAAAATGTTCTGAATATATGTTCAGTCTGTATTTAAAAATTAAATATTCAATTCCTATATTTCCTGTAATACGATTAGACTCTGGTACTATCATTCTTGAACTTTTATCTGATGAAGCTTTTAAGAAACACTCATCAAATGTTTTGCAAGGTATAATTTCTGCTTTGGGGTCAATTTCACTAGCTGCTAAATGAGAATAAGCTCCAAATGTTCCTTGAAAATAAATTTTTTTCATTTTATCTTTTATATTCCATAATTTTTTTTATAGCTAGGTAATCTTCTTCTGTATCAACACCAATAGATGAGGACTCAGCTAAAGCTACGCTAATCTTCAAGTCATTATCTAGTGCTCTAAGCTGTTCTAATTTATTTTGAATTTCATTTTTTGTTTGATTAAGTCTTACAAATTTTTCTAACACATTTACCTGATATAAATATATGCCAATATGATGATAAATATTATTGTTTAGATTTGATAAATTCTCCCTACTAAAATTGATTGCTTTTGAAAAATTACCTTTTTCTAAATTTTTTTCAGTCTGAACTTTTACAACATTTTTATCGATTAGCATTTGGTTATCCTTAATTTTTGCTGCCAGTGTTCCTATTTCAGAATTATTTTTGACTGCTAAATTATTAAGATTTATTATATCTTTTTTATCTATATTCGGCTCATCTCCCTGTAAATTTAATATGTAATCAATGTTTTTTAAATCAAGTTTCTTATAGGCTTCATAAATTCTATCTGTTCCTGTTTTATGATTTTTATTTGTTAGAATTCCGTGTCCTCCATTTTTCTTTACATCGTCCAAAATTTCTTGATCTTCTGCAGCAACTACAACTTTGCCNATTTTTGTTTCTTCTGCCTTTTTAAAAACATGAGATATAATAGATAAATCATTAATTTTTAAGAGAGGTTTTCCTGGCAATCTAGTAGCTGCCATTCTTGATGGGATTAATATTAGTGTATTTGTCATTATAAATTTATCCACTTTATGCGTCTAACAGACGCAAAAATTAAAATTAAAAATTAAGTAATTTTTAAATTATCATGTTATATGTCCAAAATAATATATTTAAAATGNATTCGTTTGAACTAAATAAAATAATTGCAGCAATCTTAATGGTTGCACTACTTGTAATTGGTCTAGGAAAAATTACAGACTTNGTTTTTCATGTAAAAAAGCCNGAAAATCCAGGTTATAAAATAGAAGTAGAGGGTTCTTCTATTTCTTCTNGTGAGTCTCAAGCAACAAAGATTGTTGAAGAAATAGATATAGCAGCAATCATGGCTCAAGGTGACATTGCAAGTGGTGAAAAAATTTTTAAAAAATGTGTTGCTTGCCACTCAATAAATAGTGGTGGTGCAAATAAAATTGGGCCTGCACTATATAATGTTGTTGGAAGAAAAGTTGGTAGTGTTGCTGATTATAAATACTCTAAAGCTTTAGCCTCATATGATAAAGATTGGACATTTGAGGAATTAAATGGTTTTTTAAAAAAACCTGCGTCCTATATAAAAGGTACCAAAATGTCTTATGCTGGTTTACGTAAAGAAAAAGATAGAGCTTCCATAATCAAATACCTGAATCAAAACAGCGACAGTCCCAAACCTTTACCTTAATTTACCAAAACAATATAATAAAATACTTTTTTGAACATGAACTCTGTTAAGAGCTTGTTGCCANACCCGAGATTGTTTNCCCAGAAATACTTTATCNGAAACCTCGGACCCTCTTGGAAGACAATGTAAAAAAATAGCATTCTTTTTGGCAAAACTCATTAATTTAGAGTTTATTTGAAAGTTTTTAAAATCTTTAATTTTTTTTAACTTATTTACTTTATCATTTAAAGAAACAACTTTATCTGAAAAAACAATATCAGCATTCTTTATTGCTTTTATAGGATTATTATAAATATTAATTTTTTTATCATTTTTTTTTGCCCAATCAATCACAAATTTTTTAGGCTCATAATTTTTTGGACAACCAATAGTTAGATTAAAAGAAAACTTAACTGATGTAGCAATTAAACTATTAAGGACATTATTTGAATCTCCTATCCAACAAATATTTAATTTTGAAATAGGTTTATTTGTAATTTCTTCAACAGTAAAAATATCTGACAAGACTTGTGTGGGGTGTGATGATGGACTTAACCCATTAATAATTGGGATACTCAAATATTTACTAAATTCTTCAATCTTTTTATCACTATCTGTTCTCAACATAAAACCATCACCATAAGTTGATAAAATTTTTGCAGTATCTGCTAAACTTTCTCCACCCTTGCCCAGGTGTAATTCATTAGCTTTAATGTTATGGTTCCTCCACCTAATTGTTTTATTGCCAGATAAAAACTTAGTCTTGTTCTTGAGCTTGCTTTTTCGAACATTTGAATTAGTAATTTTCCTTTAAGTGGATTATCTTTATCTACATCAAGCGTGTTTAAGTTTTTTCTTTTTATTTTTCTTTTTTTTGCATCCAAAATTATTTTTCTTAAGTCTGAGGCAGGAATATCTTTTAGATTTATAAAATGTTTAATCATTACTTGTATTCTTTACAGACTTTTCTAATAATCTTTATAGATAAATCTATTTCTTTTTTTTTTACATTAAGTGGTGGCAAAATTCTTATTACATTTTCTGCAGCTCTAATTGTTAACAATTTATTGTCCATTAATTTTTGTATAAAATTTGTTTGATCTTTAAATAGTTGCAAGCCTATTAATAGGCCAACACCTCTTACTTCTTTAATAATGTGGGGGTATTCATTTCTAATCTTATTTAATTCATAGTGAAAGTATTTTGAAATTTTTTTAACATTAGTCAAAAATCCTTTTTTAAATATTTGATCCATTACTGCTAAAGCAACGCTACAGGCATTAGGGTTTCCTCCAAAAGTTGATCCATGAACTCCAGGGACTATTCCCGACGCTGTTTTTTTATTCATCAAAACTGCCCCAATTGGAAAACCACCTCCAATTCCTTTTGCTATTGGCACAATATCAGGTTTAACCTTTGATTTTTCAAAAGCGAAAAAGTTTCCAGATCTTCCTATTCCACACTGAACTTCGTCTAAAATTAAAAGAATTTTTTTTTGATTACATATTTTTCTAAGTCCTTTCAAACACCAATCTGGGATGACCTTAATTCCACCCTCACCCATAATAGTTTCAACCATAATAGCAGCAGTTTTATTGGTAATAGCTTTCTTAAGTCCCTTATGATCACCAAAAGTAAAATGATCAAAACCGTCTACTTTTGGACCAAATCCTTCAGTCATTTTTTTGTTACCACTTGCATAAATAGCAGCAATTGTTCTTCCATGAAAAGAATTTTTAACACAAAGAATTCTATTTTTTTTTGGTTGTCCGATTGAATAAAAATATCTTCTTGCAACTTTAATCGCTGCTTCCGTTGCTTCTGTTCCTGAATTTTGAAATATTACATAGTCCGCAAAAGTTTTTTGGGTTAATCTTTTTGCTAGTCTTTCACCTTCAGGTATTTGAAAAGCATTAGACACGTGCCAAACTTTTTTCGCTTGATTCGTTAGAGCTTTTATTAAATATGGATTGGCATGTCCAAGGGAGTTTACTGCGATGCCCTGAACAAAATCTAAATATTTTTTCCCATTTATCGAATATAGAAAACTGCCTTTACCTTTTTTAAATGCGATTTTTTTTCTATTATAATTTTTTGCTAATGAGCTCATTATTATGACTTAATTTTATAACCCTTTTTGTAAAGATAATAAGCTATAAACCACATTATAAAACTTAATGATATTAAATATATTAATCCTAATTTGATAGAGCCATCAGACTGTCCAAGAAAACCAAATCTAAATCCATCAATCATATAAAAAAAAGGATTTATATGACTTATAATTTGAAAAATATTAGGTAATTTATCTATCGAATAAAAAACTCCAGATAAAAAACTTAACGGCGTAATAATAAAATTGGTAACAGTGGCTGTATGATCAAATTTTTCTGCCCAAAGACCAGCAATAAAACCTAAACTTCCTAAAATAAATGAACTTAGAAATCCAAATATTATAATATAAAAAATATTATTTATATGCATCTCAACTATAAAAGAAAATACAACTATTGAAATGATTGCAATTAAAAAACTTCTTGCTATTGCGCTAAAATAATTGCCATTGAAACTTCAACAGCTGATAAGGGTGCATAAAGCATATCAACTATATTGCCTTGTATTTTTCCAATCATTAATGATGAAACAGAGTGACTAAATGACTGAGTAAGCAAGCTCATTGCAATTAGTCCCGGTGCTAAAAAATTTATGAAAGAATGCCCGAGAACATCTCCTCTATTATTTCCTAAAGCCAAAGACAAAACAGACAAAAATAATAAGCTTGATACAAGCGGAGATAGTAATGTTTGTTGCCATACAGCTATAAATCTGTTGCACTCTTTCAACCAAAGGCTTTTAAAACCAACCCAATTTACGACACCAAATTTTCTTCTTTTAATTAAGTATTTTTTATTTAATTCAACCATAAGTAATCATATATAAAAAATTTTAAATATTTGTGTAAAAAAGCAAAATTTAAGTTGTTTTTTTTAATATACTATGTGATCTGTATATAGTGATTAAATTAAACAGACACACAAAATATAGTTTATGAGTTGGAACGAAGAAAAAATACAGAAATTAAAAGATCTTTGGGGAAAAGGAAGTACAGCAAGTCAAATTGCAGAAATAATTGGTGGAATTAGTAGAAATGCAGTAATTGGAAAAGCTCATAGATTACAACTCTCCTCTAAGATCAAAACTAGAACTGCTCCAATAAGGCAAAAGCACGATAAAGATTTTGAAGATGAAAATAGTGTAAAAGTAAAACGTGGCAGAAAAAGCAAATTTAAATCACTGATTATTGAAAAAGATTTTGAACCTGAAAACCCAAAAAAATTAGAAGATCTAGATGACAATTCTTGCAAATGGCCAATTGGACATCCGGAAGAAGAGTCATTCTATTTTTGTGGGAGATCTTCATTAAAGGATTTTTCCTACTGTAAACTGCATCTTCTCTACGCATACCAACCAAAAGGTAAAAAAGAAGATGTGAATGATAAAGATAATGAAGTGCCACAATACAATGTAAATAAAAAGACTGGCACAGCTTAATAATTACTTAAAAGTTTCTTTAATTCCTTAAATAAGCTGTTTTTATTTTGGATTAAATTTAGGTGAACCTATTATAGCGTTTTTGTAGTTTTAACGATAATTTAATCTTAATAATTATTATTAAAATTTTAATCAACTGAATTATATTTTTCAGTAGAAAATTTTCCACCTTCTCTCCACATATAAGAATATTTTTCAACTTCTTTATCAAAAAATCTTACACTGGGAACTCCAATGTCAAAATTTGTTTTATAGTTTCCAGATGAAATATTATCATATTTAAGAAGCTTAAGTTGGTCAACTGTTAATAATGGTTTTGGAAATATCTGAAATATATGTGCAGAAATTTTCGCAAAAAACAAAGGCATTGGTACCAGTAATCTTTTTTTATTAATTAATTTTAATAATTTTTTTAAAATTTCTTTTAAAGAAATAATTTCAGGTCCAATACAATCAATAATTTTAGATTGTATATTATTTGAAATAATATAAAAAATTATGTCTGTTAAATCTGAGCAGTGAATCGGAGTGAACTTCGTTTTGCCATTATAATAGAGAGGAAAAATTGGCAATCTATTTAAAAGAGTCATAAAATTTGTTGTAAAATTATCATCAACTGAATAAACTACAGATGGTCTTAATATTGTTGCCAAAGGAAAATTTTCTTGGATGTTTATTTCACTTTTTAATTTACTTTTTGCGTACTTAGAATCTATCGCATTATCAATACCAAGTGCTGATATATGAATAAATTGTTCAACCTTATACTCCTTACATAATTTTGATAAAATATTTACAAAATTAGAATGAATGTTTTCAAAGGTGTTTCCTTTGCCACTTTCGTATAAAATTCCAATTAGATTAATACAAATATCTGCTTTACTAAAAAGTTTTCTAATTTTTTTCTCTTCATAAATTTCAGCTTCAACTACATCTATGTAGCCTGCATTAGCTTGCGTCTTAATTAAGTAACCTTTTTGATGAAGATTTCTAGTAATTACAGTCACTTTGTAATTATTTTTTGTTAATTTTCTTATTAAATATCTACCAATTTGTCCACTACCTCCAAAAATTAGACAATTTTTTTGTTTCATATATATATAATTAAAAATGAATATTGATATTAAACTTCACAAGGATGATCTACCAGAAGATTTAGATTTAGGCAATATTATAGCAGTGGATGGAGAATTCATGGGCCTCAATGTTAAACGAGACCCCTTATGTCTCATTCAAGTTTCAAGTGGAAATTCAGATGCACATATCATTCAATTGGATAGGAAAAATTATAAAGCACCAAATTTAAGTAAAATGCTTGAAGATAAAAAAATTACTAAAATATTTCATTATGGTAGAGCCGATATGGCACATATCAAACATTATCTCAAAATAACTACAGAAAATATTCTTGATACTAAAATAGCCTCAAAATTAGCGAGATCTTATTCTGACAGTCACTCTTTAAAGGTTTTAATAAAAGAATTTATAAATATAGACATAAGCAAACAGTTTCAAAGTTCTGATTTTGGAGGCAAATTAACCGAGGCTCAACTTAAATATTGTGCTAATGACGTAATTTATTTACATCGAATTCATGAGGAACTTAATAAAATTCTTGTTAGAGAAAATAGAATACACTTATATAATGATTGTTTGAAATTTCTTAAAACTAGAGTAGATCTTGATTTGGCCTCATTTAACGATGATATTTGGTCCCACTAAATGCAAAAGAAAGACGTAAAAAAAATTGCGAAGGACGTAATAGATCTTGAAATAATTGCTCTTAAAAAATTAAAAAAATCTATAAATAACTCCTTTGACGAAGCAGTAAAGTAATTTCAAAATGTCAGTCAAAAGTTATTATATGTGGTGTAGGTAAAAGTGGATTAATAGGGGCTAAAATTGCAGCAACTCTTTCTTCAGTTGGGACTCCATCATTTTCTCTTTCAGCAAATGATTGTTCTCATGGTGACTTAGGAAGTATTTCTAAAAAAGATATATTAATTTTGATTAGTTATTCAGGATCTACTGAAGAATTAAAAAATATAATTAAATATGCAAATAGAAATA
>JGI20159J14440_10001550_pt1 | contig 16461 bp, 1 predicted proteins | sample COG_09_FD_14440 | JGI IMG/M metagenome (IMG submission 14440) | reverse complement strand
CGTCGCGAAGAAGGCGAGGGAAACCGTTGCGGTGGCGTTGAGAGATGCGAGGGCCCTGAGTGCACCGTACGCGTTAGAAGAAGACGGGTTTGATGATGGATTATCTTTGGTATCCTCTTCCTCCTCCTCTGTCTCCTCGTCTCGGGCGAAACTGAACGCGACGTCCCTGGCGCTCTTCCCAAACGTCAAAAATGCACTCGAGCTCGTCAAGCGGCGCTGCGTGGATACGTATTTCTCTGGATCAAAATCTATCGCGCTCGGTGCTTTCATCAACAATTGGACTATTATTGCGAGCGTCCTATTGACTGCTAAATCTGAGAAACCGTTTGGTATTGGTCAAGCTTGCGTTGCTGCGATTACATCCACCCACAACGCCTTCGTGAAGCTCGAAGAACTATTCTTCTCGAGCGCGGATGGCGAAGGAAGATTTGGATCGGTCGTTTTAGATGCCGCGGAGACACATTGCGCGAACGTATTAAAGCTTCAAGCGGTCGTTGAAGCGCGAGATGTGCACAAATTCACTCACGGCGACATCGTGTATCGGCGAGAGGATGATGGCGAAATCAACTGGGCGCAAAAACCAATCTTGGAGTGTGAAAAGTTGACGTTGTACGAAGACGCGTCGTACGTAAGCGCGAATAGTGTAAAAACAAGAGCAAGACCATTGGTAGAATCCTTAGATTTCGAACTCAACGCTGGAGAGTTGTGTTGCATATCTGGACCACCGGGTTGCGGCAAAACAACTTTGCTGCGAGCGTTTTGTGGATTGCATTCCGCTGGCACTGGTTCCATCGTTTCTCGATTTAATACTGGTATTTGCTCCAACGGGCTGTTTACGGATGACTTTTCGTACGATCGTGAAGGATATCCTAGCACAGAATACGTCGAGATCGATACGGAAAAGGAGAGCAGGGATGGTAGCACTGCCGGTGCAAAGATGATCCGCGATGGAGACGACACCACGTTCTCTCTACTCTTGAAAAGAAGACAAAATATTGCAGTGGTGCCAAAATACCCGAATTTCCCCAGGGATGGCGAAACGCTACTTGGCAACGATGTTTCCGTTAACACTCCAGATGATGAATTGTTTGTCTTTCCAATTCTTGAGCGACTTGGGCTCGGGCGTTTTTGTTCAAGTGAGGCAATCCAAGAATGCCGAGTGACGGGTTGGAACAATGTGCTCACTAGAAGCGAACGCGTCGCGGTTGCGGTGGCCAGAGCGGTGGCCAGAGAAGCGACGTTGGTTATCGTGAGAGACAATTTGAGTCAAATGGAATCGAGCGCGTTGCGAGCTGAAGCGTATGAGTTGCTTCGAGATGCCAACTGCGCGGTGGTCGCGACATCGTCAACACTTTTGGAGGAAAAGAACAAAAAGAATAAGAGCGACGAGGAATTCAATGAGTTTGAATTTGTCGTAAGTTTGTCAGCCGGAGATAAAAAGGAGTGGAAATTGAACGTGGATAAAGGATATCTTTCACACTCGGCAAAAAAGAAAGCGCGTCCTACGGAGGACGGGCGTTTGAATGAGGACGAGAATAGTGCCATTTTGAATTCAGCCGGTCGAGCAAGACGGGCGCCTTTTGATGCACTTCAGCGCAAGTTTGCGAAAAAAGAAACAGAGGAAGATTCAAACATCAAGCGAAAACTCGCGTTGTAAAAAGAGGTATTAATAATTTGTATATTACGAATGTTAATGAAGCACCGCGTATTGTTTTATTCATCACCTTGTTTACAAACTGAACTAGGCAAAACCAAAACCTTGACTTCCTTCGCGTATAGAATAGAGTAATCTTTCTTTTAATTCCTCCTTGGTATCGTAGGCAATCAAGTCCAATTGGTTGAAACATGTGTGCGCTGTGCACAATTGATTCGGGTCGTTTGCCTGCGCTTTGTGTATTTGAAATTTTTGTAAACCACTCATACCGCGCAACTTCTCAAAGCCATCGAGTGGAACTTTAGACGTACCGGTACAAAACATCAGCAAGCGCGCGCGATCTTCAACATTCATCTCGCGCACGATTTCCCAAAACCAGCGAATTTGCGGACTCGTAGCCGTATAACCACCGTGGTATTCCGTATTCACCTTTAAATCGTCCAAGTCAATATCGGGCGTACCGGAAATGAGAAGTTCGAGCTCACTGGCGTTTAAAACACCGATAACATCGCGATCAACTACTTTAGTGAATCCTTCTATGAATGCCTCGAGTTGATCTTTGACTGCGTCCGTCATTCGGAATGCCGTAATCAAGTTGACGTAGTCGAGCTTATTTACATTTGTCACCGAAACGTTTCGCCCGTTTTTAATCAAGTCCACTGTCTTCGTTTCCCCGAAAAAATTCTGCGTGTCGCTGAAGTTCAAATCCAAAACACCCTCGATATCGTTATCAAGCATCCATTTGATATTTTTGTAGTAGTCTGGATCGACGCCTTCCATATCCTCAAACGTCAACGGTTGCCCAAGGAGATGCTTATAAATTGGTCGCGTGAAATACGCGTCGAGTAATACCCCGTCGAACAAAGCTTTACCAATTAATCGACCGACGAAACGGAAATAGCTTAAATGTTCCGGATTAATCGAGGAATGCTTGTTTGGCTCGTAGCACGCTTCGCCGCTCGGAGCGAGTTGGAACAGACCCCAATCGGGATTGAAGATTTCTCGCGCGAGGATTTGATACCATTCTCTCGTTAAACCGCCCGCATCGATCCCTTCTTCACCCGCAAAGACGATTTGCATGCGACCTTTCATTTCTTCGTGCGTTCGCGCCCGCAGTTGATTGTATGAATCCTCTAATAGATGCGATCTGCGAATTTTGAGCTTTGATGTTCCACGGGAGACGTATTTTTCCTTCTCCTTTTTTAGTTTGAGTTGAATGTGTGCCCGTTTAACATCAAAATCCACCAATGCTGGCGTTCGGAGTAAAGTTTTCAAAGACGTCGTCAGTAATTGCGGGTTCCGTCGAAGTAGTGCGTTTATGACGCCACGATGCCTCTCGGCAAACTTCCAAGCTTCGGTGGATAGTCTTGATTTCAGCTCTTCTGCTATGGTGGTATTTTCGAGTAATGCATCTAATCCAAGATTAGAAGTGAACTTGACGCTGGACGCACGAAGTAAACCAGGAGTTGACGCTCGAGAGGGTTGGGACAATTTCATCGGCGTGTTATTTGCGGTTCTATTGACAGCAGCAGCGCTCGTCGCATTCATTGTCTGGTCGGCATTTCCCGGAGATGCCACTTCATCTCGTTCTTGTTGCTTCTCTGCCATCTTTTTAGAGACTTCCTCGAGCTGATCTGGCGCCAGCGCATCGGCAAGGGCAAAATACGCCTCCACTGCTGGAAGCATCGCTGTTATAGCGAGTGGAGCTGGCGGAGGAGCAGCACCAGGCTTGTGTGGCGTGACGAGTGCCTCAACTTTTTGCGCGGCAGTAGAGAGCGCTTTCCACGCCGGTTTCATAGCTTCGGAAAGCTCTAAAAGTGCGTTTTCACCCGGCGCTTCTTCATCCTTTGATTCTTCACCAACTTTCATCGTTGAAGGCTTTTGGGAGGCATCCATGGGGGATGCTCCCGCAAAAGTATCTGGCACTACCCGTCGCCCAGAATTACTCTTATCCGACTTCGCGCCCTGCGCGCGCTGCTTTGTCAGCTGCGCGAGCGCTCGCACGACTCGAAGGATTGAATCGCACCCAGCGTGTAACATATGCGTATCAGTATTACCTGTCGAGCATAAGTTTAATTGCGTCTCCGCAAAGACTCTCGATATCTTTGCTTGTTTGAGTAGCGCAACCGTCAATACACTCGCTTGCTTCTGAGAAGCCGTCGCAAAGTGACGCATCAGTGAATAGACGTGAGAAAGAACGGCATTACCGAAGCGACCTTGGTTGATGAAAGAGAGCGCGTCCAAAAGTTTCGCCAGCGGTTCGAGTTGATGGGGTTTCAATTTGTCAAACGTCAATCTAGCCTGGTTTACGTTCTCATCGAGATGTTTTTCACTGGCACGACCTTTGATCTTCGATATCTTTGTCGCGCGAAAAGATTCGTTCAAGATCAAGAGCTGATTCGCTAGCATAGATCCCGGGTGTTTGAGAGCCACCGGACTACTGAGAGATTCCAAAAGACGTTCAAAGACAGTAATACCCATGGGTGAACCACACACCGTCGTCGCAGAAATCGAAGGTAGCCGACTACTAAACTTCCCCTGGTGTTGTGTGAGCCAGTGCATTGTAGCAAGAGCCCGTCGAGCGCGAGCTTCGCTGTGAACAAATCCATATCGATCCATCTTCACATCTAATTGTCGAAGGACCGACAAGGACGTATCTGATTGGCATAAAACAGGGTCAATCATCGACCATATTTCTGTTATGAATGTATCTCTGCACACAGCAAACGTCGATAAACTCAAAAGCGCGCGTTGGTAGGACTCTTTTTGAAACCTTCTGCATAAGTTTTCGCAGATTAAAAGGCATCGCGCATCTTCTTTGGTCAAATCGGGCATCTCAACTCGATACGGAGTGATTTTCAAGGTCCTCTTTGCAATATCCAAGGCTTCTTTTGACTGTGCCCATTTTTCCTCGTTTTTTTCTTTTAGCAGCTCCTCTTTCTTTTGTTTCTCAGCGCGGTCTAGCGCCACTTTTTTCGACTCAATTGCTCGCTTTCTATTCAGCAACATCGACGATCTCGCAGATTCAAGTATAGATTTTGCCTGAGAGAGCGCATCTTTTTGAATGTCTGGCGGCAAGGCTGCTAAAAACGTCGCATCCACCTCATCAAAATTCCGCGTTTGATGCAACTCTTTCGGAGGCGATTCATTTAAACGTTTCACAATTACGTTATAACGTAAAAGCTCGGTTTTTATATTCTCTGGCAAAGCGTTCAACGATGCTTGATCCGGTGATTCGAGGGAGAGCTTTTCCATCGCTTCCGGTATCCAAGAAGCGTCGTCATTGAAAATGGAGAGATCTACCTCACCGTTTTCAGTATTAGAATGAGCAGTATCATCTTTTTTGAGTGCTTCCTCTTTTTCCATACTGCCGATAGGAGATGATCCGCCGCTTTTCCCCTTCTCCGTCTCTCTCGGTGTTTTGTCCGTGCTTTCCTTTCCCTTTTTTTTATCTCGCTCTACACTTCTCCTCTGTTGTTGTTGTTGCTGTTGTTCGCTCGTGCGCAAGCCTTCATTAGTAAGCGCTCTTAAGACCGTTACAATCGACGTTGAAACCAAGTTTCTCTCACTTCTAGTCAACGGGGCATTTGGTGCCAGCGCGGTTGATCCGTTTCCTAGAATTGACCTCGCTGAATCCGTCCAGGCATGTCGTCTTGCGCGTAAACCACTCAAATCCCAAGCAGGTTCAGGAGATATCGCCGTTTCTCCAAGAGCGTCTTGATCGACGTCGCCGTTCAGAACAAGATTTCCACAATATATCAACACACCACTCATAGATAAAAGATCGTTTCCGGTGCCATCAAAATCGACGTTAATTCTGCCCATATCTTCTTGGTGCCTTTCACCTCTAGACGCGCCGCCAGCCTCGGGGGACAGTATTTGATTCCTGGTCAGATATGGCTCGCCATTAATATCAACAAAGCCGTAGGGATCAAACGAATCAAGATTATCTGGACTTGAAGAAGCACCTTGAAGCATGGGGTTTCCTGATGATCGAGCAAATCTCGCAAAATCACTGGACAATGTTCGCAAAACATCTCGCATTCTATTCACAACATCTGGAGGTGCGTCCGCGATAGGCGTTGGCATATTTGCCGATCGATGTGCAAATTCATCTGTATTGGAACTGTTGACACGTAAATGCATTTGTTGCCAATACCGCTGACCATCTGGACCCGTCGTTACATTGTGTTCACGAATCATTTGAGCAGACCAGCGAATGTAAGCATCATTCGGCATATCATCTACTCTAGTTCTAACACAAATCGACTGGGCAATAGGCGGAACGCTCGACGTGGCACCATCTGCAGCACATCTCATCTCAATGGCGTATGAGGTAACATTAGGACAATCATCTCTTACTACGAGAGGATGCGCATCAGGAAATGCCCGCCGTGACGGTAGATGTCTTCTCGATATCCCCATTCCTTGTGCATCCTCGCATTCGCAAAGGTATCGTTCGCCGAATCGCGATCTGAGTCTCGCTCGAATATTTCGTCCACCATCCATATTCGCAATGTACGCCGTACCCGTGTCTTCACGACGGGGACCACCAAACGAAGAGGCTTCTCGTTCTCGTCGAGTAAACTCTCCATTCGCAAGACGACGAAGATCTTCAACCGTAAGTTCGAATACGTTCATCTGCTGAATGGGATTTTCCGGAAGCCCGGTCGGTTCCAAATCCGCGTAAGTCTCTAACTCTAACTCTAAACCAACGTCTAAAGAGTTAGTAGGACTCGATCGGTTGTTATTGCCATCCCCTTCTCGCTCTCTTCTTCGCATGACACGGCCAAAACCAGTGTCTAAGGATAATTCGATATCGCTGTGAAATCCGCTGTCATCGTCAGCCAATTCGCTATCATCCTCGTTGCCAACGAATATTTCTTCATCTTCCTCCTCCTCTTCTGCTTCCTCCCCTTCTCTCTCTCTCCTCCCCCTTTCATTAGCTCCGTATTCATGAGCTCGATGGACCACCTCATTTATCGTCATGCGGGGACCTTGAAACTGCTCAGCCAAAAATGGATCAGCAGCTTCCCCGCGAAATGAACCCCCACCTCTTCTGAACGCGCCGCCGGGATTGCGTACAAACACTGCGTCATCAAGAAAAGAAACGCCCACATCACGGTTAGTATCACNCACAGAGCCACCAATACGCGCAATATTTGCGCCACTTTGATCGCGACTCATCACTTCCTCGCCATTTGGACCGATCGCAACGTTCTCCTCATCGATAAAACTGTTCGGATTTTCAAAATCACCTTCTTCATCCTCTTCCGTCTCCTCGTCATCTTCCTCTCCTTCTTCATCTGTATAACCATCTTCAGGATCATCTGCGGAGGTAGCATCATCTCCATCACTTTCGGCTAGTCCGATTGGAACCAAGCTTTCTCCATCTTCTCGGGCATATTCATCGATCATACCGCGCTCTACAAGCCTCTCCATCTCTCTCTCGTCCTCGGGATCGAGTTCATCATCACTGTAGTCGTCTAGGTGATCTTCGCCATCGTCCTCTTCATCTCCTGCATCATCATCGTCGGTGCCGTTTTCACCATCATCAGAGTCATCTCCATCGATGATTAAGTCACTTGAAGCATCGTCAGATTCCGATCCTACTTCGAAACCTGCTTCTCCATCACCGGCATCGTCGTCATCGTCACTTGTCGTCATGTCCTCGTAAATTGCTTCTTCTAGCTCCGCATCTTCCATTGCGCGCATGTCTTCCATCATAGCTTCTTCATCTGCGAGCATAGCATCCTCTTCCTCCTCGTTATAGCTATTCTCATTCTCATCATCTTCGCGCAGCACCGCATCGATCACAGCGATAAGACTTTGTTCGAGGTGACGCTGACCATTCCGCCCCTTATCTTGATCTCCAGATGCGGGGATTTCCTTCGACATTTTTTCGTACACATTCGATAATTTATCTATGACGGTAAGTGTTGCGTCTAGAATACCGAGCTCAGGGCGATTGCCGCCTTGCAGTTCATCAACGCAGTGATTCTCTACAGATTTCAAAAGCAACGGAAGAATTTTGTGGCGGTGCATTGCAGCGAGTGTTTCGCCATTTTGAAAATTGGCAGAAGAGAGTTTATTCGATATGTCCCTTATAGATTCTGATCGCGAAGGCATGCAATGCGCCACAATCGTCGCGAGAATATCCAGAGCAGCGCGAAGATGTCCTTGGTATCGCGCATTACTACTCTGCGACTTGTACGAGCCGGAAACTACAGTAAAATCATTCTGAAGTAATTGAGCAACCATTGAGAAGAATAACTCTCGACAGCCCGGAACGCGAATCGTACACGTCGCTAGAAAATGCGCCGCACGTTCTGCTCCTTGCCAAGCCGGGAAACTATTGTTTTTATAACCGTTTATGCCGGAAGGAATCTGCTCTGGACACGTTGGCGGCTCGTGTATTCCCAGCGCAGTTAATTTCTCATTCCAAGAAGTCGTCTCCTTTGAGATCAATCTGCAAAACGTGTGCGTCAAAACCCCTCCAACAGACGCATCACTTTTATCGAGCTCTACGAGGACCGCACCAGCAGCAGCGTGTACTTCTATGAACTCTGACAGAAGTCTCAAAGCAAATTTAACCTTTGCGATGGCATGGATATCCGTTGATCGGCCGTACGGCTCTTCGTAGCGATCGTGAGTGTGAAACAGTGGGACCAGGTTTGAAGAATTCGGCGTGGTGAGAGTTTCCGGTGCCGGTACCGGGCCATCTGCAAAGGCAAGCTTTAAATCAGCCACAGTGTTTCCCTTGACGACCTTGAGGAGTGTACGGACAAGCTGAACAAACGATTTTGACGGCGGTGGAATTCTATCTCCTTCGTTCGATTCTCGGTCGATTTTTTCTACCTTTGTGTTTTTTGACACGTCCGTCCCCAATTCGTTCACATTTTTCTTCTCTGTTTCAAAACGCGGAAGAATGAGCAATTCACCTTTTTTATTCTCTTTTGGATTTGGCACCGGTACGCAATATGCACACTTTTCTAAAGCAACGAAGAAAGTGTGCACATCTCGAGCCATCACCGGAGACATTAAGGTCAGAAATACGGATGCCGATACCATACCGCCATCGCTTGAATGGAATGCAGCCTCAAGCGATTTTTTTATTTCGCATTCCATGGCGTAGCGCAGCGTGTTTGGGTCCTCTGCGACATGGCGAAATATCGATGCTAGCAAGTTGGTGAACGCAATGAACGAGTGTTGCGGGAGCGATCTCAGCAGCATCAAAACTTCGCATCCCCACAATTTGGGTAGAAGTATATTTGGTGCTTCTTTGCGCTTATTATTACTGAGCCAAGTTGTCACGTTTTCATAGGATTTTGTAAAATGCTCCAACAGTGTCAACGCGGCTTGAATCTGAGGAGCGCATGTACCTGGGTTATTGGCATTAGGCACCTTACTGTAAAACTTGGCCTTGAAGTTTGCAGCTTCGATATCGCAAGTCACGAGTGCTTTTTCTACTTCGACCTTGTCGTGCGTTTCTCCGTCTGGTGTCTTAAAAGGGCCCTTGTGATCGTTTGGAATATCCTTGCCAAGGAGACGCACGTGATCGTAGCTTTCGAGAGTTGAACTCCCAGATATTGCACACCATAGATTATATTTATGAAGCAACGCGCTCTTTTCGTACGTTTTATCCTTTAATCGTACGGGTTGACGAATTTCGTGCAATTTTTTTCTCGTAAGAGGACACCTCGTCGCTTCAATCGCAGCATCGCTATCGACAAAAACCGTGGGAATACAAGGACTGATAGTCGGCGGCGAATACATCTGTTTTTCATAGACATTCGGCGATTGCGCCCACGCATAAAATCGAAGTATGGCATCGAGCGACTCGATGATGCGTTTTTGCTCAGCTTTGGCGACAGAACCAAACGGTCGGCCGCCGATTATACCTATCTCTTTCGCAAACGCGCTAACATTGCCACCAAGAGAGCTAGCATCAGAAAATGGTCCATTTAGTGGAGAGGACATACCACTTTCTGCCGGTAGCCACTGAGCGTACATGTGTAGAACCATTATGGTCGTTTGAACAATCTTCCGAAAGCGACACAAAGGTGATGCGGCAACGATATTGGTTGCTTTTTCGCGACCTGAAAGTGAAACGTGCGAGTGCTCCACAAGTATCTCGATTCTTTTCAAGTAGTCTTCAACTGCCAATCCATTCATCTCTTGGAAAATTTCTCGAAAGTTTGAATCTCGCGAGCAAAGCAGCAACATGGCTTGTTGTTGGATCCCAACAATCGCATCTATCAACACATCATTATACAGTGGTATACCTAACTTACCCAACTCTTTCGCAGGTGACGCTTCAAGGTACTTACTGAGCAATTCGTTCGTGACGTGCGCTTCTGGAAACCCTTTAAATGGTGACTTCATGATAATTTTAGCGACAGACTTGCGACGGATGTCGTTTATTTTCGCTTCGTTTACATCGAGGAGGAAGGCATCGCAAACCACTTCGACAAATTCAAAGAGCAAAGCAGAGTCGTCCTCACATTCTTGTTCATCCTTCGCTGAAACTTCGATGTTCGATTTTACAAGTGCCACACTATGTGTCTTTAGCCAAAGAATTTTCCACAGAGATTCAGTGAGTTCTGGAACTCGCTCTCTCAGACGCTCCTCCAAAGGCTTAGAGAGCGAATCGTCTTCGCCAGATGAAGAGTCTTTCCTCATTTTTGGAGAACCTATCTTTTTCTTTGATTTTGCCACTTTGTCATTTTTACCATCGGATGCATCAGTTGCAGCATTACTCGAGTTTTGATGTTTGTTTGCTTCTTCCTGTATCTCCGGGTGCGCAAGCAAATATTCAGCGATTGTTTCCGCGTTGATTTCTTCGGTGCGACTTCTTTCGCGTAGTCGCATTACCGCCATTTGAGCAGCACGCGCCGAGAAACCCATCTCTACGATGAGCTGCAACGTTTCCGGCGAAATTTCCACATCATTAATAGCTTTATCGCGGAGCAAGGACTGCTCCCTCTGTCTGTCTTCTCCTTCGTCCAAATACTTAGCTATATCGTTGTGTTCGATACATTCGCACAATCCTCGTTCGTAGAATCCNGTTCCACCCTGCTGCGTTCCGCGAAAGCATCGCGCGAGTATTCTGAAGATTCTGACGAGCACATCTTTCGCGTAAAGCACCGATGAGAGCTGGGGCTGAATAGCATCAATTTTTCCATCTTCGTTTACATTAAATTCGCGAGATATAGCACGTTCAATTGTAAATGCGACGTGAGCGCACTCTTCGTGCAAAGAAACACCCAAATCTTCAGGCATCTTGCATTTTCCCAATCGCTTAGAGACTTCCTCCGTTGTGTATGCCGCCCGGAAAGAGCGGCCAAGAATATTCCAGCCGTCTTGCATCATGCGATTCTCGAGCTCTTTCACCCAATAATCGCAGTCGTTTGCATTTTCAAAATCAATCTTATGTCTTTTCTGCTTTTTCGATTTGTTCGATTTGTTCTTGGAGCCGTCGCTTTCATCGCCGAGCTCTCCAAGTCTACTAAGCAATAATTCCCAGTCCACTGTTATCGGAATAGATGCCGCTGTATATAATTCACATCTAGTAATCATTGTTGGAAACGCTTGGAGGTTCGATAATTTCTCAAAGAAAGAAATTATGGTAGAGATGCAGATATTTGCGCTATGCAGACACGCATCCACAATCTGCCCGTTCGGCGGCGCCTTTACGATTTCTGTTTCCGTGACAGAAACACGTGTTAATAAAACTCCGAGTTCTATAACTTCAGGTAGAATAGCGCGCGAAATAAGATCAATGATGCCATATTTTCGTGCGAGAACGATTGCCGGGGCAAAGGCTCGACGGCTCTTATCTCGGCGCTCAGTAGAGTATCCGAGAACGGAGGTAACTACGCGTACATATTCTTCAATTTCGCTGAATATGAACAGAGAAGTGCATGGAAAGTTATCACCATCACCCAACTGCAAATTTTGTCTCTTATCGATGTATTGGCGAACATCTCTTTTCACTTTCGCGATTTCTTCGTAGCTCTGAAACATTATGTCTTCTATTTGCAACAAAATTGTTGCCACGGAGGTCCATTGTGTCCTCTCGTATACTTTAGATTTCTCTCTACTTAAACGCACCCAAGAAGGAGTCGCGGGTGCCGGTCGTGCTATGATGACAAATGCACTGACAATGGCTCCTTTAAGCCGCTGGAACGATTCCCGCGTCCATCGAGCCGTTTCGGCGTTCCGAAACGCCGCAATGCTTGTAGAATCGTCGTATTTAACTTCTCCGTCCACTAGAATTAAGTGACCCCTTAAAAAGTCGATGGAAGAGAGTGCGCCACCGTGAGCGCGACAAAGATCGAGAAGCCTTTGATAAAAGGAGCCCAAAGCTACTGGAAACGTTCGGATCATCGTCGAAAAGAAGTTTGTGGCATTCTCCAAACGTTTACAAATGGAATTCATTTCGCGAAAGCGATCAGTTCTGCATTCGCTATCGACTTCCCCCAACTTAGACATTTCACTCAGTCCGGACTCATTGAAGTCTTTATTTCTCGCTTCAAAATCTATCAAAACATAATTCAACGCCGCATCAAAGGCAGAACAGAAATCCTCTGGGACTCTTAATGCCAATTTACGCAGTAAACTCGAAAAGTTATTCCCAGCAACCGATGTTGGAAACATATTTGGCAGATTATTCGAGACAAAAATTTTAGTAAGTACTTCAACTCCGCTCAAATTCGACTCGAATATACTTTGTGAGTTGGAATTTGGTCTGTACGCTAAAAAACGATGGACGAGCTCATTTGTCTGCACGATACCTTCCAAGAGACGCGTCGCATGCAGAATGAGGTCGTGAAGAAATTTTCCACGCGCTACTACTGCTTTATTGCGCTCGTTATGATGATATCTATGTAACGAAGAGTTATTTCCTGACTCCGCATTATTTTTGTCATCTGAGTTTAAATCTGGTAAAGGTGGCAGTATGAGCCATCCGCGCTTGGCCATTTCCTCGGGCTTTTTGCGAATATCGCATTCCGAACACAGCTCAATGACTCTAATCTCCGCATCTTCACCTTTGGCTTCACCTTTGGTATCATCTTTTGGAACGGCAAGACACGTTCGCCAAGCGCTCACGGGTGATTTTGATGCATGAGGTGATTTTTTGCAGTATTCGCAGCGCTTTTCGCACGTTTTCCGGATCTCGTCAAAAATTTTGTAGAGCATTTCTACGCCGTCCTTGCGAAGATCAGGCACGTGTCTTAATAACTCATCTATGTTCGTTCCGATCGCGGTGGCTACGTCTGGGGCACTCAAAGCTTTTTGATAAATTTGCTTCGTGAAAGCTGGACACATGACCTTTGACAGTATGCCCCGCTTGATTACTTTCTTCTTCCCATCTTTGTGCAGACACGTTGCCGATATGACTTGAGGCGCAACGCACAAAACTTTTGAGTTATTCGCGATGGATTCATTTTCTAACGCGCTAAATAAAGCATCAAAAACTCCCGCACTTTCGAGTTTGACGTAGCACGTTGGATCGTGGTTGAGGTAATCGGTTACTAAAGAAGCGAATGTTGTCACGCCACTTCCCCCAAATTTCTGAGCGTTATCAAAAACCAGACGCATAGCTTTGTTGAGCCCATTGGGACCATCAAGACCAGCTGCGTAAGCATCCTGAGGAACCGTTGGACCGAATATTGCAAACGCCAAGGCACGTGTTAACGCTTTTATCAACACGCGGCGGCTATAGGCGACGTAACTCGGTAGAACGACATCATTCGCTGTTAGGCCTTCTCCCTTTGTGGCTTTCTCAACAATATCCACGCTGGTGCCGTCGCCAGATTTCCGTCTTTGTGATGGAGTACTTTCTTTGTCATCATCTACTGACGTGACGTGCGACTTCTTGCGCTTTGAGCCAGAACCTGGCGCCGCATGTGAATCAGTATTAGCGACAGACAATAACTTTGCATCGTTCTTATTCTCTCTATTTTTCATCGAAGCGCCCGCGCTTCTGAGTGATTCGCAAATCTTGTCGTATTCCTTCAGAGACGTTTCAATTTCTTGGCGTAGCCTCAAGCACAGTAACGCAACGCCGCCGGACTCACGAAATATTCTGTTCGAATCCGCGTTATAATCTAATATCATTTCTAGCGAATGTGCAAATATAGCTACGAAAGGTATATGGTCGCTGCGTTCGTGCTCGAACAACTTCAAGAGCGGTTCGAGCGCGTTTGCATCGCGTAATACGTTGCAGCCTGTCGCAATCGTGCTAAGATTCGCGAGAAGTGCGAAAGCTGCTTCGGCAAGGGTAGATGCTTCTATGCTTTCGCTGTTTGAAATGTCAAAATACCGAAAACTTTCTTCTGTTCCCGTGTTTTTCTTAGTCGACTTCTTTCCTCTTCCTCTCTCTTCTGGAGAGTCCGTTGCCGTATCGAAATATTTCTTCGAAAGGTCTGGCGCGTTCACAAGTTTTTCCACTGAAATAGTGAATAAATTCTCCAAGATCGTTGCAGACTTGTGCGTGCGCAAAACTTCCACGGCTGCGGAAGATGTATCTCGTTCGTTTACAAGAGCCGAAATTGCCCATGCAGCTACTGACGCGTCGGTACTAAAATCACTCCCCGCGTCTTCTCCTCTTCCTCTTCCTAAAGACGGCAGCGGCGGCTCGCTATTACTGTTGTGTGTGTTTTTCTTAATGTTTGTTATTCTATCGTCGAGTTGTTGAACGAGTTCCGAAGCCTTTTCTTGCATCGTTGACGTCTGAAAAACCAGTCGCCTCATCTCCTGTGACGGAATCGGCTTTTTCGTGGGAGTGTAGTTGCAATCATACGAAACATCTTCCGTTGAATCGCCGAATTGCAGTAGAGTCGCCAGTGCGAGGTTTGCGACGTTTACTCGCGCGTCTTTTAGGTAGTGCGTGTTTGTTTGCGCATCTCTCGCTGCAAACGACGACCATCGAAGAGTCCAGAGCTTCTTAAACACTTCTTCTTGAAGTTTAGTCCGTTTATTGAACCCTTCTTCTTGGACGCGGAGTCGGCTATCTATGACCGCTTCAACGGCATTTTCGGGTTTGCTACTATCTACTTCACCTCCTTCCTCGATACTCTCGACGATTTCGTACATGCGCGAGACATTGGATTCGTCTAAGACGTCGAATACAGAAGATTGACCGTCCTGAATGCCGTCTTCGTTATCCACGCCGAATAGGAAATCAACTTTCAAATCTGGAAATGAGTTTTGCACCTCTGTTCTTTTCTCGTTCTTCTGCTTGTTCTCATTCTCATCGTAATCGTTCATTCTCGCCAAAATTAACAACCGCATCGTCAACCCATCGCACGGCACAAACCTATTCACTCTTGTGCCGGGCGTTTTCTTCGCAACCGAGTGAATCGTCAGCAGCGCTTCGTACGCGACTTCAAAATCTTCGTGATGTAAAAGCTTCGTCAATTGTTCCAACGAATTGTACACGTGCTTATTCCAGCACTCGTCTAAAATTGCGCGCGTACATCGCAAAATCCACAGCAACGTCTTCTTCCTTTTCATCGAATCCCTTTTTCGTCGTTCTCGTCTTTGTCGCGAGTCGTCGTCTACGCCCTCCTCGGCATTTTCACCGCTTCCGCCATCCCCGCCTCTCGCTCCTTCCCCGCACGCGATCAAAAACGAGCACACGTCTGTCTTGGAGATGTAATTCGGCGCCGCTTCGTGCGCTATCCTCGTTGCCGAAAAATGCGTTTTTGAATCCTTTTTCGCCGTCGTAGTCGTAAAACCACTCGTCGCGTTTGACAAATACGAGTCAAACGCGTTAAACACATCCACCCAGTGTAAAAACTCGCCTTTCCCCAAGTGCCAAACGAATTGCGGGCTCAAATCGTCCGCGATTGCGCTCGAGATATCGACGACGCGATCGTGAACATGACGTTCTTCTTCTTCTCCCCCCATGTCCTTCTCGTCCAAAGTCGTCAACGCGTTTTTGTCGTCGGTTGTTGTGTACGACAAGATTTTCGCAATCAACGCCGACATTCGCGGGGACTGTTCGTTGTGTTTCAAGAGAGAGAGAGAGAGAAAACGCCGTCAGAGAGAGAAGAAAAAAGAAGAACGAAACGAAGAAAACGACTTTAAAGAAAAGCGATGAGAGAGAACACGCGCACCGCGTCGAAAGTGCGCGCCGGTTTCGCCACTTTCCCCATGTTTCTTTTGACTCAAATCTCTCTTCTGCGTGAAATGTTCTCTCTGCGTGATGTGATGATATAACCGTATTCTGATGATGATTTGTGCTCTTCTCGCGGTGTTCTCGTCGCGATGTGCTCCTTTTCTCGCGGCTAAAGAAGAGAAAAAGAGAGAGAGAAAGAGCAGAGAGAGTCGTTTCTCCCCAACTTTGAGTTTTAAAAGGAACAAATCTCCAAACGCGAAAAGCGCGCAAAGAAACTTAAAGCGTGTGCGTGTGTAGTGGTCGTTTTTAAAGTGTTTTATGGCGCTTTTTGCTCTGTTTTGCAAAAAAAATCGTAAGTGCGATTTTTTTCAAAAAACTCTTCTGTTTTCATAAAAAACAAGCGCAAAAAAAAAATCAACTTTTATCACTCTCGAGCATCATGGCGGCGAGAAGAGCGATTGCTTCTGCGAAGATGATCACGACGACATCATCATCATCACCGTTATCATCGAAAACGAGGACGAACGCGACGAAGAGCATCGTTACCCTCGTCGCATCGTCGTCGGCGTCTTTTTCTTCTTCTGCCTTCGCGCAAACAACGCCGCCGCTCTCGCGCAACAATCACAACAATCGTAATAACGGTTCGACGATGACTTCGTTTTCGGGAACGTGGACTCGG
>JGI20159J14440_10001518_pt1 | contig 16650 bp, 11 predicted proteins | sample COG_09_FD_14440 | JGI IMG/M metagenome (IMG submission 14440) | reverse complement strand
CGGCTTTTGTGACGGTGCTGACGACAAGGTCAATGTCGGTTTGACCTTCAGGGGCGATGGTAATCGTGGGGGCTGCTTGGCTATTGACCGTTTTTTGCGTCACCGGTTGGCATGCCGCGACAAGCGCGGCAAACCCAAACAGATAAAAATATAAGTGACGCATATTTCGCACCGCGTTGCCAATATTAAAGGCCTAGGGTCTAGCTGAAAAAGCTGGTCTTTGCACGAACTCTTTTGGGTTTTGATTGCCATTGGCCTTGTTCTTCGATCATGTCCGGCCTAATGTCGCGTCGCAGAATTTGGAATGAGGATGTGGTGATGCGGGTAAAATCTCTTGATGTGCTAGCGGTTGGCAATGCCATTGTTGATATTTTTGGGCAATGTGGTGATGATTTTTTGCAGGCGAACGGCATTGACAAAGGTGTGATGACGCTTCTTGATGAGGCTGGATCAGCAAGGCTTTACGCCGCGCTTGGCAAGATCGGTTCGCCGCAATTGATTTCGGGGGGATCGGCGGCCAATACGGCGGTAGGCGTTGCCGCCTTTGGCGGATCGGCAAATTTCATTGGCCGCGTTCATGATGATGATCTTGGCGCGGCGTTCAGGCATGATATCAAGGCAACCGGTGTCGGTTTTGATCAACCACCAGCCAGCAGCGGATCGCCAACCGCATCATCAATCATTCTTGTGACCCCCGATGCAGCACGATCAATGAATACGTTTCTTGGTGCCAGCCTCGAATTTGAAGCTGGCGATCTTGCGTTTGCTGATGCCGCATCGGCAAAAATAATCTATCTTGAAGGCTATCTTTTTGATGCGCCAAACGGCCCTGCCATTTTTGCCGAGGCGGCGCGTCTTGCCGAAAAGCATGATGTCAGGCTGGCGCTATCACTGTCGGATCCATGGTGCGCCGAACGGCACCGCGCGGCGCTATACAGCTTTATTGCCGATCATATCTCGATCTTGTTTGGGAATGAAGACGAGGTCGCCAGCCTAAATCAATCAAGCAGCCAAGATGCCATTGCTGCCTTGGCTAACACGATCGATGAGTTGGTGGTTACGCGCGGGCCAGCTGGTGCCTTTATTGGCGCAGGTGATGACCATCACGAAATCCCCGCCATGCCGCAAGGGCCTGTGATTGATACAACCGGTGCCGGTGATTTATTTGCCGCTGGCTATTTGTTTGGCCGCACGAATGGATTTGATCTTTTGCAGTCAGGCCGGCTTGCCAGTCTCGCCGCTGGTGAGGTTATTTCGCATATTGGTGCGCGGCCACAATCCGATTTAAAACAGCTTGCGGCCAGTTTCTAGCGGCCTGTTCTTGCTCCCGCGCTAGCGAATGGCATCATGCGCGGCAAGCACGGCGGTTTGCACGATATCGCTAACCGATGCGCCCATCTGCACAATCTGGAACGGATGCGCACCACCAATCATAATTGGCCCAATCACCGAAACATTGCCCAGCTGATGCACCAATTTGAAAGAAATATTGGCTGAATGAAGCCCGGGCATCACCAGAATATTTGCCGGCCCAGTCAGGTTACAGAACGGATAGCGCGACTTCATCAAACCATAATCAAGCGCGATATCTCCGGTCATTTCACCGTCAAATTCAAACCCAACATCACGGCTTTGCAAAATTTCAACCGCGCGGCGCGCCTCGACACTAGTGCGTGATTCTGGATTGCCAAAATTGGTGAATGACAAAATGGCAACACGCGGCGTATGGCCCATTTGACGCGCCTTGGCGGCCAAGGCAACGGCAATATCAGCCATTTCTTCAGCATCGGGACGTTCGGTCACGGCAATATCACCAACAAAGACCGTCCGGCCTCTGGAAATAATCATCGAGGTGGTCATGAATTTGCTGCCTTCGGCAACATCAATGACCCGGCGGATGTGCGCTAGGCTTGGCTGAAAAGCACGGGTTACCCCGGTCACAAGCGCATCGGCATGCCCACAACTAACCATACAGGCCGCAAAGACATTGCGGTCAAGATTCACCATGCGCTGGCAATCGCGGTAAAGCGATCCGCGACGTTGAAGCTTGCTATAAAGCAGATCGGTATATTCGGTTAGATGTTCGGATATCTTGGCATTGGTGATTGGTAAATCTTCTGCACCATCAAGACCAAGACGCTGGATCGTTTCCTTGACCCGATGTTCGCGGCCAAGTAAAATCGGATAGCCATAACCAGCATTGCGGAATGCCAGCGCGGCACGGATCACCCGTTCTTCTTCGCCCTCGGCAAAGATGATGCGCTTTTTATTGGCACTAACGCGTTCAAAAATAGATTGCAAGGCACCTGCGGTTGGATCAAGACGCGCCGATAATGACCGGCGATATTCATCAAGATCATCAATTGGCCGGCGGGCAACACCATCATTCATTGCCGCTTCGGCAACAGCTGACGATACAGCCACAATTAGGCGCGGATCAAAAGGTGTCGGGATGATGTAATCTTCACTATAGGTAAGCGATTGGCCGCCATATGCATCAGCCACCGCATCTGGCACATCTTCACGCGCCAGCATCGCCAACGCATTTGCCGCTGCGATTTTCATGTTTTCGGTAATTTTGCTGGCGCGAACATCAAGCGCACCACGGAAAATATAAGGAAAGCCAAGAACGTTATTCACCTGATTTGGAAAATCTGACCGTCCGGTTGCGATAACCGCATCAGGACGCACTTCTTTGGCCTCGGCTGGCCAGATTTCTGGAACTGGATTGGCCATTGCAAAGATAATCGGCCGTGGTGCCATTTTTTCAACCATGCTTTTGGTCAAGGCACCGCCTGATGACAGGCCAAGGAAAACATCCGCCCCGACAAGCGCATCTTCAAGGCTGCGGGCATCGGTATCAGCTGCATGCGCTGATTTCCATTGATTCATCGACCCTTCGCGGCCTTTGTAAATCGGGCCAGAGCGGTCACAGATGATGATGTTATCGGCTGGAATCCCCATGATTTTCAGCAATTCAACACAGGCAATCGAGGCAGCGCCTGCGCCATTGCCAACAATCTTGACGCTTTTCATGTCACGACCGGTCAGGTGAAACGCATTGATCAGGCCTGCAGCGACAATAATCGCGGTGCCATGCTGATCATCATGGAAAACGGGAATATCTAGCTTGTCACGAAGCTGCTGTTCAATCACAAAACATTCGGGCGCCTTGATATCTTCAAGATTGATCCCGCCAAAGGTTGGCGTCATCAGCTCGACTGCGCTGACAAAAGCATCAGTGTCGGTTGTGTTTAATTCCAGATCAATACCGTCAATATCGGCAAATTTCTTAAATAGAACAGCCTTGCCTTCCATGACGGGTTTGGCCGCAGCCGCACCGATATCACCAAGACCAAGAACCGCGGTGCCGTTCGAGATAACGGCAATCTGATTACCCTTATTGGTGTAATCATAAGCCGTATTGATATCAGCAGCGATTTCAAGACATGGCGCGGCCACACCTGGCGAATAGGCNAGCGATAAATCATGCTGACTTGTCAGCGGCTTGGTCGCGGCAATTTGGAATTTTCCGGGGCGGCCATTGGCGTGAAATGCAAGGGCTTCGGCATCAAGGAGTTTATCTTTATCTGTCATGTCTCAAATACTTTATCATGGCGTTCAAAAACGGCAATGTGGGTTAAGATTTCAGTCTGTTATAAACCAACACAAGAATAATTATCTATAACTTCCGACTTGAACCGGTTCGATCTTGTTCTAAAGATCAAGTTGGGGCAATGTCAAAATGCTATGACATCTCAATCTTCTAAAGCAAATGCGCCAAAGGTGAAAGCGCCGACCCCAATGATGGCGCAATATTTGCGCGTCAAGGAATCGCATCCTGATTCTTTGCTTTTTTACCGNATGGGCGATTTCTATGAGATGTTTTTTGACGATGCCGAAATCGCCGCCAAACAGCTTGGCATTGCGCTAACAAAACGCGGCAGCAAAGATGGGCTTGATGTGCCAATGTGCGGCGTTCCGGTTCATTCGGTTGATGGTTATCTTGTAAAATTGATTCGCGCTGGTCATCGGGTGGCGATTTGTGAGCAAACCGAAGATCCGCAAGAGCACAAACAGCGTGGCGGCAAAGGCCCGCTAAAACGTGACGTGGTGCGGGTGCTGACCCCCGGCACCCTGACCGAAGATGAATTGCTGCCTGCGCGGGCGCACAATTATCTTGTTGCGCTTGGCCGGGCAGAAACCCGGCTGGCTTTGGCATGGGCTGATATGTCGACAGGTGATTTTCTAGTTCAAGAAATGGCTAATGATGGTCTTGAAACCTTGCTTGCGCGTCTTGATCCAGCTGAACTGATCTATCCACAAGGGTTTGATCTTCCCGACTGGTTTCAGGCCAGTCAAATCTGTGCCACCGAACAGGCGGCATCTTTATTTGATTCGACGCGCGCCAGACAGGCACTTGAACGATTTTATCACGTTGCAAGTCTGGATGGCATGGGGCATTTCAGCCGTGCCATGCTGTCGGCCGGTGGGGCGCTTCTTGGCTATCTTGAGGCAACACAGGTTGGCAATATGCCGCGGCTTTTGCCACTGACCGCGGTCAGTGACGCTGGCTTTATGGAAATTGATCCGGCAACAAGGCGGTCTTTGGAATTATCGCGCACTTTGACTGGCGAACGACGCGGCAGCCTGCTTCATGCGGTTGATCGCACCTTGACCGCGGCTGGCGGGCGGCTTCTTGGCGAACGGCTTGCCGCGCCGCTATTTGATGTTGCGGCGATCGAGTCACGACTTGATTTGGTGAGCTGGTTTCTGGCCGAGACGGGTTGTGGTGATAAGGTGCGATCCCAGCTTCGGATTCTGCCCGATATTGAGCGGGCTTTGTCACGCTTATCGCTTGGTCATGGTGGCCCGCGTGATTTGGCGAATATTGCCAATGGTCTTGATAGTGCTGGCGAGATCGTCGCCCAGATAAAGGCGGTTACGGCAAAGGGTATTGGTGGACTTGCCCTGCCTGATGGCTTGCCGGATTGCCTTGATATGATGTTGTGTCCACGCGGGCTAAGCGATGAATTGACACCTGCGCTGGCAGATGAATTACCGCTTCTGGCGCGTGATGGCGGCTTTATCCGTCAAGGCTATGATCTTGCGCTTGATGATTTGCGCGGGCTTCGTGATGAAAGCCGCCGGTTAATTGTCACCTTGCAAAGCCGCTATGCTGATGAAACCGGAATCGCCTCACTAAAGATCAAACATAATAATGTTCTTGGCTATCATATTGACGTGCGCAGCAATCATGCTGGCAAATTGATGGATCATGAAATCTTTATCCATCGGCAAACCACCGCGCAGGCGGTGCGGTTTACCACAACCGAGCTGGCGCAAATGGAACGCGATATTGCCAGCGCGGCCGATCGTGCGCTTGCGCTTGAATTGGAAATATTTGACCGGTTGCGGTCATTGGTTTTGCAGGTGGCACATGATCTTGGTAATGCGGCGCGTGCGCTTGCCGAAATTGATGTTGCGACAGCCGCAGCGCAGCTGGCGACAGCGAATCATTATTGCCGCCCGCAGTTGGTTGCCGAACCGGTATTTAACATTACCAAGGGCCGCCATCCGGTGATCGAGCTGATGCTTGATTCGCAAACTCCCTTTATTGCCAATGACTGCAATCTGGATAATGGGCGGTTATGGCTTTTGACTGGCCCTAACATGGCTGGAAAATCCACCTTTTTGCGACAGAATGCACATATTGCAATTATGGCGCAGGCAGGGCTTTATGTTCCTGCTGAAAAGGCAGTTATTGGGCTTGTTGATCGTTTGTTCAGCCGTGTTGGCGCGGCCGACGATCTGGCGCGTGGCCGTTCGACTTTCATGGTTGAGATGCTTGAAACTGCGGCCATTTTGAATCGCGCTACCAATCGATCATTGGTTATTCTTGATGAAATTGGTCGTGGCACGGCCACTTATGACGGTTTGGCGATTGCTTGGTCGACGCTTGAATATCTGCATGACGCCAGCATTTGCCGAACGCTGTTTGCAACGCATTATCATGAATTGACGCATCTTCAAAAAATCCTTGATCAGCTTCGTTGCCATGCAATGCAGGTTCGTGAATGGCAGGGATCAATTGTGTTTTTGCATCAGGTTGTTGACGGTTCGGCGGATCGGTCTTATGGCGTTCATGTGGCTCGGCTTGCCGGATTGCCAACCGCGGTTCTTGGCCGTGCCGAAACCATTTTAGGCGAACTTGAAACCGGCCAGCATGGCGCGGTTGATGCAGGTATGATGGCCGATAATCTGCCGCTGTTTGATTATCAAAGCAAAGCGCTGGAAACGCCAGTGACGCCTGATGGAATTGGCGCCGCGCTCGATGAAATGCAACCCGATAGCCTTACTCCGCGTGAGGCGTTGGATATGCTTTACCGGCTCAAGGCATTGCGCCATGACCAAACTTCGCCGTCGCCGCGATCAGGTGATAAAAAATGACCAAAATTACAGATCAAGCATCGTCAAAATCGCAATCGGCTAAATCCAGTCCAGCCACTATGTCAGCCATTATGACCGATAGCATTGCATGGCATCGTTGGCTATTGCCGTTGCAAGGTGCAATGGCTGTCAATCAGCCACCGCTTGACCGGCAGGCGATCGAGGCCGAACTTGATTCATATGCCGCTGGCAAAACACCGGTAAATCGTACCAAGCTGTTAAGCTGTTTGCGAACCCATCTTGATCAGGCAAAAGCCAAGCTTCGCGAGTCGTTTTACCACAGCAATGATGGCGCTGTTTATGTTGGCATGCATGCTTGGGCCATTGATATTTTGCTGCAAAGCCTTTACGCGCAAACGCAAAAACAATGCGCTGGAGGTGATGAGCTGGCGCTGATTGCCGTTGGCGGTTACGGGCGTGGTGAAATGGCACCATTTTCCGATATTGATATCATGTTTCTGATGCCGAAAAAGGCAACAGAAACCCATACGGAATTTATCGAATTCATGCTCTATATTTTATGGGATCTTGGCTTGAAAATTGGTCATTCAACCCGCAGCATTGCCGAGTCAATTGATGCGGCAAATGACGATCAGACAGTGTTGACAAGCCTTCTTGAAATGCGTCATGTGGCTGGTGATGATTTGATGTGGGTGAGATTGAATCGGGCGGTTCAGCGTAAAATTGCCAAACAGAAACCGCTTGCCTATGTTGAAGAAAAGCTTGGGGAGCGTGACCTTCGCCATAAACGATTTGGCGATACGCGCTATGTTGTTGAACCGAACGTCAAAGATGGTAAAGGTGGGCTTCGTGATCTTCACAGCCTGTTCTGGATTGCCAAATATGCCTATCGTGCCAAAAGCATTATCGACATTGTCAAAAAGGGTATTCTTCGTGATGGCGAGGCGCGGAAATTTGCCTTGGCGCAGCGGTTTTTATGGACGGTTCGCTGCCATCTTCACTTTCATGCCAACCGACCCGAAGAACGGTTGGATTTCGAAGCGCAAATGATCATTGCACCGCGTCTTGGCTTTGCTGATCGGGGCGGCCTTCGTGGCGTTGAACGCTTTATGAAACGCTATTATCTGGCCGCGCGGAATGTTGGCAATTTGACGCGTATTTTCTGCGCGGCGATGGAAACTGATTTCCGCAAAAGTCTGATCAATTGGCGGCCTGATTTTCTGCGTACCCATGAGCTTGATCCGTTTCATATTGAAAGCGGGCGTGTCCAGCTTGTTGATGACGCCTTGTTCCGTGATGCGCCGGTTCGGCTAATTGAATTATTTGCCATTGCGCAAAAACATGACGCTGATGTTCATCCAAGCACGCTTCAACGCGTTACCCGAGCGTTATCGGCACTTGATTCAAAAACGCGTGATGATGCGCAGGCGAACCGATTATTTCTGGATATTCTGACATCGCGCAAAAACCCTGAACGGGTGCTTCGTCTGATGAATGAAAGTGGCGTGTTTGGTCGTTTCTTGCCCGATTTCGACCGGATCGTCGCGATGATGCAATTTGATATGTATCATAGCTATACAGTTGACGAACATACCTTGAAGGCGATTGGTATTCTTCATGGGATTGAGACCGGTGCGCTGCGCCAAGCTGCGCCAGTTGCGACGGAGGTAATGCCGGAAATTGGATCGCGGCGCGCGCTTTATGTTGCCATGCTTCTTCATGATATTGCCAAAGGGCGTGGCGGTGATCATTCAGTTTTGGGCGCCGAGGTGGCATTGGCGGTTTGCCCACGTATGGGGCTAAGCCATGAAGAAACCGAAACCGTTAGCTGGCTGATCCTGCATCATTTGCTGATGAGCAAAATTGCGTTTCGCTATGATCTGAATGATCCGCAAACGATCGAGGATTTTGCCAGTATTGTGCAATCACCTGAGCGGTTGAAACTGCTTTTGGTTTTGACCGTTGCCGATATTCGGGCGGTTGGGCCAAATATCTGGAATGGCTGGAAAGCGGCGTTGATGCGCGACCTTTATTATCGCTGCGATGCCGTTTTGCGCGGTGCCGATCCGGCGGTCATCGCGCTTGGCAATGCCGAAGAGGCGCGTCACGAGGCGGCGGCGAAACTAACCGATTGGGACGCGGCGCGGTTTGCTGCGCATGCGGCGAATATGCCGCTGACCTATTGGACAGGATTTGATTGCGAAAGTCAGGTTCGTCATGCGCGGCTTTGTGATGAATTTGCCAATCAGGATGCGCTGTTGTTGATTGATTTCAAGCCTGATCCGGCGCGGCGCATAACCGAATTGACGATTCTTACCATTGATGATCCGGGGCTGTTTGCGCGGATTGCCGGTGCGGTGGCAGCGGCGGGTGCGAATATCGTCGGCGCGCGCATTACGACCTGTCATGATGGCACGGTTCTTGATGTTTTCTTTTTGCAGGATATGAAGAATCAGGCGATTGAAGATCAAAATGAACTGGCGCGAATTCGCACAACGCTTGAACGGTCGCTAATAGGGTCATTGAAACTTGAAAAGGCGCTTTTGGCGCGCTGGCAGCAAACCCCGCTTCGGGTGCGGCAAATGCCGGTTCCATCGCGCGTTCTTTTATCGAACAAAATCAGCAATACCCATAGCGTGATTGAAGTTAATGGGCGTGATTTTCCGGGCTTGCTTCATAAAATCACTCTTTGCCTTGCCGGTCTTGGATTGCAAATCCAGACGGCCACCGTGTCGACCTATGGCGAGCGCGTTGTCGATGTGTTTTATGTGAAAGATATTTTTGGTTTGCAAATTCAAAGTGAAACGCGCCAACAAACCATCCGCAACCGGCTGTTGGCAGTTTTTGATGATGCCTATGAGGAAGCGGTATGACCGATCAACCAAATGCATCAAATCCCACAAACCCCTCCTCGCTTGGCCGTGCTTTTCAACAGATTGGTAGCCTAACAGCAATTAGCCGTATTGTTGGCTTCATGCGGGATATTGCCTTTGCCAGTTTTCTGGGTGCAGGGCCAGCCGCCGATGCCTTTTTGGTGGCATTGAAATTGCCAAATATGTTTCGCCGCCTTAGCGCCGAAGGCGCGATGACCAATGCCCTTCTTCCCAGCTTTGCCAAAATACGCGAAACAGACGGGCGTGATGCAGCGCTTCGGCTTGCATCTGAAGCGCAGATTTTTCTGATTATTGTGCTTTTTGCGATTGTTGTGCTTGCCGAAATTTTCATGCCTGAAGTCATCGCGCTTCTTGCCCCGGGCTTTACCGCGACGCCTGATCGTCTGGCTGCAGCGGTTGATCTGGCGCGTGTGACGATGCCCTATCTGCCGATGATTTCCGTGGTTGCGCTTTGGGGGGCAATTGCTAATGCGCATGACCGGTTTATGGCCGCCGCCGCCGCGCCAATTTTGGCGAATCTCTGTTTTATCTCTGGGGCGATTTCGATCCCGATTTTGGCCGCGGATTTGGGCATGTTCAAAGCGCTGCCAATTGCCATTGGCCTTTTGGTTGCTGGGTTTTGCCAATTGCTATTTTTATTCTTTGTTCTGCGCCGCCTGTCGGCAGTGCCAAAACTGCAATGGCCGCGCCTATCGAATGCGGGCAAACATATGTGGCGCAAATTCCTGCCAGCGGCGCTTGGTGCTGGCGGTATGCAGCTTAATCTTCTGGTCGATTTAATTTTGGCATCGATGCTGCCGGTTGGTGCGATTTCATGGCTCTATTATGCTGATCGTGTGGCGCAATTGCCGCTTGGTATTGTTGGCATTGCACTTGGTACGGCATTGCTGCCCAGATTATCCGCTGCCGAGGCATCTGGTCAAAAAGAAGAAATCACCCAAACGCTTGATGAGGCGATTATCTTTGGCGGCTTCTTTGTCGTGCCAGCGGTCATTGCGCTAATCCTTCTTGCCGGTCCAATCATTGAGGGGCTATTTGCCTATGGCGCTTTTTCGATTGATGATGCGGTGATGGCGGCGATGGCATTATCGGCCTACGCGCTTGGTCTTCCCGGATTTGTCATGGTGAAAATTTTGCAACCCGCCTTTTATGCGGCGGGCCAGCCGGGCACAGTTTTGAAAATATCAATCATGACCGTGGTAATCAATATAACAGCATCATTGGTGATGATGCCCATTTTTGGACATGTCGGGCTGGCACTGGCAACGTCATTATCAGGATTGATTGCGGCAATCACCATGGCGATTTTATTGCGCCGCCGCGGCCGTCTTGGCGGTGGTTGGCTTGGCATGGTTGGCCGGATTTTTCTTGCCAGTTTGGTCATGGCGATGTTGCTTTTGGCGATGGTTTGGCTTGCTGGAGGGATAAGACAATTTCTGCCCACGGCGGGCTGGCTTGCCTTTTTGGTTGCTGTTGGTGGCGGCGGGTTTCTGTTCGCCGCATGGTGTTTTCGGGCAATTCCAGCCGGATTTGTCCGCCGATTGGGCAACCGAAAGACTTGACCGCGGCCGCACAAGCGGGGATAACGCTGGCATATAATTTCAATCGCAGATGTGATGATTTGGCACTGGCCTACCCGCATCTGATCAGGCGTGATGGATAGACCAAATGACCGATTCAACAATGCAGACATCCGCAGGAAGAGGCCGCATCTTTTCCGGTATCCAGCCAACCGGTAATTTGCATCTTGGCAATTATCTTGGTGCCATTCGCAATTGGGTTGCTTTGCAGCATGATTTTGAATCGATTTATTGTGTTGTCGATTTGCATGCCATCACCGTTCATCAAGATCCGGCTGAGTTGCGAAAAAGCACGCGCGAAGTGGCGGCAAGCCTGATCGCGGCTGGCATCTCAACTGAACAATCAATCTTGTTTAATCAATCTTGCGTGCCGCAACATGCCGAGCTGGCGTGGATTTTCAATTGTGTGACCCGTCTTGGCTGGTTGAACCGGATGACTCAATTCAAAGAAAAGGCCGGCAAAAATCGCGAAAATGCATCGGTTGGTCTTTATGCTTATCCGACCTTGATGGCCGCTGATATCTTGACCTATCGGGCAACGCATGTTCCGGTTGGCGAAGATCAAAAACAGCATCTTGAATTAACCCGCGACATCGCCCAGGCCTTTAATTCGATCTATGATAAAGATGTGTTTCCGCTTCCCGAACCACAAATTTTTGGCAGCGCAACGCGCGTCATGAGTCTTCGCGATGGCCGCGCCAAAATGAGCAAATCTGACCCGTCGGATAATTCGCGGATCAATATGACCGATGATGCCGATATGATCATGCAGAAAATCCGTAAGGCAAAAACCGATCCTGATGCGTTGCCATCTGAAATGGCTGGTCTTGCCGATCGGCCTGAAGCCAGCAATCTTGTTGGCATTTATGCCGCGCTTGCCGAATGCAGCACCGATGATGTTCTTGCCGAATTTGGCGGGCGCGGATTTGGTGATTTCAAACCGGCGCTTGGCAATCTGGCGGTGGCGAAATTATCGCCTATTGGTGCTGAAATGCGGCGGCTTCTTGAAAACCCTGCCGATATTGACGCCATTCTTGCCAATGGCGCCGAACGTGCCGCGGCCATCGCGCGGCCGATCCTTGCCGAGGTACGTGATATTGTTGGGTTTTTAGGATCAAGTACCAATCGTTAGATAGGCTTGTGATCGCCAGATGCGCTGATCACTAGCCAGATCGGTGCAGATATGCGATGTTAGGTATGCTTTGGGTTGTAGTTTTAATGGTAATCCCCATATGACATTGATGGGGTTCACGCAAATTATGAATTGGCATGAAATGATTTTGGGGCGGTGATTTATCTGTCTGCGCCAAAAGTGTGAATTTAGCTTTAATGACAAAAGATTAATCTGTTGTTGCCCTGAAATGGGCCTTGCTGATGGCAAATTGATCGCATCGAAAAGGAATGATTTAGATGTTTATTCAAACACAGGATACGCCGAATCCGGCAACATTGAAATTCATCCCCGGTGTTCCGGTGATGGCGCAGGGAACTGCTGATTTTGCGGATTCTGATAGCGCCAATAAATCACCATTGGCACGCCGCCTTTTCCAAGTTGATGGCGTCACAGCAGTTTTCCTGGGTGCCGATTTTGTTGCCGTGACCAAAGCTGAAGGACTTGATTGGTTCGCCCTCAAGCCGGGGATTCTTGCTGGCATTATGGAACATTACGCATCAGGCATGCCGGTCATTGAAAAAGACGCCGAACTTGCTGATCCGCATGCCGAAGATGGTGACAGTGATACGGTCCAGCAGATCAAACAGCTTTTGGACTCGCGTGTTCGTCCGGCAGTGGCAATGGATGGCGGCGATATCGTGTTTCAGGGCTTTGATGATGGTGTTGTCACATTGCAGATGCGTGGTGCCTGTCAGGGTTGTCCCAGTTCGACAGCAACCTTGAAAATGGGTATTGAAAATATGCTTCGCCATTACATCCCTGAAGTGCGTGAGGTTCGTGCGGCCGAGCTGTAAGACAGTCACAACTGCGCCAATTATAGATGTTCAGATTTAAGGCTTAGATCGTGATGTCGCCGATTTCCATCTGGCTAACCAACAGGCGGATCGTCTGGATCGCTGCGGCTATTGCGTTTTTAGGCTTTACCGGCCCCAGTCTTTTTGGCCTGTCCCCACCGCAATTTTTTCACGGCCATGATGCGGTTACCAAACAAGCAAAGACAGATGATTTGCCATCTGGAAAAGTTTCAGCTCCAGTTATTGCCCCACAAGTAGCGCAGCCAGAAGCATCACCGGCAACCGCCGCAACGCCCAAAATCAGCCGTGACGATGTCGATGCTATGGATGGCGTGATGCGTGATGCGCCCGATCAAGCGCCTGAGCCATCCTTGCTAGCAAAGGCACCGAAAACGCTCAAAGGGCCGAATACAAGCCATATTGAACTTGAATCCACAAAGCTGGTTCCAGCACCAGAACCCCTTTTGGTGCCACGCGATTTTTTTACTCATATTCCTGACTCGCATTTGACTTTATCAGGCGCAGCGCAAAAGGAATCCTTCATCAAAATTGTGCTGCCGCTTATTTTGGCGAGCAATGAGGAAATCAGCAAGCGCCGCGAGGCGATTAAGCGCGCCTTTGAAAATGGCGATCGAGCGACATTGGAAAAATGGGCGAAGCTTTATAAAATTGACGTCACTGGTCAGGATAACAAAGCTTTGATGACGCGATTGCTTAAGTGGGCTGATACAATTCCGGTGGCATTGGCATTAGCGCAAGCGGCAGTTGAGTCAGGCTGGGGAACATCGCGATTTGCTATTCAGGGCAATGCGTTATTTGGGCAATGGGCATGGCGTGACTACGCTGGCATCAGGCCGCTTGATGCCAGTGATGACCGCGCTGTTGTGCGCAGTTTTGCATCGTTGCTTGGTTCGGTTCGCGCCTATATGCATAATCTGAACACGCACCCGCATTATCAGGAATTTCGCAAGGCACGTTCGGCATTACGCAACCGCCCAACGGCTGGCGAGGCCAAAATGCTGGCCAAATATCTCGATCGCTATGCCGAAATTGGCAAGGCTTATGTGACAAAGCTGGAAGTCTTGATCCGCAGCAATGATTTTAGCCGTTTTGCCCTAGCGTATCTAAGCTAGATTTCCCACTGCCTTACGGCACCAGAAATTGTTTGCCAAACCAGCGCCAGCGTCCATCCGGGCCGGGCATGGTGCAATTGACACGGGCACGACCCGATGGCAGAAGACCTGGAAACCGCACTTCGGCACGTGGCCCTAATCGGCTGATTTTTAATTGGTCATAGGTGTTGTTAAAACAGCGCAATTGGTTATTTGTGGCAATTTCTGGTGCCAGCGTAAACCCAAAGTCAGGCGGGTTTTTCGCAATTACAACATCGGCAGGCAGAATCTGACTGGCTTTAAGTGGCAGGCCGTCAATCGCCAATGTCAAACGATCCATTGCGCCATATTGTTCGTTCATGGCAAAACGTGGCAGTTCAAAATAGCCATCATAGCCATGCGCAATACCTGAATTTTGACCAAAACCAGCAATGAAACCAGCCGCCTTCACGCGCTCAATAACGGCCAGATTATATTCGCCATAGGGATAGGCAAACAGATTTGGACGAAGGCCTAGCTCGGCTAGAAATCGTTGGTTTGACTTTTCTAATTCGGCGTCAACATCGGTAAGGCTGGATAAATGCATATGCGGATGACTGGCTGTCTGGCTTCCAATGCCAACTCCATCAGCCTGTAATTGCCGGAGCTGATCCCAGCTCATATAGCCGCGATGTTTGCGATCAATCGGATCGGTGGCGACAAAAACGGTAAAGGGAAATCCTTTTGCCTTTAGCCGTGGCCATGCTTCGGTGAAAACCGATAGATAGGCATCATCAATGGTGATCGCGACCGTGCGATCGGGAAGTGGCATGTCTTTTTGCAAATGATCGACAATCTTTGCCAGAGGCCAGACCGAGTAATTGCCACTCGATAGTTTTTCGAGATGCGCATCAAATTGATCAAGGCGGATATTCGTGCTTGGAAGCCGATCTTCACCAAAACGGTGATACATCAAAATCACCGCATGATCGGCGGCAAAGGCCGACCCCAGAAACGACAGCAGCAGAACCGAAATTGCCACAAATCTGCTGCCAAGATAGGCAACCCAATGACAAGCATTTTGATAATGACTTATGTCCACAGCAGATTTTCCACCTAAAAAATGATATAATCCTGACTTTACCGGCAGCGCCTTCGATGTTAGAGCGATCTCATTTAGCGCATCTTGGTAAGATGATGCAACCCGATAACCCAAACTGGATAAAGGATAAGCCGATTGAAAACGCTCAAACGCCCCGATGCCTTGCCGGTGATATTAGCCTTTGAAGCCAGCACCAATCAACTGTCAGTTGCCGTCTATGCTGATGGGGTGATCCGCGCCATGAAAATGGCCGAGGCCGCCTTTGGGCAGGCCGCATCATTGGTGCCATTGGCGGTTTCGGCTTTGGCTAAGGCAGATGTTGATTTTGCCATGATCAGCCATGTTGCTGCGGGGCGTGGCCCTGGATCATTTACCGGCCTTCGTGTTTCACTGGCCGCGGCCAAAGGCGTTTGTCTGGCGCATGATTTGCCCGGGCTTGGCATTTCCGGTCTTGAGGCACTTGCCTATTCTTGCGGCGATGACGATGGCGATTTGCCAATCTTATGTCTTGCCGATACGCGGCGCGGCAATGTCTATGCGCAGTTTTTTACCGCCGATATGACACCGCAAGGTGATATTTTTGAAGCGCCGATCGAACAATTACCATTGCTTGTGCCGCCAGCGTTTGGCCAAGAGACGATTTTGCTTGCAGGTTATGGCGGGCAAGCTGCTGGCGCGGCCTTTCTTGGCGCTGGCAGGCAAGTTCGCGTGGTGGGCGGCAAAATGATATCAGCTGATGCGGCTTATCACGGGGTTGATGATATATCGGTTGACGCTGGGATGATTGCCAATCTTGCCGCGCATCACCTTGCAGCCGGCGTGGCTTCACCATTGACGCCGCTTTATCTCGCCGACCCGCGTCTTGGGCCGAAAAAGAAAGCATCGGCTTGATGATCCGGCGCATTGCTCCGGTTGATTGTGATGCAATCGCTGCGCTTGAGGCCAGATTATTTGCAACCGCGCTTGATCAGGCGCGCCTGATGGCATTGCAGGCCAATCCAGTTTTTTGTGGTTTTGTCGATCTGGTGCCTGAACAGGATCAGCCACAATCCACATCAGCCGATGATTTAGCGTCATATCTTGGTGGTTATCTTCTTGCCATGATGATTGATGATGAAGCTGAAATCCTGTCAATTGGCGTTACGCCTGACCGGCAAAGACAGGGTGTTGGCAAGCTGCTTTTGCAGCATTTTTTTGAGCATGGCACCAGCCAGAATATGACTAGGGTCGTGCTTGAAGTCGCCGAAGATAATGTGCCAGCGCTTGGGCTTTATCGTGATTTCGGTTTTGCTGCATTTGGCCGCCGCAAAGGCTATTACAAACAAGGTAATCAGAAAATCGACGCAATCATGATGAAGTGGTGTCGTGCTGAGGCTTTTCCTTGACCATCTTTGCTTCTAGGCGGTACAAGGGGACGTGGATTTGCACTGCTGAAATGTGACATAGCGCTCTTGACCAAAAAACTCTTTATCAAAACCTACGGCTGTCAGATGAATGTTTATGATTCTGACCGTATGACCGATGTTCTAGCACCGCTTGGCTATGCGCCAACCGATATGGCTGATGGCGCCGATATGGTGATTTTGAACACATGCCATATTCGT